>Ga0163202_1000079_pt1 | contig 16115 bp, 19 predicted proteins | sample PL_2010_300m_FD_113540 | JGI IMG/M metagenome (GOLD analysis project Ga0163202, IMG submission 113540) | Freshwater microbial communities from Powell Lake, British Columbia, Canada to study Microbial Dark Matter (Phase II) - PL_2010_300m | ecosystem: Environmental > Aquatic > Freshwater > Lake ... | reverse complement strand
CGGAGCCGAGGTCACGGACAATGTCGGTATCACCGCAGGCGCGATGCTTGCCGAAGCATGGGGCGCCGATGGAGCGTTCTACGCGGTCTCCGGCCTGCCCGTGACCGCGCGCGCCTACTGGGATTTCACACCGAACGAGCTGTGGGCTAGGAGCACGGCATACGTCTCGGCAACCTATCACCACAATAACTTCTACGGTGACCCTAGCGAGCCCACTCCGCCGCCTTGCCTCATGCTTGCTGTCGGTGCGGCCTACACGTACTACGTACTTACCGCCCGGGCCGAGCTGCTTGTGCCCGCGGTGCGCTCACCAGGAGCCATTCTGTACCTCGGTGTCGAATTAGGTGGTTCGTACATCCTCGGCCCGCATCACGACCCGGACGCCGGGGATTGGTATCAATAGAGTTCTACAGAGACACTTCGCCGAAAGTCTCGGGGCCACGACGGTTCGGATTCCGAAGCCAGGCGGACGCGGCTGCGCCGCGAGGCTGAGGTCAAGGTTAAGGTTGAGAGACGGAGCGGAACTGCGTCGCAGCAGATACCGGCTGACAGCTTCCGGCCACTCGACCACTGGACCCCTCTATCCCTCGATCTCTCGATCCGTCTCCCCTGCTGATTGTCGATTGCAGCTTGCGGGCGGCGTCTCCCCTGCCATGAGCCGTTCCTGGTGGCGCGAGTTGTCAGTTCCTGGTTCCTGGTTCGCAGTAGCGGACTCCTGATTCCAGACAGCCAACGTGCTGCCTCTGCCACGCGGTTCATTGTAGTGAACCGAGTCCCGTGGCCATGACTGATTCTCCTCCCTGAGCAGTGCGCGTTTGACTTCTGAAGACGATTCGGGTATAACCACCTGTCCATGAGCGTTTCTCAGCAACCGCAGGAGCCGGCTCGGGCTGCACGGGCAGGCTGAGCCGGTACCGACCAATATGCCGGCTATCTTCAGACACAAGGGCTACAGGTTCTTCTTCTACTCCAATGAAGGGATTCCGCGCGAGCACCTCCACGTGCACGTACGAAAGGGAAACGCGGTCGCGAAGTTCTGGCTGGAACCGGTTCCTGAGGTCGCGGATTCGCACGGGATGGCCGCACATGAACTCCGCGAACTCCTGGACGTGGCAGTCGAACACAAAGCAGAGATAGCGAGGTTCTGGAATGAACACTTTAGCAGTTGAGCCATTGGCCATCCGGGTTGTCTTCGACGCCGATACGATGTGGCTGGATTTGGCAGACGGCCGGAGGCTGGGCGTACCCCTTGCCTACTTCCCTCGCCTGCTCCGAGCTACGCCTGCTCAGCGGAGCAGCTATGTCATCAGCGGCGGAGGCACGGGTCTGCATTGGGAGGACCTTGACGAGGATATCCTGGTCTCGGCCCTTCTCCTCGGCGCCAAGGACAGGACTCGGAGCGAGCAACCCGAAGCGGCCCTGGCCCGCGACCGCAAGGCTGGCGACTAGGAGTCCGGCCGGAAACCCCAGTTGCGGTCGCGCTGCGGCAGATATGAGATCGCGTAACTCCTTGATTTTCAATGGTGGCACGATAGTTGCGTTCGCCGCCGCGTGGCTTTTCGGCCGCGCTTCTAGGGACACGTCAGCTCCGGCGGAGACGAGGCCAGGATGCAACGTCCAGCCGGACCGACGCGCGGCGTCTCCCCTGCCATCAGCCGCGGCCGAAGGCCGCGCTCTGAGAGACCCTCTCGTCTAACTCAGGGCGGCTCAGCGCCGGTTTCTAGTTCGCAGAAGCGGACTCCTGATTCCAGACAGCCGACCCACCTCCGATTGACGATTGACGGATCAGGGTCCGCGATACTGCCCGACGTCCCTCGACTTCTCGGGGCTACCTCCGGTAGGTCCCCATGAGCCTGGCAGTAGCGAGGACGCGGTCTTTCATCAAGTCCATCAGCCGGGCCGCATCAACGCCGGTCTCGACCGGCAGCATGATATCGAGCGCGTACAGCTCGAAGTGGTAGTTGTGCGCCCTGGCGGGCGGCGGGTTGGGGCCGCTGTAGCCGGTTGCGTGGAAGTCATTCATGCCCTGGATGGAGCCGTCGTTCAGTTTCTCCTCCCGGGGCACGGCTTCGGGCAGGCCGAATGCGGCGCCGGGGATGTTGTAGATGAGCCAGTGGATGAACGTGCCGTCGGGCGCGTCGGCGTCGCGGCAGATGACGGCGAAGCTCTTGGTGCCGGCCGGCGCCTGGCCCCACTGCAGCGCAGGCGAGACGTCCGCGCCGTCGGCGGTGTACGTGCGCCGGAGCGTCTGGCCCTGAGTGAAGGCATGGCTGGTCAGCGTCATGCCCGTAGCCTCAGTTGGATTCATGTCTGCCACCTCCTGCCTGTGCAACCGCACAGGCCAAATGCGGAGCCGGACCGGTCCATACGGTGGATCGAGCTATTCCTTTTGTCAGACCTCGATAGCATCTCTAAGCCTAGAAGCTGAACGCCCGGTTGTCAACCGTCGGAACCGCCCCTAGAACCGAGATAGGAGTTGGCCTCAGAGGCCCACGTCGGACGTTGCACCACAAAGGCACAAAGACACAAAGAGGGTCCGGACGGAAACATCCTGTGTACGCTTGGCGTCCTTGGCGTCCTTGGCGGTTCAATATCGGATTCAGGGACCGCCTGATCTGCTCGTACCGGGCATCCGGGGCGGAAGAAACGGTGAGACACTTCAAGCCCTGGCCGGGCCGACGCGCGAGCGGCGTCTCCCCTGCCATCCGCGGCCGACGGCCGCGAGTGACCAGCCAAGCCATTCCAGATTCGAGATTGTAGATTGCAGATTGCAGATTGCAGATTGGCGGACTGGGCGGCTCTGCGCAGAAAGGGCCCTTCGACGGGACTCAGGGCGACGCTGCGCGTCGGTTTGCAGTTGGCTGCTATCGAGCACCGGCCGTCAGCCGGCGAAGGACGAACGGGGCTCGGCGGGTGCTTCTCTGCCGCGGCCGTCTCAGGCGCACCTGGTCAATCCGGTCGAGCAGGTCGGCAGTACCACCATCCACCAGTCCGGATCGCTCCAGCGATTCCTGCATACGGTCCCGACCCAGCCAGTCGTCACACCGGGAGAGCCCGAACAGCACGTGCCGTGGGCCGTTGGCCACGCCGACGGCCAGGAAGATCGTCAGCGACTCCGCGAGTTTCAGCACGGCCTGCCCATACTGGCGCTGGTCGGTCAGAATCAGCCCGATGTTCCCCAGTTCGGTGGCCACGCCCAGTTTGTACCCGACCTCGCGTTCCAGCGCCAACGCGCTCTCATGGAACTTCAGCGCCTGGTCCAGTTCACCCATGTAGCGGTGGGTGCTGCCGATACTGCCCAGGCAGCTCGCCATGCACATTCGGTCTCCGACCTCACGTGATACCGCGTGCGCCTCCTCATATTGCTGGAGCGCCTCGTGGAATTCGGCCTTGTCGCGGTAAATACTGCCGAGATTACGCAGGCCGCTCGCCACGCCACAGTTGTCTCCGATTTCGCGTGATATCGCGAGCGCCTCCTCATGGAACTTCAGCGCCTTGTCAAGTACACCCCGGTCGAGGTAGATGTTCCCGATACAGCCGAGGCAGGCCGCCGCGGCCCGTTGGTCGCCGGATTTGCGCGCTACGGCCAGCGCTTCCCGCAACTGCTTGAGCGCACTGCCAAGTTCCCCGCGGTCACGGCGCAGGACCCCGATGTTGGCGAGGGCCGGAGCCTTTCCCGGCGCGTCCCCGTACTGCTTCGCCAGCCGGGCCGATTCCACGAAATCCCTGAGCGCGTCGTCCGGACGACCTTGGGTATAGTGGCACACCCCGGTCTGGTTGTAAATCGGCACAAGCTGCGCCCCGCTGGCATTCGCCTGCGCCTTCCGGAAATGCTCGATTGCCTGGCCCCACTGGCACGCAGCCATGGCGGCAAGGCCGTATTCAAACGGCCGCCACAACGCAGCGTCTGCCTCGGGAAGCCGGCCGAAGTACTCCGCCATCCTGCATAGGTCGCGCCGGATGACGTCCGGCCTTGTCCTGATTCCCTTCATCAGCCTGCGCCGATTGAGCCAGCGGCTACGAAGGCTCGCTATGCCCAAGGCAACAAGAACGCACACGACAGGTATGACCACCAACAATGCCGCTACGTCGAAGTTCTGCGGAAGGAAGTCTTCCATCTGCGTTATTCTAGCGGCGCACGTCCTTCTGTAAAGTCGAGGCAGTTCAGGGACGCGTCAACCCCGGCCGGGCCACCGTGAAGTAGTCCTGGACCTGCCCCGCCCGCTTGAGAGCCGTTTCGACAGAACTAGACTCCTGGCAATGGATGGGGCCAAACCGGCCACAACGCACCTGTGGGGTCACCGGAGCTGCCGCGACTCATCAAGCTTGACCTCGAAGTCGGTGGAGTTCCGGTCCGCCTGGGCGCCGACCTGGCCAGCGACGAATGGCGCAAGGCGTGCGCAGCCGGCGGCTTCAGCCGGGTAGGTCTCCTCGGCAAACTCATGTTGAGCGGCGGCTATGCTGCGGGCACGGCATTCGCGGCCAAGAATCAGGGCTTGGGGCTATTCGGCGACAGGGCGTTCGTTGCGCCGGATCTCGGCGGAGGGCCTATGAAGTTCAGAACGTCTGTATCGACGTTCTTTCGACACGACTCGCTGTACCGGGTGGTGGTGTGACAGGCAACAAAAAGGCTGCTTCTCACTTCGCGCGGCAATGTGCGCATGCGCTGACCAGGGTAGTTGGCAACCCCAGCCAACTCGAGGAAGGACGAGTCCTCGTCTGGACGGGCGAATGAGACAGTCTGACGCTGCGGCGCGCTGCCGACGCCCACCTGGTCCACTAACTAGCCACAGGTACCTGACGAAGATAGTCCGTCGCGTCCCAAAGGCTCATCTGCCCGGCATGAGTTTCTTGCCGCGCGAGCCCTGCCCATCTGGCATGTAGGACGGACTGCCCACAACTCCCAGTGCCGCAGAAGAACAGACCTTCCGCCTTGTCGTCCGTAGATTCCAAACACAAGATTGGCCGCCCAGTCGGCCCGGCCCAACTGAGATGCAGCGCGCCTGGAGGGACTCGAACCCCCGACCATCGGATTAGAAATCCGATGCTCTGTCCACCTGAGCTACAGGCGCAACCGGAGAACAGGGATCTAGGAATCAAGGATTCAACGACGGACGCGGACTGCCCGGCATCGATCCCTAGCCCCCAAACCCCATTCCCTTTCCTAAGTCGGGGAGACTGGATTTGAACCAGCGGCCCCCACGGCCCAAGCGTGGTGCGCTAACCGGACTGCGCTACTCCCCGAAGAACCAACTGCGGTTAATATAGATGCGATACGGACACAAGTCAACACGCGTCAGGCGCTGGGCGAGCGTTCACCAGGACCAACGCGCGAGCGAAGGAAGCCGATGACCTGATGCATTGCCCGGGCGCGATGACTGATCTTGCTCTTCACGCTCAGGCCCAGCTCGCCGAATGTCTGGGCATACCCGTCGGGCATAAAAACCGGGTCGTAGCCGAACCCGGCTGAGCCGCGCGCACTGTGGGCGATGCGACCTTCGCAACACCCCTCGAAGCATGTCTCGTTGCCCGCCGGGTCAACAAGGCACATCGCGCACCGGAACCGCGCGGTGCGCCGCTCATCCGGCACCGAGATGAGGCGGTCGAGTACCTTGCGCATCCGGTCCGCGTCACTTGCACCTTCGCCGCAGTAGCGGGCGGACTTCACGCCCGGCTCTCCTCCGAGCGCGTCCACCTCCAAGCCCGAGTCTTCAGCAAGAATCCACATCTTCGCGCGTTCGGCCGCGGTCCGGGCCTTCTTCCGAGCATTTTCCTCAAACGTGGACCCATCTTCCTGGACTTCCGGCGCGTCGCCAAGGTCGGACAGTATCATCACCTGCCAGCCGCTGCCGGCCAGCGCGTGCTGCACCTCGGTCAGCTTGTTCCGGTTGCGGGTGGCGAGGAGCAGTTTCACAGGAACCGCTTGCCCTGCGGCAATGAGGCAATCTCGGCAAGTAACTCTTTGACTTCCCCGAGGCGCTTCCTATCCGCCACGAGTACCGAGTCGCCGGCTCGCACGATGACAAGGTCCCGGACGCCCAGGGCTGCCACAATACCACAATCCGAATCGACCACGCAGTGAGATGAACCCCTGGCCACCAACAGCCCATTGGCTACGTTTCCGAACCGGTCCGGTTTGGTGTGGCGGGCGAGTGCGAGCCACGAACCGACGTCGTCCCAGTCGAACGTGCCGCGCACACACGCCACGTTGTCCGCCTTTTCCATCACTGCGTAGTCAATGGAGATCGAGGGCGCACCGCGATACAGGCGGGCGAGGGCCGGTCTCTCACGGCGAGTGCCGATGGTCTTGCCGAACGTCTCGAGCTCAGCGTGGAACTCGGGCATGAACTTCCGGAACGTGGCCAGTATCGTGTCCACACGCCAGATGAACATGCCGCTGTTCCAGACATAGTTGCCGGCTGCCAGGTAGGCGCGGGCGCGGGCCGGACTCGGCTTCTCTCTGAATCCCTGCACCCGGTGCGCGGTCAGCCGTCCCTTCCCCGCAATGCGGCTGCCGAGCTGGACGTAGCCGTACCCGGTATCCGGTCGTTCCGGCCTGATTCCGAACGTGACAAGCAACCCCTCCTGAGCAAGCTGCGCGCCCACTTGCACGGCCTTAATGAACGCGGGCCGGTCCTCGATGAGATGGTCGGCAGGCAGAACCAGCATGGTCGCGTCCGGATCCCGGTACTGCAGGTAGGCCGCAGCCAGCCCGATGGCCGGCGCGGTATTCCGTCCCATCGGCTCAAACGCCAGGCGCGCCTTGGAACCGAGATGCTTGCGCAGCACCGACTCGAATTCGGCCGGGGCGACGAAGAGCTGCCGCCCGGTCGGGCAGAACGGGAGGATTCTCCGGCTCGTTTCCAAGGTCAGAGAATCTTGACTGAACAGGGATATGAACTGCTTGGGCAGGGCGCGCCGGCTCTTGGGCCAGAACCGCTCTCCCCTGCCGCCGCACAGGATGACAGCGTGCATGCTCATTGTTCCTCCTCGGATGAGACCGAACGCAGTAAGGCACTCACAACCAGGCCTCCGAACCGCGTACGGATGGAAACCGGTATCCGCTCCTCGTCGTCGCTCAGGTAGACTGTGCCGAGTGGGCCGCCGGCATTGGGCACGACGGCGATGCAGTCGAACACTCCGGCCGGAGTGCTCACGGTCTTCGCGGACCGAGCAACCGCAACCAGTTGGTAGTTGCGTCGGTCAACGTGCAGCGCCGTCCTCACGGTGTCCCCGGGCGCGAGCGGCAGCGTGCGGAAGTAGTACCAGGTCGAAAGCAGGTCGCGGGCGCCGGTTTCGAGAGAACAGACACTACTGTCCGAGTAGTCGACCACCGAACGTTCGGGGTCGTAGTTCGCGGTCCATTCGGCCCGGTAGTGAGGCTCACGCGTCCGCTTGTACGAACGGAGCGTCACCATATCTGAGACCCGACACCAGGTTTCCAACCGGTAGTTGGCCCAGAAGATCCAGGAAAACGACCGCGTCAACTCCAGGTCTGCCCGGAAATGCCAGCACTCGTCGGTCCCGACCGTCTCGGGCTGAAGCGTCTCGAGCACTAGCGTGCCGATCGAGACCGGACCGTAGCGCAGAGCATAGTCGAGCCGCTCGCCTGGAACGGCAGCAATGGCGAGCGCGGCAAGAATGGACAGCATCGGGCAATCATAGAAGCAGACGAGGAATAGTCAACACGCGACGGGCCAGGCCGCGAGCCTGCAGTCTCTACGTTGCAGTCCGCAGTGCCGGTATCCGCACTTCTGAATCCTGCATTCTGACTTCTGACTTCGGTTGGTCCCCCCTGACTGTCCGTTTCCGTTGACAGTCTTGAGCCCCCTCGATAGAATCCCGTGATGGCTATCACACCCATGGACATCAGGAAGAAGACCTTCTCGACCCAGCGCCACGGCCTCTCCAAGACCGAGGTCGAGGAGTTCATTGGTGAACTCGCCACGGAGATAGAGAACCTGCGCAAGGAACGGGCGCAACTGACCGAGAAAGCGGAAGAGCTGGCCAAACACCTGAAGGCGTACGAGGATACCGAGCAACTGCTGAAGGACACGCTGGTGACCGCGCAGAAGGCAACCAACCAACTGCGAGAGGAAGCGATGAGGGAAGCTCAACTGGTCATCGACAAGGCGGAACACGATGCCGAACGGATCAAGTTCGATGCAACGCAGCAAACCCGCGGCATCGGCGATGAGGTGCGGGCACTCGAGGCGAAGCGCTCGACCCTGAGCGATGAGATTGCTGGAATTGCCCGGACGTACCTGGCGATGGCGGAACGGATGAACAACAGGAAACCGAATGCTGAAGCAGCAGATAGCTCAAAGCGTCCAGGCGATAAGAACTAAGACCGAATTTCGGCCCGAACTCGGAATCATCCTCGGCACCGGGCTCGGCAAGCTGGCCCAAGACGTCAAGGCCGAGGCGGTCATTCCATACGAAGACATCCCCCTTTTCCCGGTTCCGACCGTGGAGAGCCATCGCGGCCGGCTGGTTTTCGGCAGCTTGAACGGTCGCCCGGTCGTAGTCATGGAGGGACGGTTCCACTACTACGAGGGCTACGAACCGCAGCAGATTACGCACCCGGTGCGGGTCATGAAGGAACTGGGAGTCAGAACCCTGATCGTCTCGAACGCCTCCGGTGGTGTCAATCCGCAGTTCAGGGCCGGCGAAGTGGCAGTCATCACCGACCACATCAACCTGACCGGTCTGAACCCGTTGCGCGGGCCGAACGACGATTCACTCGGACCCCGTTTCCCGGACATGGCCGACTGCTACGACCCGGCGCTGGTCGGCCTGGCCATGGATGTTGCCCTCAAGCTCGGCATCCGGCTCCACCCGGCGGTCTATGCATGGGTCACCGGCCCGAACCTGGAGACCGCTGCCGAGTACCGCTACATCCGGGCGATTGGTGCCGACCTCGTCGGCATGTCGACCGTGCCTGAAGTCATTGTGGCCCGGCACGCGGGGCTGCGCGTTCTCGGATTCTCCGTAATCACCGACATGGGACTGCCCGACGCCATGAAGCCCGTCGGCCTGCCGGAAGTGCTGCGCATGGCGGCCAAGGCCGAGCCGAACCTGACCGCAATCGTGAACGAGGCAGTGAGACTGATATGATGCACTTCCGCCGGCTCATCTTCGTCATGTTCGTGCTGGCCGTCGCCGGGTGCCCGAAGCGCGCCCAACTCCCGCCGGTTCCGCAAGATGCCCAGCAAGCGATTGACCAGGCAACCGCCAACCTGGAAGCCAAGCGATACGCCCGGGCCGCGGACCAGTTCACGTTCATCATCTTCAACTTCCCGGGCTCTCGCCAGGCCTCGGACGCTCAGTACTACCTCGCCGAGACCTACTTCCGGAGCAAGGACTATCTCCAGGCCCAGAACGAGTTCGATTTCTATCTCAGGAACTTCCCGAACGGCCGTTTCCAGGAAGAAGCCACGTTCAAACTTGCGGTTTCCTACCTGCGTTCGGCCCCGAGCCACGTCCGCGACCAGGCCCGGGCGCTCAAGGCCCAGGAGACTGTCAACCAATTCCTGGAAACCTACCCGGACTCACCGCTCCGCCCGGAAGCTGAACAACTGCTCGGCGACATCGCCGAGAGACTCGCACTCCGTGAATTCGACGCTGCCCGGATCTACTACACTTCCGGCGAGTACAAATCGGCACTGGTCTACTACAACTACGTCGACGAGACCTACCCGGCGGAACGGTGGCCCAACATTGAGCGGTACCGGTACGCGGTCAGCCTGCTCGAGACTGCCGACACCACACAGGCACGGGGAGTACTCAGCGAGCTCGTGACCGGCTCGTCCGAACCGGCAGTCAAGAAGCTCGCGCGCGCTGCTCTCGCTCGCACCAACTGAAGTGCCGTTTCGGCTCGGCGTGTTCGGCGGGTCGTTCGACCCGATTCACCTCGGACACGTGCTGGCAGCCGATGACGTCAGGCGCCGGTTGCGTCTGGACCGCGTGCTCTTCATACCTGCCTGCCATCCGCCGCACAAGCGCGGCCCGTTGACCCCGTACCGCCGTCGGCTGGAGATGACGCGGCTGGCAACTGACGGGGAGCCGGGGTTTGAGCTATGCCCGATCGAGGAGGGCCGTCCGGGCCCTTCTTACACGGTCGACACGTTGTGCGAATTGCGGTCGTTGTACCCCGGCGCCGCGCCGTACCTGATCGTCGGCTCGGACCAGTACCGGGACGTAGCCGCCTGGCACCGGCCCGACCTGCTCACCGACCTCGCCTGGGTCGTCGTGATGAGCCGGCCCGGCGTCGAACGACCCCTGCTGTTTACGGGACACGACCCGAAGCGGGTGCTGTTCCGCTTCATCATCCCGGTCGGAATCTCGTCTGCGGCGATCCGGGCAAGGCTTGCCAAAGGCCGTTCTGTCCGGTATATGTTACCTGTGCGAGTCGCCGAGTACGTGGGACGGCACCGCCTGTACCGACGCCCGATGACAAGAAAAACGCATAAGGGCAGTGGCCCAAAGGAGAACTGATGTTCGGAATCGCCTTCGCCCAGACCCCGGCCCCGGCCGCACCCGCCGCCGGCGGCGGCCTCAACTCGATTCTCGGATTCCTGCCGATAATCCTGATATTCGCAGTGCTCTACTTCCTGATGATACTGCCCCAGCAGCGCCGCCAGAAGAAACACTCACAGATGCTGGGACAGATCAAGCGCGGAGACCGCGTGGTCCTCGGTGCCGGCATCCACGGCATCGTCTCCAACGTGAAGGAACAGTCCTTCCTGGTCAAAGTTGCCGAGAATACCGAGCTCGAGGTCGACAAGAGCGCGGTCAGCTACAAGTTTGGCTCCGACAAGTAAGACGACGGCAAAACCGGTCGGCGTGCACCGCCGTGTGGTTCTCTACGGCCATCGCGCGCTCAGGACCAAGTCGCGCCTCATCGAGAAGCTGACGCCGGAACTCGTCCAGTTCCTGGAGGACCTCAAGGCGAGCATGCTTACCCAGGACGGGCTCGGCCTTGCCGCGAACCAGGTCGCGGAAACGATAGCGGCGTTTGCCATCAACCCGCGCGCGGACGACGTCGACGTGGAACCGTACTGCGTCATCAACCCGCAGGTGGTCGCGACCGAAGGGCTGGTCGAGGCCGAAGAGGGATGCCTCTCTCTGCCTGGACTGTTCGATTTCATGCCCCGTCCGGAATTCGTTCGCATCGCCGGGCTCGACGAAGAGTTGCGGCCGATTACGGTCGAAGGCACCAGGCTTCTGGCCCGGGCGATGCTGCACGAAATCGACCATTTGAATGGGGTTCTGTTCATCGACCACCTGAGCGAAACCCGGCGCCGGCTGTTTGACACCAAGCTCAGGGAGTTGGAGTCACGGGAGAAGAAACAGTGCGCGTAGCCTTCTTCGGCACGTCTGAGTTCGCGGTCCCCGCTCTGCGCGCGCTCAACGAGTCTCCGCACGATGTCAGGCTGGTCGTTGCCGCCCCTGCTCAACCAAGTGGACGCGGCCGGAAGCTGGTCCAAAGCCCGGTGGAACAGGAGGCCCGCGCACTGGGCCTCGCGGTCCTGACTCCGGTAAACCCGAACGACCCGGCGTTCATCGCTGAACTCAAGTCCCAAAACCCGGAAGTCGCGGTGCTCGCCGCGTACGGTTACATTCTGAAGCCTCCCCTGCTGGCAATGCCCTCGCTCGGCTTCCTGAACATCCACCCGTCTCTGCTACCCAGATATCGGGGTGCAGCACCCATTCAGCGCGCCATACTTGCCGGAGAACGCGAAACCGGTGTGACTGTCATTGTCCTATCCGAGCAAGTGGACGCGGGCGATATCACCGAGCAGGAAGCCGTGCCAGTCGGCCCGGACGAAACGGCCGGCGAGCTGTCGCAACGGCTCGCCGATGCCGGCGCCCGGCTGGTGCTCAACGCCCTTGCACGATTCGGAGAGGGCACAGCCACCCGGACTCCGCAAGACCCGAAGCTGGCCACCCGCGCCCCCAAGATAACCAAGCCGGAACGCAACATCGACTGGCGGAATTCGGCCCAGGGAATTCACAACCGCATCCGGGCGCTCTCGCCCGAGCCCGGGGCGGTCACGAGCTTCCGCCAGAGGCGAATCGTCCTGCTTCGCTCGCGAGTCCACTCGACCCCGGACGGAGGGGAGCCCGGGCAGTTGCTTGTCCGACTTTCCGGGCTTGTGGTTGCTGCCGGCTCGGGAGCCGTCGAAATCGTCGAGCTAAAGCCCGAAGGCAAGCGGGCCCAGGCCGGCCGGGATTTCCGCAACGGTCACCGGCCGATTGCGGGTGAGAGGTTCGCAGCATGAAGCAGCGCCGCAAACGCCGAAGCCACAAGCTGCGCACGCTACTCATCGCCGTGCTGGCATTCGCACTGTTGGTTGTAGTCCTGAACTGGGTCGTGATGCCGCTTGTCGTCGGGCACGGCCGGGAGACGACCGTGCCGGGCGTTGTCGACCTGGACCGGTTCGCCGCTGAGGAGTCAATTATCAAAGCCGGGCTGGTCCTTGGCGAGGTTCGCAGCGTCTCCAACGCAACCGTGCCCCCGGACCGCGTCGTGACCCAGCACCCTGAACCCGGGCAACGGGTCAAGCTCGGGCGCCAAGTGCACATTGACGTGAGTCGCGGCGGTTCCAAGCTGAAGGTTCCCCACGCGGAAGGGCTGACCTTGGCCCGGGCCACCGCCCTGCTCACCGAATCCGGCCTCTCGATCGCCGGGGTTGAATCGCTCCGTTCGCCCACCCTGCCGCCGGGTCAGGTCATCTCAACCCGGCCGCCGGCCGGCATCGAGGTCGATGAAGGCGAGCGCATATTCATCCAGGTTGCTTCTCGGGTCGGTAGTTTCCCGATGCCGAACTTTGTCGGCATGAATCTGGAAATCGCGAAGGGGATTATCGTAGCTCAGGGCCTCGCCCTCGGCGAGGTCAAGCAGGCGCCGAGCGACGAACCGACGGGCAACGTGCTGGTTCAGTATCCCGAGGAAGGCATGACCGTCCGCGACCTCGACACGGTAAGCCTGATTGTGGCGATGCCGGCAGGCCGAAGATGAGCCTCGAATCCGACATCACAGCCCCGAAGACACGAAACGAACAGGTAACCAGAACCACGGATTGACACGGATAGACACAGATGACTGAGACACTCTTGGTCCGAAACCTCTTTGTGTCTTTGTGTCTTGGTGGTAAACTCCGTTCCGCCAATCGACGTTGGCCTCGACGGCCCCGGTCGGGTAGTGCGTGCTTTCGTGACCCCGGGTTCTCAGCCTGGCTCGTCCGCACCTTGGCGTCCTTGGCGGTCTTGGCGGTTCATCCTGCCCTTTCTGCTTCATCCCTTCCGCATTCATCACTCTCTTCGTGTCGTTCGTGCTTTCGTGGCTCTCTGTGCCGGGACTCTGCATGAAGGTCGCCGCCTCGATTCTCGACAGCGATTTCCTCCACCTGGCGGATGAGTTGTCGGCGGTAGTGAAGGCCGGTGCCGATGTGATTCACCTCGACGTGATGGACGGGCACTTTGTCCCCAACCTCAGCTTCGGCGTGCCCCTCGCCAGGGCCGTACGTCAGGCGGTGACCGTGCCGGTTCACACCCACCTGATGGTCAACGAACCGGAATGCCTCATCGAAAAGTTCCTCCCCTATTCAGACCTGGTTATATTCCATGTCGAGGCCGCGACGACACCCAGGCAATGCATCGAGACGATCCACTCCGCCGGCAAGGCTGCCGGAATCTCACTCAACCCCAATACGCCGGTTGAGTCCTTGCGGCCGCTCATTGCCGACGTCCAGGGCGTGCTCGTGATGAGCGTCTATCCAGGATTCGGCGGCCAGGAGTTCTCCCCCGAGTCCCCGGGCCGCATCCGCGAGACGGCCCGGTTGATTGGCGACACCGGCTCGAAGGCGACAATATCGGTGGACGGCGGCATCAACCCGCACAACTGCGCTCTGGTGGCCGAAGCCGGCGCGCAGATGGTCATCGCCGGGAGCGCCATCTTCCACAGCACCGACTACGCCGCGGTAATCCGGGCCCTGAGATGTTCGACGCACTGACCGACCGCTTCACCAAGCTCCGGCGGAAACTGCTGGGCTACGGCCGGCTTTCCGACCGCGAAGTATCCCAGGCCCTGCGCGAAGTCCGCACCGTGTTGCTCGAGGCCGACGTCAACTACAAGGTCGTCGGTCACTTCATTCGCTCGGTCGAAGCCCGGCTCAAAGAGAAGGACGTCGCGGCCAGCCTCAAGCCCGGCGAACTCATCAACGCCACCCTCTATCAGGAACTGATCCAACTACTGGGCGGGACAACGGCCAAACTGGACCTGAGCGCCAACCCGGCCGTCATCAGCCTTGTCGGCCTGCAGGGAACCGGCAAGACCACCTTTGCCGGCAAGCTCGCGCACAAGTTCCGCAACCGGAAGCCGCTGCTCGTCGCCTGCGACCCCAAGCGGCCGGCCGCATCCGAGCAGCTCCGGTCGGTCGCCGAACGCGTTAAGTGCGACTTCTACCCCGTGTCGAACGACGTCGTCGCCACCTGCATGGCCGCACTGAAGCAAGCCAGGGACCGGGCCAACGGCTTCGTGGTCTTCGACACCGCAGGCCGGCTCCATATCGACGACGACTTGATGAACGAGCTGGCCGCGATCCAGGACAAGGCCCGGCCCCATGCCAGCCTGCTGGTGCTCGACGGCATGGTCGGGCAGGATGCGGTCAGCCAGGCGGAGCAGTTCAGCACCCGGCTCAAGCTGACCGGGTGCTCCTTCACCAAGCTCGACGGCGACGCCCGGGGCGGCGCCGTGATGTCGGTGCGACACGTAACCGGCCTGCCGGTCTTCTTCATCGGCACCGGCGAACACGTCGAGGACGTGGAGGATTTCCACCCGGACCGGATTGCCTCGCGCATCCTGGGCATGGGCGACATGAAGAGCCTTACCGACAAGGTCCAGGCCGCAACCGAAGGCCAGGACCAACGCGCGATTGCCGAGAAGTTCCTCAAGGGCAAGTTCGACCTCGATGACTTCCTGAACCAGATCAAAGGCATCAAGAAGATGGGGAACATCTCGAAGCTGCTCGCCATGATACCCGGGGCCGGCAACCTTGATGTCGACGACCGCGAGTTTGTGCGGGTCGAGGCGATGATTCAATCCATGACCGCGGCGGAGCGGCACAACCCCGACCTCGTGGACGGCTCGAGACGCCGGCGCATTGCCGCGGGCAGCGGCACCACGGTCGCGGACGTCAACCGGCTGCTCAAAGAATTTGGCCAGGCCCGGGTCCTGGCCAAACAGATGTCCGGCGGCCGCGGCCCGCGCCTGCGACTGCGCTAGCCCAAGCCCGACCGCCCGTCACTCTCCACAATTGTTGGCTGAAAGAATACTGGTATTAGCGCGGCCGGCTCGTAGCGCCGCACCCGGTCCCGACCCTCTACATCGGTATGATCATCTTCACGTAGCCGTAGACCTTCGGCTCCTTGAACGACGCAACCAGTTCGTCCTCTTTGAAGAACCTGAAGTAACCATCAAGCTCCTCAACCCGGTCTGCGTCAATGGTTACCTGCGGCCGCTTGTCGCACTCGATAAAGACATCGTAAGGCACATCAACTCCTTTCAGGAATCCGTCCCGGCGCGGCGCCGGCCCGGTGCCGCCTCTCGCGCCGTCCGTAGCCTAAGGCATTATGCCGGACAGAAGCCGACTGTCAATGTCTACCCGTGCCCAAATAGCCACAGATTGACACGGATGCACTGTCCGACAGGGGCCGTTGCGGCCAACGCGGATAGGGCGGAATGTCACCCCGACGTTGAGGAGGGGTCTCGCCCCAAACCGTCAACCGGCAATCGGAAATCAGCTAACCGCCAAGAGCGCCAAGGGTGCTGTCATTCCGAGTGAGTCCGACGAATCGAGGAATCTCTCGGCCACTGCAAACCGGCGCTGAGCCGCCCTGCTCGTTCCGGAGCCTGCCCTGAGCGAGTCGAAGGGTCTCTCAGACTATCCACAGATGACACGCACTGTCCGACAGGGGCCGCAGAGGCCAACTGTCACCCCGACGTTGAGGAGGGGTCTCGCCCGAAACCGCCTATCGCCCTTCGCCAAACGCCATCCGCCTTCCGCCAATCTACAATCTTCAATCTGAAATCTGGAATTCCCCTTGGGGAT
>Ga0163202_1000078_pt1 | contig 16130 bp, 13 predicted proteins | sample PL_2010_300m_FD_113540 | JGI IMG/M metagenome (GOLD analysis project Ga0163202, IMG submission 113540) | Freshwater microbial communities from Powell Lake, British Columbia, Canada to study Microbial Dark Matter (Phase II) - PL_2010_300m | ecosystem: Environmental > Aquatic > Freshwater > Lake ... | reverse complement strand
GTATTTTGATAGCCAAACTAACAGCAATAATAATATCAGCCCCCATTTTTTTTGCTAAATCTACGGGGACAGGGTCTACTACTCCTCCATCTACCAGATAACGGTCATCGTATTTTACCGGGGTAAATATTCCCGGTATAGATATGCTTGCTCTTACCGCATCAGCTACTTTCCCTTGATGTAAGATAACCCTTTCCCCGCTTTCTATATCAGTAGCTACTGCAGCAAAAGGGATATTAAGTTCATCAAAAGTTTTATCTTCTAATCCCCAATCAATGAGCATCTTTTCTATTTTATTTCCACGAATCAAACCGGAGCGAGGGATAGTAAAGTCCATCACAGAAAGCATTTTTCTTTTATTTAATAACAAGACCGCCTTTTCCATATTTTCAATAGAATCACCTGCAGCATAAAGAGAGCCTACTAATGAACCGATACTTGTACCGGCAATTATATCAATGGGTATACCATATGCTTGCAATACCTGAATTACTCCTATATGAGCAAACCCCCGGGCAGAACCACCGCCTAAGGCAAGTCCAATTTTTAACCCTTTTTTCTTGAATTCTGATACCAGCTCTTCTAATTCAAAGTCTCTTTTTGCTATTATTTTAATTTCCCCATCTTTACCGATAGATATCTTACCTTCTAATATAGAATCTACTGAACTTGTATCATTTGTCCCTGTTTGTTTTTGGGCTGAAGCGGATAGGAAAATAGCAAAAAAATTACATAGTAAAATTAAAATTAATGCTACTAAAAATATTTTTTTTGACATTTTAATCACCTTTTTTCTTTGTAATTTTTGTATTTTTTATCCATTCCATGTTCTTCTCCACGCATTTCCTCCTCCTCTTAAAGGCCTGTTAATTTCAGTTAACAGTTTATCCAATAACCGTCTCCTGTTTCATTCATAAATACCTTTTAAGAAACTTTTCCGTTTTTCTTCAGGAAATTTTTCAATCGCATAGCGCAACATGGTTCGAGGCATACCTTCGTAATGCCTTTTTAGAAAGTTTTCTTCTAGTCCAAAATCTCTTTTGCCAATTTCTCTAAGCATCCAACCAACAGCTTTATGAATGAGATCTTCTTTGTCGTTTATCAGCATTTCCGCGATTTTCAATGTATCGGCAAATTCATTATGCCCTATAAAATACGATGTTGCCATAATTCCTATTCTGCGTTCCCATAAGTTTTTCGACTTTGCTAATACATAAATTGGTTTTTTATCACGAGTGAATAAATAAGCGCCCACAACACGCCCAGCAGAACTATCAACTAAATCCCAGTTGTTAATAAAATTCGTATTTTTTAGATATAGGACATATATTTTCTTTTTATCTTCCTTATCCGCTTTGCTAAAAAGATCTGCTAATATGAAAAGAGAAAATAAGCGTTCTTCATGAAACTGTGATTTGAGGAATTCAAAGGCTTCGCTTATAGATAGGGTACTATATTTTTTTGCTATTTTTCTTATGATAGGAACTCCAATGCCCAAAAATCTATCACCTTCGCCATATTCACCTTTTCCAGTTTTGAAGTACTTTTGTAAACGTGTAGCATATTCCTGATTGCTTAATTTTTTGAATTCTTCTTTTATGTTTTTAATCATGATTTTTCCTTTCTTCTAAATTGTAAAAACCCAGCACTTCTTTTGCTCTTTTGGTAACAAAATGATTTGGCTGGTTAGTCTCACCAATACTTACTACCATATTGTTGACCTTTTTCTCTAAATTCCAGCCCCCATCAGGAATGCATTTTGACCTCAATAAATCAATTACTGGCTTAAGCTTTTCTGATTTGACATTTTCTCTTTTTAACAGCCAGAGAATTTCCAAAAAATCGCTCTTATACATATTGGGAAATGTCAATTTATCAATGTTTTTAATTACTATTTTATTTTTGTGATGTGAACTGAAGCATACATGATGCAACAATATAAAATTGACACATTTATCTAATAATTTATTTACCGAACGGTTTCTTGATTTTTTGGGAATGAAAGAAAATCCTTTAAGCAATTTTACAATTCCCCAATAACAACTATGTTTACCATAACAACTTTTATTTGTGCAATACTCATTTTTCTCGGTGATATAATCGCCGTCATCAAATCTTTGATATTGAGAGAAAAATTCAATTGCGTTTAAACTTTTTCCACTAATTGACCCAGTAAAATAGTTCTCCAGGTAAATAATATTTCCATTTAAACAGGGAATTGGGAAATGATCTTTTTGTAATGAATAGATGCGCGTTTTTGAATCATAAAAATGATCTTGGATAGTTTTTAGTGGTTGTCTAACTCTAATATCCTTCTTATCATAGCAAATATCTGCAAGCAGTATTAATGTCCATAAGGTTGCTTTAAAGTTCGGAACATAATGAAGGTAAGTAGAATAATGCTTGTCAGATTCCGAGAGCATTTTCCAACATCCATTCTTGCCTTGCGAGCCAAATATGTTTTTTATAATTCTTGAATATTCGTTCATATTTTTATTAATTGTGGAGACCCCATTATCTTTTTATAAAACTTTGTTTGATATTTTTTCCCATCTTCGGCAGTATGTTCCAAAATGGAACTAACTGAATTTTCTTGCAATTCTCCGCTTTCAAAGATGTTTTTTAGGTGTTTTGTGATTGCTGGTCTTTGCACTCCAAAAAGCTGAGCGATTTTTTCTTGTGTTAACCACACTGTTTCATCGCGCAAAAATATCTCCACTTTCACCTTGCCGTTTGGCGTAGTGTAGAGAAGAAATTCTGTAAAGCTGTTCTGTTTAGCAATCTGTTTAATCTTTTTCATAAATTTACACCTCAATCGCACCACTCATCCGATAAATAGCTGTCCCTATTATTTCCCCCTGGAAGTGATATGGTAAACTGCTCCTTTAAATTTTATTCGTAATTGTCTGGTTATGGTGTCAATATAATATGTCTTTTGTTATATTTCAAGACTTGACCCCGTATTTTCCCTCTAGAAGGCAATTTGGAAAATCTCTGATTTCTTTTTTTCTCTACTGTCAAGCGACATCTGTTCTTTTTTTGAGATATAACATTTTAGCTTGGATCTCCACAAGATATAAGATATTCCTTGTAGTTATCCGATTGAAGCTCAAGTATCTCATCTTTTGGAACAGAATCAATTGGAAAGAACCAACAGAATGAAGGATTATCATTAACTAGACCAATGATTTTTAAATTAAACAGAACATTAACGTTAGAATAAATTTTACTTATTTTCTCCCGTACATATTTTATGTCCGCGGGGAATATCCTTTTTTCTTCGGGAACCATTAATATTACATCAACTAGGATAGGTTTTGCCTGCTTAAACTCGCTTAGTCCATGAAGTTTACTAATTTGATCAAGATGATATTTAAGTAAACAATCCTCTTTCTTCCCGAAGAGTAGAACACCAGTAAGTAATTTCGTCACAGCTATAACAGTTCTAACAAAAGCTCCAAGTTCTCCTCGATCAAGTTCAATTGAGTAAGTTTGTGAATTTTCAAGAGTTTCAATTTTAAGTTTAACTCCTGAAACTGAGAAGTTGTTTTTATGAACAATTTCGTTTCTAAATTTTAACAATTTTGAATAAAGCACAAACGAATAATCCCTAATATATGGTTCGGATTGAAATATTGGAGGATAAACAAGAAGATTATTATTCGATATAACGTTAATCTTTTCACTAAATCTCCATGGAACATTTTGGATAATTCCAACTTGTTTATTTTTTTCTAAAATCCATTCAAAAATCATATCGAGATTTTTAAAAGATGCGATAAATGTTAACGCCATCATTTCATCCATTATTTTTTTCGCTTCTCCTGCACCAAATACCTCAGCGGTAGGCTTTCTCATATGGTTACTGGATTTTCTATTGGTAAGTGTAATCGTAGAGATATCAGATTCCCCTTCAAAAGTATCTTGAGTTTTAGAAAGGTAATCGAGAAGCCATAACTCGTAGTCTAATTTTTCTTTTAGTTGGCTTTGGGCAGTTTTGTTATATATACTCATGATGAACCTCCTTTTAGCAAATATCGCTTAATAATAATTTTTAGGGTTAGTTCTTGCGGTATCGCTTTTTATCTTCCACCTAAATTTTATTAATTTTTCGTCATTGAATTTCTTTCCCTTTTGCAATTCATACCATTCATCAAACCCCTTATATTTTCTACACTCTTTTTGCATCACAAAAGTTACACTTAGAACGTCTATCTATTATAGTAATACCTAAAGTTTCAATCAGCTGACTAATAAACTCCTAAGACCCCATAGATTTTATGCTAAAAGTTACCGAATTATTGAGCTAGTACAACCGTCCCCTGTTCTTTTTTCATAAAATCCCCTTCTGGTAAACTAGTTTAAACTCCCCTATTTGTTCGACGTAATAACATTTGAATCAATGCAAATAACCGATGGAATAAATAATCTAAAAACTCGGGTTCGGAAATTACAATTTTATTTGTCTCTGTATGCCGAATCGCAAAATCATTCCCTATTTTGGTCAAATTAATAGCTTCTTGATTGACGCGTTCACGAAACTCCAATTGTGGAATAGCTCTCACGAGTAGGGTTTCAATCTGTTTTTTCTTATCTGGACCTGGCTCAAGGGTTTTTAACCGTTCCCAAGCACCCCAAAGTTTTTCAACTGCTTCTCTTCGAATGTTTATATCAGGATCACGAAATTTTTCACGAGCAAGCTTAAGAAGGCGATTAAGTTCTTGATCTTTAGATTGAAAGACCGCGCTGACCAACGCCTCACGGAGAACCACAGGTTCTAGCCTCACCACTTTACCATCTCCTTGTAACTCAAATGCAAGTCCGTTTCGTCTAAAAAGTCTATTGAAATCCTTTATATATTGCTGCTTACCAGAATCCTGATCAAATAAAATAAGGTGATTGTGTTTGAAAAAAGGGTGGTATGCCTTCCTAGTGGGCTTTGAAATGTCTCTATAAAAAAATTCCACCATATCCAATACTGATAAAGTATCAGGCAAATTACTCGAATTAAGAGGCCATTCTATCGAAGGAAATTCAGCCCGAAAGGCCTGCTGGATAGATTCTTCATCAGAACCAATAAGAATAGGCCCGTCAGGGCAATTTAGCGGAAATCTCTCTGCTAGAGAACCATTATTTATCCTTACTTGAACAAGAGCCATAAATCCACCCCAGAAAAATTTGTCTATCCTCTCTTTATTTCGAGGTGGTAAGCCAAGTTCCCCTTCACTGAAATAATTATCTTCCATTGTAATTACCTCTTATTTATTGCAAGACTTGACACCTTTTTTATTCCTGTATCATATTAAGAGGTGCCAAGCACGCTTTTTTCTTCTTATATCCTTTTCCATTCACTTTCTCTCTCAATAACATCAAGGAATTTAGATCTCTTCTTATTTGTTAATTCTTGGCCATAAGATATTCCCCGTGGCCTTTTATAGGAATGAAATAGGTATAGTTTTTCTTTTGCTCGAGTCATAGAAACGTAAAACAAACGAGATTCTTCAACAAGGTCACCTCTAGGATTTGGCACTATATCATCTTCTAAGCCTACTATAATCACTATATCTGCCTCAAGGCCTTTGGCTTTTTTCATAGTATTTAACTGTACCCAACCTAAACCTGAGGTACTTTGGGGATTGAGCAATCCTGTTATCTTGATTATGTCCTCCATTAATTCTGATGGATTACACCAAATGCCAGATACAACTGATAACTGTTTGATAAACTCACCGCACTTTTCTTTTTTAAAATTAATAAATAAATCGCTTAAATTCAAAAGCCTATCCCGAATTTTTATAAGGGTTTTATTGGGATCTTTTAGATTTTTAATGACCAAAAATAGATCGTTTTTCTTATCAACACTTTCCCATAGTTTAGCAATTTCAGTTTCTTCTATAATTCGGTTCTTAATAGTTTCCGGGGTAGTTCTTTTATCCTTTTTTGCCCCTGGAATATGTGCAATGCCTTTATTTATAAGTTCTTCAATAACTAACCGTGTTGTAAATGTGTTAGAAGAATTAGTTACCCAATCTACAAATAGTTTTGCAATTTTCACTCTTTTGGGCAAGAAACTTATTGGACAACTATATACTATGCCTCGTCTGGATAGTTCTTGGGTAATCAAAGGAAAAAATTCTTTCTTTGGCACGAGTATTAAAATACTCTTTTTCTCTTGGATAAATTGCCGAGCAATTACAGCAACCATTTTTGCTTCTGCTTTATCACTAGGCATTTGCCATAATTGAGGTTCTTCACCGCATAGCACTTTATATTCCAATTTTTGTTCCCCAGTCCAATCGGTGTAGTATTTTTTTAAAACTTTAATAGCGTCTTGTATTATTTCTTCATGACACCTCCAACTATATGGTAATGGTGGAGTTTCTGAACCAGGGAAATCTTCTCCAAAACGCAAGATAAATTTAGGATTACCGCCACGGAATCCATAGATACTTTGAGCATCATCCCCAACTACGAAAAGCCCATTTCTGGACTTTCTGCTAAGCAACTCTATTAACCTAAATTGTGCTGTGTTAATATCCTGATATTCATCAACTAACAAATGTTTTGCCCGGAATTGATATTTTTTAAGAACAGCAGAATTTTTCTCTAGTATACGACAAGCAAAAAGGATTTGATCATCAAAGTCTATATAGTTACATTTCGACATTATTTCCCAATACTCCTCACATATTTGGCATTTTTTTTCTTCGGGGTTTTCTTTGCAATCACCGTATTGTTTGCATTCAAGAGCTACCTTACTATCGTCTTCAGTATATGCAAGTATTAAAGCTGCATCTCGATACATTAATCGTTTTACATTTTCATCCTCTTGAACCCTGAGGTTAGTTTTGAGCAAATTGACGTCGCGGGGTTTTTCACATATTATTTCTAAACCTAAAGAATGCATTGTAGAAATGTGGGGTAGTTTGTTAAATTGAATATGAAAACCACTTGGTTCAGTGAGTTTATAAATCATATGTTGATTTGCATCTTTTCCAAATGTAAGTACAGTTATAATACCTTTGTCTGTACCGTTGTCTAAAAGACGCTTGATCCTATCAGCCAAGAGATGGGTTTTCCCGGCACCGGGTCCCGCAAGAACAAGAGTAGGTGATGTAAAATTAGTAACAATTTCTTCATAATTATTTAACGACATATAATTTATTTCCCTTTTTATTCGCTTAAGACTGTCAAAATTCTCTACAATTTCTATTTCATTATTGGTTAAGCTATATAATTTATTGTACGTACTGGGTTCAGATCTTTATTCTTGAAAAATAGTTTGATTAACTGTCAAGGATAAAGATGTGACTATCAATTCTTCCTATCCTAAAAAGTTAAAATTTACAGAATTATTTCCGCTATAACATCATTTCCTGCATCGATATATTATATCCGTCCTTGAATTGCGTTCCATAAATGCTTTGTAATAGGCGGGTTAACCAACGAAACATAATAAGGATTATCATTTTCATCATATGCTTTTTGCAAAAAAAGGAATTTCTTGCCATCTTGTCCAAAATTATGAATTGAAAGGATAAAATCAATGTGGGGATACTCAAAACTTAAACTAGCTACCTGTCCCTGTAGTTGTAATAAATCGTTTGCTTCGTCATAATCAAAACCAAATCGTTTAAAAATTGTCTTCTTACGCAATTTTATTCGATAACAGAACATGCCAAACAAAGGTAAATGTTCGTTATGATTTTGTTGCTTAATTTTGATTATATCATCATTAAATTTTTTAAAATCAGAACCAGTTGCAGATGACTTGATTTCAATAACTAAATTTACATCATCAATGTTTGCCATGCAATTAGCTCCGAGCATTCTTGTCTGGGCATTTTGTTTTAATATCAAAATATCAGTTTGATTGCTTGCCAGTCTTGCACTACCAGCAATGAACCCCTTCTGAATATTTATATTACAAAATCTTCTTTTTATTTCATCTTTTACAAAATCTTCTCTAGTTTGACCACGTTCGAGCTTATGCGAAATAAGCTCTTCTGAGATTTTAAATTGTGCTTGAAACAATTCTTCAATATATCGATCATATTCATCTAGAAAATTCATATCTGTTTCTTCTCACCCCACACATCTGCAATTTTATCTTTAATTTTGTTTTCAAAAATTGTAATTAATTCTTTATTGGCATTAACTATTTTTTGTTCTTTCTTAAGCTGGAAAGCAATTTTTTGTTGGATATCAAGAGGAGGATAGAGTATTTTTAACTCTTGCACATCTTTTTGATTAATACTTGGATATGATCCCTTCCCCATTCGACTAATCATCTGTTCTTGCAAAAAATCACTAAATAATTGAAAATATACAAATAGAGGTTCCACTTTGATAGTCGCAGATAAAACAGCGAAACCTGTTGAAGCTATAACATTATCAGGCACTTCTTCTAAGAAACCAAAAGCTTTAAGGTTTGGTCTTACTGTTGATAAAAGAATGTCCCCTTTTTTTACAACTCGCCTTGCTCTACTGGGAGCTTTATTTCCTTCTAACTTATTTGTAAAAGATACAATGCCTGTTTCATTTCCAACTGATGATATATCAATATAAACAAATTTGTTCTTTCCATATTTTCTTTTAGGATCAACAGTTTCTGAATTTACTAACATTACCTCAGATATTCTTATCTTTTCCCATTCCGGGTCGATTTTGAAAGTTGGTTTGTAATTTTCTACAACCTGCTTTGCGCCATCGATTATTTTTTGATAGTTGTCTAATTCAGCAACAATCTGCTCTTGTATTTCAATAGGGGGGAAAGGAATTTTAAAAGGAGACAAATCTTGTCGAGTAATTTGAGGTTGTGCTGATCCTGAGATTGTAGATGTTATAATAGAATGTTTCAAAAGATAGAATAAATATTTTTTATTAAAGTTATTATCCTTTGGTTTTATAACCATCGCATTACCAGTGATCCAAGATTTTGGTTCTGACATATTTACGGTACCGCAAGTTGCACCCCTGCAAGTAATTAAAACTTCTGCCTTTTCATGATTATACTTATTAAATCTTCCTATGATTCCATTGGCGCCAAAAACTAAATACTCTCCATCTTCTTTCATTTCCTTCTGTGAAATTGTTTTGGGCTGATAAACTTCACAAACTTTTCCAAGTTCTACAAAATCCCATTTACCACCGTAAACAGCAGCTTCTTTGTACCTATCACCACTTAAGTTATAATCGCCGCTCTCTGCAATCTTTTCTTTTTTCACTAAATGTGCAAGTTTTGTTTTAGCTAAATTAAATTCAATTTCTTTGCCTTCAATGATACTCTGTTTATATTTTTTTATAATTTCCAATGCCATTGGTAAGTCATTTTCTTTGACTTCTCTTCGTTGAGCACCTAAGCCAAATCCATCATTATTAACTTTTACAAATAAGATTTTATCGTTTTTTTTGGCTAAATTTTTATTTAAAAAAAGTATGGATGTTTTTACGCTGGAGTAAGGATTAAAGACTCCGGCAGGCAAAGAAACCACTGCATAGAGTGAATTTTCGATCAACATCTTACGAAGTTTTTTGTAGGCAATACCTGATTGAAAAATAATGCCTTCCGGAACAATAACACCACCCCTGCCGTTTGGGTTTAAATGCTCAGCAATGTAATCAACAAACAGGACTTCTGAACGTTTTGCCTGTATGCTAAATCTTTTATGAGGTTTAATCCCACCCGTTGGGGACATAAAGGGAGGATTTGCAAGAATAATATCATAAAACTCGTTCCATTTTTCTTCTGAAGCTAAAGTATCGTATTCGTAAATTTTCGGAGCTGGAAATTTATGCAGATACATGTTTACCAAGGATAATCTTACCATATCAGGAGAAATATCATAACCGGAAAAGTTACTGATTAATCTCGTTCTTTCATCAGCTGTTAAACTAAGTCTATTATCTTTTTTATTTTTATTAAGAATATGATTAAATGAAGAAATTAAAAATCCTGCTGTCCCACATGCAGGGTCAAGAACGGTCTCATTTTTACAAGGATCAACCACTTCGACCATAAAATCAATAATATGTCTTGGTGTCCTAAATTGACCTGCATCACCCTGGGAGCCCATAATGGAAAGCAAATACTCAAAAGCATCTCCTAATTTTTCACTGTGATCGTATTCGAATTCTCCTATCACTTTCAAAAACATTTTTAAGGTTTCCGGATCACGATAGGGTAAATAAGCATTTTTAAAAATATCTCTGAACAATTGAGGAATATTTGGGTTATGATTCATTTTTTGGATAGCTTCTCCGTATAAACCAACAAGATTATATCCGCTCACACGAGGGTCAAAGATTTTACTCCAGGAATATTTTTCATATTCACCTGTAAAAAATGTTGTTTCTCCTCCCAGTTCTTCTGCCTGTTTATCCATATCATCCATAAATTTGTAAATCAGAGCAATAGTAATTTGCTCAACCTGTGATTTGGGATCCGGTAATTTTCCGACAAGAATGTCTCTTGCTGTGTCAATTCTTCTTTTGGTAATAGTATCCAACATATTTATTCTCCTTTATGCTACAAAAGTGTTGAGAGGTACATAATCTTTAATATATTCAATAATCGGATCTTTCCATCCATCCAATTCTTTTAAATCTTCTATATTAAATCTCGGATTAGTTGCAAGGTTCGCATATTTTTTCGACTCAATGATTTCTCTTAATTCTGTATCTAAAATATAAGCTTTTATAAATTGCCTGATAATATAGATGAATTCACTTTTGGGATGGTATATAGAAATGAATTTATTTACCTCTTCTTCAAGAAGTTCATCTTTGGTTTTAAATTTCTTTATCTTCCCGAATATTTTCTCTAAGATTTCTTGCAAGCTCAATCTACGGTCAAGTTTTATAGATTTTCTTAATTTATCAAGATTAAAATAATCTTCCGGTTTATTGAATATTGTTTTCTTTATATGTTCTTCGGCCTCGTGAAGGTTACCTTCGTCCATTTTCTGCTTTATGTATTCATTGGCTTTGACCGTTTCTTCAAATCTTTCAAAAAGCTTTCTATCAATTTTCATTCCTTCAAGGCCAATTGTGGTTTCTTCACAGACTTTTAGGGGGTCGGGAATAAAGCTTTCATAATCTTTTGGTACCGAAGTAGGATCACCACCGCCATCTCCATTTTTACCAGTTTCTGGGGGTAATTCAATCACCTCATCATAATTAAATTTCTCTTCAAAATATTCACAATTTGCAAAAAAATCAAAAAGTTTAAAATTTTTCTTTGGTTCAGTATATTTTTCTATGCGACCTAATTCATTTTTTTCTTTATGTACGAAATTATACTTACGTGTACCCCTGCCTTTCATTTGAACAAAGTAGGAGGGTGAAAAAATAGGTCTCATCAAACATAAATTTAGAATATCTTCGCAATCATATCCTGTAGTCATCATCCCAACAGTAACACATATCCTTGTTTTACTGGATTTATAACCTTCTTTAAAAGAGGTATGGCCGTTAAGATTATTATTAGAAAAATTAATGGTCATTTGCTGCGCACCTGTAACATTAGAAGTAATTTGGACAGCAAAATCAGAATTATATTTACCAGGATATAATTTTTGGGCAAATTCATTTAAGATTTGTGTCACCTTAGAAGCATGCTTCTGACTGACGCAAAAAACAATACTTTTTCCAATCTCTCCGGTTAAAGGATCTTTTAATGCATTTTCAAAGAAAGTCTTACATAACGTTTTATTTGTTTTTTCTGAATAGAATTTCTTTTCAAAATCTTTTTGGAAGTAAGTCTTTTCCTCTTCTTCGCTTTCTTCATTTTCTACAATAATAGAATAACCTTTTTCGGATAAAAGCTCTGTAGTGATGTCTGTTCTCGCATCTAATACAATGGGATTTACCAGATAACCTTCCCTTACACCATCTAATAGAGTATACCTATATGTTGGATCAGTCGATTTGCATCCGAATGTTTCGTAGGTATCCAACAATTGGCGTCTTTCTAATTTACGAGGATCTTTTTCAGCTAATTTTTCTTTATCAATTTTTTTTAAATAATCTTTGGGCGTTGCAGTAAGTCCTAATTTATATCCGGTAAAATATTCAAATACAGCACGGCTATTACCATTTATGGACCTGTGTGCTTCATCTGATATGACTAGATCAAAATCTGTGGGAGAAAATAGATCTTTATATTTATTATTAAAAAGGAGAGACTGGACTGTTGTGACTACGATTTCTGCTTTTGTCCAGTCATCTCTGTTTTCTTTACAAACAACGCTTTTATAATCATTTTTTAAGTATCTTACAAAGTTTTTTTGCGCCTGGTCTTCTAACTCTAATCTATCTACAAGAAAAAGCACTCTTTTAGCATTCCCGGTTCTTAAAAAAAGTTTAATTACTCCTGCAGCTATTAGTGTTTTTCCGGTACCGGTTGCCATTTCAAATAAAAACCTGCTTTTGCCATTTTTTACTGCGTCTTGCAAAGATGTTATGGCTCTTACTTGGTAATCCCGTAAAAACTTAAGTTTATTTTCCTCAATAAAAGCACTTCTCGTTTGTTCATATATCCAACTGGGGTCATCTTTATAATCAGGTTTCTGAGAAATAGCAATGTAATCTGACTCAATAGGTTCATTAACTAAATTGTTTGGATTTGGCTTGAAAGATTTTTTGTATTTTATGGAAGTACTTGTGGGGAATGTGGTAATAATGTGTGGATTGCCCAATTCAATATCCCAAAAATAATGGAGGTTGCCATTTGACAGGATTATAAATCGAACATTAAGAGCTCTGGCATATTTACGAGCTTGTTCTTTTCCGTCTAAAGGATTTCGATCTTCCTTCTTTGCTTCTAAAACGACTAAAGGGAATCCTTGTTCACCTAATAATATAAAATCAACATAACCATTTTTAGTCTTTTCGAAATCTTCTCCAAGTTCATTTAATTTTTGTTCAGTCATTTTTAGGTTAGTTTCAAGGCATATATTTGCTCTTCCTTCAGGGGTATCGAAAAATATCCATCCTGCTTCTTCGAGAAGTTTGTTTATTCGTATACGTGCTTTCGCTTCTTTTGGCATATTGTTTAATTCCTTTTAAACATATTTTAAATGGTAGTTGTTTGGAATTTTTGTTTCAATATACATACAATATTATAATACAACGAAAGTTATATAAAATCCTTCTTTTTCAAAGAAAAAGTTATTAGTTATTAGATGGAGGGGAAAAGACTGGATTCCTACTTTCGTGGGAAGGACAAAAAAAGAATAGGAATAATAGAAGAGAGGATCGAGAATGGCAGAGAGGAATTCGGAGTTTTTTTATAATCACCTTTAATATTTTCAAAAAAATTTAATCGTGAACCTATTCGTGAATATAATCATGAATATTATAACATTATATAATGAAGAGCTCTACCCTTGCCTTGAGACTTTAATGCTTGTAATTCAAGCAGTTTATTTATTTCATCTAAGGCAGCTCGATTGGAAAGCTTAAACATCTCTCTAACGTCTCGATTGGTTATTTTTCCATTTTGGTTTATAAATTCTATAATCCTCATTTGCCTTTCGGTTAGAGCGATCTGTCTCCCTTTTGTTTTTCTCAGCCTTCTGCTGCTGAGTCTTACTATTCTTTCTTTAACTGCTTCAGTACTTATATTTACTCCTTCGGTAAAATATTCTAACCAATTGGTCAAATCCAAAATATCTGGTTTAACGCTTTGCAATGCTTTATAGTATGCTGGTCTATCAGAATCATAGTAATCATCAAGACAAAAGAATTGATTGGTATCAAAACCACGTAAATAGAGAAATAAAGCAGCCAGGACTCTCGCTGTTCTGCCATTACCATCAACAAAAGGATGGATTCTTACCAATTCATAATGGACGATTCCCGCCTCAATAGTCGGATCAAGTTCTTTTGATTCTTTTGAGTTTATCCAACTAAGTAAATCTTTTACCAATCCCGGTACTTCTAGATTTTGAGGAGGTCTAAAAAATATCTCTCCGGTAAATCTATTTCCCACCACTACATAACGATTTCGATAAACTCCGCAGTCTTCGAGATTATCTAAAGTATTTTTGGTTACCATACGATGGATATTCAAAATATCTTTTTCGGTTATAAAATTTTCTTTTATCAGATTTTTCATATTTCTTAGCACATCTAAATAATTCAAAACTTCTTGCTTATCTTTTCGAGCAGCGGCTATTTCCCTTCCCCGGGCTAATTCGCTTACTTGTTCCAGAGATAATCTATTTCCTTCAATACTGGTAGATGAATGGGCACTATTGATTATCGCTTCCTGCCTTAAAGTGACATTCCATTTTGGAATTAAAGGTGAATTGAGAATTGTTTCTCTGGCGGCAGAGATTTTGATAAGTAATTTAACTGTTTTATTGGTATATTTGAATTTTGGTTTAAACATTTTTTATTTCCTTCTTATAAATGTCTGGGTCGCGTTCTTGAGATTTAGACAAATAGACAGGCGAGACGCCTGCCCTACGTTGTCTCTTTTTTTATATTCGACAAAAGTTTCGGAAATCCTTCTTTTTAGGGGAAATTTTTTAGATTAAAGAGGAAAGTTGCAGGATGTAAGGTGCAAGGTGTGAGATTATTCTTCTCTTTATTATTTGCCGCCTCGTTCGGCAAAATAAATCAGATACATCAATACGGTGGCAATAATAGAAGTAAAAAATATAAATACCCATACTTGACGAATACCTAAAATAGTAATTACTAATCCTAACATAGGTGGTCCGATAATTCGGCTGATACTTTCGCTAATGGTGACCAAAGAATTAAAACGTCCCCGGTGAGTTGCAGGACTATGATTGGCAATGTAGACTCCGGCATTAGTACGAATCAAAATTTCTCCAATGGTCCAGATAAATGTAGAAACCAATATCCAATTAAACTGATAAATCCAATAAAGCATACCGAATCCAATTGCAAAAAAGATTCCTGAAAAAGTTACATTGAGAATGGGCCGATTTTGGCGACTCACAAGAGTGACAGGCATGGTCATAAAGACTACAATAAAACAGTTAAAACTCATTAGCATACCAAAATATCGGGGTCCTATTTGACCAAACAAGTCATTAATTTGCAAGGGTAAACTGAAAAAAAACTGGCTATGGGCGAGATAAAAAAGGATAGAAACCAGGGAAAAGTATAATACAATCGGTTTTTGTAATAAAATTTTTAGCAAACTCTGTTTTTGAACCAATTTATCGTTATCATTCTTCAATTGCACTTTATAAGGCAAAGTCTCTACAATATTGATATAAATAAAAAGACATACAAACAAAATTATCACTACATTTCCCAAAAACAAAAACTTAATGTATCGTGTATATAAAAATCCGGCTATTAGAGAACCGATTCCAAAACCAAGATTTAATCCTAAATATATAAATGAAAATATTTCTTTACGATTTTTAGGAGTACTCATATCAACCATTATGGCATCATAAACAGGACGAGTAGCTCCATTAAAAAAAGCAGCAATAGCTAAGAGCTTGGGAATAATTAATGAATCTCCTAAAAATGCACAGGGAAATAAAAATACTGCTATAGCAAATTGAAAACTAATAAGTGTTCTTTTTCGACCAAAGATATCGGTAAATCTACCTCCAAATAAAGCACCAATTATTCGACAAATTTCTACACACATTAAATAAAGGCCAACCTTATCGACACTAAGAGAAAGATTTCTGGTTAGAAATAGAGTTAGGAACGGAAAAACGAAATAACCCATTGCATTAATCAAGCGGCAAACAAAAAGAATATAGATAGTCCGGGGAAATCCACTATAGATAGAAAAAATGCTGCTAAATTGTTGCAATAAATGTTTTTTCATAGTCTAACCTTGAATAATAATATGTATTTTCTGCATAGATATTAATAAATTTATATATTTAATTTTACAATAAACTATTATAGTTTACATGAGCTTTATAAATATTACAATAAAATAAATAATTAAATGGATAAAAGTGGGGGAAATCAGCTGGGAGCTGGCTTCGCATTCCCCGATCAGGTCGAGGACAGGTTTTATGGGAATGACATAGGGGAAAATAGAGATTGCCGCGCCCTGATAAATCAGGGCTCGCAATGACAGAAAATATTTCACCCCCACCTTAATCCTCCCCCCTCAAGGG
>Ga0163202_1000077_pt1 | contig 16151 bp, 10 predicted proteins | sample PL_2010_300m_FD_113540 | JGI IMG/M metagenome (GOLD analysis project Ga0163202, IMG submission 113540) | Freshwater microbial communities from Powell Lake, British Columbia, Canada to study Microbial Dark Matter (Phase II) - PL_2010_300m | ecosystem: Environmental > Aquatic > Freshwater > Lake ... | reverse complement strand
TTCGCCGTAGCCCATTACTTCGGGCAGGTCCGAGTGGCCCGCGCCGTCGACCGGGTATGACGTCGTAGTCGAGGGGTTGGCTTGGTCGAGCAGGACCAGAGCGTTGCGCTCCGGCACCGCCGTGTCGTCCTGCTTGCCGTAGATGATGAGCGTGCGGCAGCCGACGAGCGGTATCCTCGTTTCGTTGTCGAAGTCGGCGTCGACGAGGAAGCTGCCGGGAATCCCGAGCACCGCGCCTTCTTTGGCGACGGCAGACATCGAGGCCATCGGGTTCTCGAGGATGAGGCAGCGTGGGGTGCGAAGGTCGGCGGCAAGGTGGCAGGCCATGAAGCTGCCGAGGGACCATGCGTAGTAGACGATGTTCGAGTCGACGACGTCGGGCCGGGCGATGACGTAGGCGAGCGCAGCTTCGGCGTCGGCATGGCAGGCGGCGCCCGAAGGGGAGCCTTCGCTCTTGCCGAAGCCTTCGTAATCGTAGATGAAGACGTTGCAGCCTGCTTCCCAGAGCAACTCGACCCGGCCCCAGTAGCGGTTGATGTTCTTGCCGTTGCCGTGGTTGTAGAGGACGGTGAACCGGTCGGCCGAAGTAACATCCGCAGATTTCGCAGATTCCGCAGATTGGGGTCTTCCCCCGGCAGAGGGTTGGCGGACGAAGAAGCCGTAGACCTTGTTGCCGCTGAGCCCGGTGAGCGTGACCGGTTCGACGAGCGAGTCGGGGATGATTCCGCGCACGTGCCACGCCGCCGAGTCGGCGCTGCTCATCTGCAGGTACTCGGCGACAGTGGTCGGCTCGAAGAGGAACGAGTCGAGGCGGAAACAGCCGACGAACAGGAGCAATCCACAGATTACGCAGACGACACCGAGTCGCCCTGAGCGAGTCGGACGAGTCGAAGGGTCTCTCAGGCTATCACTGATTCCCCGTAAGCCTCTGCGTTTGGGGCTTGGGATTTGGGGTTTGGGGTTTCTCTTGGCATTATTCATGGTTGCCTCCGAGGAGCCAGTTGGCGCCGAGGACGAAGCCGACCGCGCCGTGCTCCGCTATCGGCAGGCTGTAGTTCACGTTGCGCGGGTGGGTTTTCTCGGTCGGGGCGTACCACTTGGCCTCGAGGTTTAGCGAGAACGGGTCGCTGACGTGCCATTCGGTACCGACGAACGGCGCGAGCACGACGTTGGGCGTGGACTGGAACTGGTACATGCTCTGCGAGCCGAAGTAGGCAGTGAAGCGGTTGCCCAAACGGTAGCTCGCAACGAGGTCGAGCTGCGGGAACAGCGCTTCACCACCGCCCGGCTGGATGAGCGCCGTGATGCCGGCCGTGGCGCCGACGGTCGGAATCCAGCCCTGCTGCCGGAGGAAGTGGTACGAGAATCCGAAGTCGAGGCCGGCGAGACCGAACCCGGCGGCAAGCAGGTGACCGCCGACGTAGATGCCGGCCTGGCCGTTCAGCCCGTAGCGGTAGCGGGCGACGGCGTAGGGTAGCGGCACGTTCATGCCGGCAACGTCGGCTACCGGCCCGCCGACCGACACGGCGAGGGCCGATTCACCGCTACGGAGCGGGGTCACCGCCGTGACCGTGCCGCAGCGCACCGCTGCCAGCAGCACGACGGCCGGCAGCAGGGCGAGGACTGGCAACCTAACGTTCACGGTTCACCTCCGGTCAGATATCCAGGAACCGAGACAGGCGTCCACCACTAAGACACAAAGACACGAAGAGGGCCCGGATGGCAATGTTCTTGTCTGCTTGGTGTTCCTTCGACTCCGTGTGGCTGCGCCACCGTAGAAACGAGCAGGACAAGCCTTGGTGTCTTGGTGGTTCAATTCCGGTCCTTGGTCCGAGGTCATGACTTGCGCTTCGCGCGGACCGCGTCGAGGCGGGCTTTGGCCTCGGGCGCGTTCTTGTGAAACCCGGCAAGGGTCGCGCAACCGTAGTCCCCGCAGGGAGCGCAGTTCTCGATCTTGCGCCCGCGGGCGCACTTGCGGATTTCGCACATTGACTCGCAGTAGGCGAGGTGCGCGCCGTCGCTCGCGCATCCGGTGCAGTTGACTTCCTCGGGTTTGAAGTCGTGGCCGTACGACTTGGACCATTCGGCAGCGGTCTTGGCGCGCAGGGCCTCGTCGTTGGTCCGCGTGGCAATCAGGGCGGGACACGCGTCGCAGTCTATTCCGCAGTAGGCCAGCAGCTCAGGCATTGTGCCTCCTTGGTTTGGTATGCACGAGCATAGCCAGCTCCGGCGCGTGGTCAAGGCCGGGCAGCGGCTCTGAAGCCGACACAGGAGCCACGAAAGCACGAAGGACACGAAACAAATGGGTGCGGAGGACCAAGGTTCCGTTTCATTCAGATTTGGCCTCTGCGGTCCCTGTCTGACAGTACGTGTCGTCTGTGTTGGCCTCAGCGGCCCCTGTCCGACAGTACATCTTTGGTTAGTCACGTTCGAGCTCGGCCCTTGGTAATTTGGTGTCTTGGTGGTAAGACTTCGAATCTGTGTAATCTGCGGATGATCCTGAGAGACCCCTCCATCGGCGTCGGGGCGACGCTTCGCGTCGTCTGCGAAATCTGTGGATAGTCCTTTCCGGGACGGCGAACAGAGACGGGCGGGGCCGAAGCCCCGCCCGTGTGAGTTATGGTCGCTTGCTAGCGCTGGACGACCAGCTTGCGGGTGGACGTGAATGAGCCGGCTTCGAAGCGGACCAGGTAGACGCCGGTGCCGACTTTGCGGCCGCGCTGGTCGGTGCCGTCCCAGGCCGTCGTGTACCAGCCCGGATTCTGTGGGCCGGCCGCGACGGTGCGAACAAGAGCACCAGCCACGGAGTAAACGGACAGATTCACAGCAGACGGTCTGGGCAGACCGTAGCGGATACTGGTCCGGCCACCCGTGGGGTTGGGCACGACCTGGTCGAGGCTGAATGCCAGGGGCAGGCTCCTGCCTTCCTCGATGCCGGCGGACGGACGGACCAGGACCGAGTCCGCGACAAGGTCGTTCGCCGAGTCTTCATCGCCCGCGAGCTCGGTTGTGCACTTGACCGCGAAGGTGCCGGCCGGGCTCGCGACCCAGTTCATGAAGGTCAGCGTGTCAGTGAGGCCGGCACCGATGGTGATGGTCATCGTGTCGGTGTAGCCTGCCCCGATGGTGAGCCGGGTGCGGAAAGTCTCTTCCAGTGTGCCGTAGTTGTACACCACCGCCCGGGGCGCAACGACTGTGCCGGTGTCAACGGTGTCGACCGGCGCGACGATCGCCGTCGCACCGACGTCGTGGGTCTCGCTGACGAGGGGCTCGACGTCGCCGGATATCGTCCACGCGAAGCTCTGTTTGCTCGCGGTCGCGACGTTGTGGGCGCTGACGCGGATGGTCCAGACCCCGGTGTCGGGCGCGTTGACGCGGGCGCATTCCTCGACGTTGAGGGAGTCGCGGCCGGCCGGGTTGGGAGTGGACTGGCCGCTTGAGTACTTGTTGCCCTTGTAGACCGTGGCGGTGGGCGAGGTGAGAGTGAGGTCGAGGTCGTTGACGAGCGTCGGGTTGGCGTTGGGCGCGGCCGCGGTGTCGGTCCAGGCCAGGCAGACTCGCAGCGGAATCGCCGACGTCACGTGAAACTGCTGTTGCTTGTACTGGCCGGTCGCGATGCCGGAGGTGTCATCGGTGATGATGAGCTTGCGGGTGTCGCCGGTGAAGTAGAGCAACGAGTCGGCATCGATGCGGCCCCAGCCGATGTCCATACTGGGAATCGTGTACGCGCCGATATTGGGGTCCGCCGAGGCCATCGCCATGGAACGAAGCAGGGCCGAGGTGATGTAGGAGATACGGTCGCCAGTGACCGCACTGCCGGTCGGGTAGAAGCCTTCCTGCAGGTAGCAGCGCATCAGGCCGACGGCGCCGTTGGCCGTGGGCGTGGCCATCGAGGTGCCGGTCCCCTCGGCGTAGCTATTGGTGCCGGTCCTCGTCGCCGACCAGATATCGACGCCGGGCGCCATCACGTTCGGTTTGATGCGGTTGTCCTGGGTCGGACCGCGGCTGGAGAAGCCGGCGATGGTGTTGGAGGCCGTGCTTCGCTGGGTCGCGCCGATGGTGAGGATGTTCTTGGCAATCGAGGGATTGCCGAGGGTCTTCGCGCCGGAGCCTTCGTTCCCGGCGGCGATGATGTTCAGGAAGTCCTTGTGCGCCCAGCAGAAGGCGTCAGAGGATGCGTCCTGGATCTTGTACGTGCCCTCATCGTTGCCCCAGCGCCACGAACCGGAATGCTGCTTGATGGGCCGCAGTGAATCCGGCAGGCCGCGGCCGAAGTAGATCGTGTCCCACAACGTGGTGAAGTCCGTGGGAATGACGAAGTTACCCGAGGAACTGGTCAAATCGACGAAGTAGATTCTCGCGTCCCTGGCCATGCCGTCGTAGTAGCTGGACCCGCCGGCGGCCGAGTCGTCGCCCGCGACGGAACCATTGACGTGGCTGCCATGAGAGGGAGTCTCGCCGGCATTGGCTCCCTGGTAGAGTTTGAACGCAACGACCTTGCGGTGGTCGGGCCAGATGCCGGGCGGAGTTATCGGCAGCGCTGTGTCACGGAACATGTTGTGGCCGGTGTTCAGGCCGGTGTCGGATGTCGAGAGGATGACTCGCTGGCCGCGCACGCCGTTGCGCCAGACCGGCCGGGCTGCCATGCTGGTGTCCGGCGGCGACGATGCCTGCCAGCCGCCCTGCATCACCCACTGGCTGGTGTTGTTGCAGACGGTGGCCTCCGACCATTCCTGGACCCAGAAGGTTTCCTGGAGCCGGGCAACTGACGCGATGTCGGCGCCGCCGAGCGTCGCGGTGATGGTGACGCCGAAGCTCGACGTCGTCACGTCGTTGACCGTCCCGCCAACTGCGGCAATCTCTGCCGTAACCGGTGTCGGGTCAGCGCCGGGCATGACCATGACGACGACCTTCCGGGTGCCGGTCGCGTCCAGCAGTCCGTATTCGAGCTTGTAGGCCGGCTGGAACAGGCCGACCCAGCGGACCATCGGCAACGCTGCAACGAGTTCTTGCTGGTCCGGGGTGAGGCGGGCGAGCACCGCGTACTGCGGCAGGTAGCCGAACGTCTCAATGCCCGCGCGGCCCAGTTCGCGGAACCACTGGCGCAGGAACGGGCCGGTGAACTGCACGATGTAGTACTGGCTCTGCCCGGCGGCAGGCTTGAGCCTGAGCCCGGTCGGGAGCGCCGGCTCGCCGGTGCGGGTGTCGATGGTGATGTCGTTGGCGAAGGAGATGAAGTTCGCCTCATCGCCGGCAGTGGGCTCGAACCGGTGAACCGGGCCCATGCTGTAATGGGCCGGTCGCGCTGCGGCCAGCCCGACGGCGAGCATCAGACAGAGAATGACGGATTGCAGACCTTTCAACGGACCTCCTTGATGAGTGTTAGGTAGGTTTATCAACGGAAACGGCAGGAATAGAGTCTAGTAAGACACCTGTCCCGGTCAATCCATGCCGTGGGTCACCTTTTACTTAGACCGGCGTAACCACAGCGAAGATGCGCGGGCTTGACTCCGGCGCGTACGCAGCCGATAATTCGCTCTCTTGCTTCGTCAATCTGGAAACATCTTTCACCGAGCAGTAGAGGAGGTCCCTTGCGTTTACTGACAGTGCTACTTCTGGCTGCATGCGCGGTTTCCGCGGGCACCATCACAGTTACAATCGACACACGCCCGGGCGACGTGGCCTTGATTTGGAAGGATGGTTACCAGCTAGTATCGATCGCTTCGAACCGGACCGGGCTGGGCATTCTATCCACTACCGGACCCGGCAATCCGCTGCTGCCGGTCTACTCCGGCAACGTGCTGATTCCGGCGGATGCAGAGCTGACCAGCATCACCGTCACCAGGGTCGAGCGGACCGAACTGGGCGAGGGAATCACCTTGTACCCGGTCCAGCCGCCGCGGCCGACCAACGTGAATGGAGACGTGCCCTTCGTGGCGCCGATCCCGGCGGTGTATTCGAGCAGGGCCGTGTACCCGGCGTCGCCGCTGACCCAGGTCCCGGCCGGCTCCAAGGCGGGATTCAGGATTGCCGGGTTCACCTTCTGTCCGTTCGAGTACCGCGCCGCTTCCGGCAGACTCACGTTGTTCTCTCACGTCGAGCTGGCCGTAAGCTACCGCGAAAACGCGTTGGCCGCGCCGGTGCTGACTCTGAGCCAGCGCGCGCAGGTCCAGCGTGGAGTCGAAGCGATTGTGGTGAACCCCAAAGATGCCGGCGTGATGGCACCGCGCATCGCCGCGAAGCTGGGCACCGAGATCGACGTCATTATCGTGACCTCGAATGCGATGAAGCCTACGTTCGAGACGCTGCGTTCGTACTACATGCGCAAGGGTTTCTTCACGGTCATCATGCCGACCGAGTCCATTTACGCGCACTACACCGGCTACGACAATGCCGAGAAAGTGCGCAACATGCTGAAGGAGAAGTTTGCGCAGAACGGGCTCAAGTACGTGGTGCTGGGTGGTGACGTGGCAATCTGCCCGGTCCGCCACGCCTACCTCGAATACTCTCCCTACAACGTCCCGGCGGACTGGTACTTCGCCGACCTGGACGGCACGTGGGACGACGACGGTGACCATCGGTACGGCGAGATGACCGGGGATGCGCCGGACCTGTTCGGCGACATCATCGTAGCAAGAATCGGCGTGGACGATGCGACGCAGTTCGCCAACTTCTTCCGCAAGGACACGGTCTATGAGCTCGCACCGGACACGTCGTATCTGAACAACGTGCTGCTGCCGTTCGAGGACCTCTGGTTGAACATCGACTACTACGGACGGATTGTGAACAAGAACATCGCGCTGGCCCTGTCCGCGATGTCAACGTGGGAAGTCGACTCGATGCTCGACATGCCGCCGGCAACGGTCGTGGCGAGCCTCAATGCCGGCCGGCACCTCTGGCACTTCGCCGGGCACGGGGCCAGGGACGCGTTCGGTTCGACGTTCTCGACCTCGAACATCAGCCAACTCACCAACACGACCAAGCCGTTCATCGTCAACTCGATGGCCTGCGACTGCGGCGACTTCGATGAGGGCGACGGTCTGGGCGAGTTGCTGCTGACCGACGTCAACGGCGCGGTCTCGACCGCCACCAATGCCCGGTTCGGCTGGGGCGCGCCGCCGGCGATGGGCCCGAGCGAGGCGCTGTGCATGGAGTTCTACAACAACTACGTGAAGGGCTTCAACCAGGGCGAGGCGTACAACCTGGCCAAGGACTTCTGGCGCAACGCTGCCTTCTCCCAGCTTACCTACCGCTGGTCGGTGTATGACTGGACGTTCCAGGGCGACCCGACGATGCGGATGTGGCGCTGCGTGCCGCGGGAAGTCGCGGTTGACTTCCCGGACACGATTCCGGCGTCTCCCCAGACGCTCACCGCCGACGTAAGCTACGTCGGGGGCGAGCAGGCGGCTGGAGCCCGCGTGGCGCTGACCCACGCCGGCGAACTCATCGCCCGGAGCGTTACGAATTCCTCCGGCGTCGCGTCGCTCGCGATTCCCGCCGTCGAGGATACCTGGACGCTCGAGCTCACAGCCATCGTGCAGGATGGCCGGTGGTTTGAGAAGACGGTGGAAGTGAGCGACGGCTCCGAGAACGCGCTCGTCGTATACAGCCACAGCCGGGTCGACGACGCGAACGGCCGCCTCGACCCGGGCGAGGAATCGGACGTCTATCTCGTAGTCGAGAACCGCGGCAACGCTGCGGCCACGGGGGTGTCCGGGACGCTATACTCCGACTCGCCGTACCTGACCGTGGTGAGTGATACGTCAACCTATGGCGGTATCTCGGTCGGGGATACCGCAAGGGGGAACGCCTACCGCGTCCGGGTCAGCCCGGACTGTCCGCACGGCCATCGGGCCGAACTGCATCTCTTTGTCACCAGCAGCAAGGGTCTCTGGCGCTCAGATTTCAGCCTCGTGGTCGGTCTGGAGCACGCGCGCTCGGGCATCACCGCAGTTCACGACACCGCCGATTTCGTGATGTCGGTGACGGCGAACGGAGGCATCGGCACGACCCGGTGGCGGGGCGAGGGTCTCGGGTTCATCTACCCGAAGTCCCGGATGTGGTCGTCCTCGGCCCTGATGCACGGCTCGTTCATGCTTGGGACCGACACAACCTGGGTCGCGGACAACTTCTACGGCGTGCCCTGGCGCGAGACACCACTCGACTTCGGCACGGTCGAGTCCCTGCGAGTCGTCTACCCGGCTCAACTCGGCGCGCAGGAGTACGCCTGCGAGTTCGACGACTCGAACCATCCCAATCCGAGGGACCTGCACGTCCGCCAGCGCAGCTTCGTCAGCACCGACCTCGCGCACAAGGACTTCGTCGTCCTCGACTACTGCATCTACAACAAGAGCGATTCGCAGGTCTCGAACCTGTACGCGGCCGTCGCCTGCGACTTCCGCACCATGGGCTGGAATCTGAACGACGGCACCGACTACGCCGGGACCGACTCCGCCCGCGCTCTTGCCTACGTCAAGGCGGCGAGTTCGGGCGAGACCCTGGCTCTGGGCGTCCGGCCGATCTATCCGCCGGGGATGAGTGGCTGGGCCAACTGTATCAACCAGGCGACCTACATTAGCGACGGTTTCACCAAGTCCGAGAAGTTCCGGTTCATGGACGGCACCCTTCGGTCGACGAGCGGCTCCGCGCCGGCAGACTGGGAGGCGATGAGCAGCGTCGGGCCGTTCACGATTGCAGCAGGCGACAGCCAGATCGTGGCGTTCGTCATCTGCGGCGGCCCGACCGTCGCACAGATGACCACCAACTCAGACACCGCAGCCGAATGGTACAATCCACCCATTGCAGTCGTGGAACGCCCTGAGCCGCTGGCCGTGACCGGGTTCGAACTGGCGCCGAGCGTGTCGAGCGGCGTGCTCAACATCCGGTACAATCTGTCGCGGCTCGAACCGGTGACGATCACTCTCCGCGACGCGAGCGGCAGGATGGTAGACGCGGTGACGGTGAACCCGACAGGGCACAACGGTCAGTTGCGTTGGCGGCCGACAGGAGTCGAGCGCGGCATCTACTTCCTGAAGCTCGGGGACCAGACCCAGAAAGCGGTGATGGTTCGTTAGCCGGTGATCGGTCAGTTGAGGCGGCCCCGGTTGGTCCTGGGCCGTCTCCCACTAAGCGGCGAGGCGGAGGATGTGGACGAGCGTCAGTGGGAGCTGGAACAGGCCAGCCCAGGCAAGCGCCAGCCTTGGTCTAGTGCCCGGCCGGGCGCAGATGAGCATCAGCGGAATGCCGGGTAGCAGGTAGCGTTCGTAGACCGTGGGTCCGGAAACGAGCAAGCCGGCGACAAGCAGCAGCGCGCCGATTGCGGCAACCTGCGATTCAGGCCTGAGAGCCGAAGGCGCGAGTCGGATGAGCCAGAGCAGGCCGACGATGCCGCACAGGCAGGCGGCCACGGGCGCGAGCGGGTACGGCAGCAGCCTCAGCGCCGACCGCGTAATGCCGAGCCCGGGCAGGGGTGCGAGCAGGACTATCGGAACCGCGAGCAAGGCGATGAGGTGCCAGGGCTTCAGCTTGCGCCAGACCCAGGGCAGGAAGATGATGCCGGTCCAGATGAGCAGCGAGCTTGCGTTCTGCCACTGGAACCCCGGATGATACTCGTGCTGATAGAACGGCGGGGCAAGGCCGCGCCAGAGCAGGACCATCGGCAGGAAGGCGAGGACGGGTAGCAGCCAGAGAAGTGCGCGTGGCCAGCCGCGCGGGTTACCGACAATGTCGGCTGCAGCAAAGGCAGCAGGCAGGAAGATGATGTAGCTGCGAGTGTAGATGGCTAGTATCGCGAAGAGCAGCGAGAGGACCGCGTCTGCGGGGTGACCCCGGCCGCGGAAGCGGAGGTAGCAGAGCAGTGCGGCAAGCCCGAGGAAGAGCGCGAGGTGTTCCGTCATGAACACGCCGGCGAGCGCGGGGAAGTACGGCGCGGTGGCCAGCAGGGCGACGGCGGGCAGCGGGTTGTCCGCGGGAAGCAGGCGCCTCAGGATCCGGTAGAACAGCAGGAGGCTGCCGACTGCCAGGGCGAAGGCCGCGACGCGGAGCAGCGTCAGGTCGTACCCCAAGAACGCGCCGAGGTTGCCGAACAGGATATAGAAGAACGGGCCGGTGGCCGAAGGGTAGTCGCGGAGCTGGGAGATTGCAGGTAGGCCGGGCCCGAACTGCTGCGCGACCTGGATGTGAATCGGCTCGTCAAACACCGGAGCGGGCCGGATGAGGAGGATCGTGCCCAGCCGGAACCCGAGGACGAGCGCGATAAGCCCAGGGAAAAGGTACCTGTAGAACTTGAACACGCTGGCTCGATGTTAGTCCTGCTTGTCACGAGGTCAAGCTGAGCGCGACGGGTTGACCCGAGCGACCCCGGCCTTATACTGAGCAATGGACATCAGGAAAGCCGCGGCCGCCGTGGCCGGCATCGTCCTGCTGGCCGGGTGCGCGGTCGCTCCGCAGAAGTCGACCGGGCGGCTGAGAGTCGTGACCACAATCGGCGTGCTGGCCGACTGGGCGCGTCAGGTCGGCGGGGACCGGGTCGAGGTCACGAGCCTGCTGTCCGGCAACGAGAGCCCGCACACCTACGAAATCAGGCCCGCTGACGTGAAGACGGTTGCTGATGCCCGTATCCTGTTCAAGGTGGGCCTGGGCATGGAGGAGTGGCTTGACCCGGCGATTCAGAACTCCGGCAACAAGACGCTCGTTGTGGTTGATGCGGCCACAGGCCTCACCGACATAGTCCAAGGCGATGAGCACGACCGCAGCGGCAATCCCCACATCTGGCTGGACCCGGAATACGCCAAAGTGGGCATCAAGAACCTGGTTACAGAACTGGTGAGACTCGACCCCAAGGGCGAGAGCCTGTACCGGAAGCGCGAGGCCGCGTACTTCGTGCGACTGGACAGTCTGAGCGCGGCCATTTCCGCCGAGTTCGCCGGCTTGAGGGACAGGAGGCTTGTCACTTATCACGATGCGTGGCCGTATTTTGCCCGGAGGTTCGGGCTCGACATCATCGCGACCGTCGAGCCGATCCCGGGCAAGGAGCCGTCGGCAAGAGAGTTGGCGCGGCTGGTGGACCTCATCCGGCGCGAGCACATCAAGGTCATTACGACCGAGCCGCAGTTGCCATCTGTTCTGCCCAACATGTTGGCCAGTGAGACCGGCGTGAAGGTCGTGGTTCTGAATCCGCTGGAGTGCGAAGGCGGCTATGTCGCCGCGATGGGCGCCAGCGCCGAAGCCCTTGTCGATGCTCTGAGGTAGCGCCCGAGCTTTGACGAAGAAGGCTGGTACCAAAGAGAGGAGAGACGAGTGAAGAAGACAGCGACGTTGCTGGTTCTGAGCGTCGCGATCGTGCTGGCGGCAGCGCTGGGGGAGCCACGACGAACGCTCACGGTGACCGGGACCGCCGAGGTCTCGGTGCAGCCCGACATCTGCTACATCAGCTTTGGGGTCGAGACGTTCCACAAGAAGAGCGCGCGGGAGGCGTACCGCGCCAACGCCGAGTTGATGAACGCGTTGAGCGCGGCGGTGAAGGCTGCCGGCATCGCGGCCAAGGACATCCAGACCTCGGGCTTCACGGTCGCGCCCCAGTATCGCTACGAGAGCGGCACCCGCAAGCGGCTCTTCGACGGCTACCGGGTCTACCATTCGCTCGATGTGAATGTGCGGGACCTGGAGAAGCCATCGGCCGTACTCGACGCGGGAATGGACGCGGGGGCCACGCAGGTGAACAAGGTCACATTCGCGGTCGAGAACCCCAAGAAGCACACGGTCGATGCGCGGGTCGAGGCAGTGAAGGCGGCCCAGGCCAAGGCGCAGACGATGGCCGAGTTGACCGGCGTGAAGCTGGGCAAACCACTCAGCATCAGCGAGAGCGAGCCGGGCGGCTGGGGTCAGTACTACGCGCAGGCGAACGTCTCGCTCGACCGCGCGTCGGCCGAAGAGGGGTCACCCGACCTGCAGCCGGGTGAGTTCAAGCTGCGCCGCACGGTCCACATCACCTACGAGGTCGAGTAGCGATGCGGTCAGCAGGGCGCCAGAGCGGCTGAGCCTCACCGCTACTTGTCTGCGGGCAGGCGGCCGACCGGCATGATGTAGAGCGGCTCCTCGTCTTCCGTCATCCCGACAACCAGTTTCAGGCTGTCATCGCGGAATGCTCCGATGGCGCAGGTGCCTAGCCCCAGCGTACCGCACTGCAGGTAGACGTTCTCGGCCGAGTGGCCGAGGTCCATGCAGACGTAGCGCTGGCGGCCGCGCGGGCCGTACTTGCCGGTGTTGCGGCTGAACACGGCCGAGTAGACGAGCGATGCAGGCGCGTCCCGGACCATGGTCTGTCCGAGTGCGGCGCCGAGCAGCGCTTTCCGCCGGTCGCCGGCCTGAACCAGCGCGAGGTCGTGATGCTCGGGGCGGTACCGGTAGATTCCGGGTTCGAGCCCGGTGACCGCGCCGGCCACAAGGTACAGCTCAAGCGGGTAGAGGCCGCCGGCTGACGGCGCGGTCTTGAGCCCTCCGCGCACGCCCGCCACGCCGGGCAGCGGCTGGGTCACGCCGTACGCGGCCCACAACAGCTGGGACACCTCTGTCAGCTTGAGCGGCTGGTTCGAGTATCGACGCGTGGACCGGCGCTGGGCAAGGCACCTCTCCACCGATATCGAGCCGTCGAGCGCGGGCGGCGGCAGCTTGACTGTCTTGACGGCGGCGGGCCCGGAGTCGGCGGCGGCGGCCGTGGTGACGAGGATTGCTGTGAGCAATAAGAGTTCCATCACGCTCCTTTCAGAATAGGAAGTCAATGACATCGGTTCGCGGTCACGCCGCCGGGGCAGGCAGCATCATCCTCGGCCGCCTGACCCCGGCTCGTGGTTGGGTCGTGCCATCCAGCAGCGGCGCACGAACTGCCGCCCCTGCTGCACGGCTCAGGCCAGCGGCTGGTGGTTGTCGTGGGGTTCGCGGGCGAGCAGGCCGAGCGAATCGAGCAGGTCGCGTACCTGCGTTCGGATGATGTCCCGCACGCGGCGGTATTCGGTGAGGCCTTTGCCGCAGGGGTCGGGAATCTCCCAGCGAATCTCCTTGGCACCGGGGATGAACGGACAGGTAACCGTGCAGCCCATAGATACCATGTAGTCGAACCCGCCGGCGGTCACGTCGCGGAACCCCTTGGTCCGCGCCGCGGAGATGTCGATGCCGATCTCCTTCATTACCGCGACGGCGTTCCGAGCGACCATTTCTGCCGGACTCGAACCAGCGCTCTCGCACTCCACGTCCCGGCCGAGAGTTCGACAGAAGGCCTCGGCCATCTGGCTTCGGCACGAGTTGCCAACGCAGGCGAAGAGGATTCTCACAGCAGCATCATGTCAAAGGTCAAGGGCCAAGAGGCAAAGGTCAAGAGTGTGGTCGCCTGCCCGTTCTGCACTCTGCATTCTGAGTTCTGATTTCTGACTTCGTCACGTCCTGACGCCGCCTATTGCCTCGCGCCGATGCGGCCGTTGTTCTTGCGGTCGTGGCGGAACTTGGGCCAGGACGAGCCGGCCAGCGTGCTCGGACCCTTGAGCGCGTAGAGGTAGCCGTCATTGCTGACGAAGTAGATCGTCCCGTCGGGGCCGATCGTCGGGGATGACTCGATGTCGTTGTCAGCCTCATACTGCCATATCAGCGTGCCGTCGGGATTCAGGGCGTAGAGGTAGTTGTCGTCGGACCCGAAGTAGGTCGTGCCGTTGGCATTGACTGCCGCCGAGGAACGGACCTTGTCGCCGGTCGCGTACTGCCACTTCACGGTGCCGTTGGGATCCAACGCATACAAGAGCTTGTCGGTTGAGCCGACATAGATGGTGCCGTCGGTCGCGATTGCCGGTGATGACTGTACGTCGCCGTTAGTCAGTGAGCCCCACTTGATCGTGCCGCTATCAGGATTCAGAGCATAAATGGTGCCGTCGTCCGAGCCGACGTAGACTGTGCCGTCAGAAGCAATGGCCGGGGACGATTGGACGTCCTTGCGGGTCGCGAAGCGCCACTTGAGCGTGCCGCCCGAAGTCAGCGCGTAGAGGTGGTCATCGTATGATCCGCAATAGACCGTGCCGTCGGAAGCGATACCCGGGGAAGAGTAGACATCGCCTGATATCGGGTAGATCCATTGGAGGGTGCTGTCCGGGTTCAGGGCGCGGATGCTGTCGTCGCTCGAGCCGAAGATGATTGTGCCGTCAGAAGCAATGGCCGGGGACGACGGGATATTGCCGCCGGTCATGTAGCTCCACTTGACCGTGCCGTCAGGGTTGACGGCGTACAACCGGTTGTCGTATGAGCCGACGTAGATTGTGCCGTCGGCCGCGATGGCCGGGGATGACCGTACCACACCGCCGGTCTGAAAACGCCACTTGAGGGTGCCGTCGCCGTTCACTGCGTACAGGTAGTTGTCCTGTGAACCGACGTAGATGGTGCCGTCAGGGCCGATGGCGGGCGACGAGTAGTTGCTCGTCGGTGCCCCTTCTTTTATCTGGTAACGCCAGATGCGCAGCGTGTCTTTGGGCCGGACACGGATAGTACGGGCGTCCGACCATGAAGACAACGCGTTGCCGGTGTCCTTTGCCTGGGCTCTCACCTCGCAGGTGTCGGGCACAGACCAGGCGTGGCTCATCGTCGTCGTCTCGCCCGCCGCCTTGAACTGTCCCCACCCGGAAGTGTCGCCGTCGCCCCAATCGAACCGGATTGCCACGGGGAGGCCCTGGGGATGCGTTGCGTATGACGTGAATTCGTAGGTTGAGTCCTGACCGCCTCGATACGGCCCCTCCGGAGTCGCCGGCTTGTCGGGCTCGGAGCGCAGAATCACCTTCACCGCGAGACCGTCGGACCAATCGGTGCTGTGGAATCCCGGGTCTCTTGCCTGGGCCTTGACCTGGTTGTTCCCGATTTGGGGCCAGGCGTAGCTCATCGCCACTGTCTCGCCGGAGGCGACGAACTGGCTCCAGTCGGAAGTGTCGCCGTAGCCCCAGCCGAAGCGGATTGACACACTGTCGCCGAAGCGGTCGGTAGTGACGCTCTTGTAGGTGTAGGTCGTGTCCTTGAAGCAGAGGACGGGTCCGATCGGAACGGCCGGAACCTCGGGACGCGGCAGCACCTGCACCGGCAGCGCGGGGGACCAGTCGGACTCCGAGAGCTTCCGGTCTCTTGCCTGGGCCATGACTTGGTAGGTCCCCGTATCAGCCCAAGCGTAACTCGATGTTATCTCGTCCCCACTGGAGAACAAGTCTGTCCAGTCGCTGATGGTAGAATCGCCCCAGTCGAAACGGACGGCCACATTGTCGCCGTTCGGGTCGGTGGCAGTGACCGTGTACGGATACTGCTTGTCTGAATAGCAGTTGACGGGACCGGTCGGTGCCTGCGGTATCTCCGGCGGGCGGTTCTTGCAGGACGAAACCGCGACAAGCGCCAGCGCGGCGGACAACACGAGAAACGGTCGGACGAGATTTCGAATCACATTACCTCCGGTGACGCACAATGAAGTCAATTCGGGCCTCTGCTACAGGCTTTGAGTCTATGTCTGCTGAGAACGTATGTCAACGAGATTGGCACGGACGCCCGCAACTTGCATTCCTTGGGGATGTGCGAATCGACGTTGCGAACCGGGCGCGACGCCCGCACATCCCAGCGCCGTCTGGAGCAGGAACACGAGTGCTCGAACTACGTACAGCATGGCTATCACCTCCTTCCAGTTGTTACTTCTGGCGAAAACAGGGGACAGTCCCACAGAGCGCCTGCGTCGAACTCGGCGCGGTACAGTCCCCGTTTTCGCAGAGCTTCCCCAACACTTGCGGCTGGCGGACCGCTGTCGGCCCGCCAGCCGCTCCTCCTCCCCGTTACGGCGCTATCGGCGCGGCAACGTTGAAGACGTCGGTGCGGACAGCCTGCAGCACGGGCTGCTGCAGACCACGCGCCACCCACTTCGCGATCAGGGTCGCGGTTTCCAGCGCGAGCGACTCACCGGACACTTCCTTGCGGGTAAGCGCCCAGATCTCCCGGCCGAAGTTGAGGTAGAACGGGTACTGGATGGTCGGAACTCCCGCTCCGTCGCAGACCTGCTTCACCTGCAGCTCCATGGCCGTTATCATCGGGAACACTGCGGTGACATTCGCCAGCATTGCCGGCCGCATCACGTCCAGTGTTGCCTTGAT
>Ga0163202_1000076_pt1 | contig 16157 bp, 15 predicted proteins | sample PL_2010_300m_FD_113540 | JGI IMG/M metagenome (GOLD analysis project Ga0163202, IMG submission 113540) | Freshwater microbial communities from Powell Lake, British Columbia, Canada to study Microbial Dark Matter (Phase II) - PL_2010_300m | ecosystem: Environmental > Aquatic > Freshwater > Lake ... | reverse complement strand
GCGGGGTTCCGCTGCCGGACTCCGCCCGCGCGGGTTGGTTTACGACCTCTTGCACCGGAAAGGAAGGTGAACCGTGGCCTTTGACGAGAAGCTGCGTCGGCGCGTGAAGTCCTTGTGCTTCACCCACGGCGTGAGCGTGACCGTGGTCTCAGGCTACTGCAGTTTCGCGCTGCAGGTGGAGAAAACCCGGAAGCGAGCGCGGGGCCGCGACTTGGCCGTGGCGGTGGCGGCGCTTGTCGAGCGCTACGTGAAGCTGGGCCTTGAGCGGAAGGTGTTGGAGGCCATTCGGACCCAGGTCTTCGGCGTCCGTGCGCCCACGGCGCAGTAGCGCGGGTCTGATGTCTGCCGCGGGGTCGCTGCCGTGCCGGCGGGATTCAAAGAGTAAGGAGGAGCAGTGGCTCCTCCTTGGAAGTATTGCGCGGGCGCGAGCTAGCCGACCACGACCGTGACGATGACGTCGAAGGCGTTGCCTTCCCACGTGCCGATGAATTCAAGGGTGTGGGCGCCGGTCGGCATCTGGATGCCGCCGGCGTTCCAACCGTCGGAGTGATAGCTGGTGTTGGCGGTCTTGGCTCCGGGTGCGGCAGGGTCGGTTGTGGGCGTAAAGCCGGGGAATGTGATGGTCAGGGACGTGATGGTTACGTCGTAGTTGAATGAGTAGGTCAAGTTCGTCTCGGTTCCGGCGTTGACGCGCTCGCCCGAGGCAGAGATCTTCAGCTCCTTGTAGATGAGCATCACGATTTCGCCGACGTCAGTGGTCTTGCCGTCCTTGACCGTGACTTGAGACCCGCCGTGGCCCGGCGAGTACGTGCCGCCGTGGACGCCGACGATGTCCTTGTCGCTGACTACGCCGTCGCCATTCAGGTCTTTCCAGGCGATCAGGTAGTAGTAGCCTTCGACCGGGTCGGTGAATTCGAACGGCGAGTTGACGGTGGTGTTCTGCTGGGACGCGACTTCCTTCACCGGGCTGCCGGTGAGGTCATCGGACACGAAGAGCTGGACCTTGCAGTTCTGCACGTCCCCGGACTGGCCGGTCTGCAGTATCAGCGTGCCGATTAGCTTGGTGGCCTCCACCGTGGTGCAGCTTCCCATGAACGTCACGGCGATGACGATGAGCGCGAGCAGTACGGTCTTCTTCAGCATTGAGCCTCCTAGTGCTACGTTACTTCCGGTCTCTTTCGGCATCCTGCATGCCCGGCTCCGGACGTGGTCCGCGCCGCGCCTGCCTCTAATGCTGACCGGATTGTAGCGCGGTGCAGGGCACGGTCAAGGTTTTCGTGGTCGCCGGGGAGCCGAACAGAGACAACCACAGAGGGCACAGAGATATGGAGAGTCCGGAGCGAACTTCGGCTTCACCTGTCTCTGTGTGCTCAGTGGTCTCGGTGGTTGATCCTATTTCGATTCTTGGGGGCGGCGCGCCGGCTTGACCTGCGCCTGATTTGCCCTAACCTTAGCTGGGCTGGGTCGGAGGCCTTTCCTAAGATTCTTCTATCGGTAAAGGAGCTGTACCAGTATGCGGCGATGGGATCGTAGCAGGAGTCGCACGTGATTGCCGCGATTGTGACCGGGTTCGTGGCGGCAGCAGCGGCAGGGTTGGCCGGATGGCTGCTTGGCCGCCGAGCGGCCGAATCACGCGCGACCGCATTGGAGCGGAGGTTGGCCCTGCTGGAAGACGCGGCAGGGCGCAAGTACCGCGAGCGGCTGGCGACATTGCGACGCCGGCTGGGTTTTGTCTACCTGGACGGGTTGCCCGCTGCGGCCGACCGGGAGGTCGCGGACATGTTCGAGGCCGGGGCCAAGCATGCGACACAGGCCGAATGGGACCGGGCCGGCGAGCGATGGACCAAGGCGAAGGCCAAGGCCAGCCCTACCGAGGTCGTGGCGCTGAGCGTGCTCTGCGGCGTCTGCCGGTTGCTGCTGGACCAGCCCGAGAAAGCGCGCGTCGAGCTTGAGGGAGCACTGACCGCCAGCCGGGAGGTTCAGGATCGGGCCGGTGAGGCGGCAAGCCTGCTCGCTCTGGGCGTGATGGCGAGCGAGCAGGGCATAGCGAGCGACGCCGCTCGCCAGCTCGGCGAATGCGCGCGCTCGAGCCAGAAACTGGGTTTGAGCGAGCTGGAGGCCGCGGCACTGGTTCGACTGGCTGAGCTTGCCGAGGCAGCGAAGGAGTATGACCGGGCGCTGGTCTTCCACCGCCAGGCGCTGCGCGCTTTGCAGGCTGCCGGCGACCGCGTCGGCGCGGTCCGCCAATACGGGGCAGCCGGCGAAACGCTGTTCCGCAAGGGTGAATTGGAGAAGGCACGGGCCGCGCATGAGGACGGCCTGCTGCTGGCCAGGCAGGTGAGCGACCGATCCGGCGAGGCCGAGCGACTGGCGGCAATCGGCGTCATCCACCGCGTCCAGGGCGATGCGCCGCGTGCTCTCGATGTGTTGGAGCGGGCTTTCCACATCTACGAGGAGGTCCACCAGCCGCGGCCGATGGCGCGGCTGCTCTACGAACTGGCGCTCATCCACGAGCAACTCGGCGAGTGGGAGGCGGGCCACGAGTACCACGAGCGTTCGTTGGCACTTGCGCGCGAGATCGGGGAGCGCCATCTCCAAGCGCGGAATCTTGAGCAGATGGCCGAGCACTGTCTGTCCTACGGCGAACTTGGGCAGGGAAAGGCAATGTTCGAGGAGGCGGCGCAGATTGACCGCGAGGACTCGAGGAAACGTGACCTGTGCCACGACCTGACCGGCGTCGGCCGGGCCCAGTTCCGTCTTGGCCAAGCCGCCGAGGCAACCAAGTCACTCACCGATGCGCTCGCTCTGAGCGAGGAGTTGGCTGACCAGAAGGCCGAGGCGTGGGTATCGCTGTACCTGGGGCAGGCGCAGAGCGCCGCCGGCCTCCCGGCCGAGGCGCTACAGAGGCTGGAGCGGGCGCAGGCTTTGGCCCGAAAGCTCGGTGATGATGGGATTCTGGCTGCAGCCTTGGCCGAAGCCGCGCCGGTTCAAAGGAGGCAGCGCGACTGGTCCGGTGCCGCGGCAGCGGCCCAGGCCGCCGCTGAGCTGCACCGGAAGCTGGACGACAAGCGAGCGCAGGCGCGCGACCTGGTGGAGATAGGCGTGGCGCTCAGGCACCAGTCGCGGCTTGATGAGGCCAAGTCTCGGCTTGAGGACGGGTTGCGGCTGGCCCATTCGAGTGGCGATCCCGAGATTGAGGCAAGGTCGCTATTCGAGATGGCCGCGGTCAACCTTGCCCTGGGCAACCGCGGGCTCGCGCGTGAGAACCTGCAGCGGTCGCTGCAACTGAGCGAGGCCGAAGGTGACTTGCGGGGCGAGGCTGAGTGCCGGCTGGAGCTGGGACGGCTGTTCGCAGAGGCAGGAGAGACCGAGGCGGCCCGGTCGCAACTGGACCGGGCCGCGCGGCTGTTCGTCAAACTCGACGACCGGGAGCGGGCAGCCGAGGCGACTCGGGCGCTGGCTGGTCTGCCGGGTTCGGGCGGCGGGGTTCAAATCCTCGGGCAGTGACGCAGGCGCGTCCTACCGCGGGTTGACTCCCGGGGCAGTGCTGCTACAATTCGGTCTTAAGAAGGGCGATTAGCTCAGTTGGTTAGAGCGCTGGTCTCACATACCAGAGGTGACAAGTTCAACTCTTGTATCGCCCAATGCCCAAACACAAACCAGTTAGTAGTTAGGAGTTAGCAGTCAGGAGTTACCAGTCAGGGAGTCCCTGACTCCCAACTCTTAACTCTCCCTACGCCCTATTTGCGGCCGCGCTTCCGGGCCGGGACTGTTCTGACGCCCTCCCAGCGGAATCCCATCTGGCGGCGGTAGCGGCGGCGCTGCAGGCCGCTGAATCCCAGTTTGTCGCAGGCCTGCTCAAAGGTCAGTCCGCGCGCGAGCAGCTTGCGGATGGACTCCTGGCGGCACAAGCGCTGGATTCTCCCGGCAGGTTCGATCTCGCGTCTTACCTGGCGAATGGCCTCGCGAACGTGGTAGTCGCTGACTCCGTAGTGCCGGCCGATGGCCGACAGGGATTCGCCGTGGTCGTGGAGATTGGCCATGGCGACGCAGGTCCGGCGCGATACGGTTCGATGCCACGCGCGAATGCGGCGGCTCGGCTTGACCTTCAGGCGCGGCATCAGTTGCCGTATGCGCTCGCGGGAGACGCCCACGGCCCGGGACAGCTCGGCCTGGGTCATGCCGGAAACGGCCTTGCCCAGTTTCTCGATCTTCTGAGATGCAGTCAGTTCCATCTAGCCTTCCTTTCGAGTTGAAGTGATTATCATTGTTCGACAGTCAATACTCGTCACCGGACCGGCTAGGAGCCGGGGTTGATCCGGGCTATCTTCACGCGGGTCAACTGCTGGCGGTGGCCCTTCTTGCGTCGGTAGTTCTCGCGGCGGATGAACTTGTAGATCGTAATCTTCTTGGCGCGGATGTGGTCGACCACCTCGGCCTGGACTTCGGCGCCGAGCACGGTCGGGCTGCCGACAATCGCCTTGTCGTCGGTGCGCAGGAACAACACTTCGAGCGGCACCGTTGTGCCTGGCTCGGACTCCTGGCGGGGAATGGTCACAACGTCCCCTTCCTTGACGAGGTACTGGCAGCCAGAGACTCTGACAATCGCGTACATGCTTAATCTCCTAGCGGACCGGGTTGGGGTTGAGCGGGCTGTGTTGGGGTCGATTGTGCCGGGGTGGGACGTGGGACCTGAGTTGTGCGGCCGAGCCGGGCGCCGACAAGGACGAGGCCGAGCGACGTGAGCATGAAGGCGACCGCGAGGCCGGTCGTCAGCTTGGCCATGAACGGGGCCGCGCCGCCGCCGCCGAACATGGTGTCGCCGCCGCCACCCATGATTGACGCCATTCCGCCCTTCTGGGGTTGCTGCACAAGTACGACCAGCACGAGGACGACCGAAACCAACAGGTGAAAGAATATCAGGATCCCGTACATTAAGCTTTCTCCTTAGTCGAGCCAGATTAGCGGAATGGGAAACGAAGTCAAGACGTGATGTTACTCATCAAATCAGGCCGGTCAAGTAAGACGTTCCCGAAGCGGCGATGCCGCAGAACGAGGCGACTTCGAGGCTGGCGCCGCCGACGAGCGCGCCATCGACGTCGGGCTGCTTCAATAGGTCGCCGAAATTGTCGGGCTTGACGCTGCCGCCGTAGAGCAGCCGCGTGCGCTCGCCGGCTTCCGGGGAGAGGTTGCGATCGAGCCACTCGCGGATGAAGCGGTGGACCTCACCGGCTTGGGCCGGTGTGGCGGTGCGACCGGTGCCGATTGCCCAGATCGGCTCGTAGGCGACCGCGAAGGGCTCGGCAGGGGACAGGCCGGCGAGGGCTGCCTGCAGCTGACGCTCGATGATCTTGAAGGTCAGGTTGGACTCGCGCTCCGAAAGCGTCTCACCGCAGCAGAGGATAGGTTCCATGCCGGCTGCGACAACAGCAAGCAGCTTTTTCCCACAAGCGTCGTCGGTCTCGGCAAACATCGTCCTCCGTTCGGAATGGCCGACCAGCACGTACCGGCAGCCGAGTTCGGCAAGGAACCCGGGCGCCACCTCGCCAGTGAACGCGCCCTTCGATTCCCAATGGCAGTTCTGGCCGCCGTAGGATACCGGGGTTCCTTTCAGAACCTCGGCGACCGCAGGCAGGGCTGTGAACGGCGGGAACACTGCGACCTCAGTGCTCTGTCGGGAATTCGCCATTCGGGCTTCGTCATTCGTGATTGCGCGGAGCAGTTCCTCTGCGAAGCGTCTGGCCTCGTCCGGCCCCTTGTTCATCTTCCAGTTGCCCGCGACGAGCGGGACTCGTTGGACGCTCATCGGTCCGCCAGCGCCGCGATGCCGGGCAGGACCTTGCCTTCGAGGAGTTCCAGCGACGCGCCACCGCCGGTCGAGACGTGGCTCATCTTCTGGGCATAGCCGAACCTGGCCAGTGCCGCGCCGGTATCACCGCCGCCGGCAAGGGTACACGCCCCGCGGTCGGTGGCGCGAGCGACCGCCTGCGCCACGGCCCGCGTGCCTTCGGCAAAAGCGTCGCGCTCGAACACACCCATCGGTCCGGCCCAGACAACCGTCATTGCGGTCTTGAGCACCTCGGCGAACCGCCGGGCCGAGTCCGAGCCGATGTCCAGCCCCATCTGGTCGTCCGGAATCTGCCCGGCCGGCACTGTCTTCGCGTCCGCCCCGGAGTCTATACTCCGTGCTACCACGATGTCGGTCGGCAGCACCAGTTTGGGGTCGGTAGCCAGGGGCCGAATCTGTTCGGCCAGCGCGGGCTCCCAGAGGGATTTCCCGATTTTCATGCCGCGGGCCTTCAGGAAGTTGAACGCCGCGCCGCCACCCAGGATTACGTGGTCGAGCCTTGGCAGTAGGTTTTTGATGACACCTGCCTTGTCCGAGATCTTTGAACCACCGATGACGGCGACGTACGGACGGACCGAGTGTTCGAGAATCCGGGTCAGGAAGTCGACTTCGGTTTCCATCAGTAGGCCGGCCGCCGGCTGCTTGAAGAATGAGGCAGCGCCGACGGTCGACGCGTGGGCGCGGTGGGCCGCCCCGAACGCGTCGTTGACGTAGACGTCGGCCAGCGAGGCGAGCTCGCGTGCGAATGAAGGGTCGTTGGTGGTCTCGCCCGGATGGAATCGCAGGTTCTCAAGCAAGGTGACCGTGCCCGGTGCCGCTCGCGTCCTTACCTTGGCCGCGTTGTCACCGGTGTAGACCGGCGCGTAGGTGACCGGGCTGCCGACCAGTTGGGACACTACCGGCAGGATCGGGTGGAGCGAGTAGAGCGGGTCGGGCTTGCCCTTGGCCTTGCCGAGGTGCGAGGCGAGAATCACGCCCGCGCCGTGGTCGAGCAGGTACTGAAGGGTCGGCAGGGCGGCCACGATGCGGGCGAGGTCGCGAATCCGCATATCCTCGCCCATCGGTACGTTGAAGTCGACCCGCAGGAACACGCGCTTCCCTCGAACGTCGATATCACGGACCGTCAGCTTGTTCATCGGCTATGCCCGGGAAGCCATGTAGCCGACAAGGTCGATAAGCCGGCAGGCATAGCCGTACTCGTTGTCGTACCACGCGAATACCTTGACCAGCGTACCGTCGACTACTGCGGTCAGCTTCGAGTCAATCATGCACGAGTGCGGGTTGCCGACCATGTCAATCGACACAAGCGGCTCCTCGACGTACTGCAGGATGCCCTTAAGCGGCCCCTCGGCCGCGGCCTTGAACGCGGCGTTGACCTCTTCCTTGCTCGTGCTCTTCTCCACAACGCAGGCGAGGTCGACCATCGACACGTCGGGCGTAGGCACGCGGATGGCGGAGCCGTCAATCTTGCCCTTCAGTTCCGGGAAGATGACGGCGATGAGCTTGGCCGCGCCGGTCGAGGTCGGAATCATCGACATCGCGCCGGCCCGGGCGCGGCGCAGGTCCTTGTGCGGCTGGTCGAGCAGGGCCTGGTCGTTCGTGTAGGCGTGAATCGTCGTCATGTACGCGCGCTGAATCCGGAAGCTCTCATGGATGACTTTGGCCGCCGGCACCACGCAGTTCGTCGTGCAGGAAGCGTTGGAAACGACGTGGTCGGATTTCGGATCGTAAGTCGTGTGGTTCACGCCCATCACCAGCGACTTTACAGGCTTGTCTCCTTTGGGCGGAGCGGAAATAACGACCTTCTTGGCACCGAATTTCAGGTGCATCGCCGCCTTGTCATACTCGGTGAATAGGCCGGTGGACTCGATAACGTACTCGACCCCGAGTTCGTGCCAGGGCAGGTCCGGGTTCTTCTTCGCGTTGTTCACCAGCACCTTGCGGCCGGCGATGGTAATGTACTCGCCGTCGACATCCACTTCCGGAAACAGGCCGTGGACCGAATCGTACTTCAGTAGATGAGCAAGGGTCGCAGCATCGGTGACGTCATTGATGCCGCAGACCTCGATTTGCGGGTGGCGGGACGCGATCCTCGCGACCAGCCGTCCGATTCTGCCGAAACCATTGATTGCGAGTCTGACAGACATGGATTCCTCCTTACGGTAAGAATAGCCTCAGGCTTCAATTACCCTCGGTTGAGGGCCTGCAACCAGTACTGTCTAGGTTGAAGGTTAAGCATAGACACCCAAATGCGGCTCGTCAAGACCGGAATTCGACTTCGATTCCGGCCGCGGGTTCTTCACGGCATGAGGGCGCTTGACTTTGGTGTGGAATCGTCCTATTCTACCACTCTGATATACCCCGGAGGACCCAATTGCCCGATAAGCTGAAGTTTGGTTTCTATTGGGCGGCCTCATGCGGAGGCTGCGAGATTGCCGTGCTCGACACGAACGAGAAGATACTGGACGTTCTTGAACGAGCCGACATCCTGTTCTGGCCCGTGGCCATGGACACGAAGTACGCCGACGTGAAGGCCATGCCGGACCGCCACATGGACGTCTGTTTCTTCAACGGGTCGGTGCGGAATTCGGAGCAGGAGGAATTGGCCCACCTGTTGCGCAAGAAGTCGAAGGTGCTGGTCGCGTTCGGTTCGTGCGCCCACCACGGCTGCATTCCCGGCCTCGCCAACCTGTATGGCCGCGAGCAGATACTGAAACACGTCTATACCGAGGAACCGTCGGTCGTCAATCCGGACGGCACCAGGCCGCTGGTGAAGGGCAAGGTTCCTGAGGGTGACTTGACCCTGCCCGAGTTCCACGACAAAGTGTCGCCGCTGAACCGCGTGGTCGATGTCGACTACTACCTGCCGGGATGCCCGCCCGCGGTGCCGAGGATCCTCGACGCCATGACCGCAATTTTCGACGGCAGCCTGCCGGCCAAGGGTTCGGTTCTGGGTCCGCCCAAGGCCCTGTGCGATGAGTGTGACCGGAACAAGAACGTGGCTAAGAAGATGCCGGACGTGAAGCGGGTGTGGGAGGTTCAGGCCGACCCGGGCGTCTGTTTCCTGGAACAGGGAATCATCTGTATGGGACCGGTCACCCGCGGCGGCTGCGGCCAGCGGTGCATCAACGGCAACTGGCCGTGCACCGGCTGCATGGGGCCGACGCCCGAGGTCTCAGACCAAGGCGGCAAGATGATCTCGGCGCTCGCGTCAGTACTGAAAGTGGACGACGAGAAGGACATCACCGGGCCGGAGACCGAGAAGCTGCTGGCCAAGGTCAAGGACCCGGTCGGTACGTTCTACATGTACGGCCTGGCCAGCGCGACCATCAGCAACCGGAGGCAGAAGTGAGCAAGCGGATCACGATTGACCCGATCACCCGGCTGGAGGGGCACGGGAAGATTGAGATCTTCCTCGACGACAAGGGCGAGGTCGAGAACGCCTATCTGCAGGTCCCGGAGCTGCGCGGGTTCGAGCAGTTCTGCGAGGGCCGGAAGGCCGAGGACATGCCTCAGCTCACCAGCCGTATCTGCGGGGTCTGTCCGGTCGCACATCACTACGCCTCGGTCAAAGCGCTTGATGCGGCCTTCGGTGTACAGCCGACCGAGACCGCGCGCAAGCTCCGTGAGCTGATTTACTCTGGCTACATTATCTACGACCACATCCTGCACTTCTATTTCCTGGGCGGGCCTGACTTCGTGGTCGGGCCGGACGCGCCGAAGGAGAAGCGGAACATCCTCGGCGTCATCGAGAAGGTAGGGGTGGATACGGCCAAGGAGGTCATCAAGCATCGGGCCTATGGTCAGCGAATCACCGAGATTCTCGGCGGCAAGCCGACACATCCGGTAAGCGGAGTCCCCGGCGGGCAAACCAAGGCCCTGTCGGAAGAGAGCCGCAAAGAAATCGAGACGATGGCGCGGTCGTGCGTGGCCTTCGCCAAGTTCACCCTGCAATTGTTCGAGGACGTCGTTCTGAAGAACCCCGCCTACATGGCGCTCATACAGAACCCGAACCTTGGCCACGCCGTGTACAACATGGGCATGGTGGACGAGAAGAACCGGGTGAGCTTCTACGACGGTCAGGTCCGAGTCACCGACCAACAAGGCAAGGAGTTCGTCAAGTTTGAAGGCAGCGAGTACCTGAATCACATCGCCGAGCACGTGCTCGACTGGAGCTACGTCAAGGCAACGTACTTGAAAGCAGTCGGGTACAAGGGGTTGGTCGACGGCCCGGACTCGGGTTTGTACCGAGTCGGACCGCTGGGCCGGCTCAACGTCGCCGACGGCATGGCGACGCCTCAGGCTGACGCCGCGTACCATAAGTTTTATGACACGTTCGGAGTCAAGCCCGTCAACTCGACGCTCGCGTATCACTGGGCAAGGCTCGTCGAACTGCTCTATGCGGCGGAACGGGCGCTCGAGCTCGCAACCGACCCCGGGATAACCGGAACCGACATCCGTAACATGAAGTTCGACATGAAGCCGGAGGGGATCGGCGTGGTCGAGGCGGCCCGCGGCACACTCTTCCATCACTACCGGCTGACCGAGGACCGGATGATCGAGAGCGTGAACCTGATTGTCGCGACGACCAACAACAAGGGTCCGATCTGCATGTCGGTTCGCGAGGCAGCGAAGGAACTGATACACCAGGGCAAGGTCAGCGACGGTCTGCTAAACACGGTCGAGATGTTCTTCCGCGCATACGACCCGTGCTTTGGCTGCGCCTCGCACGTTCTGGGTCGTCCCACCGTCGTGATTGATGTCCGGAACCCAGACGGAGACTTGGTCCGGCACCTGGCCGGCTAGGTCTTGAAAAGGAGGGCAACGGCCATAGACTGTCCTTGATGCCTCCGGACCTGACTGTACTCTTCATCACCTACAACTCGACGGACCAGCTGGCGACGGCATTAATCTCGCTTGGCCGTTCCGAACCCCAAGGTGGAATCGAAGTGCTGGTTGTGGACAACGCATCCCGCGACCGGGATGAGCTCGCAGACGTGTGCCGCGCACACCGTGCTCGGCTGCTGGCGCTCAGACGAAACGTCGGCATCGGTGCCGCAGCCAACCGCGGGTTCCGGTACGCCCGGGGCAGATACGTAGCCGTAGCCAACCCGGATTTGATCTTCACCGACGGCGCGGTCTCCAGCCTTGTCAGGTTCATGGATGAGCGGCCGGAAGCGGGTGTGGTTGCTCCGCAGTTCGTCTATGCCGATGGTGTGGCCCAACCATCGGCGAGGCGTTTCCCGAGACTGCGCTATGTGTTCGCGGGCCGCAGGTCTCCGCTTGCGCGAATCGTCCCCCGTCTGGTACCGACGGCAGAGTTCCTCTATGCTGGAATCGAGCGGAGTGCCGGGCCGGTCGAGGTGGAAGCAGTAGTCGGTGCATTCATGGTGTTCCGGCGAGAGGCTTTCGTGCAGGCTGGGGCGTTTGATGAACGGTACTTCATGTATGCCGAGGACACGGACATCTGCCGCCGGATCAGGCGAGCTTGGAAGGTCTTCCTTCTGCCGACCGCGCGTATTACCCACCTAGTGGGTCAGACCCGGCGCCGGTTCGTCGGTTCTGCGGAGTTTCATCGGCTGCGGTCGCATCGGCGGTTCTTCTTGGACGGGACGCAGGGCCTGCAGGCCGGCCTGATTGGCCTGCTGTTCGCGTGCTACCTCGCTCTGCAACAGGCCGCGCATCTCGTCGGCATCACTGAGTTTGAATACTCGTGGGCGCACCGGTCATGAGCACTGTCTCGGTGGTCGTTGCGTTCATCGTCGCTATAGGTGTGGTCTTTCTTGCTACCCCACTGGTCATTCGGTTCTCGCGGCGGCACGGCCTGTATGACCGACACGACCATCGGAAGAGCCACAACGGCGAAACGTCCCGGCTGGGCGGAGTCGCGATGTTCCTGGGAGCTGTGCTGGCGATGACGACGGGGTTGCTGGTTGAGGGCCGCTACACGGTCGCTAAGACCCTGACGCTTGGGATCGGGTTCAGCCTCGTCTTTGCGGTGTCGCTCTGGGACGACATCCGGGGCCGGCCGTGGTGGCTTCGGCTTCTGGCTCAGGCGCTAGGCGCGACGGCCTTTGCCCTGGTTACTGTGCATCCCCTTGTCAAACTGAACGTGCCGCTGGTCGGCACGTTCTCGCTCGGTATCTGGGCGTATCCGGTGGTGGTCCTGTGGTTGATGATGACGACCAATGCCATGAACTTGATTGATGGAATCGACGGCTTGGCCGCCGGAATCGGTGCGATTGCCGGCACCGTGCTCCTGGTATCGGCCTGGCGCAACGGGCTGATGGGTCCAGCGATGCTGGCAGCAGCGACAGTTGGCGTCTGCGCCGGATTCCTACCGTACAACTTACCGCCAGCTCGGATCTTCATGGGCGATGCTGGAGCGACGCTGATAGGCTTCACGCTCGGAGCTTCCGCCCTGACCGGCAGCGGCAAGAACGTTGCGTTCGTCGGCCTCCTGGTGCCCATTCTCGCCTTGGCGGTGCCGCTGTTTGATGTGGTGAGTGCGGTCGTTCGGCGTTCGTCACATGGAGCCAGGGTATTCGAAGCCGACCGGCGCCACATCCACCATGTCTTGCTCTCGCTTGGATTTGGCCCCCGGCGAACACTCCTCTTGCTTTGTCTCGTAACCGCCGTACTGGGCGCAACCGGGCTGTCCCTGGCCGGAGGGCCAAGATCTACGACGCTGCTTATTGCCGTGCTGCTCGGTTTGGGCGCGATGTTCTTGCTCGGCCGGCGGCGGACTTGAGCAGAGGAGATTGACGCAGCACAGATAGGTGGTAAAATTCGCTGACTGGCATGAATCCGATCTCATCTGTCAACCGCGCGGGCGCCGTACGAGCCGCCCCGTGAACCCACAATGCCCTTCCTGACGGCGCTGGTTCTACTACTCAGCGGTGTGGCTGACTGGCAGTCCTACACCAACACCAATTTCATCAGCGACATGGCCGGGACCGACTCGGTGCTCTACCTTGCCACCTACGGCGGAGTCGCAGCGCTCGACATCCTGCCTGGGCCGGCGCTGCGGCGGACATTCGTGAACACCGACGGGCTGCCAACGAACCGCTGCCTGTGTATCGGCCGCGACGCATCCGGCAATCTGTGGGTCGGAACCGACGGCGGCGGGCTGGCCGTGATTGAGCCGGACAGCGGTCGGGTCTGGCAGTACCGGCCGAACGACCTTGCCCTTCGGGTTCGAACACTGACGTGGGATGGTACAAGGGTGCTCTGTGGTTCAGATCAGGGATTATACGTGATTGAAACGCGCGGCACATTGCTCGACTTCGATGACGACAGCATAGTTCGGTTCACCACGACCCGGGTGCCGGAACTGCTGAGCGACCAGATACTCTGCATTGGCTCGCTCGACCTGTACTGGGTCGGCACCAACCGCGGTGTCGTGGCCGTTGACCGCGACTTCCAGACCTGGACACCGTATCAACGACCGTTCGGTGATTCGGTGCGGGCGGTTGCCATGTGGCACGACAGCCTGCTGCTCGCTACTGAAAGAGGTCTGGCGATAAGAGAGAGCACGGGGTTCCGCCCGGTGGTCGAATTCGAGCAGCCGACCGAGGTCTACGAGCTTGCTGTATCCGGACCGAGGATCTACCTCGCGACAAAGGCAGGACTCTACGAGGGAGACGCGGCCGACTCTACCCGTTTCTCTGTCATCCTCAACGAAGACACACGGGCCCTACACTTTGCTGACGCCCTGTGGGTCGGGTGCGGCGGGAATGAACTCTACGGGTCCGGCCTGCGCTACGCGTTTTCGGGTCAGTCCTGGGACTCATACTACAATAACTGCATTTGGTCAGCGGCGATTTCCGATTGCGCAGTAGATTCGGCCGGGGACATTTATCTCTGTCACTATGATGCGCCGATATCCGCGATCGACTCGACCGGCAGGGTTTCGCTGCACTGGGGCGTGCTGCCGCGTCCGTTCCAAGTGAGGATCGATTCAAGGGGGCGGGTCTGGTTCGCCCACTTCGCGAGCGACGGCGGCCTGTCGGTGTACGATCCCTCTGATGGTTCTTGGCGGAAGGTGCAGTGGGGCGCATCCTCAAGCTGGAACATCATTGATGCTTTTGGCTTGGACCAACATGACACCAAGTGGGTCTTCAACGGTGGCGCTGCAGTCGTGGCGGTTGACTCCCAGTACCAACAGACCGTGTTTCAGGTTCCGGGCCTGGGTCCCCCGCCGGGCGGGCTGTACGAGTTCGCGTTCGACTCGCGCGGCCGGGTATGGCTGGGCCTGAATGTCGGACTCGTCATGATTGACTACGGCGGGACTCTGAGCGACCGGTCCGACGACTCAGATACGATCCTCATCGGCGGACTGCCATCGCCACCTGAAGTCAGGTCGGTCGCGGTTGACGGCCAGGACAACGTCTGGGCTGCCACCTCGCAGGGCGCGGCGATGTGGAACGGCGCGTCGTTTCAGGTCTTCTCGACGGCCAACAGCGGCATTCTTGCGAACAACGTCTACCGCGTGCGGGTTGACGCATCGGACCGGGTCTGGCTGCTGACTGAGTCCGGTCTATCGATCTATGATCAGGTTGCCCGGAGCTGGACCAGCTTCGCGCCTCAGAACAGCGGCCTGATTGCCAATACGCAGGGGATTGTCGGGTTCTACTCGGCGATGGCTCTGAGCAACGAGCTCGGGCTCGGGCTGATCGGCACGCAGCGTGGGCTATCGGTCTACAATTACTCGTTGGAGCCGGAGAGCACTGCCGGGCACCTGCGAGTCTACCCGAACCCGTGCATTCTCGGGGTGCACAGCGGGGTCGTGATTGACGGGCTTCCGTATGACGCGACCAAGGTTGAGGTGCGGGCGCTCTCCGGGCGGCAAATCGCAGAGCTGCAAGTCGAGCCGGCGCGCCACCAGGCGGTCTGGCGGCCGCGCAACGAGGCGAGCGGAATCTACCTTCTTGTGGTGAGCACCCCGCGCGGCGTGCGCGTCGAGCGTGTCGCCGTGGTCGGTCCCTAGGTCCGAACGGTTTGCCGGCTGGTTGGGCTAGGGCCGGGCGTCCCGGTGAAAGGGCGCGGCCCTATGTTTCGGTTTCTCCTTGGTCGGTTCTTCCATGCAAGAATCGAAGTAGCGACACTGCGAGCAGCAGACTTCGGATAGTTTGCCCTTGGCCCGGCAAAGCTCGTAGCCAGAGCAAGCACGACAACACATGGTCGGTTACCTCCTTGATTGAGTGAAAAGGGGAAAGGGGGAATGACGAAGTCAGGACTTGGTCATTACCACTTGTGACTTCTTTACTTTGCCCGTGAGGGGACATACTGACCTAACTATTGGGCGTTGGCAAGCAGCAGGCAGAGCTCTCGCGTCAGCTCCGCTGCCGTGGCGGCGCCGGCTGAGGGCGGCATTGTCCTCGGGCAGACTTCGACCAGGTCGCAGCCGACGATCCTGAGCCCGGCGAGTCCGGCGAGAGATAGCGCGAGGTCGCGGTACGAACAGCCGCCCGGTTCGGGGGTCTGCACGTCCGGCATCGCGCCCGGGTCAAGCACGTCGATGTCCAGTGTCACGTAGACCGGACGACCGCCGATTGCGGAACGCACCTGCTTGATCGGCGCGAGGACCTCGAATGGAAACAGGTTCGGTTCGGACATCTCCGCGGCTTGCGAGAAAGACCGGATTCCGAGTTGGAACAACCGCTCGCGCGGGACTACGTCCAAGACGCGTGCCATTGCGGTGGCATGGCAGACCCGCTCACCCAGGAAATCCTGGCGCAGGTCAGAGTGGGCATCGTACTGGATAACACAGAGGTCGGGGAAGTGCTTCGCCAGTTCAGCTACGATTGGTGGTGCGATAGTGTGCTCACCGCCGATGGCAAGCTGCTTCGCACCGCGGGCGAGATTCCGGCCGGTCGTGGCAGCGATGAGTTCCAGCGGGGCAGCCGCGGTCGCAAACGTGAACTCGAGGTTGCCGGCATCGTGGATGCCAATTCCGGATATGTCATGCTTCTGGTAGGGGCTGAACGACTCGATATTGTCCGCGGCCATGCGGATGATGTCCGGGCCGAACCGGGCACCGGGAACGAAAGAACTTGTCCGGTCAAGCGGCATTCCGACGATGATAACGCGAGCGTCGGATGCGCCTGCTGTCGCGTAGTAAATCGCCATACGCTCAAGCCAGCTTAACGCCCCGTGCCTCGAAGTCAAGTATGTGGAGATGTCCCTAGTTCCGATGTTGAAAGCCACGAAAACACGAAACCGGATGAAACGGAGCATTGTCCTTCCGCACCCATCAGTTTCGTGTCCTTCGTGCCTTCGTGGCTCCAATGTCGGTTCTGGGGAGATG
>Ga0163202_1000075_pt1 | contig 16254 bp, 14 predicted proteins | sample PL_2010_300m_FD_113540 | JGI IMG/M metagenome (GOLD analysis project Ga0163202, IMG submission 113540) | Freshwater microbial communities from Powell Lake, British Columbia, Canada to study Microbial Dark Matter (Phase II) - PL_2010_300m | ecosystem: Environmental > Aquatic > Freshwater > Lake ... | reverse complement strand
TCTTTGATGGGAAAATCCTGCCGGCGTTGGGTTTCGGCGCATACCTGGCGGCGGCGCCGGGGACGCCGCTGGGCATCCTCCCCGGCGCCTTCTCGGCGGGGGAACTCAGCGTGCCGATCGACGGTGAAGGCAGCGCAATCCTCAATTTCCGCGGCCCTTCCGGAACGCACAAGGCGTTCAGTGCCGCTTCGGTGATCCAGAGCGAACTGCGCATGCGCAACGGCGAGCCTCCAACGATCAAGGAAATGGAGGCCTTCCGGGACAGCTATGTCTTTTTCGGGATGTCGGCGCCCGGCCTTTTCGACCTGCGCCCCACCCCCGTCTCCGGCGTCTATCCCGGGGTCGAGATCCACGCAACGATTCTGGACAACCTCCTTTCCAACGACTTCATCCGGGCCGTGCCGGCCTGGGTCTTGGCGGTTCTGACCATCCTCATGACTCTGACGGCCGGCGTGGCCACATCCTATGTCTCCGGCATCTTCAAGAGTTTCTCGGTCTACGGGATTTCCATCTTCTTGCCGGTTGTTGTCTGCGTGATGGCCTACACCAACGGATTCTGGCTTCCCCTGGTCGTTCAGGAGGCGGGGGTGACCGTCACGCTGTTTTCTGCCGGTGTGATCTACTATTCCACGGAAGGGCGGCAGAAACTCTTCATCAAGAACGCCTTCAAACAGTATCTGAGCCCAGCGGTTATCGAAGAGCTCATCCGGCATCCGGAGCGTCTGAAACTGGGCGGGGAGAGGCGGGAGCTGTCGATCTTCTTCTCGGATCTGGAGGGATTCACCAGCATCTCCGAGAGGCTGGAGCCGGAGGCGCTGACTGCCCTGTTGAACGAATACCTGACGGCCATGACGGACATCATCCAGGAGGAGGGCGGAACCGTCGACAAATACGAGGGCGATGCGATCATCGCCTTCTGGAACGCGCCCCTGCAACAGGCCGATCACGCCCTGCAGAGCGTGCGGGCGGCCATGCGCTGCCAGGCCAAGCTGGCCGAGATCCGACCCTCCATCCGGGAGCGGATCGGCAGGGATCTCCGGATGCGGATCGGGATCAACAGCGGACCGGCGGTGGTCGGGAATCTGGGCTCCCATACCCGCTTCGACTACACGATGCTGGGCGACGCGGTGAACCTGGCCTCGCGTCTGGAAGGGATCAACAAACAGTTCGGGACCTACACCATACTGTCCGGGGCCACGCTGGAGCGGATGGAGGGGGCCTTCCCCGTCCGCGAACTCTCCCGGGTGGCCGTCGTCGGCCGCAAGGACCCGGTCCGGATCTACGAACCCCTTTCCCCAGAGGAATTCGCAGTCCGGGAGCAGGCGTTGGCGCGGTTTGCCGAGGGGCTGGCCGCCTTCTACCGGGGCGAGTTCGCCGCGGCGGAGGGGATCTTTGCCGGTCTTGGGGATGCAGATCCCGCGGCCGCGGCCTATGCGAAGAAATGCCGCTCCCTGATCGAGCACCCACCGGAAAACTGGGATGGGGTCTGGGTCGTGACCAGCAAATAAACGAGGGACAGCTACCCTATTTCGAATAAATGACCTGGACGGCGGCAAGTCTTCGTCAGGCCGCCGGCCCAACCACTGCACCAAATAAATAGGCAGTGTCCCTATTTATCCTGTTTCGGCTGGCGGGGGCGGATACTCAGGAGCATCGGCCAGGCGACGGCGATCATCATCGCGCCGACGAAGACGAACGGCCAGCGGTATCCCCACCGGGAGGCCAGGATCCCTCCAAAGAACGGGCCGGCGGCCATCCCCAGGCAGGTCATGGATGAGGCCAGGCCGTAGGCCTTTCCGTAGTTTTCCTGAGGGATCAGGCGGCCCACCAGGGCGTTCATCGTGGGGAGGATGCCTCCTGCCGCCAGGCCGTAGATCACCCTCAGTGCGACGAGATGGGTAATGTCCTGCGCCGCGCCGTGCAGGAGGATGTCGAAGGCCGTCAGAAAGAGACTGATCGTCAAGAGTTTCTTGTAGCCCAGTCGGTCGCTGAGATGGCCGATTCCTGCCGCGGCCAGTGCGGCGGCGGCGCCGCTGACGGCGAACAGCAGGCCTGTCGTCGATGCCACGCCGTCGTGAAGAGGGTCGAGCATCGTCTCGATGAAGAGCGGCAGGATGGGCATGACGAAATTGACGGTGAAATTGAAAAGGAAAAAAAGGGAGAGCATGGCGGGAAATCCGCTGCAGGACAAAAGGGAAAAAAGGCGACCGTTTTCCCGGAGGGCCTCTTCCGAAGGCCGGATGAAACGCTCCCGCGCCCCAACGAGGACGAGCACCCCGCCCATAAGAAGAATCCCGCCGCCGATCATGAAGGTCAGCCGATAGCCTACCGCATCGGCCAGAAGTCCGCCGACCCACGGTCCCAAAGTCATCCCAGAGAAGACCGCCACCTGCATGATTCCCAGGCTGTACACCAGTTTCTGCTTGGGAACGATCGTGGAGATCAAGGCGATCGAGGCCGAGATGGTTCCCGTCGTCGCCCCCGAAAGGAGCCGGAGGAGCAGCAATTGCCAGACGTTGCCGACGAGTCCCATCGCAAAGGTGATGACGGCGCCGCCGAACATGGCCCGCTCCACCATGATCTTCCGCCCGTGCCGGTCCGCGAGCCATCCCCACAGGGGGGAGAAGAAGGCCATCACCAGGCTGGCGGAGGCGGCCTGGACGCCGGCCCAGACCGGGATGAGCCGCTCGTCGGTGACGCCCAGCTCCCGGATGTAGAAGGGGAGAAACGGCAGGACGAAGGCAAAGCCGATGATGGAGAGCAGCTGGGCGGCGAACATGATGGAGAGGGTTTTTCGCCAGGAGAGGCCGCTTTGCGCCGCGGAGGGGTCTTGAGGGTCTCCGATATCCATGCCGGCTTGATAATACCAAACTTTGGGCGTGTCAATTGGATTCGTCATTCGTTCTTGACACGTCCGATCCCTCCCCCTATACTGCCGGCCGGCGAGAAAGGGTGTAAAGTAAAAGGAACGGATTTGCCATGCCTCCAGCGAAGAAATTCACCGTCGCGCTTATCCAGATGGCGTGCGGCGCCGACCCCGATGACAACCTGAAAAGCGCAGTCGCGAAGATCGAGTGCGCGGCGGAGAAAAAGGCTCAGGTGATCTGCCTGCCGGAGCTGTTCCGCTCGGAGTACTTCTGCCAGACCGAGGAGGCCTCGTTTTTTGATCTGGCCGAACCCATCCCCGGCCCGGCCACGGAGGCCATCGGCGGGGTCGCCCGGAAGCACGGGGTCGTGGTCATTGCCCCACTGTTCGAGCGCAGGGCGCCGGGGCTCTACCACAACAGCGCCGCCGTAATCGACGCCGACGGCCGGATGGTGGGGCTCTACCGCAAGATGCACATCCCCGACGATCCGGCCTACTATGAAAAATTCTATTTCGCCCCCGGCGATCTCGGATTTCCCGCCTTCGCCACCCGCTACGGGAGGATCGGAGCGTTGATCTGCTGGGATCAGTGGTATCCGGAAGGGGCGCGGCTGGCGGCGCTTCAGGGAGCGGCGATTCTTTTCTATCCCACCGCCATCGGCTGGCATCCCCGCGAAAAAAAGAAGCACGGGCAGACGCAGTGGGAGGCATGGCGGACCGTGCAGCGCGGTCACGCGATTGCGAACGGCGTCTATGTCGCCGCGGTGAACCGGATCGGTCACGAGCGGCCCGCGGGGGGCGGCGCGGGGATCGAATTCTGGGGGTCTTCCTTTATCGCCGATCCGCAGGGCGTCCTCCTTGCCGAGGCATCGCCGGACAGGGAAGAGATTTTACTGGCCGAGGTGGATTTGGATCACCTGGAGGAGGTGCGCCGCAACTGGCCCTTCCTGCGCGACCGCCGCACCGATGCCTACGGCGGGATGTCGAGGCGATTTCTGGACGATCAGGTGCCGGCGAAAAAATGAAACCAAACCGAAAAGAAACTCCCGCTGCCTCCGGCTTCCATATGCCCGCCGAGTGGGAGCCCCACGAGGCGACCTGGATCGGCTGGCCCTGCAACCGGGACGACTGGCCGGGGAAAATCTCCCCGATTCCCTGGGTCTACGGCGAGATCGTCCGGAAGATCGCCCCTGGGGAGGTCGTGCGGATCATCGCAAACGAGAGGACGGAGAGGCAGGCCCGGCGGCTTCTGGCGCGGATCGGCGTGGATTTGGCCCGCGTCGAGTTCTTCCTTTTTCCTTTCGACCGGGGATGGATGCGGGACGCCGGTCCCATCTTTGTCAGGCGCGATGCGCCCCCCCGCGAGGTGGCGATCGCCCGGTTTCGGTTCAACGGCTGGGCGAAATATCGGGACTGGAAGAGGGATGCGCGCATCCCCCTGCTGGCCTCGCGAAAGCTCGGGTTGCGCCTCCTGCCCGCCAGGATCGGAGAAAGGGACTTCGTCCTGGAGGGGGGAAGCGTCGAGGTCAACGGCAGGGGGACGCTCCTGACGACCGAAGAGTGCCTGCTCGACCCGAAGGTGCAGGTCCGCAATCCCGGTCTCGGAAGGAAAGAGATTGAAGAGGCCCTCGCGGCGAATCTGGGGGTGAAGCACGTTCTCTGGTTGGGAAAAGGGATTGTTGGCGACGATACGCACGGCCACATCGACGACGTCTGCCGCTTCGTCAACCGGCGGACCGTGGTATTGTGCCAGGAAAATGATCCACGGGATCCCAACTATGTTCCGCTGCAGGAAAATCGCGAACGGCTCCAGGGGATGAAACTGGAAGATGGGTCGCGCCCCGAGGTGGTTTCCCTCCCCATGCCGGCGCCCCTGTTTCTTGACCGTCAGCGTCTCCCGGCGAGCTATGCGAATTTCTACATCGCGAACACCGCCGTCCTCGTGCCCACCTTCAACGACCCCCAGGATCGGGTCGCCCTAAGTGTCCTTGCGGAGCTGTTTGCGGACCGTTTCGTCGTCGGCATTCACGCCGTCGATCTCGTCTGGGGGCTCGGCACGATCCACTGTCTGACCCAGCAGCAGCCGTCCGTGCGAAGCCAAAAAATGGAACCCGTGCCGGGTTGTCGCCTCGTTCGGAGAAATGGCTTGACTTCCCTTGCCGTTCAGCGTACAAACATCTCACATACCGGGGGATGCGAGGCGGACGTCCGGAGGTCGACCGGCGACAAGTAAAAATAAGACGTTTTGAAGCGTGGGTGAACCGCCAGACTCTTCAGAGTCTCGGCGGTTTTTTCTTTGGCAAACCTTCATGTTCCGGCGGGGGGCCGTGCGGCATGAACACTTCCTTAAACCATCTCTTTTTCTCGCCGGAAAAGAGTGGAGAGGGGATTTCGTAAACCGTAAGGAGGCGAATAATGGGCAAAAATCTTTATGTGGGAAACCTGTCGCAGAAGGTGACGGAAGAGAATCTGCGGGACAATTTCTCCGAGGCGGGAGCGGTCGCATCGGTGTCGATTATCAAGGACAAATTTTCCGGCGTGTCCCGGGGGTTCGGCTTCGTCGAGATGGAGACCGAAGAGGGGGCCAAGGAGGCGATCAATAAATTCAACGGCGGCGACCTTGATGGGAAGACGATCACCGTCAATGAAGCCCGGCCCAAGACGGAGTCGAGCGGTTCGCGTCGGGACGGCGGCGGCCGCGGTCCCGGCGGCGGCGGTTTCAGGGGCGGCCGAGGCAGGTACTGACGCAATCGCGCCCGCCACACGCGGTGACTCTCGTTTGGCGGGCGTTTCTTTTCCCATTCCCGAAAAAATTTCCGGAAAATCTGCAGGCCTCAGGCCCGGCGGAAATTGGCCGCCTGCATGTGGGCGTCCAGAAGCACCTCGTTTGTCAAGGGGCGCTGTTACCGGTTGTCGTCACTGGCAGGGCTTTGTTCATCCTCCCCCGCCGGGGCCGAGATGAGCGGCCGGGCGGTTCGGTCCACCCCCTCCAGCGGGTCGATCTCGCCGCTCGTTGAGGCGCCGAGTTCCTTGAACCTGCGGGCGGCCACGAGGACCCGACTCTCGAAGGAGCCGACGGTCCTGTTGTAGGCCTCCACGGCGTTGTCGAGATTCTTTCCGAGACCCGAAAGATGGCCGGTCATGGTCGCGATCCGCTCGTATAGCGTGCACCCCAGGCGGCTGATCTCCGCGGCGTTTTCGGCGATTTTCTCCTGACGCCAGCCGTAGGCGACCGCCCGAAGCAGCGCGATCAGCGTCGTCGGGGTCGCCAGGATCACCCGCTGATCCACGCCGTACTCGATCAGGGCGGGGTCCTGCTCCAGGGCGGCGCTGAAGAAAGTTTCGCCGGGCAGGAAGAGGACGGCAAACTCCGGGGCAGGCTGGAACTGCTCCCAGTAGGCCTTCGCCCCGAGGGCTTGAAGATGGACGCGGATCTGCCGGGCGTGGTCCTTGAGCTTTGCAGTCCGCGTCCCCTCGTCGGGCGCCTCCAATGCCTCCAGATAAGCCTGGAGCGGGGCCTTGGCGTCGATGACGATGTTCTTCTCGTTCGGCAGGCGGATCACCATGTCGGGCCGGAGGCGGCCGTTTTCAGTCGTGGCCGACTCCTGCTGGACGAAGTCGCAATACTCGACCATCCCGGCCATCTCCACGACCCGCTGAAGCTGAATCTCCCCCCAGCGACCGCGGACGGAGGGCATCCGGAGGGCCCGGACGAGATTTGTCGTCTCTCCCTCCAGTCGGCACTGGGTCAGGGCGAGGGATTTGAGTTGTTCGGTCAGCGTCGCGTAGGCCGAAGTCCGGACCTGCTCGATCTCGCGGATCCGACCGTCGACCTTTTCCAGGGAATCTTTCAAGGGTTTGACGAGCTCGTCGATCGCCCGTTGACGGGAGGTGAGATCGTTTCGGGCGCTTTCCTGATAATTCTCCAGCGCGGCCTTCGCCAAGTCGAGGAAAGACTGGTTGTTGCTCCGAAGGGCCTCGGCGGAGAGGGCCTGGAAGGCGTCGGTGAGCTTCCGCCGGGCGTCCTCAAGGAGGGCGAGCTTCTCACCGGCGGCGCGGTTTTCCTCCTCCCGTTTGACCTGTTCTTCCGCCAGGCGCTTCCGGAGATTGCCGCTTTCGGCCTGAAGATCCCGGATGAGTTCATCCCGCGTCCCCACGGCCCGCTCCAACTCCGGGATACGGGTGTTCTTCTCCTCGGCGGCGGAGCGGCGCTCCGTCTGATGGGTCAGCTCCGACCTTAGGGTGGTCAATTCCTTCTGCGCAACGGCGAGGTCGTCCTTCGTCTGGAGGAGCTGCTCCTCGCGTCCCCGGAGCCGTTCGGCCAGCGCCCCCCGCTCGGTCTCCACCGCCTGCCGGGCCCTCTCTTCGGCCGCCCGGATCCGCGGCTTGAAAAAAAGAAGGGCAGCAACGCCACCCGCCGCAACCCCCAGAATCAGCCAGCCCAGTGCGTCGATTCCCATTCCATCCCGCTCCTTTTAGTCATATCCCAGCTCCGCCAGCCGCTCTTCGCTGATGCCGAGAAAGTGGGCAACCTCGTGGACGACCGTGATCTCGATCTCCCGCTCCAACTCCTCGATCGTCCCGCACATCTCTTCCAGAGGCTCTTGGAAGATGTAGATCGTATCGGTATGGAGCGGGGGCGGGGCGAAGAATGAGCGATCAGGGAGAGAGGCGCCCCAGTAGAGGCCAAGCAGCGGCTCGGCTAACGGATATCCCGTTTCTTCCAGCATTTCCCGCGTCGGGCGCTTTCTGACGGTGAGGGCCACGTTGTCCATCCGGTCCCGGATCTCCGCCGGGATGCGGCCGTACGCCCGCCGGACCGCCCTGTCGAATTCGTTCGGGCTCAACTTCATGGGGGAATCATGTCATCACGATGGATCTCTGCCTTTCCGGCAAGAGAAGGGAAAGGGTCATCGCTTCATCCCAAGCTACGGCGTAATGACGCCCGCACTGTTCACGGAATAGGTGATGCTGCCGCTGGCGTGCGAAGAGGTGATGGCAAGGGCGCTGATTGCCCCGGTTGCCGTGGTGTCCACGTTGGCCGTGGGTTGAAACCCAAAAACCGCCAGGTCGGCTGTGGAAGCGATAATCCCTCCCGCATGGTCGTTGTAATAGGCCTGCGCCGCCGTATAGGCATTCCTGGCATCTGACCTTGCCGCGGTATTGTAGCCCCTCAACCGGTAGGCGGTAAACTGTGGGAGGGCGATGGTCATCAGTATTCCGATGATCGCGATGACCATCAGCAGCTCGATCAGCGTGAAGCCCTTCTGTCCTCTTCTCGTCCGAAATGCCTTCATTATTCGTTCTTCCCCTTGTTGATCTGATATATACTATACAACCATTCTCTTATTCGCTTCAAGGGATTACTTTTCGTACCGTCCGGCAAAGGTAAGGGTGTCGGTTTTGGAATCCTCGACGATCAATATCCGGAGCGGTATGGCCATTTCAGACTCCTTCCCGATCGACGGTCCGTTGAAGGGCGCGGTCGACCCTTGGAAGAGGAAAAAAGGATCGTTGCGAAACAGGACTACCGGTTGTCCTCCTCCACCGCCTCGTAGAGCCGGTCCAAGAAATCCGGGATGGCGGCGACCACCCGGACCCAGCCGGGGAGCATGGGGATCCCGATTGGATCCTTGACGAATTCGTCGATGGCCAGCTTCAGGGAGCCGACGAAGGCGTCCACGGCCTCGATCTCCTCGTGCCGGTCGTATATCAGGCCGTTGAGAAGGGCCAGGGCATGGTATTTCTCGATCGCGGTCCGCGACTCCTGGATGTAGGTCGTCATCATGGTTCTGAAGAAGGCCTCGCTCATCACCAGGCCGTCCTGGCTCAAGACCCTCAACAGCGCCTTGCCGATGTCGGCCGCCATGCGGATGAGACCCTCGGTCGGTTTGTTCTTCTTCAGGATCTGATGCTTGTGCTCGTAGGTCTCGATGATCTCCACCTGACAGATCCGGTTGACGGAGGTCATCTGATAGACGTCGCTGAGCAGGGAGACCTCCAGCCCCCAGGTTGGGGATATCCGGATGCCCCTGGCCAGGTCGCTGTGAAGGCAGAATTCGCCGGAGAGGGCGTAACGGAAATTGTCGAGATACTCGATGAAAGCGTTGTATCCCAGGATCCGCTTCAGGGTCCGGATCAGGGGGGTGTAGAACAGCCTCGTGACCCGGCCATAGAGCCTGTCCGTCACCCTGGCATAGTATCCCTTGCTGAACTCGAAGTCGATGGAAGGGTGGACGATCGGATAGACGAGCCTGGCGACGATTTCCCGCCTGTAGTTCACGATGTCGCAGTCGTGCAGGGCGATCGCGTAGACATCCTTGTCCGAGAGGATATAGCCGAGGGTCATCCAGACGGACCGGCCCTTGCCGGGCATGTCCAGCTTGAAGTCCGAATCCATCAGCTCTTTAAGGAGAGCCTTCATCCGGGGACCGTCATGCCAGACGACCCGGATGTCGGCCGTCATAACCGACATGATTGACCTGATTTCCTTGAACTGCTGGTCGGTCGCCCGATCCAGGGAGAGGACGATTTTGTAGAGATAATCCAGCCCCTTCAATTCCTCGATGATCCTGGGCATCGCCTCCCCGTCGAATTCCGTCACAAGCGCCGGCAGCAGGAGGACGATCTTTCGTTTCTGCGAGATCGCCTTCAATTCCCGCTCGATCTCCTCGACCGGCCTTGCCTTGAGCTTCTGCAGGGTCGTGATGACGCCGTTCTGGCAGAAATCGGCCATCCCTATCCCTCCTTTCTTTTCCAGATCTCGATCAGGTAATCCTTCATCCTCTCGAAGGCCAGGGCCTGCTCTTCGAAATGCAGCTCGGCTTCCTGCTGGGTCTTGTCCTTGAGCTCGTTGACCAGCGAGCCGACCCGCCCATAATAGAGGGGGGTCAGCGTGTCGAGAACCTTGAAACGCTGCCGGGGCGTGGCGTGGAAGGCGCCGGCGTACCGGTAGACGATCCGGACCCAGGTGTCGATGGGCATAAAGAATTGCTCGCCATTCTTGATCCGGGCCAGGTCATGAATGATCTTGAAGTCCTGCTCTTCGATGATGTTCTTCCACACGCTGCCGAAATTGGTCATACCGACCTTGAAGTACTGGATGAGATTCGACCGGTCGATGTCGAAGGCGGGCACGTCCTGATCAACGAACTCTCCGAGCGTGGGCGCTTCCACGGACCCTTCGATACTCAGCCAGAAATCCTCATACTTGACCATCAACTGGAAGGTGGTGCCCACCACTTGGCGCAGCATGGGGCCCAGGTCGGAGGCGGGGTCCTTCCGGTCGTGCAGCTTGACGCCCAATTTCGCCTGGCAGATCCGGAATCCCCCCACGATGGCCGATGTGGTCATCCAGATGTCGATCCCGAACTTCGCGACGTCCGAGTCCCAGACGTCCTGATCCAGGTAGTGTTTCACCAGGGCGGGCGAGATGCCGAAGTCGCCGCCGATCGGCTGGCGGATCCGCTGGCCGTAGAGCGCCCGGGTCAGATTGTAGGCGAGGGTGTTGGTGATGGTCCCGTCGAGTTTGTAGCGGTTGTAATTCGGCGCGACATAATCGTAACCATGGAAGACAGGCTCCAGGACATTGCGGATCCACTCCGGCGTGATCGACAGCAGATCCGAGTCGAAAACGGCGACGGCCCTCGCCCTCAGGAAGGAGGCGACCTCGAAAACCGCGCGCAATCCCGTTCCCTTGCCGGGAAGGCCCCGGTAGATGGTCACGATGCTCTCGATGTTGTAGGATTTCGGATCCACCATCCGGGCCAGGTCCCGCGTGTCGTCGGTGGAGCCGCCGTCCGAAATGACGATGAGGGCCTTCAAGTGGGGATAGTACTGTTCGATCCCTTTGACGACGGTCTTGATGACATGGACGATGGATTCGCCGCTGTAATAGCAGGGGATGCCGATGACGATGTCGGTGTAGCCGAGCATCTCGATCTTCGTCAGGACATGGGGCCGGAGCGCCGTGGAAAACCGGGTCACTTTTGCCATAAAAACTTTCCTCCTGTTCGGCGTATATTATTTCAAAGGCCTTTTGCTTCGAGTTGATTCAGAAGCCTCTCCACCGCTTCGTTCCATCCCCTGCTTCCCGGCTCCTTCGCCCGGATCAACCCCGGAAGCGCGACATTCAGATAGCCCCTTTCGGGATGGGGAATCACGACGGGGATGTCCACCTGCATGAGCATCGGCAGGTCGTTTTCGCTGTCGCCGAGGCCGATCGTCGTCGCGTTCCCGCCGTAAATTTTCCTGACGATGTCGCCGGCGATCCGGACGGCCTCCCCTTTGTCCTGGAGGACGCCGTGCAGGTGAAAAAACCGCCCGCCTCTTGTGATTCGGATCCCTTCTCCGGCGGCCAGCTCGCTCAAGGAAGCGATATCCTCTTCCCGCTCCGGAAGGAAGGGCTCCGTGAAGTCCCGCGTCTTGGCGAGCCCGGCCTGCTCCGGAGACAGGCCGGTCAGTTCCGCTATCTCGGAGTTCGTCAGGTCGCCGAACCCTCTGACGGCGAAGCGCCCCTTCATCCTTTCCAGAAAGCCTCGGACTATCGGATAGGAGACGCCGAGCCGGACAATCGTGTAATCGCCCTCCGATTCTCCTCCTTCGACGGCCATATTCCGATATCCGCGGGGAAAGAAGATCCCGCCGCCATTCTCGACGATGAAGGGGTCTGTGAGCCCCAGGTCCCTCCGCAGCGGTTCCACTTCCCTCCGGGTCTTGCTCGTCGCGATGATCAGGGGGATGGCGGATCTCTTGATTCTTGCAAGGGACTGCTTGGCTGCTTCACAGGAATAATCACCATGGTCGAGCAGGCTGCCGTCGAGATCCGTAAAAATGATCGCCTGCAACGGTAGCACCTCTTTTGGGGTTGTCGATGCCAGCAGTGATGAGAGGCCCAGGCCTGTCAGCCCGCTTTCTTCATCGTTTTTTAGTGGGGTATCGATCTCTTCTTCACCGGTTTCGGCTACTGATAACATGAATTTCTCAATAAATCCATCCCAATATTGACGAATTTCCATCTCTCGCGTCCCGATTCAGCGGAGCGCGCGCAAATTTCTGCTTGCAAAACGAAGCTCTTGAGACGAATATACACGACCGTATGCCATTGGAGATTTGCGGGAGGTAAAAAGTGGATGCATCAATGAAACGCATCGAGTCGCTGCTGGTCAGGAAGGAGGAGACTCTCCTGAACCTTTTCAAACTGAAGTCGATGGTCCGGGAGAACGACTCTCTCGCGATTCTCATGTACGGCAGTCCCGATCCGGACGCCATCGCCTCGGCGATGGCCCTGCGGGAGATCCTCAGAAAGACGAAGCCCCTTTCGAAATGCGTCTTTATCGCCACGGAGCCCGTGGCGCGGCATCAAAACGCCGAGTTCATCCGGGAGATGAGGGTGGAGGTTCAGATGCTCGACAAGACAGACCTTACGGCCTTCAATCTTATCGCCGTCGTGGATGCCCAGCCGACTTTCTTCGGCGAGGCCCTTGGAGGGATCAAGCCCCAGATCGTTCTGGACCATCATCCCTGCAATACGGTATGGCATGCCTCGCTTGCCGATGTCCGGCCGGGTTACGGCGCCCTCTCCACGATCATGACGGAGTATCTTCTGGCGGCGCGGGTGAGGATCCCGAAGCGGATCTACACGGCCCTTCTCTACGGGATCAAGAGCGACACCCTCAACTTGGAGCGGGATGTCAGCCTCGAGGATATCGGCGCCTATTACCTGAATTTCCTTCGGGGCAACCGCCAGCTCATACGGCGTATCGAACTCAACCAGATGCCCGACCGTTTTCTCAGGTATTTCGTTTACGCCTACCAGCACAAACGCCGCTACCGCGACCGGGTGATCGCTTTTCTCGGACCGGTGGAGAGTTCGGACGCCTGTGTCCAGGTGGCCGATTTCTTCCTGAGGGTCATCAACATCTTCTATGTGATCGTCGCGGGCGTCGTAAAGGACCGGATGGTCGTCGTTTTTCGGGGGGACGGATACCGGCGAGACTGCGGCGCAATCGTCAGGAAGGCCTTCGGGGACATCGGAAACGCCGGCGGCCACAGGGGCGCGGCCCGGGTCGAGATTCCCCTCGATCAGCTCAAGACCCTCCTGGACAATGACCTCTCCCAGGAAGCGGTGGACCATTTTTTGGTCCAGCGACTCCGGCGCAAGAGCCGGTCGGACGCCAAGGCGAACGGAAAAGAATAAAACCGTCCCCAATTCAAGACTGTTGCGACTTTTACGAGAGCGTCATTCTTCGGATTTGGTTTGGGACGGGGGTTGACTCTTCTCCGTTTCGGAGGCCTTACCCTCCGTCTTCTTTTCTCCTGCCGGGGCCTTCTTTCCGTTGTAATCGGTGGCATACCAGCCGCTTCCTTTCAGGTGGAAGGAAGAGAGGGACATCAGCTTCCGGACGGAACCGCGGCAGAATTTACAGGACTTGACGGCTGGGTCGGCAACCCCCTGGAACACCTCGAATTCCCTTCCGCATTTGTTGCATTTGTACTCGTATATCGGCATTGAAAAACCTCCAATATTTTTCTTTCACTGCACCAGATCGCCGATCTGATAACGGCTGCTGAAGCAATCCAGGACCAGATTCAAATCGGTATCGGTTCCCGGTTTAAGCAGGTTCCGGGTAATCCGGTGGACCGTTTCCTCCTCCCCCCATTTCTCCTCCGCCGGGGCATCGAAATTCCCTTCGCCCCGCTCAAAGCGGATCACATGCACCAGCTCGTGCGCGGCGATATAGAGGAGCAGCGGCGCCAGCCGGATGAAGGAGTGCGCCCTCTCCACGGCGTCAAGGATCCTGTCGTCCTGGAGGCAGATCCGGTAGAAATGTAAACCCTGCTTTTCCCCCTCCGGTTCCCCTCCGAACTGGTATCGGCAGAGGTGGGCAAACGCCCCATCGCGGACCTCGTGTTTTTCAAGGTAGGCGAGGGTCTTGACATCATACCGGTGACCTTTCCGCTCCGAGGCGCTCAGACGGAAATAATGACCCGCCAACATTTCGGCCTGCGCAAAGGTCTTACCCGCAAGCGATATCTGATTTGCATTGAAGTATTGCTCCATCGTCCATCGTCCGTTCATCCTTCTTGAGCGGCGCTAATATATGCACCACCCGTGGAATGTCAATCCTTTACTTCTCCTTCTCGTACGGGGGCGCCGGCGTTACTTGGGAATGGGCGTTGTGGTGAGGAGGTATTTGAGATCGTCGTCCTCGAAGCGGATCGAGAAGCCCCCGTAGATCGATCGGTTGTCCCTGTCGCTGATAAAATCATCCCACCCGGCGGAGAGGTAGAGATGCTTGAGGATCTGGTATTCCGCACCGGCTTTCAGGTGCGCACGCCGGTCGGTGCCGAAGTCGAAGGCCTCGAAGGAGAGCGTGAGCTTGTCGTTCAGGGTGAGATAGTCGATTCCGAAACCGCCGGTCGATTCGATCAGGCCGCCGCGGAGGACGAGATCCCGGTACCGCTTGCCGATCTGGGCGTTGAACAGAAGGCCGTTGCGGTCCCACTCCTCCGTCCTGGTTGTCGGGCCTCCGCCCACGCTGACATCCCTGGTGGTCAGCCTTCCTTTCGGGTCGCTGACGATGCCGAGGATGTAAAATTTGTCCTCCCTGGGCTGGATCCGTAGATCCAGATAACTTTTCGCATTGCTCTTGTCGAAGAGGTATTCCCCCCGGTAGCTCAGGAAAGTCCGGAACTGCTCAGCCTTATTCACATAACGGTTGATTCCGGTCAACCCCTCGTTGAGGTTTCTGACCGTCTCATCGTCGTTGATGAGTTTGCCGATACTCCCCTTGCCCTCGTTGATCTTCTGCGTCACCTCCTGGAGCGAGGCGAGGGTCTTGTTGAGCTTCTCCACGGTGGTTTTGTCTTTGACCAGTTGTCCCAGGGTCCCTTCGCCACGGTTGATGCCGTCGGTGAGCTCGGTCAGCGAGGCAAAAGACTTCTCCATCTCTTTTGATGCGGCCTTCAGGCTGTCCATGACCTGGCCGACCTTCTCGTCGTTCTGGGTGACGACCTTGTTGAGATTTCCCGTGAGCTGGCGGGTGTTCTCAATGGCGGCGCGCAGTGCCTCCTGGTTGCTGACGACGACGTCGTTGAGATTGCGCGTGAGATCCCGTGTGTTCGTGAGGATTTTACTGATCGCCTCCTCGCCCCCCTTTCCGGCCAGGACCCGGTTGAGGGAGCTCGTCACCCCGCGGACGTCCTCGGTGATCAGGCTCAACTGATTGAGCATTCTGTCGATGTCCGTCTGGCGCTCCGTCCGGGAGATCTGTTCCCCCGGGGCAAGGAACGCCGCCCCGCGGGTACCGGGGTGGAGTTCGACGTACTTTTCACCCAGGATGCCGTGGGTCTTGATGGCGGCGATCGCGTCATGTTCGAGTTTGACGCCGGGGGAGATGCGGAGGCGAACGAGGGCCTTGCCTTCCTTCAGGCTGATCGATTCGACCCGCCCGACCTCCACGCCGGCGATCTGGACCGAGGCGTCCTGGTCCAGGCCGGCCGCGTTGTCGAAGACGACGTCCAGCGTATAGCCCCGCTTCAGGCCGAGGGTATGTTTCCCGACCTGGAAGGACATGTACCCGAGGATGATCAGTCCCACGAGGACGAACAACCCCACCTTTGCCTCCGAACTCACTGAAAACATGACTATTTCCCCCAACCCTTTATTCTCAAAAAACGATATGAAAACGCGTCTTCGCGTAGGGACGCATTGGAGATTTTTCCGGCATCCCTCACAGGATCCGGATCGGCCCGTCGATGCTCCCCGAGAGGAACTGGACCGTGACGGGGTTCCTTGATGCCCGCAGCTCCTCGGGAGAGCCGTATTCGATGATCTTTCCGTCGTAGAGCATGGCGATCCGGTCGCCGATCTCAAAGATCGACTGGATATCGTGGCTGATCACGACGCAGGTATAGTTGAACTGCTTCTGGGTGTCGATGATCAGCCGGTTGATCGCCTCGGTCATGACGGGATCGAGGCCCGTGGTGGGTTCGTCGAACAGGACGATCTGCGGGCGCAGGGCGATCGCCCGCGCCAGCCCCACCCGTTTGCGCATCCCGCCGCTCAACTCGGAGGGCATCTTCTCCTCCACCCCGGTCAGGCCGACGGACCGGAGCCGGTCGGCGACGGTTTCCCGGATCTCCCTCTCCTTCATCCGCGTGTGCTCCCGAAGGGGGAAGGCGACATTCTCGCCCACCGTCATCGAATCGAAGAGGGCCGCCTCCTGGAAGAGCATCCCGAATTTCTTCCGGATCTCGTTGAGCTCCCGGTCCCCCAACTTCGCGATATCCGTGCCGTCGACCAGGACCTGCCCGCGGTCCGGTCTGAGAAGGCCGATGATGTGCTTGAGCAGGACGCTCTTCCCGCCGCCGCTTCGCCCGATGAT
>Ga0163202_1000074_pt1 | contig 16315 bp, 12 predicted proteins | sample PL_2010_300m_FD_113540 | JGI IMG/M metagenome (GOLD analysis project Ga0163202, IMG submission 113540) | Freshwater microbial communities from Powell Lake, British Columbia, Canada to study Microbial Dark Matter (Phase II) - PL_2010_300m | ecosystem: Environmental > Aquatic > Freshwater > Lake ... | reverse complement strand
GTCGTCCAAGGCCGATTGGGATACGTAACCGAGGACCGGATGCGAGTTGCCTGACCCGGATAGCCGAGTCAAACATGAAGCCGACATCAACTAAGCCCGGTTCTCCGACAAACTCCTAGTCCCTGTGTTCTGTTCACTGTCAACTGCCGCGGGCGTCGCTTCTATCGCGTTCTCAAGCACGATATCCAGCACGTTGCCGATCCCCTCCTCATCCAAGTCCACCAACGGCAGCCGGTCGTCGAGACTCAGCTCCAGCGAGATGCCCTTGGACAGCGCGCCCTCATACTTGGCGACGACCTTGCGGACAAGCTCGTTGACGTTCTTAGGCTCAAGCGCAGGCGGGTTCAACCTCGTGAACCGCATGAAGGCGTCGGTCATTTTCTTAAGCCTGGTGACTTCGTCTTTCACGTAGCCGACGTACTTCTTTACGCGTTCGTCCTCGACCTTGGTCTCTATCTGCTCCACCGCGCCCATGATGGTGCCAAGCGGGTTCTTGATGCCGTGCGCGAGCTTCTGCGCCACCGGCGCCCAGGCCTTGACCCGCTGTAGATACTCGACCGCAGAGATGTCCTCAAGCGTGAGCATTACGCCTGAACCTACCCGCGCGGCTCGGGCCAACACGGTCTTGCCGTTGTCCAGTGCTGCCGGCAACTCTTTCGGTGGTGACCCAGGTGATTCGGCAAGCGCAGCTCTCACGGCCTGTGCCAGGGATCCAGTCGGCAGCGTGTCTCCTCCAAGCAACTCGCGTGCCTTGGGATTGGTGCGCCGAACGCGGCCACTACTGTTCACCTCGATGACGCCCGCCTGCCCGGTCAGACTGCGCACGACCGCACGCATGTCACGAGTCTGACGGTATCGCGCCGTGGCCAGCACGGAGCCGAAGACCGCGACTGCAAGAAACAAAGCCGCCAGCAGGGTCGCCAGGCTAACCTGTCTGCGTAACACGGGGATGGGTGCAAGGCTGTACAGTCGCCAGACCTGTCGGCCGCCTGTGAAGCCCCCAGCCATGAATGTCGGCGCAGACGTTCCAGCGACCCGACGTATCCCCTGTGCTGCGCCAGACGGTACATCGCACATGACTTGAAGCGATGGCGACGTGACCAGCAGCCTCCCATCTGTTGTGGGCACCACGGCCAGTCCTGAACCGATGCTGTTGTGACTCACGGGGCTTGGGGATGACACGCCGCAGGGCATAGCCGCTTTCTTCCGTAGTTTGAGTGTCACGGGGGCAAGACATCTCAGTGTGTCATCGGCCCCGCCGATGAGGACACTCATGCCCGCTTTGTCGCCTACGACTGCCTGCATCGTGTTGTAGGTTCCGTACTGGGCACGGGCGGTCACTGAACCGTCGCGCGCGTCCAGAACAAACACGCTGTCGCAGGTTCTGTCTCCGGTCGGAAATCCCATTTCAACTGCCAGGATGGGCGGGTAGGAATTCGCTGAGTCAGCTAGCCACGCAACCGCCGCAAAGGAAGAATACCGCCCGATCGGCTGAACCCATCGGGTCTGCCCACTGGCATCCAGTAACAGCACATACGTGTGGAAGTCGTCGGTTCCGTTTGCCGAGTCGCCATTGCCTGTGGCCATCGTACCGACGAGAATCTCGGTCTTGCCGTCGCCGTCCACGTCGCGCAACAGCACGCTTGCTGGCGATGGCCCAGTCCGAAAGCACCACTGCAACTCACCTGACGCCCAGTTCAGGACGTAGATGCCCCTGCCTCCGGTGTCGAAACCGGACCATACAACTACCACCGCTTCCAGTTCGCCATCTGCGTTGATGTCCAGTAACGACACGTCGCGAATCGAGCCGTCCCAACCGGCCGGAGGCTCGCTGTTGATTCCGTTCGCCACGAACATGTCGCGACGCCCCAGTACGTCCACGATGAAAAGGGAGTCGTTACGCTTGCACGTTGCCCAGACCAGTCCGCCCGCTGCACCCGCCATGTCCCCGTGCCGGAACGTGCCCCGGTTCATGAACGGCGTACTCATGACGGGCCGGAGCCGCAAGTCAGAGAGCTGGACATAGTAGTCACCCATGATACGAACCAGACCGGGGATGCCGGTGCTGTCCGAGGCGGCCACGCCGACATAGAGGTCCTCGCTCTCCCAAAGCAGGGTCGCCTCAAACGGCTTCCGCTGAGCGCAACTCATCATGGCTGCTACAAAGCTGGTTACTGCGAGCACAACAACCGCGCGCCACATGCTAGTCGAATCGTAGCTGGTTCGGGTGGCCTGTCAATACCGGGCAAGCACGAGATTCCGAGGGCGGAAAAGGGGCGAGGCCCGGCGCTGCCGGGCTCGCCCCATCTCCGTCGGCCACGAGCTGAGTCCGATGCGCAGAGTTCAGCGAGTCACAACCACTGAGGTCGTTTCCTCGCAACCATCCCCGGTGTTCAGCCTGATGAAGTAGGTCCCAGGACTCACAGAGTGTCCATTCTCATCTCGGCCATTCCATATAGCGAAGTGTTGGCCCACGCTGTAGAGCCGCTTCTCGATGTTTCTCACGAGGTTGCCGGCAACGTCATACACCGCGAGGCGGCCCTTGCACGATTGCGGTATGTTGAAGGATACCCTTGTCCGACCAGTGGCGGGATTGGGATGTACTTCCATGGCACGGCGAACCAAAGGCATTGTGCTACCTTCTCCCTCAAGAAGGGAAGCGTTCGCCGTATCGACCCGGATCGAGAATGAACCCGGCCAGCAGAGTGCCCTGAAAGAGTACCACGTCCCCTGCGGATACACCTTGTTGGCGTAGATGACAAGATGGTACGTGCCCGGTGACGGGTCGACAAGATCCACGTGTTGATCGCCAAGCGTGAGGTTAAAGGTGGTGTTGGACGCCGATAGTATCTCCACGTCGACCCAGGCCGAGTCGCCCACAAACAGAGTCGAGCACGTTGGCTGGGCCAATCCGACCATCCCTGGACCACCAGACCCCTCCAACAGGACGCTTCCACCAGCCTCCCAAGTGGCCGTTCCTCGCGACGGGCTGTTGGTGTTCTCGTAATAGGTCATCCAGTAATCGAGGTTGCTATCGAACCCCGGGTTGCGGATTGCCTGCGCGCCTGCAGGCGTTGCCGCAAGGCACAGGATCAGGCATGCGAACACTGTCAGGTACTTCACGCGTGCCTCCTTAGGTATCGCGTTTTGGAGCATCCTACACCGCGGATGTCTGTATCGCCTCGGCTCGGTGCAGCCGAATGAAGCACGGACCTGCGACTTGTGCCGGGGTCTTGATTTGCGTGCCTCATCGGGTAGGACTAGAGCACATGTTGTGCCGGACAGGAGTGGGTCAGGTGTTTGTGTAACTGCCCGAGGAAATGAAGCTTATAATCCGGGCCACGAAGGGCTGAAGGCTGATGTGTCTGATTCGCGCAACACTCGTGTCCGAAAAATGATACAGGTCGCACGACCACACGCGTCGCTCCGAGGCGCAATTCGGGCTTCGCCCGCGTCAAGCGCCGGAAGAGGTCGGACGGCGCACTTGATTGCAGCCGTTCGTGTAGCACGACCTGCTCGGCCGGCCAACTATCTCAGGGCTGCAGGATATGCTGGCGACAGAACTGACAGGACCACGCCATGGTCCGCTCAACAGTTCGCGCCGCCAACAATTCGCTAGGTCGTCTAACGTTTTGTTTTTCATTGAGATACATCGCAAATCAAACGCCAAAGCGCGCGACAGGTAACCGGGATTGGCACTCTGGGATTCAGTTAGGGAACCGTTGGGGGAGTCGTCCCCAGGGTGGTTCCGGGGGTGGTCCAGGGATTGAATCGGCAACTGAATTGCATGGCTACTTACTGAGTGAGTCTAAGAGTCACTAGTGGGATGACTTATGGATTGAATCGGTGACTGAATCAGCCAATGAGTAAGAGACTTAGCCCCTGAGTGAACCGTAGAGTGAATCGGCGGGTCAGTCTGCGATTCACTCGCGGGGGGAATCTGCGAGTTATTCGTGGAATGAGTCGGTAGGTAACTCGTAGAATGACTCGTGGAACGACTTGCCGAATGCCAGTGCCAGGGACGGTTCCGTTTCTGTCCGGCATTCTGTGTCGCGTTTTGGCGCAAACACTGCGCAAGACGGTCACAACCGCGAAGCCGGCGGAAGCGATGTCTTGACCCTTGTCTTGATTGATGCGAAGAGCGATGAGTAGAGCACTAGCCGGAGCCTTCAAGCAAGCGACCGAGTCGGGCTTGGGATACGATCCGGAATCGCCGAGCCGATTCCGGTCATGTCCCCGCCCTTCCGAAATCTGTGTCATATGCGGCTGGCCCTGTCGGTGCCTGCAGTTCTGCACTCCGGTCTCTGGTCTCTGCATTCTGCTCTATCCGGGCCATGAATCTGCGTCATCTGAGTAATCTGTGGATATCCTCTCCCGCCCGTGGTGGTGGAATCCGGACGTTCGCGGCGGCTGATGGTGTCAAGCGTTTCTGGACTTCGTGTTCTGACTCGTTAGAATGTCAACCCTAATGGCACGTAAGTATCCGCTCGAGAAGGTCCGGAACATCGGCATCATGGCCCACATCGATGCGGGCAAGACCACGGTTTCCGAGCGCATCCTGTTCTACACCGGTAAGTCGTACAAGCTGGGCGAGGTGCACGACGGCGAGACGCAGCTCGACTGGATGGATCAGGAGCGCGAGCGCGGCATAACCATCACCAGCGCGGCCACGACCACGGTCTGGGACGGCCACATGATTAACCTGATTGACACGCCCGGGCACGTCGACTTCACGGTCGAGGTGGAGCGTAGCCTGCGGGTGCTGGACGGGGTCATCGGCCTGTTCTGCGCGGTCGGCGGGGTCGAGCCGCAGTCCGAGACGGTCTGGCGCCAGGCCGAGAAGTACTCGGTTCCGCGCGTGGCGTTCGTGAACAAGATGGACCGGCCCGGGGCGGACTTCTACGGTGTGGTCGAGCAGATTCAGAAGGAGCTCGGGGCGAACGCCGTGCCGGTGACGATTCCTATCGGGGCCGAGGAGAACTTCGCCGGCATCATCGACCTGATTGACGACGTGGCGGTTTTCTACGACGAGACCGACCGGGGCATGACGTGGCGGGAGGAACCGCTGGTCCGGTCCGAACTGCGCATGGCGAACGGCGAGCTCGCGACCGACGTGGCGCGGCGCTGGAAGCAGCACCTGCTCGAAAAGGTGAGCGAGGTTAACGACCGGCTGCTGGAAAAGTTCCTTCACGAAGAACCGATTGGCGACCGGGAGCTTTCCCAGGCCATCCGCGAGGCGACGCTGAAGCACCTGGTCTGCCCGGTCATCTGTGGCAGCGCGTTCAAGAACAAGGGAATCCAGCGGCTGCTGGATGCCGTCGTTTCCTACCTGCCCAGTCCGGTTGACCTGCCGCCGACCCTCGGGCTCGGGCCGACCGGCGACGCCATCGAGCGCGTGCCGCGTGACGACGGCCGGCTCGCCGCCCTCGCGTTCAAGATTGTCGCCGACAAGCACGTCGGCAAGCTCGTCTACGCGCGCGTCTATTCCGGGACGCTCAAGGCCGGGAGCCCGGTCTACAATTCGACCCAGGAGAAGGACCAGCGCATCGGCCGTCTGCTACGGATGCACGCCAACCGCCAGGAGCAGGTGGATGCGCTCTATTCCGGTGAAATCGGCGCAGTGGTAGGGCTGTCCGACACCGTGACCGGCGACACCATCTGCAGCCGCACCGACCCCATCGTGCTCGAGGCCATCGAGTTCCCGGCGCCGGTGCTGTCCATCGCCATCTCCATCGCCGACCGGAAGGACCAGGAGAAGCTGGCCCACGGGCTGAACCGGCTGGCCGAGGAAGACCCGACCTTTCTCGTGACCGCTGACCCCGAGACCGAGGAGACCGTCCTTTCGGGCATGGGCGAGCTCCACCTCGAAATCCTCGTCGACCGGCTGCGCCGGGAGTTCGGGGTCCAAGTGAAGACCGGCGCCCCGCAGGTCGCCTACCGCGAGACGATTACCGGACGGGCCGAGATCAACGAGAAGTACGTGAAGCAGACCGGCGGCCGCGGCCAGTACGCGCACATTGTCATGCGGCTGGAGCCGCTCAAGCCGGGCGAGGGGTTCGAGTTCGTCAACAAGGTGGTGAGCGGCCGCGTGCCGAAAGAGTACATCCCCGCGATCGAGCGGGGTGTGGTCGATGTGATGAAGAAGGGCGCCTTTGCCGGGTTCCCGGTCGTGGATATCCGCGTCACGCTGCTCGACGGCTCGTACCACGACGTGGACTCATCGGAGATCGCGTTCCGGACCTGCGCTTCGCGCGCATTTCGCAAGATGTTCCTGAAGTGCAACCCGCAACTGCTCGAACCGCTGATGAGCGTGAACGTCGTGACGCCGGAGGACTCAGCCGGCGCGATCATGGGCTCACTCTGCAATCGGCGCGGGCTGATTTCGGGCATGGACCAGCAGGGCAATGCCAAGGTTATCAAGTCGATGGTGCCGCTGGCAACCATGTTCGGGTATGCGACCGAAGTCCGCAACCAGAGCCAGGGCCGGGCGACCTTCACTATGCACTTTGAGCACTACGAGGCGGTGCCTTTCGCCGTCGTCGAGGAAATATTGGCCAGGAAAGAGTCCAAGAAAGGGTCCAAGGATTCTGAGGATTAGGGAACCAGGGTTGGCCGCCGCGGCCCCTGTCCGACAGTGCAAGGATTTGAGGATTCGAGTGTCCGAACGGAATCCTCGGTTTCTTGGACTTGGGCATCGTTCTTCCTTGTCGGTCTGGACATCCATCCCTGACAGTCTGATAATCTCAGCGTGAGCAAAGCGACCCGCGAGAGTCTCTTCACCGTCGCCTACGTCGTAGTCGGGCTGATTGCCGTCGTCACCGTTGGCTACTTCACTTTCCGACACCAGTTCTTCCGCCTCCCGCGGCCGATGTTGCCGTTTCTTATCGTTGGTCTGACCGGCTCGCTCATCTACGCAACGGTTCAGATGCGCGGTGCCGGGCTGGCAATCTTGATGATAGTCCTGCTTTACCTTACCCAGGTGGCGATGACGCCGCCAATCCGCCCGAACTCGCTCGCGGCCGCAGCTATGTTTTCTCTGCCGGTTGGGTTTGCCCTTCTTGCCGGGGCCTATGCACAGAAGTCACTCGTCCGCTTCAAGATAGGCCGGTTCATCGTCATGGGCATCATAGTCGCGGTCGGGTATGGACTGATGATGGTGCTGTTCCTCATCCGATCGCACATCGACATCCAACTCGGAACAGTCGCCATGCAGGCGTTCGTGGGCCTCAAACTGGGGGCGGCAATGGGGCTCGGGTTCGAACTCGTCGACCTCATCGGGCCCCGGCCGAAGCACGAGCCCGACTACGACCGGCCGCCGGTGTGATTCCGCCGGCCCCCAGTCCCTAACCCTCAATCCCTTGTCCCACTCCTTGTCCGCTATCCTTACCTGGCACTGTCAACGCTACCCACTACTAAGAGCCCAAGACCTCTATAAGCTCGTGCACCAAAGTGTATTCGGTCCCGGGCATATCATCACCAACGCGGCCCGGGCCAAGCGGATGCTAGAAGAGGAGATGGCCGCGCTGGAAGTCCGAAGTCCGAAGTCTGAAGTCCAAAGTCAGACCGAGCCCGAGTTTGAGGCGATTGACCCGAACGGAAGGTTGGTGCGGGTGAACCTGAGGTCGATGCTGAGGCAGGGCGGAAGGATGAGGGATGAATGCGGAAAGCGGGAAGGCGGAAGTCGCGGGACGGACAGCGACTGGCTGATAGAGGCGCTGGTGGAGAGCGCGCGGCGAGTGACGGGGGACCCGGCGCAGATGATACGAAGGCTCGCGGCCGCAGTCAGGTGGTGTCGAAGGGCCCTGCCCCGACAAGCGGCGGAGCTTGAGCGGATGGCAGCTCAGGCCGGAGAATCAGGCTTTCCCGCATTCCACCACTCGCCCGCCTACAATCGGTCGTACCGGCCGGCCTATCGGGTGATACTCAGCGACTGCCTGAAGCCCTGGGCTTCGGGCAGAGCCGGCTGAGCGGGCAGACCGAGCAGAGCGGCGCACGCGGGCGACAGATAGTCTGCCCGAGCGCGACCAGCAGGTGATTCCAGTCTTTCCACACGCGGCGGGGCAGGATTTCCATCAGCACGCGTTCAGTATCAATCGGCCGCGAGGTTCGGACCAGGTCGAGCCGGTTCGAGATGCGCTGGACGTGAGTATCGACCGCGATTGCCGGCAGGCTGTATCCCTGGCTGAGTACGATACTCGCCACCTTGCGGCCGACGCCGGGCAATTCAAGCAGTTCCGCCATGGTCCGGGGAACTTTGCCGTCCCAGCGTGCGGTCAGCATTCGTGCGAGCTGTGGCAGCAGTTTCGCCTTGGTGCGATAGAACCCGACCGGGAAGATGAGTTTCTGAATCCGGTCCGGGCTCAGCCGGGCCAGAACGCGCGGGTCGGGCGCGTGCCGCAAGAGACGGGTGGAAGCCGCGGCAGTAACCGGGTCTTGCGTGCGGGTGGAAAGGACCGCGGAAACGAGAATCCGGAATGGGTCTCGTTGCGGCATCAGCTTGACCGGCGCGTCCATCTTCGGATACGCGCGCCGCAGGATAGCGCCGACTAGCAGCGCCCGGCGCCGGCGGTCAGCGAGCAAAGATGTGCGGTGGGGGGATTTGCTCAGGAGCCGATGAGCTTCAATCCGACGAGGAACGTCATCGTAAGCATCAGAGCGACAGCGGTAATCATGAGAGTGGCATGCCAGCGCATGTGCGGGGGCGTTTGGCCCGGCTGGCTGCGGGTGAAAGCTATGAGAGCTGCTCCGAATGCAGCGACCAGCACGATAATCGAAAGCGTCATGTGGCCGGAAGTGACGACTCCTTTGTGAATATTCCGGAGGCCCATATTGACAAACAGGCCCATGACGAAGTTGGCGATGCAGAGCATCAAGAAGGCGATTGAGCGGCTGCGCTGGCGTCTCATCGGGAAGTCCCAGTCGCTGACCTTGGACAGGCTGGTCTGAGCGGTCACCAATCCCAGCGCGAGCGTGCCGATTGCGAGAGCCGGATGGATGAAACCGTACCAGGGCATAGCTATGAGGAAAGTTCGAAGCACGAAGTTCGAATGACGAATTTAGGCATCTCAGTCCACCAGGAAGCCGACACGGCAGCGGCTGAGGAGTTCTAGGTTCGACTTGGAGCCATGAATCCGCGCTGCGTCGGCCTGGCTCATGATCAGGTCGCAGGAATTCGTGCCGGTGACGCCCAAGGCTCGGACGATGAGCGGGTTTGGACCGATGCGGTCGGCAATCAGAGCCTGCGTTCGGTCGTGGAAGTAGCCGACCAGCCCGTACTGGGCTAGCTGCTCTGGGCTCGCAAAGTCCGTGCTGAAGACGTCGTCTCCGGATTCGGTAACTACTTGAGGGAAGAGCGCGGGTCGGGATTCCAGCCCCTTAGCATCAACCAGGATGCCGGTGTACTCGGGCGCACCACCGGTCTCGTAGGGGACGAGCTCTACCCCGGCGGGTGGTTCCTTGCCTTCGGGCCAGGGCTGGCCGCAGCACGGACACGCGGTCCGGCCCAGCAGGTGCGGGGCGCTCCTCACCGGCAACATCAACTCGAGCACCGCATCGGTCAGCGGGAACTCATACTCGGTGGAGACCGTGCCGTCCGACAGGTACTTGGTGCCCAGGCGTTCGCTCGTGAGGTTCATTCGCTCCAACCGTCGCTGGACCAGAGAATGGGAAGAGAGGTAGGAGCCGACCGTCCAGTCCCGGTCATAGGAGGCGGCCTTGAGGGTCTGCAGCATGCGTCCCTTCAGGGCGTCAGTGCTCTGCAGGCTGCGGGTCCCGGAGTCGATGCTGACCACCACGACTGACACGCGGGAGTAGTCGAGCGAATCAGCGGCGGCGAAGGCGGCGAGGGCAGCCAGCAGCGGAACAAAGAAACGCATTAGGGCTCCTCTTGCACATTCAAGTAACGGACATACGCGCCACTAGGCGGGACAGCAGAAGCGGCCAACGGGAATCGAACCCGTGTAACCGGCTTGGGAAGCCGGAGCTCTACCCCTGAGCTATGGCCGCAGAAGATGAAACAATACTAGGCCCGGTCGACCCGCTGTCAAGCGGATGCCCGGCCTGCGAAGGTCCCGGTTGCGCGGCCTTGACCCCTTGTAGGACTGGGCTAGACTTGGTCGAGGCGAATCGTGGACCGAAAGGCATACAATCAGTAAAGAAGGAAACATGAAGGCTAGGACGCTTCTTGTCATGCTGCTGACGGTGCTCGCACTGGCGCCCACGGCAGCATTCGCCGTACTCAATGTCGGCGACCAGGCGCCGGATTTCAACATCCCGGATACGTCCTGGGTTAACCACCATCTGACCGAGTGGCGCGGGAAGGTGGTAATGATCCTATTCTGGCAGCAGTGGTGACCGTACTGCCGCGAGGAGTTGCCTCGCTTATCAGTCTTCCATAATGACTACGGCCCGCACGGGTTTGAGGCCCTCGCCATCAACATCAACGAGAGCATGGACTCCATAGTCAAGGTGTGGGCCCGGCAGAACACCAACGTCTACCTGCGTGACCCGGGCACGGTCTGGGCGGTATACGCCCAGACCGGCGGTCTTCCCACGAACTACGTAATTGACACCGCGGGCGTCATCCGGTACTGGGGCGAGGGTTTTAACGAGACGGCGGTCAGAGCGGTCATTGAGCAGTACCTGCCGGACAAGATCGAGCACGACGTGGGTGTGAGCAGGCTGATGGCACCGATTGGTTCCGTGGATTCGGGCACAGTCGTCACGCCGGCCTGCTCGCTGCGTAACTACCGGGGCTACGCCGAGACTTACCCGGTGCGGATGAGAATTGGTGCCGACTACGATACGACCGTCACGGTGACGAACCATCAGCCGAGCCAGACGGTGTACGTCGAGTTTCCGCAGTGGACCGCACTGGCGCGGGGCAACGGGGCGGTTTCCTGCTCGACCGAGTTGGCGGACGATGACATCGGCAGCAACAACGTCGCCAAAAGCACAATCACGGTCGATGTTGACGACATAGCAGTGACCGCGATTCTCGTGCCGTCCGACACCGCCGAGCTGGGCCGGGATGTTGTGCCGGCCGCCGAGGTGAAGAACCTGGGAACGCTGCCGGACATGGCCAAGGTCAGGTTCTACATCGGCGACTTCTACGTGGACAGCGTGAATGTGCCGCTGCAGCCGGGCAAGACCGACACTGCGGTGCTCGACATCTGGACCCCGGCGCTGCTCGGCACTTTCCCGGTCCGCTGCACGTCCGCGACTCTGAAGACGGACCTGGTGACGACCAACAACGAGTTGTCGTCGTCGGTCGTTGTGCAGCCCGCCGGCATCGAGGAACAGCCGACCAGTGCGGCGCGGTTCGCCCTGCTCGGCAGCAGCCAGAACCCGTCGGCGTCGCGGGCCACCATCCGCTATTCGCTGGCCAAGGGGTCGCAGGTTGACCTGCGCCTCTTCTCCGCGACCGGAGAGTTGGTGCGGGTGCTGGAGACTCGGTCGCGGCCGGCCGGGCAGCACCAGGTCATCTGGGATCGGACCGACGAGTCCGGGCAGCGGGTCGGCCGTGGAACTTACTTCTGCCGGCTGACCTCGGGTGGGTTCCGGATGGTACGGCAGCTTACCTTGGTCGAGTAAGCGAGGCCAGCCCTTACTTGGGCGGGGCCCGGGGCGGTCCGGGCCCTGCCCGCTTGTCAAGAGCGGGCTGGCCTTTTCCCGGAATCACGGTACAATCTGGCCGTGGCTAGGCAGTCGAAGAACAGCATCGAGCAGCTGCGCGAGCAGGTTGACCTGAGCCGGCAGTGGGCGATGTGCGGCCGGCTAGTCTCCGGGCTGGTGCACGAGATCAACAACCCGCTGGACGGCGTCATCAACTGCCTACGCCGCGTCCGCTCGGGCAAGCTCGGTCCCGAGCGCGAGCAGGAGTACCTCGCCCTGGCCGAGCAGGAGCTGTTCCGGCTTGCGTCGCTGACGCGGCGGCTCTTGGGGCTCGCGCGCGAGAACCCGCTGACGCTGACCCGCGCCAACCTGAACGAGATGGTGGAGAAGTGCCTGTTCTTCGTGGACTACCGGCGAACCCAGAGCCGCGTCAGACTGCGGCGCAGTCTCGCCGTAGGCCTGCCGGACGTGAACGCCGACCAGACCTCAGTCCTGCAGGTCATCGTCAACCTGCTCCAGAACGCGATTGATAGCATGCCGGACGGCGGGGTGCTGACCGTCAGGACCGAGGCCGACGCCGAATGGATGAAGCTGGCGGTCAGCGATACCGGCAGCGGCATCTCGCCGGAAGACTTCGGTCGGATATTCTACCCGTTCTTCACGACCAAGCCGGGCTCCGGTACCGGGCTGGGCCTGGCGATTTCCCTGAGCATTGCCGAGCAGCACCAGGGCGGCATCACGGTCAGGAGCGAGGTCGGCAAGGGCTCGACCTTCACGCTCCGGCTGCCACTGCCAGGATCCACGCCGGCGGGGAGGAAGTAGCCGGTGGTCAGGTACCGTGTGCTCGTCATCGAGGACGAGGAACTGAAACGGCGGACCGTGGTCGACGCGCTCGCCGATGCCGGGTACGAGGTGCGCGGCACCGGCGACGGGACCGACGGCTACCACCTAATCCGGGACGAGTTCTGGGATGCGGCTCTTGTCGACATGAGGCTGCCGGGGATGGACGGGTTGACAATACTGCGGAAGGTCCGCGAGGTGCGGCCCGAGACATCGGTCGTGATGATGACCGCGTTCGGCTCGGTGGCAACCGCGGTCGAGGCGATGAAAGCCGGGGCGTACGATTTTCTGACCAAGCCGTTCACGACCGACGAACTGCTCGTTAAGCTCGACCGGCTGTTCGAGTACCGGACCAAGGCCGCGGAGAATACGGCGTTGAAGAAGGCGCTGGACAATGAGTACGCGTTCCGCAGCATGGTCGGCCGGTCGCGCGCGATGCGCCGGCTGTTCGAGCAGATCTGCGTCATCGCCGACTCCGACGCCACGGTGCTCGTGGTCGGCGAGACCGGCACCGGCAAGGAACTGGTGGCGGAGACGATTCACTATTCGAGCCCGCGGCGCGAGGGCCCGCTGGTCAAGGTGTCGTGCGTGGCGCTCCGCGAGTCGCTGATCGAAAGTGAGCTCTTCGGCCACGAAAAAGGGGCGTTCTCCGGCGCAATCCGTACCCGTCCGGGCCGGTTCGAGCTCGCGGCCGGCGGCACGCTGTTCCTCGACGAAGTGGACGACGTACCGCTTACGGTCCAGCCGAAGCTGCTCCGGGTATTGCAGAGCCGCGAGTTTGAGCGCGTGGGTGGCGAGAAGACGCTCAAGGCCGACGTCCGGGTCGTGGCGGCGACCAAGCAGGATATTCCCCAGCTTATCGCGCAGGGGCGGTTTCGCGAAGACCTCTATTACCGACTGAACACCGTAACGCTCAGGTTGCCGCCATTGCGTGAGCGGAAGGATGAGGTTTCGCTGCTGGTTGAGCACTTTGTCAAGAAGTACGACAGGCTCGGTGGCCGGCAGTTCTCCTCCGCCGCGCTCGATCTGCTGCGTCGATATTCGTGGCCGGGCAACATCCGCGAGCTCGAGCACGTTGTCGAGGCGACGCTGGTCCAGACCCGGGAGCGGGAGATTGAGCCGCGCCACCTGCCCCGTGACTTCATGGAAACAGTGGCCCTCCATACCAGCCCTGCCCGGCGGGCGCTCAGGGAAGAACTGGCTGGCATCGAACGTGAGACAATCGCGAAGACGCTGGCCCATTTCAAGGGCAACATCTCGCTGTCAGCGAAGCACCTGAACATCGCCCGCAGCACGCTGCGGGACCGACTGAAGAAACTGGGCATCAAGGCCAGGACCGGGTAGCGGCCGGCTGGCGGTTTTCCGCCACAGTCTGGCCGGCAGGGGCGCCTTCCGCCGAACGCTTCACGTTTCACTCCCAACGCTGGAGGCAGAGAACGACGGGTTAGGCTAGTCCCCGGGAAGGCCGGTCTGGCACGCTACGTGCCTTTGTCCCGAGTTGGTATGATTCTCGTGATGCTTGTGACGCCTCCATTCGCGAGTCTCTCCTGATGGCGGGTAGAGTCGCTAGGAGGTCGTTTGGCGGCGGGTTCCGGTTCCGTCACTATCTGGGGCAGCCGGCTCCGACGCTGGTCGGGATGCCGGTTCCCGAGCGGGTCGTGATTCCCATGCAGCAGGGGTTCGGGGTTGCGCTCAAGCCGCTGGTCGAGCCGGGCGAGACGGTTGCCGCCGGCCAGATTATCGGGCGGGACGACGACTCGCTTTCATCGCCGGTTCACGCCACCGTGAACGGCAAGGTCTCGGAAATGACGCACATCGAGTATGCGGGCCGCAAGGTACCGGCGGTCGTCATTGACGGAGACGGAATCGATTCCTGGATCTCGCTCGAAGGACACTCAACCCAACACCAGAAACTGACGCGGGAACAGATTGAGGAACTGCTGTACCAGTCCGGCGTTTCCGGTCTGGGCAGTGAGGGGATTCCAACCCGGTTTCACACTTCGGTTATCGGCCCGGATGACGTTCGTCACCTCATCGTACACCTGACCGGTTCGGACGTGTTCGACCCGTCGCCGGTCGTGCTGCTTTCGGGCCCGAGCCGCGACGGTTTCGTAGCCGGGATTGAGATTCTCCAGCGGGTGATGCCCAAGGCCGGAGTGCACATCGTGCTGAACCGCAATGAAGCGGTACTGCTCGAGAGCGTCGGCAAGCTGACGGCAGGAATGCCGACGGTGAAGCTCTATGCGGTGGATTCGAAGTACCCGCAAGCCGCGCCCGAGATGCTGGTCACCACCATCCTCGGCGAGGAGTTCCCCTACGGCCACGCTGCGGCGAATATCGGCGTGGTCGTGCTCGATGCCCAGGTGGTGTTGCATGCCTACGAGGCGGTAGTTGATGGGAAGCCGGTCATCGAGCGACTGGTCGCGCTCTCCGGGCCTGGTTTTGAGCAGCCCGGACACGTGCGGGTTCGGGTCGGCACGCCCATCGAGCGTATCCTGGCCGGGCGATTGAAGCACTCGGGTGAAGTCCGGCAGCGGGTCGTGCAGGACAGCCTGCTTTCCGGCACCGGCGTCGAGGATCTGTCATTGCCGCTCGACCGTACCGTGAACCAGTTGATTGTCCTGCCGGACGACGACCGGCGGCTGCCGTTCGCGTTCGCGCGGCCGGGCCTGCACACCGATTCGTTCTCGCGCAGTTTTGTCCCGGCCTGGCTGCCGACCGGCAAGGCGGCCGGGACGAACCGGCACGGCGAGGAACGGCCCTGCATTCAGTGCGGCTGGTGCGCCCGGGTCTGCCCGGTGCGCATCATACCGCACCTGATATACCGGCAGGCGCGGGTCGGCGTCAACGAGCTGCTGGTCCGCTACGGCGTCTTCAATTGCATTGACTGCAACCTGTGCAGTTTCGTCTGCCCGTCCAAGATAGCGCTGGCCAGGCACATCCGAGACGCGAAAGAGAAGCTGCTCGACATCGGCTGCGACAATTCCTCCTGCATCCTGCCGAGGTTCGACCTCAAGGGGATTGAGGAATACAAGGGAGTGAAGAGCGTCCGATGAGCGCGAAGTCAGAAGTCAGAGTGCAGAATGTGGAAGTCAGACGTAACGGAGTCGAGAGCGGATTGGCGGGCGAGGCATGAACAAGATGCTGCATGCGCTGGTTGCGAAGCTGAACAGCCTGACGGCGAAGGGACCGCTGAAGCGGCTGCAGCCGGTGACCGAGGCACTCGACGAAGCGCTGCTTGGTACCGACAAGACCGCCAAGGCTGCCCCGTTCCTCTCCGGCGGCATGGACGTCAAGCGGATGATGTCACTCGTCATCATCGGGCTGGTTCCTTCCACCCTCGCCGGCATTTACTTCTACGGATGGTACGTTGTCGCGATGATCGTGACGTCCTACGCCGTGGGCGGAATGACCGAAGTCGCGTTTTCAATGGCCCGGCGCAAGCCGGTCCACGAGGGTTTCCTTGTCACCGGCCTGATGTTCCCTTTGATTCTGCCGCCGACGACGCCACTCTGGATAGTTGCGGTCGGGGTATTCTTCGGTACGTTCTTCGGCAAGGAAGTCTTCGGCGGCACCGGTCGGAATATTTTCAACCCGGCGCTGGTGGGCCGGCTGTTCATCAGCCTCGCGTTCCCGAGCTACTTCGCCACAATGTGGGGCAAGATGCACTGGGGCGGGGCCGGTGGCTTTGTGCACTGGACTGTTGATGCCGTAACCCAGGCTACGCCGCTGATTGATTTCAAGGGCTCACAAATGATATCGACCGACCCGCTGTCGCTCCTGATCGGCCATACGCCCGGCTGCGTCGGCGAGACGTTCCGCATCGGGATCATCCTCGGCGGCCTGTTCGTAATAGTGATGC
>Ga0163202_1000072_pt1 | contig 16572 bp, 18 predicted proteins | sample PL_2010_300m_FD_113540 | JGI IMG/M metagenome (GOLD analysis project Ga0163202, IMG submission 113540) | Freshwater microbial communities from Powell Lake, British Columbia, Canada to study Microbial Dark Matter (Phase II) - PL_2010_300m | ecosystem: Environmental > Aquatic > Freshwater > Lake ... | reverse complement strand
TGGAGTCTGCGCCCTGCTCAAGCGAGACCGCACCTTCCGCGCGCCGGTTGTCATTTTGTCCGCCCGGACCAAAGAAACGGACATCAAGGCCGCGTTCGCTGCCGGCGCCGACGCGTTCCTGGTCAAGCCGATCGACCGTCAGGCTATGCTCGCCAAGATATCCGAACTCCTCGCCACCGGGCAGCCGTCCGAGCCGGAATCGACACTGTGACCCAGACCAAAGACCAACTCCTCGTCGGCCTCAAGGAAGCAATCATGACCGAGCAGACCGGCGTCCAGTTCTACACCATTGCCGCCGGCAATACGACTGACGCCCAGGGCCGGGAGGTCTTCCAACAACTGGCCCGCGACGAAGCCGAGCACCAGCAATGGCTACGCCGGCAGTACGGCCATCTCGTTGCCGGCACGCCGTGGGAAGAAATGAAGCCGGTGTTTCACGCGGATCTCTCCGGGCCCACCCCGATTTTCTCGGATGGTCTGCGGTCAAGAATCGGTGAAGCGCACTGGGAGATGACCGCGCTCTCGGTCGGGCTCGCGCTCGAAGAGGCGACGGTTATCCGGTATCGGCAACTGGCTCAGGCCGCTGACCAGCCGGAGGTGCGGCGGTTCTTCGAGGAGCTGACAAAGTGGGAAGAGTCCCACGCCGAAGCGTTGAGCCGGCAATCCAGCCTGCTGAAGGAATCATACTGGCGCGAAGCCCGCTTCGCCCCATTCTGATTCTCCTCCCTCGCCCCTAATCCCCAGCCCCTGACCCCTACTTCTTCGACGCGCGGCTCAGGGCGGAAATCAGCGAGCGCACAAGGCGCTCACCATCACGCAATTCTTCCTTGATGCTGTCGTTTGCCGCGTTCGGCTGGCTGCCCATGCTCGCAGTGAGTTGGCGCAGCGTCGCTATCTCGGTGCTGATCTGCGAGATCAGCTTCGCTTGAGCCGGGCTCGGCTGATTCTCGACGACCTGCTTGCGCACGAGATTGAACCGAGACTCGATGTCGTTCACTTCCTGGACCAGCATGCCGGCCGCATCGTGCCTGGCAGAGGCCCGGGCCGAATCGCGCTTCGCCTGGGCCGTAGCGCGATTCGCCTCTCTGTGTAGCGCCTGCTCCTGGCGTCGGGCCTCGCTGCGCGCCCGCTTCGCCCGGCCCGAATTCATGACGATGATACCGACGGTGACGGCGAGAACGAGCAGGCCGGCGAACACGAAGACGGCTGCGTTGTGCGGTCGTGCGTGGCGGCGAACCCGCGCCCGGACCTTCTGCCCGCAGGCGAAGCAGGTTTCCTGGCCCTCGGCCACGACCTCGCCGCAATGTGGGCACTTAGGCATTTCTCCTCCTTAGAGCAGGACGCTGAGGTCGACCTCGAACGGCGCGACCGGCTGCGTGATTTCGAACCCGCCGGGTGGCTCCCGGTGCGTCTCGCTGACAACGCCCGGTCCGTCGGGGTTTCGTTCTATCCTGATGACGGCAAGTCCCATCTCACGTGCGACCTGCATCCGGCTGCTTCATTCGGTGCTGCCCAACTCCCTTATCAGTGCTTCGACCTGGCGTTTGCCCGCCTGGATGCTGTCTCTCAACGACCGCTTTTCGGTATCGGCTGACGACGCCAGGATGACAACAGTCTGGCGCAGCAGTTCGAGTTCGGCATGGAATCGATTGATGATGCTCTCCTGTTTCACGCTCGGGTGTTCCGCCACCCGGACGCGGGTCGACTGGAAGCGGCTTTCAATGGCGTTCAGCTCCGCCGAAAGCGCGCGCGCTTCGTTGTCCTTCTCCGCGGCGCGAAGCGCATCCAGCCACTGACGCGATGCGCGTCGGGTCGAATCCTGGACGCGCACCGTTTCCTCTTCCGCGAGCAGCACGGCCTGCTTCTTGGCGGAGTTGGCGCGCATGAGCCACAATCCCCCAAGTACCGCGACTACCGCAAGACAGATTGCGATGATCACAAGCGGGTTCACTCGATGCTCGGCCCGGTAGGCTCGCGTGCGGGCCTTCTGACCGCAGGCGTAGCAGTTCTCCTGCCCGTCCGCCACCGGCTCGCCGCAATGCCTGCATCGTGCCATCAGCCTACCTCAGAGCAGGACGCTCAGGTCAATCTCCAGCAAGGCGGTCGGTTGGGTGATGCCGAATGACTCCAGGACCGCCGGGTGGACCTCGCCCAGTAGTCCCCAAACTGCCTCACGGCCCGCAGCCTGGACGAAGACGCGGGCGCACCGGCCTGGTATGAACGTAGGGCTTTCGAGCGGCTCGAATCGCAGGTCTCGGCCGAACTCGCGCGCCAGCGCATCCAGCGCCTGCTTAGCGTCGGTGTAGCCGACCTTCGGTCCGGCGATTCCCGCCGCGAGCTTACGCCGCGTTCGCACGCCCGTCTCCATGCCCCCCGATACCCCAAAGCAGTCGCCGGCTTCGAAGACCTGCTGCGGCATCTCTCGCGTCGTGTTGACGCGGAGCGTGCATAAGAGCCCGGTGATGAGCTGCTCGCGCGCCAAGGTCTGTTCAACACTTATCGGGTTCTCAAGTCGCACGTAGTGCTCCGGCGCCGATAGCCCAAGCTTGTCGTAGTGCTCTCCAACATTGGTCAGTGCCGGGGTCATGATTTCCAGAAACCCGAGCCCGGTCATCACACGCCGCGCGGTTGTCGAAAGCTCCTCAATCGGCTGATGACTGCCCACAGTCATGCTCGGAACGAGCCGTGGCGTGATGTTGTGGTACCCGTAGCCGATGGCGACGTCCTCGAAGATGTCGTACTCGTGCATGATATCGGAGCGGTACGACGGGATTTGCAGCACGAGACTGCCGGCTTCGGACTTCGCGCCGTAGCGCATCCGTTCCAGCACCTTCGCCATGTCCGGCACTTCGACTCCCACCACGCGCTCGGCCGCCTTTGGATCGATACTCCGCGTCTGCGGTTGCAGGTTAGGCGTCGTCTCCCTCGACTTGTCGGGGTAGGTTACTTGCACGGTCTCGACCTTGGCGCCGAGGTCTGCGAGCCCGCAGGCGATTACCGCGATCGTCTTCTCAATCGCATTCTTGTCCGGCCCGGTCACGTCGATGAACAGGTTCCGGGTCTTCGATGTCACCCGCGTATCCTCGCTGTTGATGATAGGTGGCATCGAGAGCACCTTACCACCGGCATCGCAGAGCAGCGGATACTTGTCGAACTTCTCCAGCAGGTGCTTGTACCCGATACCCTTCGCGTGCTTCTCCAGTATCTCTTTCGGAGTCGCCTCGACCATTCCCTCCGGCATGCCAAACAGCGGTACAAACTTCACGCCGTCGGGTGTAACCGCCGAATACTCGAAGTCCGGCTCGATCGTGTCGAGGTCATACACGCCGATTGACGCGCGCCGCCGGTTCCGGCCCAGCGCCCAGTGCAGGTTCTCCTGCATCTTCATTACGGTCTTTACCGTCTCGTCGTCCATCACCAGTCCGCGCACTACGCAGGCGGCGATGTACGGCCGGATGTTCTCGAGCCCCGGCTGCACCGTGACCTTGAACCCGGAAGGCTCCGTGCGGTATGTCGGCAGGCCGGTATCGAGGCCAAGGTAGCCGCGCAGCGCCCGCGCCAGCCCGGCTGCGTCGAACATGTCCGGCCGGACCGGCAGCAGGCTGATGCGGATGACCTCGGACGAGCCAGTCTCGACCAACGCCTTGCCGCCGCACCATTCGCAGACGTTGTTGAAGTCCGCGTGATCCAGTACCTCGGTTACCTGCCCGCACTTGTCGCAACGGAACGCGGTGATGCTCGCAGTCCCTTCGACGTTGTTGCCGAGTTGCTCAAGCGCGGCGACGAGTTCGTCCCGGTCCAAGCTCTTGCCGATGAGCCGCTTGAGCGTCGCCGTGGCAATGCTGACTACAGGCAGATTTCCTCCGAACCGGATAATGCAGAAAGCAGAATGCAGAAAGCAGAATGCAGAAGCCCGGAATCCGGCAATTCTGGATTCTGGTCTCTGAATTCTGGTCTCTGGACTATCCTCATCCGCTAAGTCTCGCTTGTCGCAGCCAGTCGATGTCCGCCATATACAGCTTCCGGATATCGTCGAGTCCAAAGCGCAGCATGGCAATCCGTTCGACGCCGCCGCCCCATGCGAGGACCGGGACCTTGCACCCGAGCGGCTGCGTGACTTCGGGCCGGAAGATGCCGGAGCCGCACATCTCAATCCAGCCGAGCTTGCCCATCTTGGCAAACACCTCGGCGCTCGGCTCGGTGTAAGGGAAGAACGAAGGCCGGAACCGCACTTCCTCCGCGCCCATCTTCTTGTAGAACGCCTCAAGCGTGCCGAACAGGGTCGCGAGCGTCGCCTGCTCGTCGATGATGATGCCGTCAATCTGCATGAACTCGGCCAGGTGAATCTGGTCGGTCGCCTCCCGGCGGAACGTCTTGCCGATGCAGAAGACCTTGCGCGGCGGTCTCGGATTCGCCGCCAGGGCGCGGATGGAGGCCGACGTAGTGTGCGTGCGCAGTACCAGTTGCCGCGCCTTCTCGATGTCCCACTTGTAGCGCCAGCCGGTCGAGCCGGTATCCCCGCCGTTCTCATGGGTCCGGGCTATAGCCAGTACCAGCTTGTCGTCCGGCAGCCGTCCGTGCTTCGGTTCGGCCACGTAGAAAGTATCCTGCATCTCGCGCGCTGGATGGTCTTGCGGCTGGAACAGGGCGTCGAAGACCCAGAAAGCCGTGTCGACTGTAGGTGATGCGACTTCTTCGAAGCCCATCTCAAAGAACGCCTGCCGGATCTCTTGAATCACCCGCTGCAGCGGGTGTTCCTTGCCCGGATACACCGGTGCGGCCGCGAGCCCCGGGTCATACTTCCTGAAGACAACGTCACGCCACTTGCCTGATGCCAGGATTTCCGGCGTCAGTTGGTTAACTTCGATTGCCGGTTCAATTCCGCCGGCCTTGAGTGCGGCCCCCGCCTCGGTCAGCGACAACTTCCGGCTCACACGCTTCTTCCGCTTCAGCAGTTCATTCCGGCCCTTCAGCAGGTCAAGCGCCGCCTTAACGTCAGCACCTGCTGCCGCCAGTTCGGATTCCGTCGCCTGTCCCAGTTCCGCAAGTTTCTCCACGAACGACTCGTCCGCGCCTTTCGTGTTGACTGCGGCCTCCCCGCCAGGACCCACGGCCAGCACTCCGGCGTCACGCGTGCACCAGCCCTTGCGCGTCAACCACTTTATCTCGCTCCGCACATCGTCCTTGCCCAGTAGTTTGGGAAGCTCGGACAGATTGACGGCACCGCCCGCTGTCTTGAGCGCGTCCAGTGCCTTCCGCTCCGGGAAACCGCCGGCCGCCGCCTTGCCGTCGTCAGTCAGGGTGAATTCCTCCTGCGAGTCCTCGGCAATCGTGACCAGTCCGCGCTGGGCCAGCAGGGTTGCGCCGGCCATCACGAGCGACTGGTCGACGCCGGTCTGCTTCACGATATCCGCGACCGCAAGCGCCTCGCCCGCAGCGAGCGCGGCTAGGATGCGGTATTCAATTTCCGGGAGGCGAAACATTCCCGTTTCAATATGCCAGAATCCGAGGGAAAGTCAAGGAGTGCCAGCACCGGCCGCTACTTCGCGGCCGGTCGAGCCTGGATGTCCAGCAGCACTGCAAGTGCCGCCGCTCGTACCGCAAGCGACGAGTCAGCGAGTGCGGCGGAAGCTGTGTGCTCCGCCGGACGCAACCGAGTGAGCGCCACAAGCGCCGTCGCGCGAACGTATGGTTCACTATCGTGCAGAAGGCGCTCGAGCACCGGCACCGCCCGGGCATCGCCCAGCTCGCCCAAGGCGTACGCGACGTGCACTCGAACGAGGTCTGACTTGTCAAAAGCGACTGCGACAAGCGTGTCGAGGTACGCGTCTGCCTTCAGGTCGCCCAGCGCACGAGCCGACATGCCCCGCGTGCAGTCCTCGTCCGAACGCAGTGCTTCGGCTAGAACCTGCAACTGCTGCACCTCGCCCAGCCGCGCCAAGGTGGCCGCGGCTTCGACCTTCAGTATCTCGAGCTCGCCCCCCAGCTCTTTGCGAACCTGCGCACACATCTGCCTGTCACCAAGCGCTGCGCGCATGTTGATGAAGCACCAGATCACCCCGTCGTTACTCTCCAATTGCAGGATGCGGGTGAGGTCTAGCATCCTCCTGTCGCCCAACCGGATCGCTGACTTAAGCATCTCCCCCCGCACCATCGGGTCGTCATCGAGTACGGTCGATGCCAATGCGTAAACTGCATTACCGCGTCCGTAGCGTGGGATGGCGTAGACCGCAGCGCGACGAATCACCGGGTTGTGGTCGCACAATGCGGACTCGACAAACCCGTAAGCGGGCGCAACAGCGAGCTCGCCACATGCTCTGATGGTGGCGGCAACGCAGACCACGTCTGCGTCCTTCATGGCTGCTTCGAGCACACCCATCAACATGGCTGAATCGTGAGCCCCGATGAGGCTGTCGTGCAGTCGCAAGGCGTCGGTCGCGTCGCGCAGGCGTCGTTCGGCAGAATACAGCCGAACCCGCAGCGCCAGCACAGCAGTGTCGTTGGGGCAGCGACGCGATAGCGCACTAACAACATCACGAGCGGAATCGTACTTCGCAGCGTCAAGAAGCCGGGCAGCGGACTTGCGCTGCGCTGTGACGTCTGGTGAGCAGCCGATGCTCAGGGTGAGCAGCAATAGACAGCAGCCCGCCAATAGTGGGTTCATCAGATGTCGACGATTCTCATGAAGTCCTCCAGCTCTCGGTAGTGACGCTTGAAGATCTCCACGTTTGCCGGCGGGACGGCGTTCGCGACATCTTGGATCTGTTTGAGGCGCTTGCGCATTGCACTCGCCATAGCCTTGGTCGTCTGCGACCGTATTATGCGCTGCTGCTGTTCCATGCCTCCCTCCTCCTCCAGGCCGACCGCCCAGGCGCAGGCCGAGAGTCGGTACAGCATCGCTCTGAAGAACGGCCAGTCGCTGCCGTTGGCAGCAAGGACGCTGTCCACGCCATCGGTGTTCCCTATCCACTCGATTCCGTTGGCTAGTACCTTCGCCATGTCGTCCCGCATCCGGAGCTTCTCAGTCGAGCCGCTTCCATGTAGGTCCATGTACTCGATCATGGCAGGAAGCGCTTTCACAAACCGGGCGACGTCCGTCTCGGTCAGTGGCGCGAATGCCTCGCGGGGCACGTCGGCCACTGGCTTCGGCGCGGACCTCCTCCCGCAGGCAAGACACAGCAGCGTGACCGCAACAATGGCTAGCGTGAATGACTTGGTCACTTGGCGTCCCCTTTCTTGCTCTTCTCATAGCTCTCAATCTTCTGGATTGCCTGTCGCATCTCTTCTGCCAGCTCTTCGGCTGAGCCTGCCGTTTGAGCACGGTCGGCCCGGCGCAGCAGGATGGCTGCCGTGTCCAACAGCAACACCGCTGAACGCAGGCCAGGCAGATCTCTGGTATCTACTGCCTGATTGGCGTGAAGCTGGGCCTGGTGGTAGAGAACAAGCCCCTCGTTAAACACCAGGCCATGCTCTTGAGCCTGGCTTCGAGCCCGCTGGAATAAGCTGTCAGCTCGTTTCTCGTACTTGGGGTCGCGGAAGTAGGCCACGGCCCTGTCAGTCAACACGGACACCGCCTGATTGTACTTGCCGCTGTCCAAGAGTATTAGATACGCGCTATCGTAGCACGCAGCCGTAGACTCAAGGTCCGCCTCATGATTGTACTCACGAAAATTGTAGGCCCGGTCCGAGTAGACTGTACCCATGTTCTGAAAGGCAGCCGCCATCCGGATTCCGAGCTGGTGCTGCCGGGCCAGTTCCAGTGCGGACCGGAAGAAGTACATTGCCGAGTCGTATTCCTTCAGGTCCCGCAGCTTGCATCCGCGCAGGTTCAGGTTCTTGACGTCGAAGCTGGAATGGTCAACGGGTGCGTGACTGGTCTTCTTGGGGAGATTATCGGCTGTAACCCGCGGTTCCCTGCCGCAGAAGACAACCATCAGTCCGCCTAGGACCGCGACCAGCGCGATATTCGAGCGGTTCATCGGGACCTCCCTTCAACGCCGAAGTGACTGCCAACCGACATCGTGGAAGTATGCCGAAAGGAAGTGTTCTGTCAAGCCAAGGTCAAGATGCGAACTGTCGAGTTAGCGACGAGGCTTGAAATCGACAGCGACTGGCCTAGGCTTGAGCAGGAACAACGAATGAAGGCAATGGTCATTACCCACACCGGGCGCTTGGAGGACACGCCCCTTGAACTCGGCGACGTGCCGCAACCGGCGCCGGCAGTGGGTAAGATACTCATCAAGGTCTCGGTCTGCGGAGTCTGTCACACCGAACTCGACGAAATCGAGGGCCGCACAACGCCGCCGAAACTGCCGGTGATTCCAGGCCACCAGGTTGTCGGCACGATTGCCGCTATGCCGGAGTCGTCTGATGACGACGGCCCACGGCGAAGACAGGGGACAGTCCCCCAGAGCGCTCGACGCGCGGGACAGTCCCCGTTTTCGCGCGATCCCGCGCAGTCCCCGCGATTCCGCGTCGGTGATCGTGTCGGCGTCGCCTGGATCTTCTCTGCCTGTGGCAATTGTGAGTACTGCCGTAGTGGTCAGGAGAATCTCTGCCCCGAGTTCAAGGCTACGGGCCGGGATGCCAATGGCGGATATGCGGAGTATGTGACCGTCCCTTCGGCCTTCGCGTACCCGATACCAGACACGTTCGCTGACACCGAAGCTGCGCCGCTGCTGTGCGCGGGCGCAGTCGGCTACCGTTCTTTGCGCTTGGCCAATATCAAGGACGGGCAGTCTCTCGGCCTGACCGGATTCGGTGCGTCTGGTCACCTGGTGCTGAAGACCGTGCGGCATCAGTATCCCGGGACACGTATCTACGTGTTCGCTCGCAGCAAGGAAGAGCAGGCCTTTGCCCGGGAGTTGGGAGCGGTATGGGCCGGCGACACGAACGACGAGGCGCCGGAACTAATGGATGCCATCATAGACACGACCCCTGTCTGGAATACGGTTGTCGCTGCGCTCGGGAACCTGAAGCCCGGTGGCAGACTGGTCATCAACGCCATACGGAAGGAAGAGACGGACAAGCAGGTGCTGCTAGGGCTTGACTACGCGAAGCACCTGTGGATGGAGAAGGAGATCAAGAGCGTGGCCAATGTCACGCGCCGTGACGTAGCCGAGTTCCTTGAACTAGCCGCGCGGATTCCCATCAGGCCTGAAGTGCAGGAATACCGGCTGGACGAGGCGAATCAGGCACTACTCGAACTCAAACAGCGGAAGATTCGCGGCGCGAAAGTACTCCGCATCTAGGGACATGACCGAATCCGCCGAGGATTCGGATCGTGTCCCGTGCCTAGACTGCGGTCTGCCCCTCGCCGGAAAACACGGGACAGTCCCCCAGAGCGCCTGCGTCCGACTCGGCGCGGTACAGTCCCGGTTTTCCGGTCATGTCCCGCGCTCGAACTGACTGAGAATCGGCTTCATCAAGAGGAACGCGACAACCACGGCCGGGGCAAGAGCGCCAAGGATGGATATGGCGAGCGCCATCGCGCCGGCATTGCGGGGGTCGAGTGCGCTGTAGAGATTCTTGAACATCGGCATGACCCAAATGAAGACCGCGGCTGCTGCTGCCACGTGCACGACAACTACCATGTACCAGCCCCATTTCTTCCTCAGTAGTAGTCCGATTGAGCCGGCCAGCAGTACAAGGCTACCAACCGTCTGGATTCGGTTCAGGAACGCGGCCTGTCGTATCAGAGTGCCGAACAATGCGACGCTCGAACGGTCAACAAACGGTCCGAGCTGGCCGAGCATGGCCCTCGGGTCGGCAAGCGGCGCGAGCACGATGCCCACGAGGCCGCTGATGATGGCCAGCGCCGACTGGACTATGAGCAGCCACGCGGTAACAGTCAGGGCAATGCGCCAGCGCTTTGCGGAAGGGGTCGAGGATTCAAGGGGTCCAGGATTCGAGGGCTGCGGTGACGATCCTTCCGCGCCCGGGGTCGTGTCCGTCGCCAGTTCCTAGCCCTTGGTCCCCAATCCCTTCTTCTTGAGCATGTCGGTCAGCACCGCTTCGAGGTCCGGTTTGGACTTCTCCTGCAGCCGGTAGCTGACCCGCACGATGGGCTTGTTCGCCTTGATGATGCGCGTCAGGTCGATCGGGGTGCCCGACAGCACGATATCACAGTCGGCCTTGTTGATTGCGTCCTCGAGTTCCTTGAGCTGCTCCGCCGAATAGCCCATGGCCGGCAGCACCTTCTGCAGGTGCTTGAACTCCTCCATCGTCTTCTTGAGCGAGCCTGTGACGTACGGCCGCGGGTCGATCATTTCCTTCGCCCCGAACTGCTGTGCCGCGAGCTTGCCCGCGCCATAGCCCATGCCGCCATGCGTCACAGTTGGGCCATCCTCGACCACGAGCGCGCGCTTGCCCTTGACCGCGGCCGGGTCGGCCACCGAGAGCGGCGAGTCGGCGTCGATGATGACCGCGTTCGGGTTCGCCTGCTTCACGTTCGCGCGCACCTTCTCGATGTCGGTCGGCTTGGCCGTGTCCTCTTTGCTGATGACCACGACGTCGGCCGAGCGCAGGTTGACCTCGCCCGGGTGGTAGCGCAGTTCGTGCCCGGGCCGCAGCGGATCAACGAGCACGATGAGGCAATCCGGCTTGTAGAACGATATCTCGTTGTTGCCGCCGTCCCAGACGATGACGTCAGCCTCGGCCTCGGCGTGCTTCAGGATTTCCGCGTAGTCGCACCCGGCATAGATAACCATGCCACAGTCTATGTACGGCTCGTACTCCTCGCGCTCCTCGATGGTCGCCTTCTGGTCGTCGAGGTCCTTGTAGGTCTCGAACCGCTGCCAGACCTGCTTCTCGAGGTCGCCGTAAGGCATCGGCTCGCGGATCGCCACGACCTTCAGCCCTTTGTTCTTCAGGATTTCGTACACGCGGCGCGAGGTCTGGGACTTGCCGCACCCGGTTCTGACCGCGCAGACAGCGGCAATCGGCTTGTTCGCCTGAATCTGGACGAACCGAGGCGCGATGAGCCGCCAGTTCGCCCCGGCCGCGAGCACCCGGGACGCGAGGTTCATCAGGTAGACGTGCGACACGTCCGAATAGGCGAAAACAACTTCCTCAACCGAGAGCTTCTTTATCAGTTCAGGCAGTTCCTTCTCGACGTAAGTCGGTATTCCATTCGGGTAGAGCTTTCCGCAAAGGCTCGGCGGGTAAGGTCTCTGCCCGCCGGTCGTGCCGAGGTTCTGCTCCGCGGCCATTGTGAACGCGGCGACTTCGTACTCCGCGTTGTCCCGGAAGTACGTGTTGAACACGTGGTAATCCATCCCGGCTGCACCGACGATGATGACGCGCTTGCGATTCGGCATTAGAACTTCTCCGTCATCGACTTCGCCTGCAGGAAGAGCAACAGGTAGTCCCTGCCGCCGGCCTTCGAGTCGGTGCCGGACATGTTGAACCCGCCGAACGGCTGCACGTCGACCAGCGCGCCGGTACACTTGCGGTTGATGTACATGTTGCCGACCATGAACTCGCGCTTGGCCCGGTAGATTTTCTCCCGGTTGCGGGAATAGACCGCGCCGGTCAGACCGTACTCGGTGCCGTTGGCAATCGCCAACGCGTCGGAGTAGTTACGGGCCTTGATGACCGCGAGCACCGGCCCGAAGACTTCCTCCTGGGCGAGCCGCGAGTTCTTCGGTATGTCGGCGAATACGGTGGGCTGGATGAACCAGCCGCCCTCGGGCCCGATCTTGCCGCCGGCTACCAGTCTGCCTTCCTTCTTCCCGACCTTGATGTATTCGAGGTGTGACTCGTACGCCCGCTCATTGATGACCGGGCCCATCCAGTTGGCACGGTCCGCAGTCGGACCGACGGGAATCTTCTTCACCCGCTCGACCAGGAGCCGTACGAACTCGTCGTAGACCTTCGCGTCGACGATGGCCCGCGAGCAGGCCGAGCACTTCTGTCCCTGGAACCCGAACGCGGCGATAGCCGTGCCCTCGACCGCGTCGGCTACGTCCGCCTCGGAGTCGACGATGATGCAGTCCTTGCCGCCCATCTCGGCCACGACCCGCTTGATCCATATCTGGCCCTTCTGGGGCTTCGCTGCCTTCTCGATGATGCCGAGGCCGACGGCCTTGGAACCGGTGAACGAGATGAACCGTGTCTTCGGGTGCTCGACCAGATAGTCGCCGACCGAGCCGCCATGCCCGGTCAGCAGGTTGACAACGCCCGCCGGCATCCCGGCCTTCTCCAGCACGTCCATGAACAGCGCCGCCAATAGCGGCGCGTCTGACGAAGGTTTGAGCACGACGGTATTCCCGGTGACCGCGGCTGCGGTCGTCATGCCGGCCATGATTGCACACGGGAAGTTCCACGGCGGAATCACGATGCCAACGCCGAGCGGAATGTAGCGCACCTCCTGGCTCTCGCCCGGAGACGGCGTCACGCCGCACGGCTGGTCGTAGCGGATGGCCTCGCGCGCGTAGAACTCGAGGAAGTCCACGGCCTCGGCGAAGTCTGCGTCCGCCTCTATCCAGTTCTTCCCCTCTTCGAGAATCATCGCGGCGTCGAACTCGAACCGGCGCTGCTTCATCATCCGCGACGCGCGCAGTACGATGCCGGCCCGCTCAATAGCGGGCATGTAGCGCCAGGTCTTGAACGCGGCGAGTGCGGCCTGCATCGCCTTCTCGGCTTCTTTCACGGTGGCCTTCTGGAACGTCCCGACCGGCTTCTTGTCCGAGGGGTTGTACGAGACGAACTGCTCTTTCGCCTTGAGGTGCTTGCCGCCGATAACGAGGTCATAGACGGTGTTCGACTTCGCCTTCAGGTCGGCGAGCGCCTTCTTCATCGGCTCCTGATTTTCGGGCTTTGAGAAATCCAGATACGGCTCATTGCTGAATTTCGGTAGCATGATGCCTCCTGCAATAAGTAGTTGCTCGGACTTACGTTATCGCAACGGCTATTATTGATTCCGGGCTGTGCTTCAGAAGCACGCGCGGCCGCCATGCAAGCGAGCGACCGCCGTTGCCGGGTTCACTCCAAGTGTCGTGGGTCGCAAGACCCCGACCCGCCCCAAGGATAGCTATTAACTCGTCAAAGTCAAACTGACGCGCAGCGCCACCATGAGCGAGTCAGACGAGTCGAATGGCCTCTCAGAAGTGCGCCCGAACCGCGGCGGGGTCAACGGGCTCAGGCTCGGCTGCGGCGCTCCCGCTTTTCGTGGATGGCGTGGATGACAATCACCGAGCCCAGAAGCAGCAGCGCGGTCTGGTCCGGCACGGCCGCGTCTATCCTCAGGCCGTAGGTGTCCCGTATCGCCCAGAAGGTCTTGGACACGCTGCCGATGCCCCGACCGTCCTGGGTAATCTCATACTTGAGCCCGATGAAGTTGCCCTTGACCTCGAATTGACGCGTGCCGTCCGGGGTCTCAAACCAGTAGGTTGGCCTGAAGGTGAAGACCTTCTTCCTGAGTATCCCGAGCAGCGCGATCTCGTCCGGCTCTCCCGAGGGGTTGCCGCGGAAGAACTTGTACGTAGGCCGCACGGCCCACAGTTTCTGCTGGACAATCAGTTCGACCTCGCCGGAAAGGTCGTACAGGCGGTAGAGCGTGCGGATGGTGAATATCTTCCGCTGGAAATGGCCAACCGGTTCCTGGGTGGCCGGGTCCATTACGCTTACCTTGTCCCTCAGGGAGAACCACTTCTCGCGCATCAGGAACTCCCGGTACTTCGCAAGGCTCATGCGGGCGAGTGTAGCGGGTCAGGGGCTGAAGGTCAAGAGGTCGAGCGCAAGGACAGGGGTCGGGTGCGGGAAACAGGAATAGAGATGGAGGGATCAAGGGATCGAGTGGTCAAGGGAGGAACCGAAGGTCGCCAACTACCGCTTCTCAATATGTAGTATAGCACATATTCCGCCGCCTTCCGAAATGTGTCCTAACCCCCATATTCTCAATACCCTATCCCCGATTGGCTTCGAATGCCCTCCCCTGCCCTCCAGGTAGCCGTCGACCTGCCTTCTGAACAGACCTTGAAAGAGACTTCTTGACGAGCATTGCGGAGAACGATGAGTGGTACTTGTCGCCGAACATCAAGACGAACGATGTCGCGAACTTTGATGTGAACAAGTGCGCGAACTTGTCGCGAAGCGATGACGGATTCTCTTGAACAAGCATTGGTCTGTCTTTTCGCTCACGCCCTGAAGTACATGCTTGAAGCAACAATCTAGAATACGTCGCGAGGTACGTTCCGACGAACCTTAAGGGGAACTTTCCAATGAGCTTTCATCGCGACGGTTGCTGTGTGAGAATGCGGTCCGGCATCCGCAGTTCTGCGTTCTGATATCTGCTTTCTGACTCTTGCTCCATCCGAGCCGTGCATCTGTGTAATCTGCGAAATCTGCGGATAGTCGGCTGCCCGAATGGCGGAAGTCGGACGGTGCTACTGGTCGGGCTGAACCTGGACCGGCACCGAGTCCGGGTGCGTTGCCCGGTACCAGAGTCCTGAGAACTGCTCCTTGTTGGCGAAGACGTAGTAGACAATCGCGCCGGCGATGGCCAACGCGATGACGAATACCAGGCACGAACCGTAAGGGTTGGGCTTGCGGTACTTCGGCTCCGTCTTCCGCCCGTACTCCAGCACCTTGAGCGCGCGCTCCGCGTCGCGCTTGGGGATTTTCGGTTTGCGTGCCATGGTTCAATTGCCTCGGGGGTAGAAGTCGGCCGACGAGTTCCGGGCGTCAGCCCAGGTTGGTACAGCCCATGGATTCTCGGTGCTATCCGGGTCCACGGCCAGGGTGGTCACGTACGCGCTCCTTCGCCACGCGGGCCGGGCCAGCCGGACCACGCCCAGCGGCGCCGCCTCGAGCGCGAGGGCGAGAAACAACGGCCGTGCATCCGGCACGGCCACATTGTCATCTCAACCGCCCCGCTTGTCAACAACCGACCGGGATGGGAGTCGATGGTCAGGGTTTCTCGGTATGCTCGGCGGCGGGAAATCGTTCGGGTTGTTGACCATCAGCCGATTTGCCTCTTGACAAGCGGGCCGGGAGTGCTTATACTTCCTTGAGGCGCGCAACCCGCGTCGACACTCGCGGGAAACCGTTAGGCTCTAACAGAAGGAGACAAGATGCAGAAGATAGTCTTCCTCACGCTGCTGCTCACGGCAGCAGTTCTGGCCGCAAGTTCGGTCGAGACCGGCCCGACCGAGCAGCAAGTTCCACCGTGGCAGCACCTCTGGGACGGCCTCTTGCCGGTCGACCAAGGGCAGTCCGACGGCACCAGCAACGTCATCAAGAACAATGAGCCGGACTGGACTCGCCAGGGCGCCGGCGGTACGGGCACGCCGAGCGAGTTCGACGACCTGAGCCGGCAGCAGCCGGCCCGCGACTGGGGCAACGACATCCTCGTCGGGGCGCCGGGATACGAAAACAGCGGAAGGATATCGGTCGACAACGACAATGGGACCGACGACATCTTCGTCTGCATGCTCAATCGGGACGCCGGCACAGATGATACCGCGCACATCTGGCGCTCGACCAACGGGGGAGCGACATGGCTGGACTTCCCGATAATAATCGGCAACTCGGGCTCGGTCGGCCACCTCAACGACGCACAGATTCTCTGCGGGCACGGTCCCGGCGACACCACCTGGCTCTACATAGTCTCGGCGGCGAGCAATGCCGGCCTCCGCATCCGTCGTATGACCCCGGATGAATCTAAATTCCTCTGGGTCACCATCGACACCACAACTACCGTCGTCCGCGTCGCCATCGACCGCAACATCGAGAATCCGGAACACTTGTTCTGCGTTTGGACTGAGGCCGATGGCGACATCCGGGCGATGAGCTCGACCGACGCCGGCGCGACCTGGTGATTCTTTCCGGTGACATGTCGTTTTCCTTTTCCCGAAACCGAACACCACCACCACCACTTCCGACGGGGTTCTGAACTACCCCGGAAGCCTTTTCCGTTTCCCGTCAGGAGCACGACGCAAAATGACCGAAAGTGAGCAGTGTTTTCCCGATTCCGAACACCACCACCACTACTTCCGACGGGTTCTGAACTACCCCGGAAGCCTTTTCCGTTTCCCGTCAGAACTGGTCTCGGATTGCCGACGCAAGAATCAAGGAAAGTGTGAAATGTTTTCCCGCACAGAGCATTGAGGCAAAGGGGAAAGTGGCAATGGCAAGGCGGAAAGTGGAAAGTGGAAATGGCAAAGTCCAGACTTCTTCATTTCACCTTTCTCCTTCACCCTCGTCATTTCCCCTTTCTCCTTATGCCGGGGACTGCCCCGGCTTTCGCCCATGGCTCACACGAGGTTCCCTGCCGCAATCAAGAACCTGCCTAACTGCCGCTGCTTCGGCATCCTGCACAAGGATGGAGTGCCCGAGAACGACCAGTTCATCAACGTCGACATCCGCGTCATGGGCCAGACCGTCCTCCTGGGCTGGATCCAGATTCTCTAGGCCCCCCCGGGCTTCCCCGGGGGCCGGGTGGGCTAACCCCGGTCAAGAACGGCACATGGGTTACACTTTATTATCAGGACATGGGTTACAGTAGGGCTCCGCGGCCGCTGCAGTTTCGGCCACGGGTCGACGCAAGATTTTCCCGTCAGTCTGTTCAAG
>Ga0163202_1000071_pt1 | contig 16905 bp, 15 predicted proteins | sample PL_2010_300m_FD_113540 | JGI IMG/M metagenome (GOLD analysis project Ga0163202, IMG submission 113540) | Freshwater microbial communities from Powell Lake, British Columbia, Canada to study Microbial Dark Matter (Phase II) - PL_2010_300m | ecosystem: Environmental > Aquatic > Freshwater > Lake ... | reverse complement strand
GCCTGTTGGCCGCTTCCGGTGCGGATGAGGAGATGGGCGCGGCCGAGGGCCTCCGCCGGTTCGCGGAGCGGACCCCGGGGGAGGAGGAAGCCGTTCCCGAAGGGCAGCGCCGCGTCGATCAGGACGATGTCGATATCCCTGGCGAGCGCTCGGTGCTGGAAGGCGTCGTCGAGGATCAAGAAATCCGCGCCGAGATGTCGTAGGGCGTATTGACCTGTAAGGAACCTTTTCGGACCGGTCAGGACCGGCACCCCCGGCGCCGCCTTGGCGATCAGGACCGGTTCGTCCCCCGCCTCCGGCCATCCCATAAGAAGGCGGTTCCCGTCGGAGACGATGTTCACAGGGGATTTCGCGTTTCCCCCATAGCCTCGACTCAGGACCGCCGGCCGGCGGCCTCTACCCTTCAGAAGATTGGCTAAAAAAATGACCGTCGGCGTCTTTCCCGTGCCGCCCGCGGTGAGGTTTCCCACGCTGACGACGGGGCAGGGAAGTTTTTCCTGTCGGAGGATTTTCCGGTCGTAGAGGCGGTTTCTTACGGCGATGGTGGCCCCGTAGGGGAACGAGAGGAGGCGGAGGCCGGCGCGGAGGGTGCCGTAAAAGGCACCCGGCTCCTCCTCATCCCATATTTTCCTCGCAGTCTTCTCAATCCACATGACCGTATGCTTCCCTGAAAAAGGTCCAGCGCCCCGGCGAAGGGTGTTCCCATTGTCTTCGATATCATCCGTTCCCGGCCTTCTCGTTCCCGTTTCCTCGGCAGTTCTCCTTGAACTGCATGTTGTAGAGGCGGGAGTATTCCCCCTCACACGAAAGGAGTTGCTCGTGCTTCCCCTCTTCGCGGATCTCACCGCCCACCAGGACAACGATCCGGTCGGCGTTTCGGATTGTGGAGAGGCGATGGGCGATGACCAGCGTCGTCCTCCCCTTCATGAGGGTCTCCAGGGCGTCCTGCACCTCGATCTCCGCCTCCGAATCGAGGGAGGAGGTCGCCTCGTCCAAAATCAGTATCGGGGCGTTCTTGAGCAGGGCGCGGGCGATGGAGATCCGCTGGCGCTCGCCGCCGGAGAGCTTCGTCCCCTGTTCACCGATGAGGGTGTCGTAGCCCATGGGCAGGTTCATGATGAATGCGTGGGCGTTGGCGGCCTTCGCCGCGGCGAGGATCTCTTCTTCGGTTCGCGCGATGTCGCCGTAGGCGATATTGTTGCGGACCGTGTCGTTGAAGAGGATCGTCTGCTGGGTCACGATGGCGATCTGCCCCCGGAGCGACTCGACGGTGACCGTACGGATGTCCCGGCCGTCGATGAGGATCGCCCCTTCGGTCACGTCGTAGAAGCGGGGGATCAGGTTGACGAGCGTCGTTTTTCCGCCTCCGCTCATCCCTACGAAGGCGACCACCTCGCCCGCCCGGATCGTCAGATGGATGTTCTTGAGGACCGGCGTCTCCTCGTAGCGGAAACCGACTCCCAGGATCTCAATTTCCCTCTCGATCGGGGGAAGAGGGAGGGCGCCGGGGGCGTTCCGGATCTCCGGGGTAAGGTCGATGATCCCGAATACCCGCTGGGCGCCGGCGATCCCCTGCTGAATGGTGTTGTTGACGTTCGTTAGGCGCTTGACCGGCTCGTAGAGCATGATCAGCGCCGTGAGAAACGAGAAGAAGGTCCCCGGCGTGGACTGGCCGTGGATCACCTGGTAGCCGCCGTAGAAGATGATTGCGGAGATGCCCAGGCCGCCCAGGAACTCCATGAAGGGGCTGGAGATCGCATTGATCGATACCGTCTTCAGGTTGAGACGGAAAAGACGCTCGTTTTCCCCCGCAAATCGCCGGTTTTCGTATTCCTCCATGCTGAAGGCCTTGACGATCCTCGTTCCGGAGATCGTCTCCTGGAGGAGGGTGGTGAGGCTCCCCAGGGTGACCTGCGTCCGTGTCGCCACCTGCCGCATCTTCTGGCCGAACTTGGCGATCGGGTAGACGGCGAGCGGGAAGACGAATATGGCGATGATCGCCAGCTGCCAGTCCCGGTAGAAGATGACGAAGACGAGGCAGATCAGCGTGAAGGAGTCCTTCAGAAGGGCGGTGACCGCCTCGGAGACGGCCCCCTGGATGAACCCGACGTCGTTGGTGATCCGGGACATGAGGGTGCCGGTCGGGTTCTTCGTGAAGAAGGCGAGCGACTGGGTCTGGATCTTCCGGTAGAGGAACTCCCGAAGGTCGGCCACGACCCGCTGGCCGATGAAGTTCATCAGAACCGTCTGTGCGTAGTTGCACGCCCCTTTCGTGAGATAGATCCCGATAACGGCAAGCGGGATCCATTTGAGCATGTCGATGTTCCTCTTCAGAAAGATCTCATCGAGGGCCGGCTTGACCAAAAAGGCGAGGGCCGAGGTCGTCACCCCGACGACGAGCATGCAGATCATCGCGAAGAAAAATTTGACCGCATGCGGTTTCGCCAGTTTCAAGAGCCTCTTGAAAATGTCCACGATTTGCTCTCCCTCTTTATTTCAAAATACCAAAGGCGATTTCTGCCGTTCGTTGCGATGCGCCGGGCGATCCCAGTTTCGCCCGGATCTCGGCAAACTGGGTCTTCATCTCCCGTGCCTTCCCCCGCCGGACGACGAGTTCCCTGACCTCGGAGGCGATCCGTTCCGGAGTGGCCTCGTTCTGGACCAACTCGGGGACGACCCTTTTGCCCGCGATGAGGTTCGGCAGGCAGATATGGTCCACCCGGATGAATCTCCGGCCGATGGCGTAGGAGAGGGCGGAGACCTTGTAGACGACGACCATGGGGGTCTCCAGGAGCGCCGCTTCCAGGGCGGCCGTTCCCGAGGCGACCATGACGGCGTCGGAGACGGCGACGACATCGTAAATCCCGTCTCGGATGACATTGACCGTGACGGGAAACTGCCGGAGGATATTCCGGACGAAATCATGGTCGAGCGTTCCGGCCAGCGGCAGGACGAACTGAATCGGGGAGATCTTTTCCGACAGGATGCCGCAGGCTCGGAGCATCTCCGGTAATATCCGTGACACCTCGGACCTGCGGCTGCCGGGCAGGATGCCCACCGTGATGGCATCGTCCCGCAGGCCGAAGCGGTTGAGCGCCTCCTGCCGCGAATATTTCTTCCTGACTTCATCCAGGAGCGGGTGGCCGACAAAGGTGACGTCCACGCCGGCCTCCCGGTAGAAAGCCTCCTCGAAGGGGAGGATCACGGCCATACGGTCCACCGCTTTCTTGATCGTTGCGATTCGACTCTTTCGCCAGGCCCATACCTGAGGGCTGATGTAGTAGAGAACCGGGATTCCGCGGCGCTTGGCGGCCCGAGCGAGAAGGAGGTTGAAGTCCGGATAATCGATCAGGATGACCAGATCGGGTCTCTCTTTCTTGAAAGAGGCCTTCAAATGGCGCATCACCCGGAGGACTGCGGGAAGTTTGAAGACCGCCTCCGTCAGCCCCACGACGGCCATGTCGGCGGCGTCGGCGAACAGATCCACCCCTGCCGCCTTCATTCGCGCACCGCCCACGCCGTAAAAGGAGAGCCCCTGTTCTTTTTCCCGCATCGCCCGGACGAGGTTCCCGCCGTGCAGATCGCCGGAGGCCTCTCCGGCCACGATCATGATCCTTTTGGGGTTCACGGCTTCACCCGACCTCTCGCGGACGACCCGTCGGGAAGGGAGGCCGTTGGCAGGGGATTGGACTCAAGCGAATCAAGGCGGGTGCGGTTTTTCCCGATGGCGTCATTGATTCTGAGCGCCAGCTCGAGGACGTCTCTGCCGTCCTTTCCCGACACGGCTGGGGCAATCCGGCCGGCCACGGATCCGACGAAGGCCCGGATCTCCTCCTCCAGGGGATCCTGCGGCTTCACCTCCACGGAATTTTCCGCGATCGTCACGGTCCCATCCGCGCCCCTTCGCCTTCCCAGAGAAACCAGTTCCCGCTCCCGGCAGTCCACGGCATGGTATCCATCGATGCCGAAGAACCGGATCTTCTGCATGACCTTTCCGGTCACCCGGCTCGCGGTGACATTCGCTACGCATCCGCTCGCGAAGGTCAGGCGGGCGTTGGCGATGTCCACATTGTCCGACAGAACCGACACCCCTACCGCATCGACGCTCTCTACGGGGGAGTCGACGAAATGGAGGATGATGTCCAGATCGTGGACCATCAGATCCAGGATCACATCCACGTCCGTACCGCGTTCGAAAAAGGGGTGGAGGCGGTGGGATTCTATGAAGAGAGGATTTCCGATGACGGTCCCGAGGGCCACGACGGCGGGGTTGAAACGCTCGACGAAGCCGATCTGGAGGATCAGCCTCTTCGCCTCGGCCAGGGCGATCAGTTCATCGGCTTGGGCGAGCGTGGCGGCGATCGGTTTCTCCAGCAGGACGTCCACCCCTGCCTTCAGAAAGGACGAAGCGACCTCGTAATGGGCGCCGGTCGGGACGGCGATACTGACGGCATCAACCTTTCCCAGGAGTCCCCTGTGATCGGTCAGGATCTCGCAATCGCCGCCTTCCGCCGCCTTCCGTGCGCGCTCCTCGACCAAATCGGCCACCCCGACGATCCGGCAGCCGGGCATGTTCCGATATTTTTGCAGATGATACCGGCCCAGATGGCCGGTTCCCACCACGCCGATTCGGATCTCTTTCATACGCGGTTCACGAATCATGGATTGACGACCGATCAGCGACAGATCCCCCGTTCCGATTTCCGGATGAAATCGAGGAACTGCCTGACCTCGGGCAAATCTTTCACCTCCCCTTCGACCTTCTTGATGGCATCGGAAAGAAGCAGCGAGGAACGAAAAATGATCCGGTAGGCCTCCTTGAGGGCGCCGATCGTCTCCTCGGTGAACCCCCGCCGCTTCAGGCCGATCATGTTCAAGCCATAGAGCTTGGCGAAGTTGCCGGAGGCGATGACGAAGGGGGGAATGTCCTTGGTCACCGCCGAGGCGCCTCCGATGATGCAGTGGGCGCCGATGCGGGTGAACTGGTGGACGCCGGTCAGCCCGCCGATGATGGCATGATCCTCCACATGGATGTGGCCGGCCAGATTCGCGGCATTGGCCATGACGATGTGATTGCCCAACTTGCAGTTGTGGGCGACATGGCAATAGGCCATCAGCAGATTGTGGTCCCCGATGATCGTGACGCCGATATCGGAGAGGGTCGCCCGGTTGATCGTGACGTACTCCCGGATCGTGTTGTCGTTGCCGATGATGACCCTCGTTTCCTCTCCCCTGTACTTCAGGTCCTGCGGGGCGCCGCCGATGGAGGCGAACTGGGAAATGCGGCAGCCCTCGCCGATGTCCGTGCGGCTCTCGATGACAACGTGGGGTCCGATGATCGTGTGCTTTCCGATATGGACGTCGGGGCCGACGATGCTGTACGGTCCAACCTCGACCCCTTCGGCGAGCGTTGCGTCGGAGGAGATGAATGCTGTGGGGTGTATGCTCATGACCGTTCCTTTTTTATTTTTTCCTCCAGCGCCTCCACCTGCCGCTTCAGGCCGGCAAGGATCCCGCGCATCTCCGGCAGCTTCGGGAGACAGGCCTCCAATTTGAGCCATTCGCGATGGGGTATGTGGGGCGTCCCGGCAACGGTCTGGCCTGCGGGGACATCCTTATGGACCCCCGACTGGGCGGCCACCATCGCATAATCCCCGATCCGGATGTGACCGACGAGACCCGCCTGCCCCCCGACGACGACCCCCTTTCCCAGCTGCGTGCTGCCGGAGATTCCGACTTGGGCGACGATGACGGAATACTCCCCGATCACCACGTTGTGGGCGATCTGAACGAGATTGTCGATTTTCACTCCTCGCTGGATCCAGGTCCTGCCGAGGGTGCCGCGGTCGATGGTCGTGTTCGCCCCGATCTCGGCATCATCGTCGATCTGCACGTACCCGACCTGGGGAATTTTGAGGTTTTCCCCGCCCGGTCGGGCGAAACCGAAACCGTCGCTTCCGACGACGACGCCGGCGTGGAGGACGACCCGCCGGCCGATCAGGCAACGGCGGTAGACGGTAACGTTGGGGTAAAGGATGGACGCTTCACCGACGACGGCATTCCGACCGATGAAGACCCCCGGGTAGAGCACCGCCTTTCTCTCGACGCGCGCCCCTCGGCAGATGTGGACGCCGGGATAGACGACCGACTCCGGCGACACGTCGGCGCCGGTCTCGATGCGCGCTTTTTCGCTGACTTCCTCTGTCTCCTCCTCCTCGGGGTGGAAGAGGGGCAGCAGCCGCCCCAAGGCGATATAGGGGTCGGGGACGACCAGGAGGTTTTTCCCCGCGCAGACCGTTGACGGGGCGACGAGAATTGCGCTTGCACCCGTGGTTTCAAGTTTCTTCCGATACTTTGTGTTGGCCAGGAAGGTCAGATCCCCAGCGCCGGCCTCGTCGATCCCTCGGATCCGCTCGATCGAAACCCCGCCGTCGCCTCTGACGTCTCCTCCCAGAAACACGGCGATCTCGTTGAGAGTCTTTTTCACGGCCGCCTTTTCGCTATTTCTTGGACTTGTAGGTCCTGTTGAATTCTTCGATCACCCGCTTCGTCAGATCATTCTCTTTCGCGTAATAGGCCAGAGGGACCGCGCTGATATCGATGATCATCGAATATTTTTCCTTTTCGCCGATCGCCTGGATCAGTTTGAGGATTTCGGGGATCATCTTCTTTGAGAGATCCTGATCCTTGATCTGGAGTTCCTCATTGGAATCCTTCACCAGGAGCTGGTAGTCCCTGAATTTCTTCTGATAGGCGAGCTCCTTCTCCTTCATGGCCTCTTCCTTGAGGAGCGGCTTCTGTTTTTCCAAGTCCTCCTTGAGCTTCTTGAGTTCGGCTTCCCTCTCCTGGATGGCCGTCTTGTTCTTCTCGAAGGTCTTTTTGAAATCCTCGGCCGCCTTCTTGCCGGCGCTGGAGGTGAGCATGACCTGCCGGATATCCACGAAACCCGTCTTTTCGGCCGCTGAGGCCCATGATCCCGTCAGGATCAGTGTCAGAACCAAAACGCCCGTAATGATCCATCCCTGTTTCTTCATCAGTTCATCCCTTTCCATAAAGATTGAGTATTTTCCCTACATAAACATCCCGATCGTGAATTCAAACCGGCTGGGGGATTCGCCGTCCTTCTTGTCGAGGACATACCCCCATTCCAGACGCAAAGGTCCGATCGGCGAGTACCAGCGGACTCCCACGCCGGCGGTTTTCCTCATATCCCCCAGGTGATAACCGCTCTCCCAGGTATTGCCCGTGTCGAAAAAGACAAGGCCCTTCATTCCGGCGTTCTTGATGAGCGGGAAGAGATACTCCGCATTGAAGTTCAGCATCGTGAGGCCGCCGATGACGTCCCCCGTGGCGGGATCTTTCGGCCCCACTTCTCTCAGTCCGCGGAGGGAGTTGATCCCTCCGAGGTAGTACCGCTCGAAGACCGGGATCTCCTTTCCCTGGTTGCCCTTCATGGCGCCTATCCGGCCGCGGATGCCGAAGACCGTATCCAGGGGCAGCGGGAAGAACCAGGCCGAGCTCACCCCGTACCGGGTATAACTGACGCTTCCCAGAAACGGACCCCCGGTATATTCGACCGAGGCGCTGTTCTTCGATCCCGTAGAGGGGAACATGATATCGTCCGTCGAGTCCCGGGTCAGACTGACGGTGACGCCGCTGCTCGTCGTTTCCCCCGACTGCTTCTTGATGTAATAGGAGGCTGTGTCCTGGATGTCTCTCACGTTGTCGATCGCGAACCGGTAGCCGGCATAGAGGGTAACGTACCGCCAGAGGGGGTAGCCGAAGGTCATGTTGAGTCCCTTGGAGTCAAGGTTGTAGGAGTCGTATTCCCGGTAGAGGTTCCAGAGGTCGAACTTGCTCCAAAGGGGCATGTCGAACAGCCAAGGCTCGGTGAAGGAGATGTCGTAGTAGGTGTAGCTGGAACCCAAGCTGGCCTTGAGGCTCAGGGATTGGCCCCGTCCGAAGAGATTCATCTGGGACACCTGTGCCGTGACAATGGCGTGGTCCATGGCGCTGTATCCGGCGCCGATGCTGAAGATCCCCGTCGGCTTCTCCTTGACGCGGATATTGACGTCCGTCAGGGTTTCATCCGGGCCTTTTTCAGTCTGGAAGTCGATCTCCTCGAAGTAGCGCAACCGGTTCAAGGCCATGTAACTGTTCTTGAGCTTGGTTCGGCTGTAGAGATCCCCTTCGACGACGGAGAGTTCTCGACGGATGACCTTGTCGCGCGTTTTGGTGTTGCCGGTGATATTGATCCGGTTGAAGTACACCAACTTCCCCTTGGCAATTTCGTAGGTGACGTCGACGGTCTGGGTTGTCTCCCGCGGTTCAGTGCGGGGAACGACGTCGGCGTTGGCGTAGCCCTCGTCGTTGCAGGCCTGGGTCAGGAAGTCCATATCCTTCATGACCGCTTCCCGGTCGTAGAAATCCTTCTTGGTGATCAGGAGTTTGGCCAGCAGGTCCGCCCGGAGGGTCTTCAACTCGTCGCCCACGATCGATACCTTGCCCACGCGGAACTGTTTTCCCTCCGAGACGGGGATTTTGACGATGATCCCGTCCTGGTCACGGGTGATGACCGGCTCGCCGACCTGGGCGTTGATAAAGCCGTTGTTCAGATAAAAGGCGTTGATCTTGCCCACGTCCTGTTTCAGCTGATCCTTTTTGAGAACGCCGGAATCGGTGAAGAAGTGGAAGATCCCCCATTCGTTGGTGGTCATCATGTTCTTGAGTTCCTTCGTCGTGAAGGACCGGTTGCCCTCGAAGGTGATGTTTCGGATGTAGAGGCGATCATGTTCGACGATGCTGCTGTTGATGCTGACGTCCCGTTCGCCCTCCTTCACGATGTCGTATCGGATCTCGGCGTTGTAGTACCCCTTGGTATCATAGAGATCCTTGATTTTTACCATGTCGGCCTTAAGTTTCTCGGGATTGACCGTCTGCCGGCGTTGGACGGTCATGACGCTCTCGATGTCGTCCTTCTTGAGGGCGCTGTTTCCCTTGATCCGGATTTCCGTGATCATGGGTTTTTCGACCACGGTAAAGGTGATCGCCTTTCCCTCGGGAGTGTCGGTCAGTTCCGCAGTGACGTCGTCGAAGTACCCCATTTTGAAGATGGTCTTGATATCTTCGGAAAGGTCCGCGTCGGTGAAGATATTGCCCGGCATGCTCTTGAGTCCCTGGCTGATGGCGGTGCTCTCGATCTTACGGTTGCCCTTGAATTCGACCCGGATAATCCGCTGCTCGGTGGCGATCCTGTTCATGATGTCCATCCGGAGCTGGGTCAGAATGGCGTCCAGGTTCTCCCGGCCGCGGCCCTGAACGAAGACCCCCGGCATTAATTTCACTTCGCGGACGTCGATCAGACGAACATCCACACTGATCCGGTCCCCGAATTCGGAAATGCTGCCCGTGATGGTGTAGAAGGCGTCCGTTTTCCGTCCCACTTCCAGCGCCAGTGCGTCGTCAAGGCGCTTGCCTTCGGTGACGGCGGCGATCCTTTCCCTCTCGACAAGCCGGATGTTCTTCGATCTCAGGAGCTCGGCGGCGATGCCCTGGTAAACGGTCTCTCTGAGATCGGCGGCGCTTCCGGGAACGGTGCTGTAGACCTCGAAGGGGAAGAGCGCCACATTCTTGGTGTTTTCTGCCGCTGTTCCCGGGGCCGGCCAGAGGAGAATCATGGCCAGAAACGTCGCGATGCCTGCAAAAAACAGTTTTCTATTCACGGGCGTACATCCTTCCGTCGCGCAGACCGATTTGGCGGGACATCCGGTCTGCAAGTGATTGGTTGTGCGTGACCACGATCAACGTGATCCGCCTGGTTTGGTTCAAAGCGATCAAGATGTCTTCTATCTTTTTTCCGGTTTCCGTGTCAAGATTTCCCGTAGGTTCATCCGCGAGAAGGGTTTCCGGTTCGAGAATGAGGGCCCGGGCGACGGCGACCCGCTGCTGTTCCCCCCCGGAGAGCTCGCCGGGTTTGTGGGTGATCCGTTTGCCCAGCCCTACCTCGTTCAGGATAGCCTCGGCCCGCCTTTTTGCCTCCGCTTTCGGTACCCGCTGGATCAGGGCGGGCATCATCGTGTTCTCCAGGCTGCTGAACTCGGGCAGCAGGTGATGAAACTGAAAAACGAAACCGATCTTCCGGTTCCGGAAGGCGGCCAGCTTCTGTTCGGGCCAGGCGGTGACGTCGACCCCGTCGAAGAGCACGGCGCCCGACGTCGGACGGTCGAGGGTGCCCAGGATGTGGATCAGAGTGCTCTTCCCGGCGCCGGAAACCCCGACGACCGACAGGGACTCCCCGTCGGCGATGTCGAGATCGACCCCCTTGAGAACCTCGATCTTCTGTCCATCCTTGATGAATGTCTTGAAGAGATTCTTGACCTGTATCATACGTCTTTTCCAAAGGTCCGTCGGGAGATTCCTCCAGACGTTTCACTCATAGCGCAACGCCTCCGCCGGATCCAGGCGGGAGGCCCGCCAGGAGGGATAGATCGTCGCGAGAAAGCTGATCAACATCGTTCCCAGGATGATGATCCCCACGTCGCCGTAATTCACCTGGGAGGGGAGTTCGCTCAAATAATAGACGTCGCCGGGAAGGATCTTGAAACCGAAGAGTTTCTCGATGAATCGGGAGAGCGCCTCCAGGTTGAAAGCGACAGTTAGGCCGGTGATGCACCCGAAGACGGTGCCGACCGCCCCCACGATGAGCCCCTGGAAGATGAAGATCTTCATGATGGCGCCTCGGGTCGCGCCCATCGTTTTGAGGATGGCGATGTCCTTGTTTTTCTCCATGACGATCATGATCAGCGCGCTGATGATGTTGAATGCCGCAACCAGGACGATCAAGGAGAGGATGATGAACATGACCCGCTTCTCCATTTTCAGCGCCGCGAAGAGGTTCCGGTTCATCTCCATCCAGTTCCGGCCCCAGTAGGGGTAGCCCAGCTTTTTTTCGATCGCCTTGGCGATCCGGTCGGCCCGGTAGATGTCATCGACACGGATCTCGATCCCGGTGACCGTGTCGCCCATACCCAGGAAGTCCTGGCAATTTTTAAGGGAGATGTAGGCGAGCGTCGAGTCGTATTCATAGAAGCCGGACTCGAAGATGCCGACCACGACAAAAGGCTTCATCCGCGGGACCATTCCCATGGGCGTGGATACCCCGGTGGGGGAGACGACGTAAACCGTTTCGAAGAGGAGCACCCCGAGATGCTTTGCCAATTCTCGGCCGATGAGAATACCGGGAAGACCGGCGGATTCCGGTTTCCTCCCGGGGATGTTCGGTTCTCCCTCCCGCAGATAGTCAAGTTTTCCCTCGCTGATCTTTCCCAGATTGATGACCTTCAGGGCATCCTTGGTGGAGAGGCCTTTGAGCACGATGCCGGTCACGTTGCTTCCGTTTTTCAGCATCGCCTGGCTGTAGATGAAGGGGGTCGAAGCGATGACGCCGGGAACTTGGGCGACTTCCTGCATGACCCGGGAGTGATCCCGCATCGCACCGCTGTATTCCATGAGGATGATGTGGGAATTGATTCCCAGGATCTTGTTGCGCAGGTCGTTTTCAAAACCGTTCATCACGGCGATGACGATGATCAGGGCCGCGACGCCCAGGAAGATCCCGGCAACCGAGATGAAGGTGATGATGGAAACGAACACCTGTTTCCGTTTCGCCCTCAGGTAGCGCAGGCTGATGAAAAGTTCATAAGGTATCACTGATCCGTTTCCACCGTGGTTGTCGATTCGTCTAAGGCGCCCTCCCGCGTCCGCATCAAGGGGAAGAGAATCACGTCCCGGATCGACGCGGAATCGGTGAAGAGCATCACCAGCCGATCGATTCCGATCCCTTCTCCCGCCGCCGGCGGCATTCCGCACTCGAGGGCGCCGATATAGTCCTCATCCATCTCATGGGCCCCCAGATTGCCGGCCTCCCTTTCTCTGAGCTGCATCTCGAAACGCCGGCGCTGGTCGACGGGGTCGTTGAGCTCGGAAAAGGCGTTGGCGATCTCCTTTCCGCAGATGTAGAGCTCGAAGCGGTCTGCCAGCGAGGGGTCGACCGCGTTTCGCCGGGAAAGGGGCGAGACGTCCACCGGGTAATGGGTGACAAACGTCGGCTGGACAAGGGCTTTCTCCACCGTTTCATCGAAGATGGCCATCAGCACCTTGCCGGGGGGGTCGCTTTCTTTCACCTCGACCCCCAGTTTCCGGGCGTGGTCTGCCATCTTGGCGGGGTCGTCGAGGGCTGCCGCCTCGCAGCCGCCGATCTCCGTGACGGCGTCACGGACCGTGATCCGTCGCCAGGGGGGCGTCAAGTCAATCTCCCGGCCCTGATAGGTCAGGCGCAGTGAACCGAAAAGATCCCTGGCGACGGAGGTGATCAGCTCCTCCGTCATCGCCATCAGGTCTTCGTAGGTCGCGTAGGCTTGGTAAAACTCCAGCATCGTGAACTCTGGATTGTGGAAGGTGGAGATTCCCTCGTTCCTGAAGTTCCGGTTGATCTCGAAGACCCGCTCCATCCCGCCCGTGATCAGCCGCTTGAGATAGAGTTCGGGGGCGATCCTGAGAAAGAGGTTCATTCCCAAGGCGTTATGAAAGGTCTTGAAGGGACGGGCAACGGCGCCGCCGGCCTTGGACTGCATCATCGGGGTCTCCACCTCGAGGAAGTCCCGCTCCTCCATAAATCGGCGGATGAGGCTGATGATCCGGCTCCGTTTGTGGAATACCTGCCGGACCTCGGGATTGACGATCAGGTCGAGGTGGCGCTGTCGGTAGCGGATCTCGATGTCGGTCAGGCCGTGCCACTTTTCCGGCAGGGTGCGGAGCGATTTGGAAAGCAGACGGAGGCCGTTTTCCTCCACGTCGATGGTCAATTCGCCTGTTTTTGTTTTGAAGACCCGCCCGGCGATCCAGACGATGTCGCCGATGTCGAGTTTCTTGAAGAGCGAAAAGGTCTTCTCCCCAAGCTGGTTCTTGCGGAGGAACGCCTGAAGCCGGCCCGTGCGATCCTGAATGGTGATGAAGGCGCCCTTTCCGAAGTCCCGCACGGCCATCAGACGTCCCGCCAGGGTGAAGCGTTCCGTCACCTTTTCCAGCGCTTCGGGGGCCGCCGAACTAAATCTTGCGCTGATCGCGGCGGTCGTCTCACCGACGCGAACGTTGTTGGGATACAGATCGATCCCGTCTGCCTTAAGGGATTCGATCTTTTCCCGGCGTCTCTTGATGAGTTCACTTTCTTCCATTAATGAGCTGCCTCGTCTAATTTCAATATAGAGCGAATTTGACTATATTTTTTTCCCGCATTAGTCAAGAAGGAATCCATCAGCGAGCGCATTGCTCTCGGCTTGCCGCGGGGTAAGCGAGCGAAAACGAAATGGTTTGTTCCTCTTGAGGATCGAAGATTCTCCACAGCAAGCTGCGGGGGGCTTCAATTCGCGCCGAAGGACATGGAGGGTTCATGATTTTCACATTGCGGCTCGGGGGCAACTTGTGTATGATCGACCTATATTGGGTTTAAGAAAGGGGGAAGCATGATCAACAAGGTGATCCTGGTGGGCAGGCTGGGAGCCGATCCGGAGGTGAGATACACGCCGGACGGAGCAATGGTGACCAATTTTCGGATGGCGACGGACGAGCAGTGGAAGGACAAGAATGGGGAGAAGGTGCAGAAGACCGAGTGGCATCGGGTCGTGGCCTTCGGGAAACTTGCGGAAATCTGCGGCCGCTACCTCAACAAGGGGAAACTGGTCTATCTGGAAGGTCGCATACAGACAAGGGCCTGGGATGACAAGGAGGGGGTCAAACGTTACACCACCGAGATCGTTGCGTCGACCATGCAGATGCTCGACTCGAAAGGCCAGAAGGGCGCCGATTCAGGGCAGGAAGAACCACCGGTTCCGCAGCCCGCGGCGGACGGACCTTTGCCCGAGGATGACGTCCCCTTTTAACCGGTTTCAGGATTTTGGCTCGTCGGGCTTCTTTTCGGCGGTGGGTGTGACGTCGATTTCGTTCGGCTCACGGGTGGCTTTCTTGAAGTTCTTGATGCCCCTGCCTAGCGCACTCCCTATTTCGGGAAGCTTGCCGGCGCCGAAGATGATCAGGATGATCACCAGGATGACCAGCAACTCTGGCATGCCTATTCCGAACATGGTTTTTCACCTTCTTTCGCGTTTTTATTTGCACCCATCTTAGAGCATCGGCAGGGCATTGTCAAACACTACTTCTGACGGCTGCGTAAAAAGTCCAAGACCTCTCTCCGCTTTGCGCTTCTTCAAGGGGTTTCCCCCGCGCTCTTTTCCGGCAGGCGGATGTGGATGACCTGACCGCTCTTTCCCAGGCTACCCAGGGGCTTCCCCTGAAAGGTGACGTAGAGCCCCCCCGCATTTCCGATATCGAGTTGGAAATGGTCGAAGGCCGTCCGTTCGACCTTGTCTCCCGGCCTGAGCAGGGCCTGGTAGGGGGCGCCCCTGTCCGCCGTGATACGGATCCAGGTGAGTTCGCGGGCCTCGATGACGAGAGGATGCATCTTTTCCAGTGCAGTCGGGGCTGGTTTGCCGGCTGTCTCTGCCGGAGCAGGCGTCGAACCTTCCGTCAATGCCGGGGCGGACGTTTCCGGAGGTGAAGCAGGCGGGGCCGGTTCGGGATTCGTCCGTGCTTCCGGAGGGGCCATCGCGGGCGGGACGGACGGAAGATTCTTTTCGGACTGGTCATAGAGAAAAAAGGCATAGACCAAAATGCCGGCGACGATCACGGCGGCAAGGACCAGAAAGAGGAGCGGGTAACGCCGGTTGTTTTCCGGCCAGGGTTTCTGAACCTTCGATTCGTTGCTGCGCGGTTTGAGGCTTTTCAGATATCTTTCATAGCGGTCGAGAATAGGCTTTTCATCCACCCCAACGGTATGGGCGTATTTGCGGATGAAGCTTTTCGCATAGACTGAAGGGGGCAGTCGGTCGAATTCACCGTTTTCGACTGCCGCAAGGTTGATCAGGCTGACCCGGGTCGTCTGGAAGACGTCTTTCAGCGAGAGTCCCCGGGCCTCTCGGGCGGCCCTCAGATCTTCGACGGGCTTGATGGGCAACTCGGCGGTCTTCCCTGCTTCCGGCAGATCTTCCTTCTCCTTCATCGCATGACGTTCCTATGTAAGTTATCAATACGATTAGCACCATTTCGCGAGACGCGCAACAGAAAGATAACGGTTTCACCGATTGTTTCCGGATGGCGCGGATAACGGTGGCCGGGGAGAGGAACGGTCAATTTCTTCTGGTTTTTTCTCTGCTTTTGTGCTGGTATGCTCGCTCCCATATCCAACGGGATGTGAAGATGACCATGAACAATGACCGGCAATTCATCGAAACGGTCGCCCGCGAAGCGGGAGGGCTCCTCCGGAAGAGGCTCGACAACCGCCATACCATCCACTTCAAAGGGGAGATCAACCTGGTGACCGAAGCGGATCGGTTCTCCGAGGTTCTGATCAAGGCCAGGATCCGTAAAGCGTTTCCCGGACATGACATCCTGTCGGAGGAATCTCCCGAGACGTCAAACGGTTCAGGATTCCGCTGGATCATCGATCCGCTCGACGGAACGACGAACTATGCCCACGGCTATCCGGTCTTCTGCGTCTCCATCGCCTTGGAGGTAGAGGGGACGATCCGCCTGGGGGTTGTCTATAACCCGGTGGCGGATGAGTTGTTCGCGGCTGAAAAGGGGGAGGGCGCCTTCCTAAACGGCCGGCGTCTTGCCGTCTCCCGTATAGCGACTCTCACGAGGGGGCTCCTCGCAACCGGTTTCCCCTACGACATCCGGGAGGATAGAAACAACAACATGAATTTCTTCAAGGCGATGGCCATGAATGCCCAGGCCGTCCGCCGGGCCGGGTCCGCCGCTCTCGATCTGGCCTATGTGGCGGCGGGCCGCTTCGACGGATTCTGGGAGCTGAAGCTCATGCCTTGGGACACCGCGGCCGGATGGCTTCTTGTCTCTGAGGCGGGCGGTGCGGTCACGGACCTCCGGGGCGGTTCTTATGGACTCCGCTCACCAAACATCCTGGCCTCCAACGGTCTCATCCATGAGGAGATGGTTCACCTCCTGACAAGGACCGATCCCCTCGACTTTATTGGCAGGGGGTCAGTTTGACCATCGCCTTTCTCGTTCTCGGGCCGTCGAACTCACAGAAGAAAATCGATTGCCACGTTCCCAGGACCAGCCGGCCGTTTTCGATAAAGACCTTTTGGGATGAACCGAAAAGGGAGGCCTTGATATGGGCGGCGGCATTCCCTTCCGCGTGGCGGTAGCGATCGGAAAGCGGTACGATTCGGTCCAGCGCGGCGAGAATGTCCCGCGGGACGTCGGGATCGGCATTTTCGTTGATCGTGACTGCAGCGGTGGTATGGGGTATGAAGATATGGCAGATGCCGTCTTTGACCGCGCCGTTGCTGACCAACTCTGCCACCCGGTCCGTGATGTCGATCATCTCGACCCCGGCCGTCGTCCTGATGGTGAATGACATCATGGTTCTTCTCCATTTTCGGTTAATGCCGCATAGAGCCTCCGGCCGATCGTCAGGCCGCGGTCGATGAAATCGGGTCCGTATTTTCGACCCGTTGCCGTCCGGAAGCTCTCCCTGATTTTTTCTATCCCCTCGAGTCCCGGGAGAAACCGGGGAAGGAGGGTTTGCAGCGGGATGCTGCGAGGGACGACCATCGCCCATATGGTTTCCGTGAAGTTGTCGGGTCCCCAGCGGAACTTGTCCGCATCGTATAGGGCGTCGGATAGGAACTGCGCCGCCGATCCGGCGGCGGTCGCGCGGTGCCGGAAGGCCTCATGGTTGCGGATTGCGCCGGTAATTCCTTCGCGTTCGTCTTCTCCGAGAGGGAAAGACAGGAGAATCTTTCCCGCCTCCTCAGCCCCGCGCTCGGC
>Ga0163202_1000069_pt1 | contig 17187 bp, 18 predicted proteins | sample PL_2010_300m_FD_113540 | JGI IMG/M metagenome (GOLD analysis project Ga0163202, IMG submission 113540) | Freshwater microbial communities from Powell Lake, British Columbia, Canada to study Microbial Dark Matter (Phase II) - PL_2010_300m | ecosystem: Environmental > Aquatic > Freshwater > Lake ... | reverse complement strand
GCTGGGGACTGGGGGCAGGCGATTGGGAACCGGAGTCCGGCAACCCGGCTCGGACGGATTCAGCGGGCTGAGCCGGCTGGGCCGGTGTCTCGGCCGGCTTGGGCGGCGCTTGTCTCGGCTTGAGGAGCATCTGCGAGCCGATGAGAATCACGGCCACGAGCACGAAGCCGATGATAGTGGTTCGCGAACTAGATGTTTCAGACTGGTTTCTCATCCGGTTGTCGTTCTCCGTTCAATGGCTGTTGTCACGAAGTCTGGACGTCGTCCTTTGTCCTTGGTCCTTAGCCCTCTTGTCGGTACTGGGTCATACCCGCCTGCGGCCAACGGGTGACAGCGGGCGATGCGTTTCAGCGTCAGCCAGATTCCTTTCACCGCGCAGTGCTCGCTCAGCGCGTCCAGCGCGTACTGCGAACACGTCGGCTGAAACCGGCACGAATTCGGCAGGACCAGCCCGAATGTGTTCTGGTAGATTCGTACCAGCAGCCTAAGAAACGTGGAAGCGGAGAGTGGTCCAGTGGTCAGGTGCCGAACCCGATCTGTCATTCTGAGTCCGACGAAGAATCGTCGCTTCGAAGACCCTTTGCTGCTCTCAGGGTGACACTTCGTGTCATCTGCGTTCATCCGCGTCAATCCGTGGTTCACTTCTCCGGCCCCAGTTCTGAATTCTGCTCTATCCGGGCCGCTGCCATCCGTGTTTCTTCGAGCAATTCTGCAAAAGAGAGCTTCCCGGCCGCGGCGGTCGGCTGGACCAGGCAGTCGTATCCTGCCGGGAACCACTCCTTGTTCCGTCGGTAGATTTCGCGGAGCCGCCGCTTCAGGCGGTTCCGGGCCACCGCGTTCCCGACCCCGCGCGGCAGAAGGAATGCGACGCGGCGCGGGGACTGTCCCCGGATGGGGACTGTCCCCAAACTCTCCGCCGAGTTTTCTTCAGGCCTTGGGGCGCAGCGTAAGCTGAGGAACCGCGTGCCGGTCTTGGCGCCCAACCGCCTCACCCGGGCCACGTCTCGTCGCCGGCGCAGGATTTCGGTTCGAGCCAGGGTTTCCGCCATTCATACAGACAGGCGTTTGCGACCCTTTGCGCGACGGCGGTTAATGACGTTACGGCCTCCGGGCGTCTGCATCCGGGCCCGAAACCCGTGAGTACGCTTGCGGCTGATGTTTGACGGTTGGTATGTTCTTTTGGGCATGGGTATTCCTCAGCGGGGATTATAGGCGGGATGGCCGGGAAAGTCAAGAAACGGCGGCCGCAAGGCCCCACCACCGACGGGAGGTTCACCACAAAGGCACAAAGACACAAAGAACTCAGCCGAGATCATGGCCAGAAGGCAGAATGCAGAAGTGCTGACTCAGCCCGTCGCCAACTGCGTACTAGGAGCACGAGACAACGGAGCGCCAACGGCGCTATGACTCCTAGCTTCTAAATCCCAACTGCCAACTACTAACTGCTGATTCCTGGGTCGCGCCCCAATCCTGCCTACTGCTTGCCGTCTACCGTCTACAGTCGACTGTCTGCTCTCTACTGCCTGGTACCCAGCTTCACGATCCGAGTTCGGCTGAAGCCCTCGGCCTGAACGAAGTAAACGCCGGCCGCGAGACCCGCTCCGAACCGACCGGCGCTCGTCCTCTCGGCAATGCTCCCCATGGCATCGTAGACGACAAGGCTGGCGGCAGTGACGGCCACAGTCGAGCCGGCAAACGGGTTGGGCCGGACGGAGAGTTGTCGCAGTTCCACAGCCGGCGCATTGCCAGCAATCCCGGTCTGGGGCGAGTAGAACGCGCCCATGTCCGACCGCGTACTGTCCGGGTCCAAGGGCAGGCTCGGGTCGCCGGAGTCGATGCAGGGAGAGCCCGACGTAAGGTGATAGTCGTGGGTGACCGAGTCTACGAACAGGGGGCAGGCGGAAAGCGCGCCGGTCCCGGCCGACGCTGCGCCGCCGTAGTCAGTTACGTTGGACCAGACGTCGTTGTAGTTGCAGACGAGCGTGCTCTCTACGGAGTAGATGCCGTAGCCTTCGTTCGACACGACGATGTTGTTCCGGATGTCGGGCGTGGCCCAGCTCGAGAAGATTCCGCCGCCCTGACGCGTGGCCACGTTGTCCACAATCGTGTTGTTGTGGATTACGGGCCTGGTCAAGAGTCCTTGGTAGTTCGTGATGAGGATCCCGCCGCCGTTCGTGACGAACGGTCCCGCGTCCTCGCCCGGCCTGACCAATAGTCCGGCGACGATTCGCGCCCGGTCTCGTCGCGGGGCCGCGTCGCCTTTGGAGAGGCCGTTTTCGTAAAGGACGTTCCAGCGTACTCGCGGGGAAGAGCCGTCGCCGATGTAGATGCCGCCGCCCCATGAGTCCGTCTGGTTGGACCGGATGACGTTGTGCTCGATGACCGGTGCGGCCCCGCCCCGCATCATGATGCCCCCGCCGTCAGACGAAGTGGAATTGTCCTCGATGACGTTGTGGGTGATTGTCGGTGACCCGCCGTAGCAGTATATCCCGCCGCCGTTGCCCGCGGTGCCGTTCCTGATTGTGAACCCGCAGATGAGCGCGGCCGTGTCCACGCCCGCCCCGCAGTAGATGACCGTGCCCGTGTGATCGCCGTCAATCACCGTGGAGTCGATGTACGTTGTGTCGCCGCTGACAAGATACTGACTCGTCAGCGTGATCGACTTGCCCGACCAAGTGATGTTCTCGGTATAGACGCCGGGCGCGACCAGCACCGTGTCGCCGTTCGATGCCATATCGATGCCGGCCTGGATCGTGCCCGCACTGTCGGGTACGGGGATGACGCGCGCCACAGCGGGCGCACAGAGCGCGGCGATCGCCGCAAGAACGATGACTGTCTGATGCATTACTGCCTCCCTGGTTGGCGATATATTAGACCGGCGGGCCGTCATGTCAACGGGGCCGGGTTGTTCACCCCAGGGGGTCACAGGTGCACGTGCGGCGACCAGAGGGAACCGTGCTCTGCGTTCTCGCAGGGAGCCGTCCGTGCCGGCTCAATCCGCCTCAGGGGTGGAACCCCTGCTCGTTCCGACGATGGCGCAGAGCCATGGTACGGGGTTTGGGGCGAACAGAGGCGGGCTTGTCAAGTCGGCGAACGGGACGGACGCCTGCGGTTAGTCCGGAATGGAGGAGAGAGGGATTGAGGGATAGAGTGGCTGGATTCCGACCGCTACGAACTGCAAACCGGGGACTGGGAACTCGGCTTCATGCCCCTAACCCTTTTCCAATGCTTCCTGCATGATCTGGCGCTGGTACAGTTTCCAGTAGAGCCCGTGGCGGGTCAGCAGGTCACTGTGCCGGCCGGATTCGACGATACGTCCATGGTCGAGAACATAGACGATGTCACACGCGGCCAGGATTGAAAGCCGGTGGGACACGATAACCAGCGTCGCTCCCTGCATGTAACCGATCACATCGCGGATGAACTGCTGCTCGGTTTCGGCGTCGAGACTGGCGGTTACGTCATCGAGCAGGAGAATCCGGGGGCGGTCAAAGAGCGCCCGGGCGATGGACACACGTCCCTGCTGTCCGCCGGACAGGCGCAGGCCGCGTTCACCGATGAGTTCCTCGGTCCCTTTGGCCATCGCCTTCAACTCGGGTTCAAGCTGGGCGATGCGCACGACCTCGCGCAATCGCTCCTCGGTATCCGGCGCAGTGCGACCAAGGATGATGTTGTTGCGGATCGTGTCCGAGAACAGCCCGGCCTCCTGGGGTGCGTAGCCGAAGAGCGAACGGAGCGACTTCGTCTCGAACTCGGGCTGCGGGATGCCGTCCACTGTGATCTCGCCGCCGGTCGGCTCAGCGGCCCGGACGAGCAGGCGCATGATCGTGCTCTTGCCCGAGCCGACGGTGCCGGCGATGCCGATGCGGGCGCCGGGCGTGAGGACGATGTCGATGTCCTGCAGCGCGGGCGCACAGGGCTTGGGTTGTGCCGCCGGTTGCGGCGGATCGGCGGGCGGCTGGGCGGTGTCTTTGCTGCCGTCCAATTCCGGCCCGGCAACCGGAGCATAGCTGAACCCGACCCGCGTCATGCGCACCTCGCGGAAGTCCGTGGCCGGTCGGGTACCGGCGTTGATCCCGACATCGGGCGGGAACTCAGCCAGCTCGCGGACACGCCGCTCTTCTACCCCGGTTTGCCAGACCCAGGTAATCATGTCGGCGATGCCGATCATCGGCCAGACGAGCATGTCCACATAGGCGTTGAACGCCACGAACTCGCCGATGGTGAGTTTGCCCCGGATTACGAACAGCCCGCCGAGCGCGAGCACGGCCAGCGAACCGAGGCCGGCGACCGTGCTGTAGGTCGAGTTGAAGGCGGCGCGCAAACGGGCACCGCGTACCGCCGAGCGGATGCGTTCATTGAGGACCTTGCGCAGGCGCGCGGCGTTGCGCTCTTCCATGGTGTAGGCCTTGACCAGCCGGATACCTGAGAATGAGGACTCGAGGAAGCTGTTGGTCTCAGATATCTTCTCGCGCCATTCCCGCCACCACTTGTCCACGCGGGGCCCGATCCGGATGTAGACGAAGAAGCTGGCAACGGTCGGCACCAGGATGACTACGGTCAGCAGCCAGTTCATCCGGATGAGGATCACGATGGAGAAGGCCATCGTCAGGACCGAGGTCATGGGCCAGAAGATGCCCATCGCGGAGAACTGGGCGACGTCGTTCAAGTCCTGGTCGAGCCGCTCCTGGACGTCGCCGGACGGGTAGCGGTTGGTGAAAGTGAACCCCTGGTCCAGCACTGAGCGGAAGACCAGGTTACGCGTCCGCCACAGGAAGCGCGCGCCCGAGATCATGTAGGCGAGCGGGCGGAAGTCCTCGGACAGCGCACCGAGGACCCGGGCGGCGACCAGCAGCAACACTAGATTCCACAGCGTGCTGATGACGAAGTGCGCCGGGTCGGAGAGTCCCTGCTGGATCGCATCAATGATGTAGCCGATGATCCGGGGATAGGCAATCGCGACGGCCGAGTAGAAGAGCGTCAGCGCGGCCAGGCCGATGAACTGCTTCCAGTCCTGCCGCCAGAAGCGAAGGACGAGCTTCATGTCGAGCAGGGTTATCGCCCGACGCGGGGGCTTCGGGGTGGCGGCGCTATCCGGCATGGTGAGACTTCCTCATTCCCAAACCCGACATTGAACCACAGAGCGCACGGCGGGCGTTGGACGCCCAAGTCAAGGGGCAAATGTCAAAGGTCGAAGTGTCCCGAACGACTGTCATTCCGAGCGCAGCGAGGAATCTCGCCCCTCCTGTAAGCTTCGGGGCGGGCTCTGCTCCGCTGACAGACGAGATTCCTCGTCGCCCGCTCCTCGGAATGACATCGTCGAGAAAGCGCCGTTGTTGCACGCCTGTTGTACAGAGGCTGATGGTACGGGCCGGACTCCGAGCTTCACCCACTCTGCTCTCTCTGCGGCCTCTGCGGTTATGTCCGCTGCCCGCGTTCCGAGCTACACTCACTCTGTGTTCTCTGTGGCTTCCGTGGTTGTGTCCGCTCCGGGTCCCGGGGCTTGCGCTCACGGCTGCTCCTGGGCGAGGTACTGCAGTTTGTACAGCCGGCTGTAGTAGCCATCCTGGTTGACGAGTTCGTCGTGGGTTCCCTCTTGGACGATCCGCCCGGCGTGGACCACGACGATCCGGTCGACCATGCGAATGGTCGCCAGGCGATGGGCGATGATAATCGCGGTCCGGCCTTTGAGCAGTTCCTCGAGGCCCTGCTGGATGAGATGCTCGGTGTGGGGGTCAACCGATGACGTGGCCTCGTCGAGAATCAGGATCTCGGGGTCGATCACAAGCGCCCGGGTGAAGGCCAGCAATTGCCGCTCGCCCAGCGAGAGGTTGACGCCGCGCTCGATCAGGCTGGTGGCGTAGCCCTGCGGGAACTGCAGGATGCGTTCGTGCATGCGCGCCCGCCGGGCGGCGTCGTGCACCCGCGTTTCGCTGACCGTCTCATCGAACAGGCGCAGGTTGTCGAGCACCGACCCCGGGAACAGGATGACGTCCTGGGGCACGAATCCGATCAGCCGGCGGAGGGATTCGTTCCTAATCCGGGGCAGCTCGGTCTCATCGAGCAGGATCCGGCCGGACTTGGGCTCGTAGAACTTGAGCGCGAGGCTGGCGATGGAGGTCTTGCCGCCGCCGGTCTCGCCGACCAGGGCGATCTTCTCGCCTTTGCGGACCTCCAGGTTGATGTCTTTGAGCACGGTTCCCCGTCCTTCGTAGGCGAGTTCGACCGCCTCGAACCGCAGCGCGCGCCGGAAGTTGCCGTCGGTGAGCCCCAGTTCGCCGTCCGGCTCGGGCACGGTATCGAGAATCCCGAGCATGCGTTCGGCTGAGGCGAAGGCGCGCTGCATGATGAGGATCTGCCTCGACAGGGCGCGGATCGGGACGAAGAAGCGCGTGATATAACTGTAAAACAGGAACAGTCCGCCCACGGTCAACTGTCCTTTCAGGGCAAAGACGCCGCCGAGACCGAGGGTCAGGGCAACCCCGACCATCTCGCCGAAGTCCCAGACCAGCCAGATCCAGGTCCAGATGAACATCTCCCGTTTGCGCACGCCGTAGAGCCGGCGTCCCTTCTCGTCCATCCGGTCGGCGAAGTAGTCCTGGCGGTTGAAGGCCTGCACGACCGGCAGGCTGCGCATCGTCTCGGTGATGAAGTTGTTTATCTCGGCCACGATCCGGCGCATCTGAAGGTAGAGCGGCCGCGACCGCTTCTGCAGCAGGTAGAAACCGACCATCGTAACCGGAAAGAGCCCGGCAATCGCAAGGTACAGCCGCCAGTTGACCAATAGCATCACGACCGACATGCCGATGAGCATGATGAGGTTGCGGGCGAGGGTGACCGCGGTGGACGAGAACATCTCCTGCAGCGCCGAGGAGTCGCTCTCGACCCGGCTGATGAGCCGCCCGACGGGATTGCGGTCGAAGAAACTCGCGGGCAGGCGCACGATGTGGCCGAAGAGAGTATGCTTCAGGTCGGCAATCGCGTTCTCGCCGATAATGGCCAGCAGGGTCTGCTGGAAGTAGCCGGCCGCGCCGATGGCGAGCTGCAGGACCAGAAAGACCAGGCCGACGTACAACAGGCCCCTCACGTCCCGGTTCGGGATGTTGATATCGATCGCGTGCTTGACCAGCAACGGGGCGGCAAGCCCCATCACGGCCGAGCCGATCAGCAGGGTCGCCGCGACAATCGTCCGGCCCAGGTACTTGCGGAAGAACGGCCAGACCCGCGGCAGGAGCTTGAAGCCCTGGCCTCGGGTCTGCGCTTCCTCTTCCTCGATGTATATATCTTCGGCCGGCATTTCAGTTCCTAATCAATGGTCAATATGAGCACGGGGGCGAACTCGAAGAGACAATGGTCACCGTACCTCCTTCAAGGACGGCCCGCCCGTTTAGGGCTGGATTCTAGGAATCAGAGCGGCGGTTGTCAATTCCCCCAGTACCGGATATGGGGACAGATGAACAGGTGCAGTACAGACGCACCGTACCACAGGGCACGGGGCCAGGTCACAGCGTAGAAGTGAGAAGGGAGAATGCGGAAGTGCGGGGGCCGACAACTGCGACCTGATAGCGGGACTATGACCTTGGGCGCGAATGCGCCACGCTCGCGCCGGAGGCGCGGCTACCTGCCCAGCTTTCGGATGCGTTCCTGCCGGCGGACCAGCAGGTATATCAGCGCGCCGATCCAGTGCGTGAAGACGATGACGAGAGCCCAGATGAGCCGGTTGTTGCCTTCGTCAGTCTCGCGGGTCAGGACCTCAACCAGCATCCATATCCAGAGCCCCAGTCCGGCCAGTCCAATCGTGCCGCCGACCAGGCATATCGTAAGCCAGAACCAGCCGAACGTGCTTGCGGCGATAATCGAGCAGGGCGAGTGCATTGTCTAGGATAGCGGCCGGGCCCGGGCTGGTGCCCAGTGTTCACCCAGCGCGGTGAATGCCCGCTACTGCCTCAGCCGAGGCCGGCCGTGGCCCGGCTATTGCCCGAGTACGCCGAGCGCCTGGAGGTCCTGCTGGTGGGTCTTCACCAACTCCAGGTTGGCCGGCGGTATGGCCTCGCAGGCCACCTTCAGGGCCTGGAAGTTAGCGAACACCTTCCTGCCGGATTCGGTCGTGTCCCGCTTCATCTGCACAGTCTGGTCGAGCCCGACTGCCTCCAAGTTGAGAGCCGCCGACGCGACAAAGACCTTGTACAATGTTGCCCGGAACGTGCCCCAATCGGAACCGACGGCCTTGAGCGATTCCCCGACGCCGGGGACGTTCATCCCTTCGACCAATGCCGTAAGCGCATCAACCGGACTTCCCCCTTGCTCCTGCGCAGCGGGCTTCCACTCACCTGCCTTCAGCGCGGACTTGAATGCCGGCAGATTCTTTACGTACTGCGCGACTTCGGCTTCGGTCAGCGTGCTGCAGGCCACGGCCGGGAACGTCATGGTCGCCGCCGGCTTCTCCGGGCTGCTCTTGGGCCCGCAGGCAACGCCGGTCAGCATCACAAGCACGGCAAGCGAAACTGCTGCTGCTCTCATCTGGTTTGTCCTTTCAGTAGGGGGAGAGGATACTTCAGTACCGCCCGGAGTCAAATCGGCGGCTGGACCCAAGAACCGCGATAGGATCAACCACTGAGGCCACGGAGAGCGCAGAGCGCGTGAGGCCAGAGGTCAGGGCCGTACCCTCGGTGAACTCTGTGCGCTCTGTGGTTCAATATCGGATCCCGGGCTGGACGCCCGCGGTCAATCCGGAATGGATGTGCTCATCCGGGAACCTGGAACTGAAGACCTGGAACCAGGAACTACGCGGAATCAGCGGCGGCGTCGGACTTGGCTAATCCAGAATCTGCAATCTACAATCTGAAATGCCTCGGGCGGGCGCGTCAAGCGGGCGGGCGGAAATGGGTAGCGCTCCCAATCCCAAGACGGAGCCGGCTAGTGCCGGCGGTGGCGCCGTCGCGCAGGCTTGGAGTGGTACGGGCAGACCTTCCACCGGGCGCCGGACGCGAACGGGCAGGCGAACGCGGGCACCAGCTTGAACCCCTTTGCCAGCAGGGCCGCGCGGTACTCCTCGTGCCTCGGGTCGGTGGGCAACAGGAGCACGCACGCGTCGGCCCGGTTGATCGATAGTCCGGCTCTGAGTTGGTCCGAAAGGGGCATGTGCGGTCGGAAATTCTCACAATCCATCGTATGAGCCTCCAATGGTTAGCGGGTTATCGGGGCTGCGGGGAACGCTAGCCACGTGCGGTCCTTGGCCGATGTCAGTCCCGGCCCTCCAGCGTTCCATCCAGCCCAGTCTAGGTCATGGCGTCAGGGAGTCAAGCGATTGGCGACTCCCTAATCCTGACATTGAAAGCCACGAAGACACGAAATAGGAGGAAACGGAACCTTGTCCCTCCGCACCCATTAGTTTCGTGTCCTTCGTGCTTTCGTGGCTCCTATGTTGGTTCCCTGGCGACTGGCGAATGGTGACCGGGGCAGGGCGAGGAGAGGGATGAAGCTCAGCCCACTGCGAACTGCAACCGACGCCGAGTCGCCCTGCTCGTTCCTACGGTCGCGAAGCGTCACGAGCGGAGCGAGTCGAACGGGTCTCTCCGGATTCGCGGCCTAAGGCCGCGCCCCGTCGTCAGCGGCAGCGGGGGACTCGGCTAATCCAAGGCCTGGAATCTGCAATCTGGAATGGCGTGGCCGACCGGTCGGGTAAGTCAAGAAACGGGCAGGATCTGCGGAATCAGTGCGAAGTCAGGCGTCTGCGGCCCTCCGTCAGCCTGTTCATGCACGTACACACCGACCGGCGGAAGCCCTCTTTGGCGAGGTCATCACTCAGACCTTCGGACGCCTGCGTAAGCGGTTTGAGCCGGAGCACGTGCCGGTACTTCACGTACCACCGCAGCCAGCCTTCAAAGATGCGCTGCTCGGCCGGGAACCAGCGTCGGCGCGGGAACTGCAGGCCCAACCTGACAGCGGCAGCCATGATCCGTCGGTGGACTATACCCCGCGAGCGGCCAGCCAGTCGCTCGACGCGAAGAGGGTTCGCCCTGCGCACGCGCGAGTACATCCGTCTCAATTCCCGATGGCAATCTGGGACCGCCTCCAAGCAACTGCCGTACCTGGCGGCGGCTACTGCTCGCGCGTACTTATCGAACAGCTTCTGTTCCTCGGGCGTCGTCTCGCCCCTGAACCTTGGCAACCCGAGACTCGGCGCTTCGCGGTTCATCCGCGTGAAGATGGCTCTCGGCGAATGCGACGGGACCTTGCCGTCAAGGCGCAGCATTTCATTTGTGCAAGCTTCGGCCGCGTCCTTCACGTACTTGAAGCGACCTTCGAACAGCAGCCGGAGGTAGCGCCGGAAGATGCGTTCCTCGGGGCCGCGCCAACGAGGAGAACGCTGAAAACCCAAGGCGCGGACGCGTTCCTGCAGGCGTTGGCACACAGCCGAAGTCCGGCGACCGGCAAGGAGACCGGCTGCAGCCAGCTCCCGGCAGCAGTCGGGCAATGCCGCAACTGCGCTCTGATACCGACCAGCCACCACCGCTTTCGCGTAACGCTCCAGCACGGCGTCGCAGTCCGGGCTCCACCGGTGGAATGGCGAGGAGTTGGCGCTTCGTAGTACGCGAACGCAGATGTGGCTGCGGATGCTGACTAGCGACCGCGGCCGGAGCGGAGTCGACCTCTGCGGCAGGGAAAGGAGCTCCTTTCGGCACGCGACGGCGGCCGCCTGAGCGTGGGGATAGCTCCCCTGTGCCAGCTCCCTGGCGTGGCGGTTGACGATTCTATTCTCGGCTGCGCTCAGCCGCGCGCCGGTCCCGGCAAACTCGAGTGCCGCGAGCCGCTTGTGTATCCGCCGCCGGATTGTGTCGAACGGACGCGGGTGACTGGCGACGGGGTCGTTCGGGTTCGCGGCGAGGAGCTGGACGTACAGCCGCTCGATGTCCTGCCGACAGGCCTCCGCCGCGCGCCATGTATCGGGATACTCCCCGGTCGCCAGAGCACGGGCGTAGCGTTCAACGACCTTCTCTTCTTCCGGCAGCCAGCGCTGGCGGGGGTACTTTGGCATCTGTTTGGGATACGGTCTCATGTCAGCCAACAGCCATCGTCGGATGATGGTAGCGACCGGGGCGGGCGTGTCAAACGGACGGACGGTATCAAGTCGCGGCATCGAAACTCCATCGCCCTTGACGCGTTGGTCAATCGGCCTGAGTCAGAAGTCTTTTATTGTGTCCCCCGAACTCACACACCAGTTACGTAGCTTGTGAATCAGGGATTACCCGACAGGATCCAGGAGCCGGACTTCCCGGTCGCTATGTGGACGAGCAGCTTTCTGTTCTTCATCCCGAACCGCTCGGCAAGCGCTTTGGTGCATCCGAGGGGAACCCGCTCGAACGTCTGACCGCGCCGATACACCTTCACCTTCGGCAATTTCGCGTAGGCGCGTCGAATCGCCCGCACCTTGGCCGGGGTCAGCCCGCGAAGCTCGGCCGACACATTGACCCGAGACCCGCCTCGGTAAGCTCGCCACGTTCTCTCGCGTCCCGTCGCCAGTACCAAGTGCCGCGGGTTGCAGCATGGACGACCGTCGAGCTTGTGGACCACCAGCATTCCCTTGGGGATTGGCCCATGCTCGCGTTCGTATATCCGCCGGTGGACAGATCGGTTGGCAGGGCCGAGAACCGCGTAGCCGTTGGCCTTCTGGCCCAACCAGGGCCAGCACTCGTCATCACCACGCACGTCAACCAGCGCGACGAACTTGTCGATGCCCAAGCGCATTGCTGCGTAGAACGCACGTTCGACCTTGCTGCCGTGGCCGGGCACACGAGTCTGCCTGGTGTTGACCGGCTTGTGGGGCAGACGCACCCTCAGTTGACGGATGCGTTCACGCGTCACGCCGACAACCCGGGCAAGGTCAGCTTCGGTATAGCGGGATGCCTTCTCGCCCAACGCGAGTATCCGGTCGAGCGCTAATGGTGCTTGTCTATTCATGCCTCGGAAAAAGAGGGGCATTTCCCGTGTCTCGAGCCTCCGTCAATGACGGGAAAGACTCAGTCTCCAACATTGGTGGATTCTAGGACTCGCGGGCGGGCGTGTCGAACCAGCGGATTCACCCCAAGGGATCACCGTTGCATGTGCGGACTCCGTCTCCCCCAACTTCTTATGGCCGTCGTTATTGCCGCCGTCAGCAGCAAGCCCGCAGCGTCCGCTGCCAAGTCTTTCCAAGACCATTGGCTGTGGTGCTTGGTATCCCACCGTTCCTTGCCCAGCCCTGCGGCCATCGTACTGCCCGCCGCCACCGCCAGCGCAGGCCAGTGGGGCAAGACCCTTGACGCGCCGACGTAGACGAGACCAGCTATGCTGGCACTAACGATGACGTGCTCAGCCTTGTCGATGCCGAACGTCGGGTCGCTCGCGGCGGACGGAACCGACTCGTTCATGATTCGATTCTAGAATACGCGAGCGGGCGTGTCAAATGGGCAGGTAGGGAATCTGGGCAGCGGACCTCCTCCTGCATTCCACTCCTTGACGCTTACCGGTCCAACATGAACTTCCACGCTGAGCCCACGGCAAACGACTCGTGCAGTTTCAACTCCGCAGTGGACTTCATCACGAGCAGGTGGAGCTTCGATCGGTTCACAACAAACGCACCCAAGTAGAACCGCTCCGGAGAGTGCTGGAACGACCCGTCCATACGGCGGTCCACGTACACCTCTTCGCAGCAGACCGTAGCCAATTCCTTGATCTCGGTCCGGTCAGCCAGAAATGAGAGCAGAACTGCTTGCGCGCCGCTTGGGCCTACGAAAACAGGGCCGCTCCTCGCCCGAAGCTTGGCAATCAGATTGGCGAGCCGCTTTGCGAGACGTAGCCAGGCATCTAGATTCTCCTCGATTCTCTTGCCTGCGAGAAAAGCGGCGGCCGAAAATGTGAGTATCACCGCCCATTGAGACGCCCCGCGGCCGTACTCCGCGTCAGCGTTGACCTTGTATTCGCATCCCACTTCTTCGGCTGCCTCCCTGAGGAAGGCGACGAAGGAATCGGATACTCTGTCCTCGGGACTCTCGCTTCCAGGAACAGCAACCAAGAGTTCTAGCGACGTGGTCTCTGCCATGATTGGACTCCTTCTAGTCTATGCCTACGCTGCACTCACGCACGGTCTTCTCCATCTGGCCCTTTGCCTCGGCCAGCGTCTGCTCCTGTGCGGGACCCCAGTCGTCTTCACGGGACATCCGTTCCAGTATCTTGACTCTGAGGTGTGCCAGGGCGAGCCTCATAGAGTTCGTTCTGTTGGGGAAGAATGTCACCCAGTCCCAGTCTCTGAGTTCGAACAGCTTGCGGGCCCGTGCTGATCCTTCAACCCTGACGGGGTCGATGCCCATCTCCTCCAGCACGGCCCTCATGTCAGATGGCAGTTGAGAATAGGACTCCTGTAGATGACGATGGAACCCTTCGATGCCGTCTATTTGGTCTTGGATTCTGCCGACGAGCGCCAGTTCACTCAGAGTATCGTCCAACGGAATCAGCATGTCCTTGGGAGCCAGCGCTTCACGAGAGGCCTGGAGTTGCTGCCAGAATTCCGTAAGGTCGACTGTCGCCGCGACCTCGATGCCTTTGCTGACAAGTAATCCCTTGAGGCCCAACAGCACCTTCTGTGCGAGGTCGCTTGGAGAACTGAAGTGCTCACAGTGTAGGGACCGCTTGAGTTTGCTCCTAAAGACGTCCATCTTTGCGGCAGACTCCCCTCTGTCGATACGCCTGCTGCAGATGGGGGCGTCTTCACTCATCAGGAAACCCAACCGGTCTTTGCGGAGTTCAGACGCCAGGTCGAACTCCGCCTCAGTAAAAGACCTGCCATCAGGAGTCTCCGTTCCGTATCTGAAGGCGAGCGCACAGATGTAGATGTCCGAATGCCTGACACGTTGCAGGCACTCCTCAAGGGGTTCATTCGGGGATGCGTGCCACAGCTCCATGGCCTCAATTCGTATTCTCAATTGGGACAGTGCAGCCAGCACGCCCTCCCTGTGTTCTGCCAAGTCCTCACGGGTGGAGCCGAAGAACACTCTCACCGGTCGGTTCTGTCGCCTCTCGTCAGACATCACGGCTTCTCAGCTTCCGCGAGAGTCAGCGTGCTTGAGTGCAGCATCGCGAGGTGCTCGTAGTCCAGGTAGCGCACGCGGCTCCGGAGTGGTTCGTACACGGTGCGGCCGATTACGTCCTCAAACTGGCGCCGACGTGCGGAATGCCCCACGGCAACCATGTCAACGCGGAAGTCAACCAGTTCCGAGAACTTCTCGAACGCTCCGCGGAAGTCGGTCGTGTGCTCGATCTCGATGACGCTGTCGGGGAACCCTCGGGAGTTGAACCATATGGCATCGATCATCCGCACGGAGCGCAGCACGCGGTCGTAGGTGAACTCAGGGATGGTCGTCGTGTCGGCGATTTCCTTCAGCGGGCGAGCGGTGCAGAGACGGTTTGCATCCTGCGCGGGCACGTAGGTCTGATGGCCTTTCAGGTGCCCGAGTTCCAGGGCAAGCCCTTGATAGTACGAATGGGAAAGCTCTGCGCCTTTCGTGGTTCTGTCGTCGGGATTCTGCATCATCGCCCGGATGTCTTGCGGCAGGCGGTCGCGGTACTCACTCAGCGCCCAGAGGCCTGGCTTGACCTTGAAGAACAGGCCGGACTTCTGCACTATGCGCCGCATGGACGCAAACGGAGTCCTAGTCTTCCACTCCACGCCCTCGACCTCCAAGACGTGCTCGTAAAGGTAGCGCAGCGTTGCGAACCCGCCATTGCGCCTCATTGCCTCTGCCACCGCCTCGACCTGCGTTCTCATCGGTCCTCCGTTCTGGCCAGCCTTCGAACCTGTGTCTCGGCCACGCTGTAATCTACGCCGAGAATGCCGAGAGTCAAGCTGGCACACGGGACTCCTCCAAGCGGCGGATAGCCAGACTCATGTATGCGGGTTCAGTCTCGATGCCGACGAAACGCCGACCATTTCGGACGCACGCGACGCCGGTGGTGCCGCTGCCCATGAAGGGGTCGAGGACAAGGTCAGAAGGCTTGGTGCCGGCAAGGATGATTCTCTCCAGTAAAGCTGCGGGTTTCTGAGTCGGATGCTTGCCGTGCGCTTTCTCGGCGCGGCCCGGAGGCCGGAACTCCCAGACGCTCTTCATCTGCTTGCCGCCAGCCATCAGACGCATCAGCTTGTAGTCGAAGTAGTGCTTGCTCTTCTCCGACTTGGCGGCCCAGATGATGGTCTCGGTCGCGTGGGTGAAGTAGCGGCACGAGAGGTTGGGCGGTGGGTTCGGCTTCACCCACGTGATGTCGTTCAGAAGCTTGAACCTGAGCTGCTGCATGGCGAAGCCGACAGAATGGATAATGTGCGCCGTGCCTGAGACCCAAATGGTGCCGTCTGGCTTGAGTACCCTCTGACAACGGGAGAGCCATTCGCGGTTGAAGTTGTGATTCTCTTCCGGACCGCGGCTCTTGTCCCATTCGCCCTTGTTCACACTGACCATCCGGCCCGCATGGCAGGTGATGCCGCCGTTGCTCAGGAAGTACGGCGGGTCAGCGAATATCATGTCGAATACGCCGTCGGGATAACGCTCGGCCGTCCGGTCCATGATGCTCAGGCAATTGCTCTGATACAGCCATACGCCGCGCGACGGGTCCTTCCAGACAGGATCCGCAGCATATGGCACGCGGGATCATGCCGCGGGATGGTCTAGACGTCTACACTATAGAAGTAGCATCGCGCCCAAGGGCCGCGAGTGACCAGTTACGAGGTTCCAGTGTCCAGTTATCAGAGCGGTCGGGGGCCGCGAGCCTGAGAGACCCGTTCGACTCGCTTCGCTCCCTCAGACTCGGCGTCGGTTTGCAGGTTGCAGTAGAGTACCCAACCGAAGTCAGAAGTCAGAGAGCAGAGACCAGAATTCAGAAGTAGAAAGGAGGGGGGTCGAGGGGTCGAGGATTCTAGGAATCTAGCGACACGCGGCTCTCACGGGGCCCGCTGAACCTACGGCTCGATAGCGAGCACTGCTGCAAGCGCGCGCGTTATCTCCGCCATTTGTGCGTCATTCAACCTGCCAAGGATGCGGACAAACCGCTGCTGTGCCACAGACCGTACCTGGAAGGTGTCGGCCGCAGATGGCTTGTTAAGGCCGTTGTCCGGCGATGGTGAGATTCTGACCAGCCAGGGTGCGATGGCGTAGCGTTCCTTCCACTCAGTAATGGGTACGACCACCTTGAGTGGCAGCGCTCCGACGCTGTCGTCGTTCACGATCACGGCGGGTCGGGTTTTCCGGATTTCCGACCCAACTGTCGGGTCAAGGTTGATCAGCCAGACTTCACCGCGAAGCATGGAAGTCGTCGTGGTCAAGAGTTGTGAATGCCGTTAGTTCGCTGTCAGTTTCGTAGGCGGTCTTTAGCGCATCGGCCGCGATGCTAAGGCGCTCGCGACGTTGCGCAGTCTCATCCATTCGGCCGGCAAGGTATTGCTCGCGCAACTGGTGCAGAGCAGATTCGACTATCCCCAGCCGCTCGTCGGCCGGCAACTTGTTGAGTTCCTCGAGAATGTCGGTTCGGGTCATCTGTCCTCCGTTAGGAGACTCTAACCGCGAAGGGGATGGGGGTCAAGTACGCGCGAGAGTCGCACTTGCGGGAAGGATCGAGGAATCGAGGGCGCGCGTGGCGGGTGGGAATGAGGAGTGCCCGGCTACCAGGCAGTTGCTACGTCGGCGGTGGCGCTACGCGGCTCAAGCGAGAGCGCGCCGGGGGCGCAGGCGGTGCGGCATACGCCGCAACCCCAGCACTTCTTGCGGTCCACGATGACGCCGGCCTGACGCGGGGCGGCGCTTATTGCGCCGAACGGGCAGCGTTTGATGCAGCGCCGGCACTCGGTGCAGAGCTCCTCATTGCGGCGGATAACGTCTTCGCCCTTCCACATGATGTGCACGCCGCCGCGGAGCACGGCCTTCATCGCCATGCACCCGCTGGGCAGGTCGCAGTTGCAGAGGCCCGCGATGAATGGGGTGATGAAAGTCCACGCCGTGTGGCAGAGCCCGCGCTCCTCGGCGCCTCGCAGGTACTCAAGCGCCTCGTCTTTGGTGAGCCGCTCGAACCCCTGGGATGCCGGGCCGCCGGAGTAGTCGCGAAAGCCCTCGGCGAGGAGCTTGTCGTGCTTGTTCACGGTCATGACGATGCAGCAGGACTCGGCGT
>Ga0163202_1000064_pt1 | contig 17634 bp, 14 predicted proteins | sample PL_2010_300m_FD_113540 | JGI IMG/M metagenome (GOLD analysis project Ga0163202, IMG submission 113540) | Freshwater microbial communities from Powell Lake, British Columbia, Canada to study Microbial Dark Matter (Phase II) - PL_2010_300m | ecosystem: Environmental > Aquatic > Freshwater > Lake ... | reverse complement strand
GATCAAGATATTACTAAATATCGTGAAATTATTGAATCACTAAATTTACGAAAATAATAAATTAGTTGTCAAAAATTAGTCGTTAGTAAATAGTCGTTAGTGAATAGTGAATAGTATTTAGTGAATAAAATACATTAATGATTAATAAGTTGTAGGTTTCTAGTTAAAGGTTGCCAGTAAATAAATAACTGAAAACTTGTATTTAAAGCTAACGACTAACGACTATTCACTATATACTAATTAAGGCTAACGGAAAAGCTAATTCCAATATAATCATGAAAAATATTTATAATAATGCGAATTTTTAAATAATAAGGAGGATAAAAATAATTTAATGTTAAAATGTGGAAAAATTAAAATTGATTTGAATGGTAAAATAATCAGCATTGAAACCGGTAAAATTGCCAGGCAGGCAGCCGGCTCAGTTGTGGTTACCTGCGAGGAAACAGTTGTATTGGTAACCACAGTTTCATCTAATGAACCAAGGGAAGGGATAGACTTTTTTCCTTTAATGGTGGATTATGAAGAAAAATTTTATGCTGCCGGTAAAATACCAGGCGGCTTTTTTAAAAGAGAGGGCAGACCAAGCAAGAATGCTATATTAACTTCGAGACTTATAGATCGTCCATTGCGGCCCTTATTTCCCCAAAATTATAAAAACGATGTTCAGGTAATTGCAACCGTTTTGTCATATGATCAAAAAAACTTACCGGACATACTTGCTATGATAGGAGCTTCTGCAGCTTTATGGATATCGGATATTCCTTTTCAATGCCCCATAGGAGCTGTAAGAATTGGATTAGTAGAAAACGAATTTATAATTAATCCCGGTCCTCAAGAATTAGAGAATACCCAATTAAACTTAATTATAGCCGGTACAAAAGATTCAATTATAATGATGGAAGGCGAATCCAAAGAGGTACCTGAGGAAACAATATTAAAAGCACTTGACATTGCTCAGGATGCAATTAAAACTATCATAGAAGGCCAGGAACAACTGGCAGATATTTTGGGAAAATCTAAGATAAAAGAAGAAAAACAATATTCAAAAACAGAAGAATTGGAAGATAATTGCCGTAAAAAAATTAGAGACCTATATGAGAAAAAAATTAAAGAAGCCGTCTGCATAAATGAAAAAAAGGAAAGAGAAGATTTATTAAAAGATATTTTTAATCATATTATTGATAAATTATCTACCGAGGAAAACAATTTACCTATTTTGAAAAATGCCTATGAGGAAATTTGTAAAGAAGTTATTCGTAATTTAATAATCCAGGATAAAATAAGAGTAGACGGTAGAAAATTATACGAGATACGTCCTATTAGTTGTGAAACCGGAATGTTACCTAGAGTTCATGGCAGCGCACTGTTTACCAGAGGACAAACACAAGCTTTGGCAGTTACTACTTTGGGAACAATTAAAGATAGGCAGTTTATAGATACTTTGGAAGACGACACTTCGGAAAGATTTTATCTGCATTATAATTTTCCGCCTTTTAGTGTTGGCGAGGTAAGACCAAGAAGAAGTCAATCAAGAAGAGAGATTGGCCATGGTGCATTAGCAGAGATGGCTTTAAAAGCAGTAATCCCCCCGGAAGAAAAATTTCCTTACACTATTCGTATAGTTTCAGAAATCCTGGAATCAAATGGCTCTTCTTCTATGGCTTCTGTTTGCGGTGGAAGCCTATCTTTATTTGACGCCGGAGTTCCCATAAAAGGATCGGTAGCCGGTGTTGCTATGGGATTAGTAAAAGAAGGTGAAAATATTGAAATTTTAACTGATATTTTAGGTTTAGAGGATCACTACGGTGATATGGACTTTAAAGCTGCGGGAACCAGCCAAGGTATTACCGCTATTCAGATGGATCTGAAAATTGCAGGTATTTCAAAAGATACAATGCAAGATGTTTTACAGAGGTCTAAAGAGGCGAGATTATTTATTCTGGATGAAATGAATAAAACAATGTCTAAACCTAAAGAAAATTTATCTGCCTATGCGCCAAAAATATTAGTTATAAATGTTGACCCTTCCAAAATCGGTATGGTTATTGGCCCCGGTGGGAAAAATATTAAAAAAATCATAGAAATAACGGGTGCCTCTATCGATATTAAAGATGATGGTGAAATATTTATAGCCGCAATTGATGAAAAATCAATGAGTCAAGCCAGAAAAATGATTGAAGCTATGGTAAGAGAAGCCAAGGTTGGTGAAACCTACGAAGGCAAGGTAACCAGAACAACTAATTTTGGAGCTTTTGTAGAAATATTCCCTGGCAAAGAGGGATTGGTTCATATTTCAAAATTATCTCGAAAACGTATAGGAAGAGTTGAAGATGTAGTAAGAGTCAATGATGATATATTAGTTAAATGTATTGGAATTGATGACCAGGGCAGGGTTGATTTAAGAAGAATAGAGGAAGAAGAAAATAATATTGTAAACAATGACGTTGAAAAGAATAGTGAAAAATATGACTGATGCTTATTAAAAGAATATGACATAAATAAAGTAAAAAGTGGATTTGATTTAGTGAAGAATAATAAAATTGAAATAAAAATTGAAAAAGTAAGAGGATGCGAGGATTTACCTTTACCTATTTCCACAAGTGAATTTTCCTCCGGAGTTGATTTATTATCCGCAGAAACTGAAGACACTGTATTGAAATCGGGTAAGATAAAATTGATTTCCACCGGAATTAAAATTATGATTCCCGAAGGTTACGAAGGTCAAATAAGACCTCGAAGCGGTTTAGCCCTTAAACATGGAATTACTGTTTTGAATACTCCAGGCACTATCGATTCAGATTATAGAGGCATTGTAAAGGTAATATTAATTAATTTAGGCGAAGAAGAATTTATTATACGAAGAGGAGATAGAGTAGCTCAATTAGTAATCCAAAAGATATTTTTCGCCAATTTTAAACTTGTAAAGACCGTGGATAAAACCAAAAGAGGAGAAGGTGGCTTCGGACATAGCGGTATAGGAACTAGCGTATAGCGTATAGTAATATAGTATTGCGTATTGCGTATTGCGTATTGCGTAAAGATTCAGGTATTTTTCACTTTTTAGTTTAGACTTATTTTTATTCTAAATTTTGACTATCGGATTCCAAATTTTTAACGATATACTAGATACTAACCAATTACCAGTTAACCGGTTTGCCAGCAACCTGTTTTTACGCATTCATAAATATAATCTTATTACTCATTACTGTATTTCATACGCAATACGCAATACTTATTTACTTTGTCTAGGCGGAGGTATTTAATGACCACTGAACTAATCTTTGGCATGATGGGAGGTCTGGGATTATTTTTATACGGAATGCAGCTGCTCAGTGATGGCTTACAAAAAGCGACTGGTGATAGAATACAAAAAATTCTGGAATTCTTAACTAAAAATCGAGTAATGGGTGTTGTAACCGGGACTCTGATAACTTCCATTATTCAAAGTAGTAGTGCTACCAGTGTTATAACTATCGGATTGGTTAACGCAGGTTTATTAAGTTTAAAACAAGCCGTTAGCGTAATAGCCGGCGCAAATATAGGGACCACCGTGACCGCCCAGATAGTATCTTTCCGTTTAGAGCAATACGCTCTTCCGGCTATCGGAATTGGCTTCATCTTTAATTTTTTAGGTAAAAAAAGAAGTTATAAATATTTTGGCCAAATATTACTCGGTTTTGGTATATTATTTTTAGGTTTATACACTATGTCTCAGGCTGTGAGGCCACTGAGAGATTATGCGCCCTTCTTAAATTTATTAGTAAATATTTCTCACAATCCCTTATTGGGTATCGCGGTTGCTGCAATCTTTACTGCTATAATCCAAAGCAGCAGTGCTACTACTGCCATTGTAATTGCCATGTCTATTCAGGGTATAATCGATATTAGAGCAGCAATCCCTCTTGTTTTAGGAAGTAATATAGGAACTTGTTTTACGGCAGTAATTGCCAGCATAGGTAGTTCTATAACCGGGAAAAGAGTTGCTCTTTCTCATCTATTTTTCAATATCGGAGGAGTTATTCTATTTCTATTCTTTATAAATAATTTCACATACCTTGCATCTTTGACCTCATCAAGTATCCCCAGACAAATAGCCAATGCTCATACTCTTTTTAATGTAATTAATGCAGCGATATTACTTCCATTTCTTTCTTTGTTTGTTAAATTTATAGTTAAACTTTTACCAGGTGAAGAAACGGTTATCAAGAAAGGTCCTATTTATCTAAACAAAAGTATGGTAAATACACCATCCCTCGCTATTATCCAGACAACTAAAGAATTGATTAGAATGGGTGAGATGGTTGAAAGTATGTTAAATGATGTAATCATGTCTTTTATTCAAAATGACCTGAATCTCTTGAAAAAAGTATATTTAAAAGAAGACGTGGTAAATACTTTAGAAAAAGAAATTACCAAATATTTAATATTAATATCTCAACGGTCTCTAAGCTCTAAACAATCAAAAAGACTAACCGATCTAATGAATATAGTTAATGATATCGAAAGAGTAGGGGATCATGCTGAAAATTTAGCAGAACTTACTGAAGAAAAAATAAATGAAAAACTGCCTTTTAGTGAAAAAGCTTTAAATGAACTTAAATTTATGTTTTCTAAAGTTCAGTTTTCTCTAAATAAATCAATTACTGCATTAAAAAATAGAGATATAAAATTGGCCCAAGAGGTAGCTTTAAATGAAGATGAAATTGATAAAATAGAAAAAGAACTTCGTCATAATCATATAAAAAGGTTAAATCAAGGCGTTTGTTATCCCGAATCCGGTGTTATCTTTTTAGATTTAATAAGTAACTTAGAAAGAGTTGGAGATCATGCTAATAACATTAGTTTGATGGTCATTGATGATCTTTCCGAAAATTAGAGGAATATATGTCATTAATATTATTAGGGTTAATACAAGGACTAACTGAATTTTTTCCGGTAAGCAGTTCCGGGCATTTAGTAATAGCAAAATACTTTTTAAAAATACATTTGCCGGGAGCGGCATTTGAAGCATTTGTACATTTAGGGACAGTTCTGGCGGTGATAGTACTTTTTAGAAAAGAAATTAAAGAATTAGTAATTTCTTTTTTTAACAGTATTTATAAACTATCTCAAGGAGAAAATATATCGAATATTTTTAAAAGTAATTCATCATCTAAGCTCTCCTGGTTTATAGTGATCAGCACCATACCGGCGGCAATTATCGGATACACTTTTAGCTCTTTTTTCGAAATTATTTTTAGCAAACCAATAATAGCTTCCTTTATGTTGCTTATTACCGGAGCTTTGCTTTGGTTCGGAAATAAAAAACATTCAGATGGAAATAAAAATATTTCCGAAATTACCTGCAAAGATGCTATTATTATAGGAGCAGCTCAAGCTGTCGCTATTATCCCGGGAATATCGAGGTCAGGTTTAACTGTTATTGCTGGATTATATAGAAATTTAGATCGGGAATTTGCAGCAAAATATTCTTTTATATTATCTGTACCGATTATTTTAGGTGCGTCAATTTTTAAATTTAGGGATTTATCTTCTCTAAATATAAATATCTATGTTCTGATATTATCCGGATTAGTTGCAGCTATATCAAGTTATGGAGCTATGAAAATATTTGTTGCGTTATTAAAAAATCGGAAAATATACTTTTTTTCCTACTATCTCTGGATCGTGTCTGTTTCAACCATTTTAATTACTTTAGTGAAAGGAAGTTAAAAAGTTGAAAATAAAAAGAAAAAATACAACAAATGAAGCATTAAGCATTATAATTATTGCATTTTCTTTGTTATATATTTTTGCCTTTATCTTCACAAATAAAATGGGAATTATAGGAAAAATAATTGTTCAAACAGCTACTCGTAATATCGGGATTGGCGCCTATATCTTCCCCGTCTTGTTATTATTTCTGGGAATTGCAATTCTTTTTAATTATAAACCGCCTAATTTTTATCGTAAACTCTTCGGAATTAGTTTTTTATTTATTATATTTCTTATATTTATTCATCTAAAATTACTATTGCTGGATAATTCTTATTTATTATCGATAAAGGGAGCAGGCGGGGGTTTATTAGGTTACTATTTCGCCAATTCATTATATTTATACTTTGGAATCAAAGGTGCTTATCTCGTTCTAATCTCTCTCAGCTTAATATTTGCCTTATTCATCTCTGAAGTTTCCTATTTTTATATTTTTAACAACCTGGGGAATAAGACAAAGACGATGTTTAATAATATTTACAATGTTTTTAAAAATATAGGAACAAAAATATCTAAAAGCTCAAGGCGCAAAGAAGAGCCCGATTATCAAGAACACGAAACAGATAAAATAGCTAAAAAAATATTTAAAATAAAGAAAACCAGAAAACCGGAAAAAAAATTAGAAGAAGAAGTTATTTTTGACAAAGATTACCAGGAACCCAAACCGGAACTTAAGGTAGACAGATATCAAGTTCCACCTTTATCCCTACTATCTGACCCGTACGCTGGAGAGAAAACGGATTCCAAATTAAACATTGAGGAAAATGTAAAAATACTGGAAAACACCTTTACTAATTTTGGAATTGCTGCAAAAGTGGTTGGGGTTATTCATGGACCAACTGTTACCCGATATGAAATTCATCCTGCACCCGGTGTAAAAATATCTAAAATAACTAATTTAAGCAATGATATTGCTTTGTCTTTTGCGGTAGCTTCGGTCAGGATAGAAGCGCCAATACCTGGTAAAAATGCAGTAGGGATTGAAGTCCCTAACCGTAAAAGAATAAATGTGTATTTAAAAGAAATATTACAAAGCAGTGAATTTCAAAATGGAAAATATAAAATACCCTTAGCATTAGGAATAGATATTGGAGGCAAACCAATAATTGCAGATTTAACCGAACTTCCCCATTTATTGATAGCCGGAACAACTGGATCAGGAAAAAGTGTGTGTATCAACAATATAATATTGAGTATTATTTATAAGCTAAACCCGGAAGCAGTAAAATTTCTTATGATCGACCCAAAAAGAGTAGAGCTGAATATTTACAATGGTATTCCACATTTATTAATGCCTATTGTTACCGATACAAGTCAGGCTATTAAGGTCTTAAACTGGGCAATTTCCGAAATGGAAAAAAGATTTAAAAAATTTGCAGAAGTGGGTGTCAGGAATTTAGATGGTTATAATGAATATGTTGTAAATATTAATAATGATACGGATCCTTTGCCCTATATAGTAATAATAATTGATGAGTTAGCTGATTTAATGCTATCTTCTCCGGCAAAAGCAGAAGAATCATTGTGCAGATTAGCTCAAATGACCAGGGCAACTGGTATACACTTAATAATTGCCACTCAACGTCCTTCAGTAGATATTATTACCGGTTCGATAAAGGTTAATTTCCCTTCCCGAATCGCCTTTGCAGTTTCTACTCAGGTTGATTCAAGAACCATATTAGATATCAATGGGGCTGAAAAATTATTAGGAAATGGTGATATGCTATTTTCCCCGGTTGGTGCATCCAAACCAATTAGGGCTCAGGGGGCTTTTGTGGTAGAGAAAGAGATTAAAAATGTGGTGTCCTATTTAATGAAAAATTGTCCCTCTGCTGAATTTGAACAAGAAGTACTGGATTATAAAAAGAATAATAATATTCTGCAAGAAACAGAAGAAGAGGAAGAGGATAAGCTGTTCAATGAAGCAGTTTCAATTATTATTAATAACAAACAGGCTTCAATATCCATATTACAAAGGAAGCTTCGAATCGGTTATACCCGGGCAGCTCGATTGATAGATGTAATGGAAGATAGGGGAATTGTTGGTCCATATGATGGCCGAAATCCAAGAAAGATATTAATTTCCAGTGAAGAATATTATGATAAATACGATAGTTAAACTAAAAACTTAAAGCGTAAAGCGAAAAATCATTTTCGTTTAACGCATATCGTATATCATATTGCTTATTAGTTAACCAGTTACCCAGTTTACCAGTTATCCAGTTAAGAAACTTGATTTTAATTCTTCAACCGGGTAACCGGCAAACTGGCTAACCGGCTAACCATCTTTACTAAATACTATATACTCGATACTGTTTTTAAAGATTTTGTTTTTTAAAAAAATAAATTAAATATTTTTTCATTTTAAGCAGGAATAAACTCATCTGATGTAGTATTATTATATTAAATGGGTAGTTATCGTAAATACTCGGCGAACCAAGTGTTATTGCGAGGAGCAAAGTAAGCCTGCCCCTTCGAAAGCAGGGGAAGCAATCGCAAATTAACCAACAAACCAGTGAGCTAGCTAACTAAATACTAACGACTATTCACTATGCACTAACGACTAATAAAAGGGGGGTGATAAATGAATTATTTCTCTTTCTGCGTAAGAGTAAAGTTGAAATTTTAAGTATTTAAAAATGAAAGGAGATTTCAGAAATGAAAAAGAATTTATTAGGATTAGTCGTATTAGCAATAATCGTAAGCTTATTTCTTTCTTCGACAGTTTTTTCTGCAGAGCCACTTAAAGTTGGATTGGTATTTGATATTGGAGGAAAAGGAGATAAGTCATTTAATGATTCGGCATCCCGAGGTTTAGCATGGGCAGCAGCTGATTTCGGAATTAAACGTATCGAATTAGAGCCGGGGGTAGATGCAGATAGGGAAGTAAATCTTAGAAACTTAGCTATGATAGGCTATGATGTAATAGTCGGAGTGGGATTTTTATTTACCGATGCTATATCTACTGTAGCAGTTGAATTTCCTGATACTAAATTTGCCATTGTCGATGGGTTTATCCCGGATAAACCCAATGTAATGTCTCTGCTATTTCCGGAGCCTCATGGCTCTTACCTGGTAGGTATGATTGCCGGTTTAAAAGCACTGGAAGACGGAAAAGATACAGTTGGATTTGTAGGGGGTATGAATATACCGCTTATTAATGGATTTGAAGCAGGTTATAAAGCCGGGGTTCAATATGTATTCCCGGATTGTAAAATTCTTTCAGCTTATGCCGGTGATACTCCCATCGCTTTTGCTGACCCGGTAAAAGGGAAAGAGTTAGCTTTGTCACAATATGATAACGGGGCATGGATTGTCTATCATGCATCTGGTCTAACCGGTGCCGGAGTATTCGAAGCAGCCAAAGAAAGAAAAAGATTTGTAATCGGAGTAGACTCCAATCAGAACTACATGGGAAATATCGCGGAAACCGGAGAAAATTTTGGTTTAACCAGTATGTTAAAACAAGTTGACGTTTCAATATATCTTGCTATAAAAGCAGCGGTTGAAGGAACCTTCAAAGGTGGTATTGAAGTATTTGGTTTAGACAGAACCGTTACTATTGGAGATACAACCTATGCCGGAGTCGGTTATGCTATGGATAAGTATAATAAAGATCTTGTATCTGCAGAAATGATAGCCAAGGTTGAAGAAGCAAAAGCTAAAATTATAAGCGGAGAAATTGTTGTCCCTACCGAATAACTTAATAGTTTATTCTAATATATATCGGAGGTATTTATTATTACATGAATATCTCCGATATATTAAATATTAAGTGTAAATTAACGAAGGAGGATTTATCCATTGCCCGAAATTGCTTTAGAAATGAAAAATATCACCAAACGATTCCCCCTTGTAGTTGCTAACGATAAAGTTAATTTTACCGCCTACAAAGGAGAGATACATGCTTTGGTAGGGGAAAATGGTGCCGGTAAATCAACTTTGATGAGTATCTTGTATGGACTTTATCAGGCTGATTCCGGAGATATTTTTATAAATGGAGAAAAAGTTAATATCGTCAATCCGAAGGTTGCTATCAACTTAAAGATTGGTATGGTTCATCAGCATTTTATGTTAGTGCCCCCTTTAACCGTTACCGAAAATATTATATTGGGTATGGAACCCATAAAAAATAATATTTTCATAGATATGGAAAATGCAACTAAGAGAGTTGAAGAATTATCTAAAAGTATGGGTTTTAAAATCGACTCCAAAGCAAAAATTGAAAATATTTCTGTGGGAATTCAACAGAGAGTAGAAATTATAAAAGTCCTTTATCGAGGGGCAGAAATCTTGGTGATGGATGAACCCACTGCAGTATTAACCCCCCAGGAAGTTGAAGAGCTATTCGAAATACTTAGATCTCTAAAAAAACAGGGTAAAACCATTATTTTTATTACCCATAAATTGAACGAAGTAAAGGCCCTATCTGACCGGGTAACTGTCATGAGAAGAGGAAAGGTAGTAGGAGTAAAAAATACCAAAGATACCAATCAAGAGGAAATCGCCAGTATGATGGTTGGCAGAAAGGTTATTTTTGATATCAAAAAAAACCCCCTTAATCTTGGACAGAAAGCTCTAAAAGTCAATAATTTAAAAGCACTTAGTAGCAAAGGATTGCCGGCAGTAAAGAGCATCTCTTTTGAAATAAAGGAAGGAGAGATATTGGGATTTGCCGGCGTAGAAGGAAATGGACAGACTGAGTTAGTAGAAGTTATTACCGGGCTTCGTCCGGCATCAGACGGTAAAATATTTTTGTACGACCAGGATATTACTAATTATTCTCCCCGTAGTATCAGAGAAGACAAAATTGCTCACATCCCGGAAGACAGGAGACAACGCGGAATTATTTTAAATTATACGGTTGCCGAAAATTTAATTTTAGGCAACCACTATCGCCCGCCTTTTAATAAAGGTTTAGTTTTAAGCTTTACCGAAATTAATAAACATGCTAATAATTTAATCAAAGATTTTGACATACGACCTTCTGATAAAGATAATTTATTAAAATCTTTATCCGGTGGCAACCAACAGAAGGTTATTGTCGCCCGTGAATTATACGGAGAACCAAAGCTTTTAATCGCCGCTCAACCAACCCGGGGATTAGATGTAGGCTCTATTGAATTTGTACACCAGCAAATATTAAATGAAAGAGATAAAGGAAAAGCGATCTTACTAATTTCGGCCGACCTGGAAGAGATATTATCTTTATCTGACCGCATTGCTGTTATATATGAAGGCGAAATAGTAGATATTTTAGATCCGAAAAAAACAGACGAAAAAGAAATAGGTTTACTAATGACCGGCGCTACTACAAATAAAAAAATATCAGAGGCCAAGTAGTTTATGGAGGAAGATAAATTTGAAAAGTATTAAAAAATTTGACTTTTACATCCTTTTAGAAAAAATTACTCCTTTAATTGCGGTAACATTTGCTCTAATGGTAGGTGCAATTGTTATCTTGTTAATTGGCGAGGACCCAATTTTTGTTTATAAAACATTATTTAGCAACGCAATTGGTAACAGAGATGGCTGGGGTAATGTATTGTTCAGGGCAACTCCCTTAATATTTACCGGGCTAACCGTCGCCTTCGCTTTCCGCTGTGGACTATTTAACATAGGCGGAGAAGGGCAAATGTATATAGGTACTTTTCTGGCTACCTGGGTCGGGTTTACCTTCACTAATTTACCTGGTTTCATACTTTTACCACTATGTATATTAGCTGCAGCCGCCGGTGGAGCTTTATGGGCAGCTGTTCCCGGAATACTAAAAGCTAAAACAGGGGTACATGAAGTTATTGTTACTATTATGATGAACTGGATAGCCTCCTCTTTAACTTTCTTTCTGGTTTTAAAATTTAAAGCACCACCAACTGAAGCAATGGTAGCAGCAGGCGTAAAACAGATGATTCCACATACCCGTGAAATTGCTGAAGCTGCCCGACTTCCTCGACTTTATAATATTTTTAATTTTTTAAATATAGATTTCCCTTCTTATAATCAAGTAAATATATCTTTTTTTATAGCTGTAGGCGTAGCCGCATTAGCTTACTATATTTTATGGAAAACAAATTTAGGCTACGAAATAAGAGCAGTCGGCTATAGCCCTTTGGCTGCTGAATATGGCGGAATCAGTGTAGGTAAAAACATTATATTGGCCATGATGATAAGCGGTGCTTTTGCCGGTTTAGTAGGAACTAATGAGGTGATGGGTTTTAAATATCGCTGGAGGCAAGAACTTTTCACCGGATTAGGATTTAACGGAATTGCTGTGGCACTTTTAGGTAAGAATCACCCCCTGGGGGTAGTCTTATCTGCTATTTTATTCGGTATTTTAAATTACGGTGGAGCCATAGTCAATATTTATACTGAAGGAAGAATCCCTCGGGAGCTTATTATGGTGTTGCAAGCTGTTATAGTAATATTTGTAGTAATCAGTGATGAAGTAGTAAAGAGAATAATTCGCCAAAGGAGGAAAGTGGTATAATGTTTGGTGATATTTTTAACGCCCAGTTTGTAGCTTCATCTATCAGAGTAGCAATCCCTTTAGCTTTGGCTGGCTTGGGAGGAGTATTTTCAGAAAGGTCAGGAGTAGTTAACATTGGGTTAGAGGGTATGATATTAACCGGTGCCTTTACGGCAGTTGCAGTGACCAACTTTGCCGGGAATCCCTGGGTTGGAGTTTTGGGAGCAATTTTAGTGGGAATTTTACTGGGACTAATACATGCCGTTACCTGTATCACTTTTAAAGCAAATCAGATAGTAAGCGGAGTGGCTATTAACTTATTTGCCAGCGGAATTACTGTATTTTTTAGTTGGCTTTTATTTGGCGAAACCCAAATTATGGTTAAAAGTAGTTTGCCAATTTGGGGATTGCCTCTTCCAAGTATCGGAGAAGGATCAACATTTGTAAGAAATCTTATTGTAATGTTTGCTCATTATTCTCCCTTGGTATACTTAACTATTGTAATTTTTATAATGGCACATTTAATTTTATTTAAAACACCTTTTGGGTTAAGATTAAGATCGGTTGGAGAATACCCTCAGGCCGCTGATACTATGGGAGTAAACATTGTTAAAATGCGATATATAGCAGTAATGACCTCCGGGGCACTTGCCGGATTAGCCGGTGCTTTTTTGTCTTTGGAGCAAGCCCATTTTTTTGTCAAAGAAATGAGCGGGGGCAGAGGATTTATTGCTTTGGCAGCCATGATATTTGGTAAATGGACTCCTCTGGGCACAGCAGGAGCTGCACTACTTTTTGGAGTTGGAGAAGCTTTAGCCATGAGATTGCAAGGAGTGTTGGCTATCCCGGTGCAATTTATCAATATGGTTCCTTACTTATTGGCGATTTTTGTTCTTGTCAGCGCAGTGGGTAGAGCTGTTCCTCCGGCAGCAAGTGGAGTTCCTTACGAAAAAGAAATAGGGTAAAGAGTAAAAAATATTAAGAATAGCTCGACCATAAAATGTTTTAGGTATATAATATAAAAAATAGTACAATTTCCAAAAAAGGAGAAGAATTTAATCAAATGAAAGATATTGGAAATTTTTTAAAAGAGAGAAGAGAAACAAGGGGAGTTTCTTTAATTGAAGTAGAGAAGGATTTAAAGATACGTAAAAAATACTTGCAAGCCCTTGAGGAAGGCAATGTAGATGTAATTCCAGGTAAAACTTACCTTGTAGGGTATTTGAGAAATTATTGCAAATATTTAGATGTAGAGGAAGAAAATGTTAATCAGATGATTCAAACTTATAATAATTTAGAAAAACGGAAATCTGTTAAAAAAGAAACTAAAGAAGAAAATATCTACCTTCAAACGAAAAATAAATCTATGTTTGAGAAAAAAAGATTTTACCTTCCTGTTAAGTATGTTTACTTATCTGGCTTTCTCATTATAATCTTTATTGGATTATTTCTATTAAACCGCTCTCTTAAAGAAGCCCAGTATTTTCCGATTCCTTCGCCTGAAATTGGAAATGAAACTGAAGAAAATATTGAATCGGAAGCAGAGGTTATTATCGCAGAATCTTTGATACAGGAAAGTGTTTTAGCTGAAAAATTACCTGCTCTAAAATTGATAGCAAGTAGCAAAACTTGGGTAAAAATTCTTTCCGAAGATAAAATAATATTTGAAGGAATATTATTTGAAGGAGAAGAATTTTTTTGGGAAACCGACCAAAGCTTAGAAATTATAACTGAATATCCGACTAAAATTGAAACCTATTATGGCGATGAATCAATTGAGATTAGCAAAGGAAGTATTGATAATTTCCTTCTAAAATATAATTTTAATCCTGCACAAAATATTTAATATTTTTTAAGGTTGCCCCGTTAAACAATTAACTGTTAAGCGGGGTAGAGAAACTTAGCATAAAAGTAGAACAGTTAGGAATATGCAAAATTGTGGGAAAGATATTTTTGCCAAAGCTGGCCAAACTTATAATAAGTATGTTCACCTCGGATAAATGCTTATTCGATTTATACAAAGAGGCATTAGTTAAAAATTTTGGAGAAGTTGACATCGAGAGCAATGCCCAATCTTTTGATTTTACCGATTATTATGAAGAAGAATTTGGCAAAAATTTAATACAAAAATTATTTTCCTTTTCCACTTTGATTAGGCAGGATGAGCTTGCTGAAATTAAAATAATTACCAATAGTATAGAAAATAATATAACTCATTCTAAACGAAAAATAAATCTTGATCCAGGATATATTACCCTAACTAAATACATTTTGGCCAGCACCAAAGACGGGCCATCGAGAATATACCTTGATCAAGGCATATATGCTGAGATTACTCTTAGATTCATAAATAAATCATTTGTTCCAGGTGATGAGTACACCTATCCCAATTATAAGACCAATGAGTATGTGAGCTTTTTAAATTCAGTAAGACAGAAATATAAATTACAGCTAAGAAAAAATTTAGATATAAACGATACATGAGGGAGTTAACTATAGATTTTGGAGAAAATAAGAACTTTTATTGCGGTTAATTTAAGTTCGGATATAAAAGAATACTTATCTTCTCTTATGGGTAATATAAATATTCCGGAATCTAAAATAAAATGGGTTGATAAAGATAATTTGCATATCACCATAAAATTTTTAGGTTATCTATCGCAGGAAAAAATAGAATTAATAAAATCAGAATTAAAAGAAATTACCAGTCAACACAAACCTTTTCCAATACAACTATCTTCATATATTGGAGTATTTCCAACATACACAATGCCTCGAATAGTTTGGATAGGTATTAAAGAGGGAGTAAATAGATTAGAAGAGTTATATAATTCCATAGAAATAAATTTTTTTAAAGGGGGTTTTCTTAAAGAAGAAAAAGGCTTTTCCAGTCATATAACCATAGGACGGGTAAAATATATCAAAGATAAGGCCAATTTCATTCAAATATTAAAAAGAATTAAAATAACCAATTTACCCCAAGAGATTAACAGTATTGACTTGATGGAAAGCGAACTGACTCCGAGTGGTCCCATATATAAAATAACAGCTAAATTCGCTTTATTAAAACCATAGAATATTACAAATATTACTAAAATATTTATTCAAAAGAAAGAAACGCAAAGGAGTAAAATAAAAAATGACTGACAAAACGCAAGAAAATATTTCAGAAAGAGAAAAAGCACTAAATGTGGCTATGCAGAATATTGAGCAAAGATTTGGAAAAGGTTCCATAATGAAATTAGGGGATCGTCCCAAAGTTTCTGATAGTGACAGTATTTCTACCGGTTCATTGAGCCTGGATATTGCTCTTGGAATAGGTGGAGTTCCGCGAGGAAGAGTAATTGAGATTTTTGGTCCTGAATCCTCCGGGAAGACTACCCTTGCTTTGCACATTATAGCTGAGGCTCAGAAAAATAACGGTATCGCTGCTTTTATTGATGCTGAACACGCTTTAGACCCAAAATATGCCAAAAACATTGGTGTTAATATAGATGAATTAATCATATCCCAGCCTGATACTGGCGAACAGGCTTTAGAAATAACTGAATCTTTAGTAAGAAGCAACGCGGTTGATGTTATTGTAATAGATTCAGTTGCCGCTCTGGTACCTAAAGCAGAAATAGAAGGCAATATGGGAGATTCCTATATGGGATTACAAGCAAGATTAATGTCTCAAGCTTTAAGAAAACTCACAGCAATTATCAGTAAATCAAGAACTACAACTGTATTTGTAAATCAAATTAGAGAAAAGATAGGCATCTTTTTTGGTAATCCTGAAACTACCCCTGGCGGCAGAGCGCTCAAGTTTTATTCTACCATTAGAATGGATATCAGAAGAAAGACCACTATTAAAAAAGACGAAGATGATATTGGAATTACCGCCAAAGTGAAGGTAGTAAAAAATAAATTAGCACCCCCCTTTAAAGAAACAATTTTCGATATAATTTTTGGTAAAGGAATATCCAAAGAAGGAGATATTATAGATCTTGGTATAAAATATAATATATTACAAAAATCAGGAGTTTGGATATCTTATAATGAAATAAAATTTGGACAGGGGCGTGAAAACAGTAAAACCTACCTGCAAGAACACCCTGAAGTTGCAAAAGAAATAGAAGATAATATATTAACCGTCGCTGGGCTTAGTAAAAGAATAAGCAAAGAGGTTCCGAAAAATAAATAAAATTATTTCAATAAATTATGATAAAAAAGATCTAAGTCAAGTAGTTATTTATACAGACAATGGCACTAAATACAAGCTAAATGAAAACGTAATTAAGCTATTAGATATTTACGTAGATAAAATATTATCTGAACAAGAAATAGGAAAAATAATTTCAGAAGATAAAACCGAAAGGGGCAAAGCATACCTTTTAAGACTTTTATCCCGGAGAATTTATAGTAAATATGAAATATCAAGAAAACTAAATAACAAAGGATATCCTGAAAAAATTATCGCTAATCTTATTTTCTGGCTGGAGAATAATGATTATATTAACGATGAGCTTTTCGCCAGTATGTGGGCACAGTCTCGATTGCAAAATAAACCCATAGGAAGATATAAATTAAATCAGGAATTAAGAACAAAAGGAATTAAACAGGATATTATCCAAAAAGTAATAGACAAAACATATAAAGAAATGGATGAACTAACCCTGGCACATAATCTTATAAAAGAAAAGATTGTAGCATCCGAAATAAAAAATATCAGAATAGATCCCATGAAAATCTATAATTTTTTATTAAGAAGGGGTTTTTCACGGGGTATTTCAAAAAGAATTTACGATGAACTAAACAATGAAAATAGGTAAAAAAATAATCACTTAACATATCTCGTTTAAACTAGCGTAGAGCGTAGAGAGCGGGTAGCGTATAGCGTATAGCGTATAGTTAAAAAAGAAGAAAAAAAGAAGAAGAAAAAGACGGAATGCAAAGACTAATTTTCCTCTGTCATTCCCACGAAAGTGGGAATCCAGGAGCCAAATTAGTATATAGTAAGAATGGTTAGCTGGTTAGCCAGTTTTCCGATTATCCAGAATAAATGCGTATCTCGTATCTCGTGAATCGTATCTCGTTAAGATGGTTAGCCTGATAGTTAGATTAATTTGTATCTTGCATCTTGTATTTAATACTAGCGACTATTCACTATTCACTAACGACTAGTTAATTGGTCAATTGGCGAATCGGTTAATTGGTCAATTGATGTTAACTGGTAAACAGGGTAATTGGGTAACTGATATGCGATACTATATTATTACTATACGCTGTACACTCTGTACGCTATACGCTATAATCTTAACTCGATACTCGATACTATATACTCAATACTTTCTTTTGTAAAGATTGATAAATATACTTAATTAAGCTATAATTTTAAAAATGTCAAAACTATTTGGAATGATAAAAGG
>Ga0163202_1000061_pt1 | contig 17697 bp, 13 predicted proteins | sample PL_2010_300m_FD_113540 | JGI IMG/M metagenome (GOLD analysis project Ga0163202, IMG submission 113540) | Freshwater microbial communities from Powell Lake, British Columbia, Canada to study Microbial Dark Matter (Phase II) - PL_2010_300m | ecosystem: Environmental > Aquatic > Freshwater > Lake ... | reverse complement strand
CTCAAGGATTCGAGGATCCGAGTGACCGGCACTGGACCCCTTGAATCCTTGAGTCCTTGAATCCTCTCCCAGCAGTTCGCGGACCGTCTCACGGTCGTCAAAATGCCGGCGTTCAGTACCGACAATTTGATAGTCTTCGTGTCCCTTACCGGCGACCACGACCGCGTCGCCGGGCTTCGCTTCGACCAGAGCCCGACGGATTGCCTCTTTGCGGTTCGGCTCCACTATTCTGGAGGCCGAACCCATACCGCGTAGGATTTCGTCGATGATCGCCTGCGGCGACTCGCCGCGGGGACTGTCGGACGTGACGATGGCCACGTCGGCGAGCAGGACCGCCGCGTCGCCCATCAGCGGCCGTTTGCCGCGGTCACGGTCCCCGCCGCAGCCGAATACGACGATGACCCGGCCGGATGTGGACTCTCTGACCGTCGAAAGCACCCGGCGCAGCGCGTCCGGCGTGTGGGCGAAGTCCACGTAGACTTTGAAGGGCTGGCCGACGTCCACCGGCTCAAGGCGTCCGGGAATCGCGGCAAGCGCCTCTGCGCCCGCGGCCATCAATTCCGGAGTCCAGCCGATTGACTTGCCGATGCCGATTGCTGCGAGCAGATTGGAGAGGTTGTGACGGCCGATGAGCTTGAGCCGCACCGGCCAGATGCGGGCGTCAACGTTCACTTCGCAGTCGAGGCCGTCCGGCCGCACGCCGGTGACCCTGCCCCAGACGTCCGGCACCGGCTCGAGGTCGGGCCGCGTGCCGTAGGAGATGACGCGGGCCTTGATCTCGTGCGGGATGTTCCGTCCCATGGCGTCGTCGAAGTTCGTAACCGCCACCGTGCCCGGTATCAGCGCGGTGAAGAGCCTCATCTTGGCTTCGCGGTAGGCATCAATCGTCCGATGGAAATCGAGGTGGTCCTGCGTGAGGTTGGTGAACGCACCAACCTTGAAGTCGAGGTCGAACACCCGGTCGAGCGCGAGCGAGTGCGACGAGACCTCTGCGATGCAGAGCGGAACCTGCTTCTCCACGAGCCGTACAAGGAGCTGTACGAAGTCCAGGCTTTCGGGCGTTGTCTGACCGGCCTTGACCGTGTCGCCGCCGTCATAGTACTCGATCGTCCCGACGAATCCCGGCTCGATGCCGGCCTGCCTCGCCATCGACCGCACGAGAAAAGCCGTCGTCGTCTTGCCGTTTGTCCCGGTAATACCGACCAGGCTAAGTTTGCGGGCCGGGAAATCGTAGTAGCGGTTCGCGGCCTGTGCCAAGAAGCGACGCGGGCTCTTGGTCTGGACCACGGTCACCCAGTTCTTGTGCACGCTGTTGACGTCGGTCGTCGCCACAGCGACCGCGCCGCGGTTGACGGCCTCGTCGATGTACTGCTGCCCCGACACCTTGAACCCTTCGATCGCGACAAAGAGGTAGCCGGGCTTCACCGCGGCCGAGTGGTAGGCGATGCCCTTTATCTCTAGCGCCGAGTTACCTTGCACCGTACAGGGAACGCCCTTGGTCAGGTCCGCGATTCGCTTCATAGGCGGGAGAGGATTCCAGGATTGGCCGCGGCGGCCCCTGTCTGACCGTGCGAGGATTGGAGGAGGCGAATGCCGGATGCTAGAATCCTCGGTCCCTTGACCCCTTGAATCCTCTGCCTCATCCGGTCCAGCATGATCAGGCTCTCGCCGATCTGCTTGAACACCGGGCAGGCAGCAGTGCCGGCGAATCGCTCGGTCTTCGGCTCATCGATCAGCACCGCGATGACGTACCGGGGCTGCTCCTTGGGGAAGAAACCGACAAAGGTCATACGGGACTTGGTCTTCGAGTAGACGCCACCGGGTTCCACTTTCTGGGCGGTGCCGGTCTTGCCGCAGACCGACACGCCCTCAATCTGCGCGAGCCCGCCGGTTCCTTCGGTAACGGCCCTCTCCAGGATGTCCTTCATGCGGCGCGCACTCTCCGGCCTGATTGCCTGGCGCAACCGGCTCGGGCTGAACTGTTTGACAGTGACCGAGGCCGACCTGCGCACCACCCGGTCGCCGGTCTCCGGATACCGGTCTCCAGATACTAATCTACGGTTTCCGGGCCGCTGCACCGACTCGATAAGATAGGGCCGAAGATAGGCGCCGTCGTTCGCAACGCACAGGTAGGCCGCGGCGAGCTGTAGCAAAGTGACGGTCACGCCCTGGCCGAAAGCGATATTCGCGAAGCGCAGCCGGTTGAGCTTCCCCGGCGGGTCGATCCAGCCGTTTCCCTCATTGGGCAGGCCGATCCCGACCGCGTTGCCGAATCCCAGAGCCCGCGCGAGCTCGTAGTACTTCTCCGGTCTCAGCTGCATGGACAGAAGCGCGCAGCCCGGGTTCGACGACTTGACGAACAAGCCGGCGAAGTCGAGCACGCCGTTCTTATGGACGTCGTGAATCTTGTACTTCCCGATTTCGACGAACCCGGACGAGACGTCGAAGGTCTGCCGCGTCAGCCGGTCCGCGTCAGGGCTCTCCAGCGCGGCGGCGCAGATGACCAGTTTGAACGATGACCCCGGCTCGATCTGATCCGATAGGGCGGCGGACTTGTACCTTTCCTTGGGGAATGCCGCGTACCGCATCGGGTCATAGCCTGGATAGTCGGCCAATCCCAGGATCGAGCCTTTCGCGGCGTCCAGCACTATCGCCGAGCCGCGGAGCGCGCCGCACTCCGCGACCCGCTGCCTCAGGGCATCGTAGCAGATCTCCTGCACGTCAAGATCCAGGGTCAGGTGAATGTCGAGGCCGGCCACCGGGCGCCTGGTCGGGAAGCTGGGATACGGGAATGCCCGGCCGATCGCGTCTTTCTGGAGCTGGACCCAGCCCTCGCTCCCGCGCAGCACCGAATCGTATTCGAACTCGAGCCCCGCCCGGCCCCGGTCGTCACCAGTGAATCCGACGACGTTGGCGCAGATCTCGCCGTGCGGGTAAACCCGAGCACATTCGTCGTCAATATACGTGCAGTTGCCGAACTGTCTCTCGACCAGCACCCGTCGCAGCGAATCTCCGGCCGCGTAGTCCACGTCGCGTCTGAACCAGAACAGGCGGTTGCGGCGACGCAGCTCATGGGTGATTGCCTTGCGCTCGGCGAGGCCGAAGTCGGCGAGGATTCCGGCCAGAGTGTCCCTGTCCCTTGCCCACTGCGGCAGTATCCGGATCGAACAGCAGGAGCGATTGAGCGTCAGCGGCCGGCCGCTCGCCTCAAAGACGCGTCCGCGCGCGGCATGCAGGTCGAGAGTCTCGCCCTGCTGCCCCATCGCCTGCCGCTCGTAGTGCTTCCACCGCCCCAGCTGAACGTATCCGAGAAAGACGAGCAGACCTGTCCAGACCGCGGCGGCCGCGGCAATGAGTACCTTGGTGCGACTAACGGGCTGCCGCATCCGCCCCCGGTTGTCTTGCCATTGCCACCACCTGCCCCTGAGCGATGACCATCTGGTCTCCGGGAGCCGCTGGCCGACCGTGCGCGACCCAGAGCGAGTCCATCCTGGCGAACGCGGACAACCGGACGATCTCGGCGTCCACTCCATCGAGCTGCTCAGCCAGGAGTTGCCGCCGCGTCTCCAGCCGCGACAAGTTGCGTGTCAGCTTCACGCTGTAGCTGTGTTGATACAGGTAGGCGACCGCCAGAACGCAGAGAACAAAGACCAGGAGAATACGCCGGATCATGGTCATGAAATCACCTCCGCAGCCCGGAGCCGGGCTGACCGGGAGCGGGGATTCCGTGCCACCTCCTCCGCGCTCGGCCGGACCGGCTTCGGCGTCAGCAACTGCAGCTTCCCGGCAATCCGCCCGGCCCGCAGAAACTGCTTGACTTCCTTGTCCTCGAGTGAATGGTAGGAAAGCGCGACCAGCCTGCCGGTCGGGACAAGCACTTCCAGCGCCCCGGCCAGACCCAGCTTGATATTCTCAATCTCGTGGTTGGTGACGATTCTCAATGCCTGAAACACTCGCGCCAGCGCCTTGCGGGCGAACCGGGCCGGCACCGCATCCCTTACCGCGCGGACCAGGTCACCGGTCGTTTGCAGCTCTCGTCGTCTCTCGTGGATGACGCGCGCCACTCTGCCGCTCATCGGCTCCTGGCCGTATGCCCGGAACCAGTCACGCAGAGTCGGTTCCGACGAGTTGCGAATCAGATCCAAGGCAGTCGGAATGTCGGCTGTCTGGTCGAATCTCATGTCGATTGGCCCGTCCGCGTCGATCGCGAATCCCCGGAGACCCGACGTGAGCTGGTAGAGGCTCGCGCCGAAGTCGAACAGCACTCCAGTCACTGGTTCAAGACACAGCTCGCGTACCAGCGCGGGCAGACCAGTGTAGTTTGCGTGAACGATCTCAACATTGTTGAAGTCACCAAGTTGCCTTCTCGCCGAGGCCAGTGCCTCGGGGTCGCAGTCGATGCCTAGCAGGCCGGATGGCCAGCGCCCCCGGCCTTGACCGGCGTCGCGATGCGCTGGCGGTCGCTCGCGTCCTGGGGACGCGGTTCGGTTGCGCTCGCCCTCGTCGCTCGCGGCGAGGGCTTGGAGGATCGACCGCGCATGCCCGCCTCCGCCCAGGCAGGCATCAATGATGACCCCGCTGCTCGGCCTGAGGTGCTCGAGAACCTCACGGGGCATTACCGGCTGATGGTACATCGTGCTGGACCTGTCCGCCGGGCAAGGCGGTTCTCTCCCCGGCCGCTTGTCTGCCATCAAGCCTCTTGATAAGTTCGTCGTACAGCCGGCTGTTCTGGAGTACGTACTCGTCGAACCGCGCGGGGTTCCAGATTTCAAAAAACGGTCCAAGACCGACAAACCGGGCCTCAGCGCGGATGCCCGCCAGATCGGTGAGCTTCTTCGGCAGCAGCACCCGACCTTGACCATCGAGTTCTATCTCTGCGGCGCCCGGCAGCCACAGCCTCCGCAGCACCAAATCCTGCTCACTATAAAGATCGAGATTCCTCAGCCGCGTAACGTGCACGCGCCACTCGGGCCGCACGTGAGCTTCGATGCACCCGCTGGCTCCTCGCAAGAGCACTACCTTGTCGTCGGTTCCGGTTGGGAAACTCCGCCTGAAGCTCGAGGGAATCGCCACGCGATTCTTGGCGTCCACAGCGTGAGTGTGGTCACCAAGGAAGAGGAAATCGTAGCTATCTTCCAACATATTTCACCACTTCAGTGTAATCTAGCTTGATTCTATAATTACTATACGCCCACGTCAAGCAATATATCAGCCATTGAATGCCACGTAAGTATTGGAAGATAATTAGCTTAAGCCGGTGGGGAACTGTCGGCAGACCTCGACTCACGCAAGGGTGTCGCCGGGGATAGAACTTCGGCTGAGATCTGGCTGAGTCCTGGCTTGACTGAGTTTCAATTCGGTGATATGGCTCGGAACCCCTGGGGCCGATGCGGATGAGGAACTCGCAAACGACGACCGTTAAGTCCTTACGGGCATGAACGGCACACCGGAAACGCTTGACATGCCGCCTGATTCCTGATTGAATGGGGCATGCACACCGGCACACCCGTCGCCCGGACGAGAGGCACGGGCAGTTGAGGACGCGCACCGCAACCTACTGGCGCGAACTGCGCAAGACGTTCCCGAAGTTGGCCAAGAAACACGGGACTCCCCTGTTCGTTGTCAGCCGCACTCTGCTGCTGGAGCAGGTGGCCCGATTCCGCAAGCTCCTGCCACGAGTCGAGGCGTTCTACGCTGTCAAAGCCAATCCCAACCCGCACGTGCTGAAGGTATTGGCCCAGGCCGGGCTCGGGTTTGACGTCGCGTCTCCGCAGGAGATTGAGTGGGCGCTGACTGCGGGAGCGACCCCGGACAAACTGGTCTACGCCAACACCATGAAGCGCAGTGCGTCCATCGAGTTCGCCTGCCGGCGCAAAGTGAACTTGATGACGTTCGATTCAGAGTACGAATTGTCCAAGATTGCCTGCCACGCCCCTGGCGCATCAGTCATGGTTCGCATCAAGGTCCCCAACGTCGGCTCAATAGTCGAACTCTCACTGAAGTTCGGTGCCGACCCCGGAGATGCGGTCCCGCTGTTGCTGAAGGCCGGCAGGCTCGGGCTCAAGCCGGCAGGCGTCAGCTTCCACGTCGGCTCGCAGTGCACTCACGGTGACAACTACCTCGAGGCGTTCGAGCTCTGCAAGATAATCGTCAACGATGCACTGCTCAAGGGACTGCCGTTGGAGATGATCGACATTGGCGGCGGGTTCCCGATCCGGCACTTCGACACCGACGAGGACTGGTTCGCCAACATGGTGCCGGCCATGAACCTGGAGCTCGGCCGGCTGTTCGCACCGAGTGTCAGGATCATCGCTGAACCGGGCCGCGCCCTGGTCGGCCCCGCGTGCATCCTGCTGACCAGCGTCGTGGGCAAGTCCATCCGCAACAACAAACACTGGTATTTCCTGGACGACGGCGTGTACGGGGCTCTCTCTGGCATCATCTTCGACCACTGCAAGTACCAGTTCGAGGTCCTCAAGAAAGGGCCGACCCAACTCACGACTCTGGCCGGGCCCACCTGTGATTCGCTCGACATCATCTCCGGGGCCGAAGAACTGCCCGAACTCGATTTCGGCGACCTGGTCTTTGCCCGCAGTATCGGCGCCTATTCCCTGGCCAGCGCCACAACTTTCAACGGCATCCCTCCGGCCAAGCCGGTGCTAGTTCCATAGGGAGAAACAGTGAGGAAGACCCGAAACCCTCGTCGGTCGACCGGGGCCGTCGAGGCCAAGTCTGAATCCAAGGCGCCCGTGTCTCCGCGCGCACGCAAGGACCTCAGCGAAGTGCCGGACAGGCTGCAGAAGTGCGAGTGCCCGCACAAGGCAAGGTATATGAGCGGCAAGCGCATCATGCCCGCCGGCATCACCGGCCGCGAGCAACTCGCCGACCTGATGGACCGGACATTTCTTGCCTACAACGCGGCGCGTCTGCGGCAGGGCTGTGAGCTATTCACGAACAAGATGCTCGCCCCTGATACGGTGGTCGGCATGAGCCTTGCCGGCGCTCTGACGCCCGCCGGCCTCGGCTGCTCGTCGATCGTCCCGCTCATCAAGGCCGGATTCGTCGACTGGATCGTCGCGACCGGTGCGAACATGTACCACGACCTCCACTTCGCTTTCAATCTGCCGCTCCATGTTGGCTCGCACGTCGTGGACGACACGGACCTGCGCCGCAACGACGTGGTCCGAATTTACGATATCTTCCTCGGCTACACCGACTGCCTGATGGCGACGGACAAGATACTCGACTCGATTGTCGTCCAACCCGAGTTTCAACGGGAAATGGGCACGGCCGAGTTCTACTACCTGCTCGGCCGGTACGCGGCTGAGTGGGAGCGGAAGACCGGCAACAAGGACGTTTCGGTTCTGGCCGCGGCCTTTCGTGCGGGGGTGCCAATCCACACGAGTTCGCCCGGCGACTCCACCATCGGCATGGGCATCGCAGGACTGGAACTGAAGGGACTGAGGCTACGCGTCAACCCGTCGATCGACGTCAACGAAACAACATCCTACGTGCTCCATGCCAAGCGGTCGGGCGGGAAATCGGCCGTCCTGCTGATCGGCGGCGGCAGCCCCAAGAACTTCATGCTCCAGACCGAACCGCAGATACAGGAAGTCCTGAAAATCAAGGACGTCGGCCACGACTACTTCTTCCAGGTAACCGACGCCCGGCCCGACACCGGCGGGCTGTCCGGGGCTACTCCGCACGAGGCAGTATCGTGGGGCAAGGTGGATCCGGAAAAGCTGCCTGACGCACTGGTCTGCTATGCTGACGTGACGATTGCGCTACCGATGCTTGTGCACTACGCCCTGACCAGGCATCGGAAGCGCAAGCTCCGCCGCCTCTACGGCCGGCGCGCCAGACTGCTCGAGGACCTTACGCGCGAGTTCCTCGCGCACTCGCACTCATAACAGGAAGGGTTCCAGGGTCCGGGTCGGACCCAACCCCCAGCCCCCGACCCCGCTAGAGCTTTTCCAGCTCCTCGCTGATCAGCTGCCGCTGGTACAGCTTCCAGTAAAGCCCCTGCTTGGCAAGCAGGTCTTCGTGCTTCCCCTGCTCCTTGACCTTGCCGGCGTCGAGCACGTAGACCCAGTCGCAGACGCTCAGCACCGAGAGCCGGTGCGATACGATGATGACTGTGACTCCGGGCAGCTGGTTCATCATCCGGTTGACCAGCTCCTTCTCGGTTTCGGCATCAAGCGCGGAGGTGGCATCGTCGAAGACCATGACCGGCGGACGGCCGACGAGGGCTCGAGCAATAGCCGCCCGCTCCTTCTGCCCGCCCGATAGTCGGGTCCCGCGCTCGCCCAGCATCTCGTCGAGACCCTTGGGGAATCCAGCTACGTCCTCTGACAGCTCGGCGCCGGCCACGACGGCCCGCAGTTGCTCTTCGCTCACGTTCTCACGGCCGAAGATGATATTCCCCTTGACCGTATCCGAGAACAACGTCGCTTCCTGCGGTGCGTAGCCGAAGATCCTCCGGTACGCGTCGAGGTCAAGCTCCCTGATATCCTGCCCGGAAAGTGTCACGCTGCCCTGCTGCGGATCGGCCGTGCGGAACAGGAGCCGGAAGACGGTGCTCTTGCCCGAGCCGACCGTACCCGCGATGCCGACTTTCTGCCCCGAAGAGAAGACCATCTCCGCATCGTCGAGCACCGCCCTCGTGCCGTAGGTGAAGGACGCGTGATTCAGCCGCAGCTCGCCCGGGACCGGTCGCTTTGGGTCTGCCGGCGGCGCGACCTCGGGCGGATGCGTCTTGACCGACTCGATGCGCTCCGCGGCCCCCTGGGCCCGCCGCCCCGCCACGAACAGGTTGCCAATGTCGAACATCGGCATGATCAGCATCAGGATGTACGCGTTGAACGCGATGAACTCGCCCAGGGTCAGGCTCTTGTGTATGACCTGCACGCCGCCAATCCAGAGCACGATTAGCGTGGCGACCCCGGCAATCGCCATGTACATGATATCGATCTTCGCCTCGGTGCGAGCCTCGCCCATGGCGACGCCGACACGGTCATCGAGCGTGCCGCGGAACTTCCGCCCGAGCCTCTCCTCCATGCTGTAGGACTTCGCGAGTCGAATGCCCGTGAACGCTGCCTCGAGTTGGTTGTTGATTTCGGATATCTTCTGCCGCCACTTCATGAACCAGGAGTAGACCAATGGCCCGAGCTTGATCCACACGAGCACCGCGAGCCCGAGGGGCAGCATGGTAACGAGCGTCAATAGCGGGTTCATGCCCACCATAATGACCAGCGCGAAGACAACCGTCAGCCCCGCCGCAACGAATCGGAACAGCCCGGAACAGGCGAACCAGGATAGCTCGCCCATGTCGTGGTCGAGCCGCTCCATGACGTCGCCCGTCGGGTACTTGGCGCTGAACGTATGTCCCATATCCAGCGCCCTGCGGAAGACCTCGCTTCTCACCTTCCACTGGTACAACTCGTTGGTTCGTGCGCGTGAGAAAGGCAGCAGCACCTCGCCCACTACACGCAGAAACCCGAACCCGACGAGGAGCAGCACGAACCTGAACAGCTCCGGCTGCGTGACCCCGCGCTTGATCCCGTCAACAATCAGCCGCAGGAAGTAGGGGAACACTATCGAGATCGCCGTGACGACAATCGTGCCGGCGAACAGCCCAACCGCCGAGCCCGGCCGCTGACGCCAGAAGTCGAAGACTATCTTCAGACTGCCGCCCTTCTCTGCCTGGGCTTCGTCATTCGTCCTTCGTGCTTCGTCCTTCATCCTAAGCCGTCTCCCCCACATACTGCAGTCGGTACAGCCGCGAGTAGATGCCTTCCCTCGCCAGCAGTTCGTCGTGACTTCCCTCTTCGGCAATGCGGCCCTTGTGCACGACCAGGACCCGGTCGGCCATGCGGATCGTGGCCAGCCGGTGCGCCACGATGATTGCGGTCCGGCCCTTCAGCAGTTCCTCCAGACCTTCCTGAATCAGGTGCTCTGTGTGTGGGTCGACCGATGAAGTTGCTTCATCCAGGATCAGGATCTCCGGGTCGCGCACCAGGGCCCGGGCAAATGCCAGGAGTTGCCGCTCGCCCAACGAGAAGTTGGCTCCACCCTCGGTCAACACTGTGTCGTAGCCCTGCGTAAACCCGAGTATCGAGTCATGAATCCGCGCGCGCCGGGCCGCTTCTATCACCTGCTCGCGAGGTATCCCATCGTCGAACAGCCGCAGGTTATCGAGCACCGAGCCCGGGAACATGACTACTTCCTGCGGTACGAACCCGACGGCCGCTCGAAGCCGGTGTTTGTCCATCGAGGCCAAATCCTCATCGTCACAGCGAATCCGGCCCGACTGGGCCTGGTAGAACTTCATCAGCAGGTTGACAATCGAGGTCTTGCCCCCGCCGGTCTCTCCAACCAGGGCGACCTTCTCGCCTTTGCGTACCACGAGGCTGACGTCCTTCAGGACCAGGTTCTGCCCGTCGTAGGCGAAGTTGAGGTTCTCGCAGGTAATCGCCTCCTTCAGTCGGAACGGTCCTGCGGCCGGGCTGCCGGCCGGCTCCGGGGCCTGGTCCAGAACCTGGAATGTCCGCTCAGCCGATGCGAACGCCCGCTGCATGACGTTGATCTGGTCGGATATGGCCCGCAGCGGCCCGAAGAGCCGCGTGATATACGCCACGAACAAGAACAGAGTCCCGACGGTCAACTGGCCTTTGAGCGCCAACGCCCCGCCGACAGCCAGCACCAGTCCCATGCCCAGCACCTCGCCGAAGTCAACGAGCATCCAGACCGCGTACCAGAGAATCGTCGCCTTCAGCTCGCCATTGTACTTCAGCCGGTTCAGGTCGTCCATCCGCTGGGCGAAACGCCGCTGCTGACAAAAGACCTGAATCACGGGCAGACCTTTGAGCGCCTCGCTCACCAGGTTGTTCGTCTCTGCCACGGTCTTGCGCACCCGCATGTACACCGGCCGTACCTTCTTCTGGAAAACCCAGAACGCGACTACGAACGGCGGGAGCAGCACCAGCACCAGCAGGAACAACCGCATGCTCGTCACCGCCATGATTATGCTCATCCCGAGGAGCATCAGCCCGCTCTGCAGCAGCACGACCGACGTCCGTGTGAACAGCATCTTCATGGCCTCGGTGTCGCTCTCGACCCGGGAGATGAGTTTGCCTGCCGGCGTCTTGTCGAAGAACGACATCGGCAGGTCCAGAACGTGCCGGAACAACGCATATTTCAGATCGGCTGCGCCCCGCTCGCCGACCAGGGCGAGCCAGACCAGCTGGAAGTAGCTCGCCACTAGCAGGACGAGTTGAATGCCGAGGTAGATGAGCGACGTCGCGGCGAGGCCCCGCAGGTCGCCCTGGCCGATGTTCACGTCAATCGCCCGCTTGAGCAGAACCGGACCGAGCAGACCCAGCCCGGTCGAAACCAGAAGCAGCGCACCGGCCGCAATCACCCGGCCGAGGTAGCGCCGGAAGAACGGCCAGAGCCGCCGGACATAGGTTCCGGCCTTGCCGGTCGGCTTGGACTCCTCAAGGTCGAGTTCGGTATCGTCCCAGTGCATGGAGGCGTATTATCGCGGCAAATCGGCGCGTGTAAAGGTCGGACGCGCATCTGTAAGAACCTGTTGCAGAGTTTGACGCCAGGCGCGGCATCTCCTATCTTCAACTGTGCCTGAGCTGCCCGAGCTGGAAGTCACCAAGAACCGGTTGCGGCTCGCGCTGGCCGGACGCGTCGCAACCGGCGCAACCGTTCGCTCGCCGGTCGCGCTCAAGACCGTCACCCCGCCGCTCGAGGCACTTGCGGGCCGGCACATCCGCTCGGTCAGCCGGCTCGGCAAAGTCATCTGCATCGCCTTCGATGGTTCTGCGGGGAGTTCGTCACCTCCATCGACCACTTCGTCATTTCCCCTTTCCACTTCTCCCCTTCATCTTTGTATCCACCTCATGCTCTCCGGCCGGTTCGCGTTTGGTCCGACCCGCGCTCCCCTGAACCGCCTCCACGCCTTCGTCCTGCGCCTGGACCGCGACGAGGACCTGCGCGTCATCGAAGATACGACCCACCACCGGCTGAGCATCTACCTCGTCGCCGACCCGCAACAGATTGACATCGTCGCCCGGCTTGGTCCTGACCCGCTTGGCCCCGAGTTCACTCTCGCCCGTCTCCGGCAGCGACTCGGCCGCCGCTCGCGCACGCTCAAACGGTTCCTGACCGACCAGTCGGCCGTCGCCGGAATCGGCAACTGCTTCTCGGACGAGATTCTCTTCCAGGCACGGCTCTCACCATTCGCGCTCTCGACCGCAATCAAGCCCGAGGAGACGATTCGCCTCTACACGGCAACCAAGAAAGTCCTGCAGGACGCCATCCTGCATCTGCGTGCGCTGGACCGCCTGCCCGAGCGCAGGGACCGCACGTTTTTGCGCGTCCACGACCGGCTCGACCAACCCTGCCCCGCCTGTTCGACGCCGGTGAAACGGGTCAGCTACCAGGAATCGACGCTCTACTACTGCCCGACCTGCCAGACCCCGGGCCACGAACTCGCCGACCGTCGTTTCTCCAAATTCCTCAAATGAGCGCCTCTCTCCTGCCGGCCAATCGCCATTCGCCAATCGCCATTCGCCAATCGCCGCTTGTCTCGGTCTGCTCCGAAATCGGGCGCGGGCATCCTGCCTACCTCGACTCGGTCCTGCTGGCGCTTGACCGGCTCTCTAAGAACGGAAAGAACTCGGTCCAATGCTTCGCCGTCCCGGAACTCTGTGCCGGCACTTCCGGGCTTGCCTGGAAGCTCGCCCGCGTCGGTTACCGCCTCGGCGCTCAGGGCGGCCCGGCGACCTGGCTGTACAACCGCCTTCGCTCCGCCGACGCGAAACCCTCCGGTCTCCAGCTTACGCTACTCGGCGCGAGCCTCCGCCGGACCTTTGCGGGCTACGAAGGCATCTGCATAGTTGACCACCCGCTCCTCGCCCAAATCCTCGCCCCGGTCTGCCGCGTCGCATACCTTCACTGCGAGATTGCCGCGCCGGGACTTGCCGCTGCTCCCGAAGTCTGGCGCACGTTTGTTCCGCTCGAGTCCACACGTCAGAAGCAGTTAGCCGTCGGCTGTCAGCCGTCAGCCGTCTGTGTCACCGGCCTGGTGGTCGAGCCGGAATTGGTGGATGTCGCCGAATCGGCATTCCAGGCCCGTATCGCGCGCCTCGCATCGGACCAGCCGCTGACCATCGGCTTCTTCTCCTCCGGGGCCGAACCGCGGCCGCACTCGTCGAGCATCCTCACCGGGACGGCGTCAGTCACGCGCGCCGGCCACAAGGCAATCCTGTCCTGGGGCACGGGCATGGTCAAAGCCGCCAAGGTCCAGCTCGCATTGCGCCGGCAGGGCGTGGCCGAAGAAGCATACCGCGTCCTCTTGGCCCGCAGCCGCCAGGCCGCGACAACCGCGGTCGCCGGGGTCTTCCCCGACCTCGACGTGATGGTCTGCGCCGCACACGAGCGGACCAACTGGGCCGTCGGCCTGGGCCTGCCCATGTTTGCGCTCCTGCCCAACATCGGTCCATTTGCGGCCGGGAACTTCGCGTTCGCCTCGGAACAGAGCACGAGCCTGCCGCTGGAAGGCACCGCCGGTGCCGCCGGTCTCGGCGACACGATAGCCGACCTGCGAAGAACCGGCAGCCTCGTCGAGATGGCCCGCAACGGCTGGGGCCGGCACGCCATCACCGGCGCAGAGGCTATCGCCCGCGAACTCCTGTCCGCCGCATAGCCGGTCGAGTACCGGCATCAGTTAACCACGGATTGACACAGATGAACGCAGATCGCGGCTCGGACAGACCAGATACCAGAGTGCAGAACTGAGACACTGGATCTCACCACAGAGACACGAAGACGCGGAGAGGACTATCCACAGATTCCGCAGATTACACAGATTCATCCCGGACATTCGGCAATCGACAACCTCCAATCGGAAATGGACTAACCACAGATAGACACGGATGAACGCGGATGACCTGTCCTGACCACTCAATCCCTTGATCTCTCGATCCCTCTATCCCGCTTTCTTTTCTTGACACCTCAGCCTATTTCGGTATTCTTATACCGAAATGGCTAATATCCGACGTCAGAGCGGCTCCGGCCCCTTCCGGGTCTCCGAGGCGGCTAACCTCGGCCTGCACGCGCTGGCCGTGATTGCCGCTGGAACCGAGCCTGTCGCCCGCACCCGCGAGATCGCGGCCCGGCTCAAGGCTTCGGCCGCGCATCTGGCCAAAGTCATGGTCGCGCTCGAACACGCCGGGCTGGTCTCCGGCACGCGCGGCCCGTCCGGCGGGTACCGGCTCAACCGGCCCGCGCGGCAGATATCGTTACGGGAAATCTACGAGGCAATCGAAGGCCCGATGCAGGCCCGCGCCTGCCTGTTCGGCGAACCGGTCTGCGAAGCCCAAGGCTGCGTGCTGAGCGAGTACTTCGGCGGGCTCAACCGCGACGTCATCCGCAAGCTAGCCCGCACCCGACTAACTGAGATAGTGAAGGAGTTTGGAAGTAAAAATGGGAAGTAAGCGCAAGATAATCAAAGTGGACGAGGAGAAGTGCACCGGGTGTGCCGAATGCATACCCAACTGCCCGGAAGGCGCGCTGCAGGTCATCGACGGCAAGGCTCGACTCATATCCGACCTGTTCTGTGACGGGCTGGGCGCCTGCGTGGGTCACTGCCCCGAAGGCGCGATGACTGTCGAGGAACGTGCGGCAGAGCCCTACGACGAAGCCAAGGTCATGGCCAACATCGTGAAGGCCGGCCCGAACATGATCGCCGCGCATCTGAAGCACCTCAAAGACCACAGCGCATGTGACTACTACAACGAAGCGGTCGCCTATCTCCAGCAGCACAACATCCCCTTGCCCGCCGCTGGACCACTAGACCACTCGACCACTGGATCACAAGCGCCGCTTGCCTGCGGCTGCCCGGGTTCCGCCGTCCGCGACCTCTCCGGCTCCTCCCTCGCCCCTGACCTCTCGCCCCTCGTCCCTTCTGAGTCGCGTCCTTCGCGGCTCCGGAACTGGCCCATCCAGATCACTCTGGTCCCGCCCTCGGCCCCATACCTGAAGGGCGCCGACCTGCTTATATCCGCGGACTGCGTCGGCTCCTCGCACCCGAACTTCCATGATGAACTGGTGCAGGGCAAGGCGCTTCTCATCGGCTGCCCCAAGCTCGACGACGCCGATGCGCACCTGGAGAAGCTCACGCGGATGTTCACCGAGAGCACGCCAAAGTCGGTAACCTGCGCCCACATGACCGTGCCCTGCTGCTCCGGCCTCGTGCAAATCACGAAGCAGGCGATTGCCGACTCGGGCAAGACTATCCCATTCGCAGAAGTCACCATTGATGTCAACGGCAAACAAGTACAAAGGAGTTAGAAGATGAGCATGTTCTGCTACCAGTGCGAGCAGACCGCCAAAGGCACCGGTTGCACGGTCCAGGGTGTCTGTGGCAAAGACGAGACCTGCGCGACCCTGCAAGACCTTCTCCTCTACGTGACCAAGGGCATTGCCCAGTACGCCCATCGCGCGCGTCAACTCGGCGTGACCCATCCCGCGGTCAACGCCTTCACGGTCGAGGCGCTCTTCGCAACCATCACCAACGTCGACTTCGACCCGGGGCGGCTCGAAATCCTGCTTAAACACGCTGCGACAATGCGCCTCAACGCGAAGCGCATGTACGAGGACGCGTGCCGCAAAGCCGGCAAGACACCGGAAAGCTTGTCCGGTCCGGCGGCCTGGGTTCCCGCGGTCGGTATCAAGGCCCTGGTCGAACAGGGCCGGGACAAGGGTATCCTCGCCCGCCACCAGATGTGGGGCGACGACGTCGCCGACCTGCACGACCTCGTGCTATTCGGGCTCAAGGGCGTTGCCGCATACGCCGACCACGCCCACGCGCTCGGCTATGACGATGACACCGTGTACGCCGAGTTCCACCGTATTCTTGACCTGCTGGCTCAGGACAAGCAGGACGCGGGCGTGCTGCTCGCCACCTCGCTTGAGACCGGCAAGCTCAACCTGAAGGTCATGGAACTGCTCGACAAGGCGAACACGACGACCTACGGACACCCGGTTCCGACCAAAGTCCGCATCACGCCGGTTGAGGGCAAGTGCATCCTGGTCTCGGGCCACGACCTCCGCGACATCGCGCTGCTGCTTGCGCAGACCGAAGGCAGGAACATCAACATTTACACCCACGGCGAGATGCTCCCCTGTCACGGCTACCCCAAACTTAAGGCGTACAAACACTTCGTCGGCCACTTCGGAACCGCCTGGAACAACCAGCAGAAGGAGTTCCCGAACTTCCCCGGCGCCATCCTGATGACCACCAACTGCATCCAGAAGCCGCGCGAGACATACATGAGCCGCATCTTCACGACCGGGCTCGTGGCCTGGCCCGGCGTCACCCACATCGGCCCGGACAAAGACTTCACCCCGGTCATCAACGCCGCGCTCAACGCGCCCGGCTACACCGCGGACGAGCCGGAAAAGACCATCACCGTCGGGTTCGGGCACGAAGCCGTGATGTCGGTCGCGGGCAAAGTAATTGACCTCGTGAAAGCCGGCAAGATCAAGCACTTCTTCCTCATCGGCGGCTGCGACGGCTCCAGGCCGGACCGCAACTACTACACCGAGTTCGCCCAGGCTGTGCCCAAAGACTCGGTCATCCTCACCCTTGCCTGCGGCAAGTTCAAGTTCAACTACCTCGAGTTCGGCGACATCGAAGGCATCCCGCGCCTCCTCGATATCGGCCAGTGCAACGACTCCTACTCGGCAATCCAGATTGCGGCCGCTCTCGCCAAGGCCTTCAACACCGACGTCAACGGCCTGCCGCTTTCGTTCATTATCTCCTGGTACGAACAGAAAGCGGTCGCGGTCCTGCTCACGCTCCTCTCCCTCGGCATCAAGGACATCCGCCTCGGCCCCACGCTCCCCGCGTTCCTCACCCCCAACCTCGTGAAGATACTCGTGGACAAGTTCAACATCATGCCCATCAAAACCGCGCAGGAAGACCTGAAAGCGATTCTCGGCTAACATCCGCCTCCTTCCGCAAAGGGCCGCGGTTCATCCGCGGCCCTCGTTTTTGCAGAAGTCATCCGCAGGTTGCCCGGGCGGGGACATAACCGGATTGTCCGACAATACGGATTGTGTCCCAAGCCCGACAAGACACGGAGAGGACTATCCACAGATTCCGCAGACGACACAAAGTGTCGCCCCGAGCTCGGTCGAGGGGTCTCGCCTTCGACCGCCTCACGCCGTTCGCCGTCGCCACTGCAACCTGCGAACCGGTCACTGGTCACTATCGCCGACGGCGAGCATGGTCGTTGGGATTTGGGACTTGCTCATTGACTGGAAACCGGCGCTGAGCCGCCCTGCTCGTTCCCGCGGTCGCGAAGCGTCAACGAAGTGAGAGGGTCTCTCATTCGGCAAACCGACACCTCGGGCGCTGAAAGTGTCCCGCAAAGTTAGCTGAGAAGCTCATCGGAACGCACGGCGGAACGTTCTTCGTTCCTCTGGCCGTGTCTCACGCTGTATGTCTCAGTGTATCCTGACTTGTATACCGCGCTGTATCTTCGCCTATGTCTTCTTCTGAATCTCACGTTCGATCTTAACCTTAACCTCAACCTTAACCTTGCCTTATCCCTCGCGCTGTTTCGGAAGTCGTTTCTGAAGCCATTCCAGAAGCCGAACCCGTCGTCGTTGCAGTGGTTG
>Ga0163202_1000060_pt1 | contig 17809 bp, 17 predicted proteins | sample PL_2010_300m_FD_113540 | JGI IMG/M metagenome (GOLD analysis project Ga0163202, IMG submission 113540) | Freshwater microbial communities from Powell Lake, British Columbia, Canada to study Microbial Dark Matter (Phase II) - PL_2010_300m | ecosystem: Environmental > Aquatic > Freshwater > Lake ... | reverse complement strand
TTCTTCACGGAGTTTACCCTGAGCGCCGGGCGAAGACTCTTCGCGCAGTTTACCCTGAGCGGGGAGAGAAGATTCTTCGCTGCGCTCAGAATGACGGCAAGCGAAGGGTTCAGAATGACATGTTCAACCCTCACCGGCCTGGCCGCCTGATCTAGCGGCCGGGTACGACGAGCTTCAGCGACTCGCGGCCGGCTCCGGTCTCCAAAGTCAGCAGGTAAGTGCCCGGGGAGAGCATGCGGTCAAGGCTCACCGTGTGCTCGCCGGCCGATAGAACGCCCTGCGGGAGTGTCGCGACCTTCCGGCCATCTTCTGAGAACAGGAGCAGACTGACCGGACCGGCTGTTTTGAGCTGATAGCTGACCTTGATTCTGCCGCTCGCCGGATTGGGCGTCACCTTGAGACCACCAACCGCGGGGACTACGGCGCGCGGCTCCTCGACGGCGGTGCCGGTGAATCGGAAGTGGTGAACAGTCATCTCGCTGGTATCCATCGTGACCTGCCGGCCGTAGCGGAGCATCTCGTCACGGCTGGATGCGAGCATCTGGTGGAAGGCGTTGTACGGGTAGCCGTTGCAGGGCGTTGAGTCGGAGTAGGAACGGCCGCTGCCGGGGTTCTCGGTGTTCAGGTTGTCGGGGTCCATCCGGCCGTAGTCGTGCAGCGAGGGATGACCGTTCCACCAACTCGCAGGCCTGAGTACGTATTTCCCGGCATAGTGGTCAGCCGCAATCGGGTCCTTGGAGGCCACCAGCGTGTTCAGGCGCGTGCACATGTTGTAGGGCGCGTTCGGACCGGTGGTGATTTCGGCGCTCACCCAAGTGGCGTCGATGATGTTCAGGTCCGGGAACCGGGCCTTGCCGAATTCGACCCCGAGCAGCCCCTGCGACACTACGCGGCTGTGCATGGTGCCGCTGCCGATGGCGGCGTAGGAGAGGAAACCGATGTAGTGCTTTACCGATGCCGTAGCGCCCATGATGGAATGGGACTTCAGCACCGGCATATTGATGAACTTGAGGCGCTCCGGTTCGTACGCAGAGTCGTTCCAGACCCCGAGCCGGGTCGAGATGCTGGTGCCGTAGGACGTCACGAACTTGGCGTAGGTCATGCCGGTCGAGTCCTCGCGGACGTAGCCGGACACGGTGTCACCCTGGTCGAACTCGCTCACCCAGCGGTTGTTGCCGCCGTACCCGATCGCGGTCCAGTTGTAGGCGCCCACGTTGAAACCCTGGCCGTCAAACAGGTCCACCACCTCCTGCATGGTCTGGGAGTGACGCTCGGCGTTGTTCTGCGAGTACGCCCAGGAGTGACGCCACTGGCCGTTCTCGACAAGCTCGACCTCGCCGGTGAACGTGTCCGGGTGGGCGACGATCCGGGCGATGAGGCCCTTGATGAGATCGGTATTGGTCATTCCCCGCTCCGGCCACTCGGCGTTCACCTTGAGGAGTACTACGTCGTTCTTGCCGATAATGCCGGCGGTGTCGCACCACGGCAGGCTCTTGCTGGAGCGATAGAGATATGTGCCGTTCTGGGCCAGCAGCGACAGGAGCGTATCCAAGCCTTCCTGGTAGATGGCGTTGCTGTCCGGAACCGGGACGCTGTCGACGACGAAGATGTGTGACTGGTCCGGCAGGTTCGAAGTCCATACCGGCAGGTTGGACCGGACCGGCAGCGGCACGATGATACGTTGGCGGACTAAGCTCAGCGGGACGAGCACGGCTGCGGCTGAAATCAGGGCGGTCAGGAGCAGGTTCCGAGCCCGCCGGCTCAGCCGGACTGACGGCAGGTTCAGGCCGACGGCGCGCAGCCCGCGCAGGATGCCGGGGAAGAGGAAGGCGCTCAGCCAGAGGGAACTGGTCCCGGCCGCGGCCTGCTGGCAGGGATAGCGCAGCCGGCTCGGTTTGGTTCCCGACCGCCATAGCAGCCAGAGAACCGAGCCGATGCCAAGCCAGAGAAAACTATGGGTGAAGAACCTCGAAACCGCTGTCAGTAATCGTTTCATTGGTTAGCTCCTCAAGGTTATAATGTAACTGGGCACCAGAAATCATCTCACGCCGAAACCGGTCTGTCAAGGCCGTGCCGAGGGTAGGTTAGACATGGGTGTGTACTACCACCGATGCCGTCCGATGGTCGCTGGTACGGCGACACTTTCGACTCGGCCTTGGCCCGGAACTACTACAACCGGGGCCGCCGGCATGGCTATCGCGGTGGCATCGTCCACGAGGGCCTGCCCGGCCACCACTTCCAGATTTCCGTCGCCAACCACCACCCGTCGTTCATCCGCCGGCTGCAGTTCAATACCTGTCTGATTGAGGGCTGGGCGCTCTACTGCGAGCAGATGGTGGTCGAGCGGGGGCTCTATCCACCCGACTCGTTCCCGGACCTGCGCTGGCTGGGCGGGGTCTGGTTCCGAGCCGCGCGCATCATCGTCGACGCCAAGCTCCACACCGGCAAGATGAGCTACGACGACGCCTGGAAGTTCATGGTCGAGAAATGCTGGCCCGATACCGCGTTCTTCAAGGCCGAGGTCCGGCGCTACTGCCTGTCACCGAGCCAGCCGATGAGCTACCTCGTCGGCAAGACCCAGCTACTGGCGCTGCGGGACGAATACCGCGAGCGCATGGGCGACCGCTTCTCGCTCCGGGATTTCCACGACCGCCTGCTGGCCGAAGGCTCGATCCCGGTCAGCCTGATTCGCCGGAAGTTGCTCGCCAAGTAGCGGGGACGCCGCTAATCGAACACGACCCGCTGCCATGAAAGCGAGTCGTGGGCGAACGTGAACAGCAGGTAGCCCTTGCCGCTGCCGTAGTCGAACCCGCCCGGTGCCATCGTGCCGCAGATGAAGTGATTGACGCCTTCCACCACCGTGTGCCGCCAGCCGTGGATGTGGCCGGACACGATGGAGTGGACGCCGTACTTCTGAAGCAGGTGCTGCAGCTTGAATCTCTCGCCGGTGCTCGCCGTTCGCCCCATTGCCGGCTCCGGGCCGTCAAACACCGGGAAGTGCGTGCCGACAATCTTGATGTACCGCCCGCCGTCGTCGAGTTCGCTCTCCAGCCAGTCGAACTGCGTCGGACCCAGCAGTCCGTCCGCGGTATCGAGGAATATCAGCTTGACGCGGTCGGCGATGACGACCGGGTAGCAGCTCGGACCGAAGGTCGTCTTGAACCATTCCCACCCGTCGGGTTGGTACAGGTCGTGGTTGCCGATGGTGGCGTAGTACGGGATGCCGACCGACTGAAAGTCTTTCACGATGCTGTCGTGTTCGTCCGGGGTCGAGTGCTCGGTGAAGTCGCCGAGCGCGCAGAAGAAGGCAATGCCCTTTGCTGAAACGTCGGCCTTGAGCCGGCCCAGGTTGTTCACGTTGTCGTGCTCGACCTGCGGGTCGCCGAACATGGCGAAGCTGAAGGAATCCGGGTCCACGGCGACCGGGCCCGGCGCGTGCAGCCGGCCGGACAGGTTCTCGCGCACACGGTCTTCGACGGTCGGGTGGGCGATGAATTGGCCCCAGTCGTACTCGCAGCCGGCCAGGGCCACGAACACCAGGCTGCAGGCCACGAGCAGCCGGCGACGGCTAGAACTCACGTTGCACCCCGACCTCGACCGCGACCTCGCCCAGCGAGAGAATCAGGCCGGATAGGCCGTTGATTGCCGTGCCGCAACGGCCAAGCAGGTTCCACTCCCGTCCGAGGTTGTACGCCCCACGCAGGCCGAACGGAACCTGCTGCGGGTTGTGGACGGTGAACCGGTCTACGTTGGCAATCCACGCTGACACCTCTGCCTGCTTCCGCCGCAGGAACGTCCACTCGACGCGGTAGAGCAGGTTCCACTCCGGCACCGGGCTCTGCCAGTTGAATGGAGACGCATACCGACCCGCGGCGAACAACGGTGCTCGATAGGCGGCGCCGGCAGCCAGCTCCAGCCCGCGTGTCGGCCCGGCCGTCACCAGGCCGAACGCCCGGTTTTCCCCGGCCTGCCAGTCATTCCATTGCTCATGCCGAACGCCGGCCGCAAGCCCGATGTCGCCGAAATCGAGCAGGCTCGCATCTGCGCCCAGCGCCAGCGCCGAGAGGCCGTTGTGTTGAACCAGGCTGAGCGCGACGCCGCCGGTGATTCCGAACCGCCGGTGGACTTGCCACCGGGCATCGCTGCCGACGAGCATCTTGGTCTCAACTCCGGGCTCGTGCCGAAACCCCAGCACGAACGAAGGTGTCACGGAGCCAAAGCACGCTGCAGCCAGCAGCGCAAGGGCGACCGGAGTTCGCAGCAAGATTAGAGAGTAGAGAACAAGACGGGCGCGGTCAAGGATTCAGAAGCGTCGGCTGTTGCGGCCCAGCAGCCCGGAAACCGCGACCCGTCCGGCGCGGATATCGGCCTCCCATACGACCTTGAGTCGGTAGCCCCGGCCGGCAGCGAAGAGCTTCTTGTCCAAGTCGTGCACCCGGTTACGGCGCTGGTCCGGGGTGAGTACTTTGCCTTCGTAGCAACGCGGGTCGGCGTGCCAGTACGTACCGTGGACTTCGACCAGCAGCCGTTCCGGCAGCAGGAAATCGTAGACATACGGCCCCAGCGGGAACTGCCAGCGATAGTCGACCCCGGCCGCCTCGAACATCTTCGCCAGCTTGGCCTCAACCCGGTTGTAGGCCCGGCCCGGAGAACCGGTCGCCGCTTGTACCGCGGCTGCCCGCCGGTGGCGCGACCATGCCGTTGCCCGGTCGATGACGCGCCGCCGGGCACGTCGTTGTCGCCCGATGTCGTCCGGGTCCGGCTTGGGAAGGGGGTTCACGGGTCCTGGGGTTCGAGTGTTCGAACCGGTCCCCAAACGGTCACTCGACCCCTTGACCACTCGATCCCTTCCGTCGGTCTACCACACGACCTTGCCCCAATTCCCCTGCTTCAGGCTATCGGACGCGGCCCCCGAGATTGCGACTTTCTCGTGCTTCAGCAGGTCGTCGGACACGCGGTTCTCAAAGTTAGCCGGGTCCCGAATCGGCGCGTTGGGCAGCGTATCCTTGAAGTACCGAAACACGGTTTCCATGTTTGCGGCCGGGTGGTGGTGCTGGCTGTGCCGCAGGGCATCAATGACGGCCAGCTCGAGGCAGAGGGACGGCAACCGCAGGTTGCGCAGGTCGCGCCAGATCTTCGCGAGGCGGATCTCTTCGATGACGTCCGATTCCTTCACGACCCTGATGTGGGTGTCGAAATTGGTGCGGGTCACCCGCATGTGCGCCGTCTCGAAAATCCGGTGGTCGTTTGAACCGCCCCACTCCTGGCGGGCGGGTATCAGGTGAATCTCGAGCCCACGATGCTGCAGGCCGATTGAGACGTTCAGGCGCATCGGCTTGAAGCCCCTGCCTTTCAGGAAGTCAAAGAACCGGTCGTAGAGTTTGTCGGCGTCAAGCGGGGTTCGCGGCCCCAGCGAAACAAGGATGTCGATGTCGGTCGCGCCCCTGACTCGCGTCCCCTTGGCATACGACCCGCAGAAGCTTGTGCCCAGCAGGAACCGCCCGGCCCATTCGGTTATCGGCTGCCTCAGGTCTGCGGCAACAAGCTCGGCCGGTGAGCTCTCGCCGCTCGGCAGGTCATACTTGGCCAGTATAGAACGGACATACACATCCGGAACCATCGCACCTCCTCCGGGGCCGCCCCGCGCCGGGAAATTTCAAGCTAGCCTCAGTTTGTGCCCCGGTTCTTGGCTTCAACCAGGCTGCCATAGAATAGGGTTCCGCCACTGACGTGTCAACAACGTGCGCCGCAGAAGTCTGGCCGACAGTAAGGCCTGACTTCCGCTCGCCCTCCCCGCTCCGCGACCTTCAGTCTTGAAACTTCAATGGGATGGGCCGTGCAGGATTTGAACCTGCGGCCACCGGATTAAAAATCAGGTGCTCTTCCAACTGAGCTAACGGCCCCGACGATTTCAGATGGGAGATTGTAGATTGCTGATTGCGGAAGTCAAAAGGAAACCCGCAGCTTATGAGCTGCGGATTGAAAACCGTAGAAGTCAAAAGCGCACCCGGTTCCTGCCTTCTCCCGGGTGGTACGCTCTACCTTCTGTCTTCTAGCTTCTGCCTTCCAACTTGGCCTCTGCCGTCCACGTCAGACATGAAGTCCGCGTCCCGATTCTGCATTCCGGTATCTGCTTCCCAACTTCTGGTTTGTCCTGTGCTCGCCGTGACCACTAGACCCGTTTCTTCTCGCCTTCCTCCTTCGTTGGCTGCGTCGCATCCGCGACGTGCTTCGAGTAGCGATAGTGGTACTTGTAGTAGTAGTAGTAGCGGCCGTACCGCCCCGAGCGTTTCACGTCGTTGACCACAAAGCCGGACAGGTGGGCGCCACCATTGACCATGGCGGAGTGGGCGTCTTCAAACGCATCCAGCGCGGTCCGGCCGGCACGAACGACCATGATGCTGGTATCAGTCAGGGCCCCGATAACCGGAGTGTCGGCTGCAACCAGGACCGGCGGCGTGTCAATCACTACATAGTCGTACTCGCCCTCCAGCCGCTTCAGCAGGGCGCGGGTGGCCTTCAGCGTTAACAGGTCTGCCGGGCTCGGCGGTATCGTGCCGCAGGGCAGACAGAACAATCCATCAAGCCCGGTCGCGAATATGGCTTGGGCCGGGTCGCTGTTCAAGACGATGAGGTCGGACAGGCCCGGCTTCTTCCCGTGCTTGAATACGGTATGCAGCACCGGGTGGCGCAGGTCGGCATCAATCAGCAGGACGCGGGAACCGGCCTGGGCCAGCACTGAGGCAAGGTTAACGGAGATGGTAGACTTGCCTTCGCTTGGACCCGGCGAGGTCACGGCAATCGTGTGCAGCGGGCGCTCCGCGTTGGCGAAAGCGAGTGCGGTGCGCAGCATGCGGAAAGCCTCGGCTCCGGAAGACTCGACGTCAGTGTGGGTGATGAGGTGGGAAGTCACTTCTTCGCCCCGCCTCCGCAAGCGCCGGCCGGTGGTAAGAAGCTGTGGAATGCTGCCGAGCACCGAATACCCCCGGCGCTCCAATTCGCGCGGGCCGTGGATTGAGGAGTCAAGGTACTCAGACGCCCATACCGAGCCAAGCGCCAGGGCCAGGGCCAGCATCAAGCCGAAGGAGACGCTCCGTTGGACGTCCGGCTGGGTCTGGCTCGCGCCCTGCGCGTGATCAATCATCCTCACCGACGGCAGGCGTCCGGCTTCCTGGATTCGCGTTTCCTCGTAGCGCTCGGAGAGCAGCGCGTGCACCCGGCGCCCGGTTTCCGCGTCCCGGGTCAGACCAGCCAGGATTCGCTCGGTCTCCGGCAGGCGTTCGAGCTTGGCGTCATAGCCTGAGAGGGCGCTCGCCAGGGCTTCCTGCCGGGCCTTGGACGCAGCCAGCCCGGCCTTGAGGGTCAGGACTGCTTCGAACTGGGAGCTGAGCTGCCCGATTGGGTCACCGAAGCCCTGCTGGGCGATGAGAGCCTTCGACGCGGCTCTGAGTTGAGCGCGGGTACTGTCAATCTGATGGTTCAGGTCCCGGACCCGCTCTGAGGTCAGACCGAAGCCGCCGATCATCAGGTTGGTCTTCGCGACCTCGAGCTGGTTCAGGGTGCCTTGCAGGCTAGCAATCAGCGGCGACGAGATGCCCTCCAACCTGTCCGCCATCCCTTCCCCTGCCTGGTCGATTTGACTCTGGACGTACGCGAGTTGGGCCCTGTTCGTCTTTATCTCAATCTGTCCCTGCTGGTACGCGGCGGCGAGACCCGACTGCCGGTCTATGAGCCCCCTGGTTTCGGACCCGAGGTCTACCATCTGGTGAGAGGTCTTGAACTGCTCGAGGACCTTCTCGGATGAGTCCAGCCTGGGTACAGCCACGGCGAGCTGATCCTCGATGAACTTCTTGGTCGCCGAAACTTCGGCCCGGTTCTGGTCCAAGTCGTATTGCTGATAGGTCTCAAGATAGGCGTTGGCAACCGCGATGGCGGACGCTCTCGACGGCCCGGTTGCCACAAGTTCGACGATGTCGGTCTCGCGCACCTGCCGGGCCGCAATCATGGACTGCAGGCCCCCGGCCGAAAACGGCATCGAATCGCGCATTCGCTCTGCCACCTTCTCCGCCACGTCCCGGCTGCGCAGGAGTTCCAGGCAGTTGGCGACCTCACTAGCGTTGGAGCTGTAAAAGGGGTAGCCGCCGAAGACGGTGACCCCTGCGCTGGACTTGACCATGAAGGTCGCCCTGGCCTGATAGACCGGCTGCGTGCGAACTATGGATACCACGGTCAGGCCCAGGACTCCGAAAAACAGACCGATTGCCAGCCATTTCCGGCGGGCGAGCATCCCCAGATAGTCGTAGAGTACCGCTCTGCCTTCGGAAGCTGCGGGTTTGCCCGGCAGACGCCCGTCTTTGGGCCCGGATGCCGGGACCGCGGTCCTGTCGCCGGGCTTCGTGTCCGGGCTCATCTCCCCCCCGCCCAAGTCATTATAGTGAAGAAGAGGGTAACAAAGCCTGCGGCCGTGGTCAGGACTGAGAGTGCGTCGCGCATGTAGTACCACGGCGAAGAGGGCACGATAACCACGTCTCCGGGGGAAAGTCGTACGACCTGCCCGGTAGCCAGCATCGCCTGCAGGTCAATCCGCGTTCGTGTCTTGGTGACCGCCCGGATGAGGAGTACCCGCTTCAGGTTTGCATCATTAGTCGGCCCCCCGCCCGCGGAAAGCAGTTCCAGGAGGTCCGGGGATGCGACGAAGCTGTATGCCCCGGGGGAGCGCACCTGGCCCCAGACATAGTACTTGGAGCCCGGCACGGGGCCGGACCCGGCGGGTTGAGCCATGGCCCAGAAGGCGACTACCAGCAGTGCGGCGACAAGACGGACCGGAGACCGGGGACCGGGGACTGGGGACCGGCCTTCGCCGTTCTGACTTCTGGTTTCTAGCTTATGGCTTCCGATTTCGCCCCTCCCTGTCTGCCCTTCTCCACTGGACCACATTCCGTCTTCTTCCCTGCAAGCTGCAAACCGATCCTCCTCGTTTCTCGTTCATCGTCTGTCGCTCATCTAAGACCTGCAACCTGCAGGAAGCGGCTACCGCAAACTCGCCCTCGGGGCGGGTCTGCTTCGTCCTGTCCTTGGTTCCTGGGACTTCTCCTTGCGCCCGGCATTCTCACGCTGACTGGTCATTTGGACCTGGGAATTGGCCATCCGCTGCGCCCTGCAAACTGGAAACGGACAACTCGCGCGCAGCGCGCGGCCGATCCCTACTTCTCCAATTCAATCTCGAAATAGACCGCCCGGTGCAGCGGGAGGGACCTGCCGGCCGACTCACCCATGGGGTGGAAACGCATCTGCCGTCCCGGCACGCCCAGCGCTAGGAGATACTGGAATGCGGCATACGCTCTGCGTCCCGACAACATGAAGTTGTGTTGAACCGTACCTTCCTCGGACGCGTACCCGGTGATTTCGACTTTCATGTCCGGGTGGGCCAGGATCTCCTTGGCATTCCTGCGCAGGGTAGCCGCAGCCACTTCCGTGATGTCCCACTTGTCCCACCTGAACCAGATCGGGTAAAGCCTGAGCTTCTCCTTGCTCGGAGCCGCAACGGGGCGCCGTTCCGGAGCCGGCGCGACTCGGTACAGCGGTATCTCGGGCGCGATATATCTGTCCACCTGGTAGCTGATGCCGACTTCGAGGCGTCCGAACGTCTCGTCTCCCTCCGTTCCTTTCGCGTTGATCAGACCTTCCATCTTGGTCCACGCAACCGCTGCGGAGAAAGGGCCGAAATTGGCCTTGATCCCGGTATTCATGTCGCGGTTGTTCGCCTCGGCGACCACCGCGACGTGTGGATTCACGTACACTTCCAGACCGCCGAACAGGGCGATTGCCCACTGGTTGTACTCCTCGAAGAAGATATCGGTGTTCAGGTACTCATTCGGGCCGTCGTACCCGGCAAACCGCCCGCGGCCAACTCCGACGTGGACCCGGGCAAACTTCGTCACCGGGATACTCGTCACCACAAACGCGGAGAACCTCTCATACGGCCGGATGTACTCGGTGCCGTCTTTGGTCCAGTATTTCCAGTCAGGCCAGGCATCATCAGGGCCGTGGCCGATCGGAGACACGTAGTCATGGAATCCGACATCGTAGACGCCCACCGCCAGGCCGAAGCGCCCGGGGTCGCCGCCGAGTATCTGGTACTTTGCCTCGAGGACGTAGTCCGTGAACGTATAGGCGGTCACGGCGAAGTCCAGGTGTTTGAATGGCGAATAGCGCACGTTGGCGTCGAATTCCACGTAGTCAACGTTCTGACGTGTCTTTGTGAGCGGATACGTCGCGTCGGCCGAGATTGCCAAGGCGCCCGCAGGCAGAACGTCTGCGGTCGGCGTGTCAAACAACAGCGTCGGGCTGTTGAACCTGGCCGAAACCGGACTAACGATTGCCAGCAGGGCGACTGCGACCATCGCGGGCAGATACCTCATACTCATAATTCCTCCTTCACGTCCGTAATCCGGATACCGTGAACAGCATGCCGTGGACCGTCGGGACGCACCTCGCGCCCGTCTTGGCTCCTGGCTTGGCGCATCTGGGCCGTATGACGAGGGCTCAATCCCTTGACAATTGGACCATTTTCCGCATCTCATACGCGTCGTTCCGAATTCTACCGGCAGTCTGTTCCTTGTCAAGGTGGCACGTGCGGCATTGTGGAGCCACAGCGATAATGTCATGGGGTAATGCCAGAGCGAAATGTCACATTGACGGTGTCTATTCCTCTCCTTTCCACCCCTGCATTCAGGTTTCTGCATTCTGACTTCTGAACTGCCCGTGCCCGCCGCTGGACGCCTTGGCTTCTTGACCGCTAGACCCCTTCTTTCGGGCAATCTGCAACGACGTTGCGTCAGGAATCTCCATTGCGTCACCGGAATCCCCAAACTAAGTGGGCCGGCCCTGGGGAGCAGGGCCGGCAAGATAGAATCGGGCCGGGCTATTTGAAGAGGAAGGCGCCGAAACCCCCTTCGAGGTAGATCTTGTTGCTGGTCTGGCTGGTGCCGCTGCGCTTGAGGGACTGGGTCTGGAACCCAAGTTCGAGGAAGGCCGTGCCGTGCTCGCCGATCATCGGCGCCGCGCCGAGCCCGGCGCGGACCCGGTAGCCGGAAGAGGTCGAGCTGGGGCCACCCGAGTATGAATCTCGGTTCATCAGGTACATGGCCGACACGCCGAAGAACGGCATCCAGAAACTACTGCGGCCGAGAAAGGGAGTCAGACAGCAGCCGCGGGCATAGCGGCTGCCTTCGGGTCTGAGGTAGTAGGCGACGCGCGGGCCTACAGCGAGATTCGTCTGCTTGGAGTAGTTGGAGTACATGTAGAGATTCGCTTCGCCGCCGATGCCGATGCCCCTGGTCGGGAAGTAGAGAACCCGGGGAGCGAAAAGCAAATCCATCCCTTCGACTTCCGAGTCTTCCGACGTCGTGCTCTTGATATAGTAGTTGAGCCCGAGCTGGCCGGACACGAAATAGCTCCCAGGGTCGGCGGCGCCGGCCTGAGCCAGCGGCGGGGCGACGAGGACGGCTGCGGCAACGAACAGCGCCGCGATAACGGTTCTGACGTTCATCGTTCCTCCTTTGTTGTCGGGCCATTCCGGCCATCTGCCGACACGACCCTCCAGTGACTTTATGACTATCCACCGCGGAGTCAAGCCGCGCAGGCGGACCGGCGGATTGAGGGTGACGCGCTGCGGGGGACGAAGACAAGGGATGAAGGCGGAAGAGACGTACAACTGGTTGGCTGGAAACTCGCGGCGCAGCCGCGGCCAATCTCCAATCGGAAACTCCTCGCGCCCAATCCGGTTAGCGTCCCCGGATTCGCGTGGCTCTTACCGCCGGCCGGTCCTCAAGGTCCCGGCCGGACGCGCCGCCGATTCGTCTAGCGCAGTACGACGAGCTTCCCGATGGCGGACATTCCTCGTCGTTCGAGCTGCACGAAGTACGCGCCGCTCTGCAGTCCCCTGACCAGGAAATAGCCGGCACGACCGGTTTCCTGGAGAACGGCCTCACCCAGCGAGTTGTACACCCGCAGGGTCGCCAGGGAGGCACCCGGCATGGCGTAGTCGACCCGGAACGAACCCGGGGACGGGTTCGGGGTAATCGAGAACGTCCTCAGCCCTGCGTTCCCGGGGAACTCACCGACAGCGGGCGGGCTTACCCGGACCATGACGCTGTCCGACACGCCGCCGTCCGTTGCCTTCACGTACCCGAGGCCGGTGTTCTGGCTCTCAAACCTGGCCATGCTCATGATGTCCGGGATGTGCGGCGTCGTGTCCGGCGTGACGCTGCCGATTCCTCCGGAGACGGACCACGACGGTTGGATCTCAAGCGGCCGGCCGTCGCTGTCATACCCGAACGCACCGAGGTAGGTCGCCGAGTCGGTCGGCATGTCGATCGAGTCCGACCCCAGGCTCAGGTGCGAGAGGGGCCCGGCGACTTCGAGGACCGCCCAAGCGGAGGCCAGCTCCATGCTGACGAGCACGGTGTCCTGCACGCCGATCATCACCGAGTCCATCGGCACAAAGACTCGGAAGTCGACGACCGTGTCCTCGCCCGGGCCCAGCGCGAAGTTTACGTATCCGGGCATCACACCCAGGTCGAGCGGGAAGTCGCTCGCGTTGGCCATCACCGTGCAGGCCTGGGCGCCGAAATTGGCGAACGCGAACGAGAACACCCCCTCCTTTCCGATCGAAACCGCCTTCCATCCCAACCTCGGGACGACAACCAGCGAATCGGTCAGCGGGTCCCAGGGCCCGATCTTGCCTGTCAGATCCTTCACGCGCTTGACGTTCCGCTTCGGGTCCCGGCCGGTCGGGTCGCAGATTTCAATCTGTACGCTCATGCAGGTGTCGAACCCGCCACCGCGGTTCCGAAACGCGACCTCGTACACCTCATTTGCACCATCGACCGAGTTCGGAAGGCCGCGCTCCCAGGCCGAGTTGTTGAACCCGTAGGAACCAAAGAAGTCGTGGTAGTCGGTCCAGTTGAACAGCGGGTCCCCGGGTTCCAAATCTCCGGGAAACCACTGGACATCAGTTAAGGGATCGTTGTTCACGCGCACCAGGAAACCGCGGTCGTCGACGAACGGCAGCCCGAGGCCCGAGCCGCCCATCCACCAGAAGTCGAACAAGTCCGGGAAGTTCCCGTTGCCGAACACCCAGCCGGTGACCGTCCTGCCGCTCGTGGTAATCTGGAAGGAATTGTAGTCCCAGTCGTCCTGACTGAGCATGTCGGTCAGGTCATGGAGTATGAAGGCCGTGATCAGTCCGTACGGTGTCTGGTTGGGCGGGTTGGATGCGGTTGCGGTCCAGCCTGCCCGGGCCTCGCCGTACATCGTCCCCAGTGACGGAAGCAGGTCTGGGACCCAGTTCGCACTGTCCCACTCGCCGGCGAACGTCGCCTGACCGTCTTGTTCGTTCACGATCGGGTCGACGTCGACGAGCGGGAATTGAAGCGCCTGCTGAGCCGAGACCTGGCCGACAAGCGCGAACAGGCCGGCAAGGCAGGCTACGGTGGCGCGCCGCAAGGACGCTCGCTGCACTCCTGCGCACATACTCTCATTCGGCATTTCCGCCTCCTTATGTCATGTCTTGCGCCTCAGATTCGGCCGCAAGGGCCATTCTCTACGTTACGGAGAAGATAGCCAGACGAGACCCCCTGTCAAGTCAGACCAGGTCGGCGTGAATCGCACGGCCGAGCTCGGTGCTCGCCTTGATCTCGCCGCTGGCGACAAGGCTGAGAAGGACGAGCCGCGCAGCAGATGGCACTCCTTGCACGCACGCACGCAGGCGGCGCGCCCGGTTCACCGCGGCTCGGCAAGATGAACGCAGGTTCACTATGGTGAACCGCGTCGTGTAGGAACCGGGGAATTTGTGCAGGTGTCGTACCGTTTGAGGGGCTGGCTGGCACGAAGCCGGAAGCTGCAGGTCGTCGCTCCGCCGCGTCAATATGGGCAGCGTCGCGCCAGGAATCGCGACCGGGACGGCCCGAAAATGGGTAGCGTGGGGCTGTTGAAGAAGCCGCCTCTTGTCATTCTGAGCGCAGCGAAGAATCTTCGCGATGATGATTCTACGAGAGTTAGAAGACCCTTCACTTCGTTCAGGGTGACATAAGCGGGGTTTCTCAACAGCCCCAGCGTCCCTATTGTACTCGCGGCGCAGCGGCGCCGCGTCACTCCGTTTCCGGCGGGTAGTTGGTCAGCAAGAAATAGCGGTTGTCCGGCGACGCCGGTTCCCGCATCGGGTGCGCCGTATCCTCGCCGAAGCCCACGATGCCGTATTCGGTCACGCGCGACCCTGTGCCTGAGCTGTCGGTGTAGCCCAGGACGACGATGCTGCCGGGCTTGCCCTGCGGCGCGGACAGGCCATTGTACGGGCAGGCGCTGTCATCGGGAGACGAAAGCGCGCTTACGTTTGCAGCCAGGCTGTCCGGGAAGTAGAACAGATCCACGCCGTAGCGGTATGCGGACTTCGTGTAGGAGTTCTCCGGCAGACTGCCGGCAATCGTGGCGCCGCCTCAGCCGACTTTGTCGCGTGCGAGGAACTTCATGAACCGGCTCGAGTCCGAATCGAAGTCCGTCCGGGACGGAAACGCGCCGGCGCGCTCCGCCGCCCATTCCTCGATCGAACTCTGGAGCGCGTACATGCCGGACCTCGTCCCGTATGTGGCGGTGATGGCCGGGACTGATGGCTTGCCGGACTTCGCCATCAGGGTGAACAACAGCACCAGCGCGACCGTCATGGCTGTACCGAGCCCGCCGAGCACGGCGCCGGCGGTCGCCCGGCCGCGCGAGCGCGGTTCCTCACGCAGCGCGTATACGGCCAGCACCACGGCGGGCACGCCGGCGAGCGCGCCGAACGGGATAACGGACAACAGCCCGAGCACGAGGCTGACGGTGCCTGCGGTACGGGAGGGATTGTCCGGGTTAATCATCGGTTCCCCCTCCCGTCACTTCTGATATCTCCCGTCTGACATTTCTAATCTTACCTGGCCTCGACGGCCCCTGTCAAACAGTGCGCCTCTCCTCCTTCCATCCTTCTCCAACTTTGCCTGCAACCTGCAAGCTGGTGCTTTGAAAGCGACGCGCTGCGTCGACAATCCCTTCCCTCGTCGTGCGAAGGACGATGGGGCTCGCAGTCTCTCAGATGACGAGGGGAAACACGGCCACGATGACGTGTAGGATGACGGGTGAGATTGCGGGTCAAGTGAATCGGTACATCGCCGGAGCCGTAACCGGGCTCGCTGCAGTCTGAGTAGCCGAGGAAGCTGCGAAGGAAGTTCCTCGGGGAATGGGGAATGATGACCGAGATGGCCCTCACAACGATGTACGGTACAACGGTGTGAGCGACCTCGTGAATGATTGATGGGGTTATCCCCGGACCCTCCCTAGGCGGGGGGTGTCAGTTTGGCGCCAAGCGCCTAACGCCACAAGCAGATACGCCGAAAAGCCGTCTCGGACGAATCCTACAAACCCGTCTCATTCGTACCGAAGTCCGTTCCCGCCACCGATGGCTGTCTGCCGTAAGCCGTGAGCTGTCGGCCGCTAGCCGGCGGCGACACCTCTTGCGGCGTGGGCGAGCGCCGAAGGCGTGCGGCCGCCGACAATTGCCGGGGCTTCGTGGATCAACCCGTCGTTCGTGAGGGCCTCGACCATGAACCGGGCGAAGTCCACGCGGCGCGTCTTGTTGCTCTTGAGTAAAGGGTCGCCCACGTGCCGGCTCCACACCGGCAGGCCTTCGCTCTCACCCTCCTCGAGGTCGCTCCCGCGCACGACCGTCCACCGCGTGTCGCTGGCGAATACCCGACGGCACGCCTCCACCTGGTCGTCGATATCCACGACGCGCATCAGCCGCGTGAACCAGGTCGCAGCCTTCAGGGACGCCTTGAATGCCGGTGAGTACACGTCCTTGCCGTCCCGCGTGATATGCCAGCCGCACGAGAATACGAGGCGCGCGCCCGGACTCGCGTGGTCGAGTATCGCCTGGGCCGTTCCCGACGAATAATGGTGAACCCCCCAGGGAACCAGCACGGCAAGCACACCGTCGCACCCGGCGACAGCCTGTCTGATGACCACGTGGTCGTTCGTGGCGCCGGGAAAGATCGTAATGCGTCCATTGAACGCGTCGAGCTTGCCCACGCTCCGCTCCCGACAGACCCCAACCACCTCATAGCCCCGGTCCAGCGCGTACTGCACCATGTACCTTCCGAGCTTTCCGGATGCCCCGACGATGCAGACTCTCATCGTATCAGCCTCTCCTTGTCCTACCCTCGACAATCGCAATCTCGTCCTCGGTCAAACCGTAGCGGTCGTACACCAGGGCATCGGACCAACCAATCACGCCGAGGTTATAGCCGCGAATCGGGAAGGAGTCAAGCCGCGCACGGAGGGCGCGGCGCGCCTGCGGCGCGAGTTTCCAGTGAGGCGCATCCGCGCCCAAGGTCATATCCCGGTTTGCAGTTCGCAGTCTCGAACCTGTTACGCTGTCTGCTGCCGGCTGGTTGACAACCATGTTCTCGAGTCCTAGAATCCGGCCCATGGCCAACCCGAAAATGGCGCGGAGCCCGAGGCGAATGACGAGACTGCGATTGTCGGCGGCCGGGAGAGGTGAGTTGCTGCCCGTCCTGCTGGCCGCCGCGTTCCTCGCCTGCGCACCGGGAATCAGGGCGCCGGAGGTCCGGCTGCATTCGGTTTCCGCCAAGTCGGCGCGGGAGACGGTCGTCGGCGTCGCTATCTACAATCCCAATCCTTTCCCGCTCCGCGTGCAGTCGGTGGACTACGAGGTGTCGGTCGGAGAGAAGCCGTGCGGCAGAGGCCGTCGCGCGGAGCCACTCTTTCTCGCCGCCCGCGACACGACCGACGCCGAGTTCAGTCTGTCGCTGGACTGGGGCAGTGTGACGGAAGTGATTCCCTTCTTGTTGACGGACAGCGTGGTGTTCGGCGTGAAAGGGAGTTACGCGGTTTCGTCGGTGTTCGGCCGGCGGCGGTTCGGGTTCGACGGTTGCCGGACCGTGTCGGTGAAGGACGATGTCAGATCTTTCATCGAGAACCTGTTCGGGGAGTAGCTCAGAGCATTACAGTTTGTAGATTGCAGGCCGGCTGAACGTCGGCCACAATAAAAGAGACGCCCCCTTGGGTGGCGTCTCTTCTGGCGAACCGTCTCGGTTCATCTGCCGGACTCCTTCATTGGCGTTGCCGGGCGCGAGTCGCACTGCAACCTAACCCCCCGGAACCGGCCAGATTCCAAAACCGGGCTGCATCACCCGCAGCGGCGAACTAACCTTGCTTCAGTGTTCCATCAGGACCAGCTCTTCAGCCGGACCGTCAGCGTTTCCTGCCTCGCGCCGCAGGCGGTACAACTCTTCCAACCCCACGATCATCGGTTCCTGGCCGGGCGAGTGCGAAAACAGACTCCACTCCTTTGCCGGCCCGCTGCCGTAATCGCCTTCCCGAACTGCCATTACTCCCTCCGGTTGTGCTGCGCCGGTAGACTGGTTTTGCCGCAGTAACCTAAAGGACATCACCAGCCCCCATCGCGGCCCTACCCATACCGCAACTCTCTCTTGCACGTGTCATGCCAGACGATTCTGACGCGGTTGTGTTGCAACTGCAAGCATCACAAGATGTTGCAGCACGAGGCCTCTCTCCGGCCTTGCCTGCGACACTTGGGCCGCCGCAGAATTCAGCCGCAGTATAACAAGGACGCTGGGGCTGTTGAAGAAGCCGCCTCTTGTCATTCTGAGCGCAGCGAAGAATCTTCGCGATGATGATTCTACGAGAGTTAGAAGACCCTTCACTTCGTTCAGGGTGACATGAATGGGGTTTCTCA
>Ga0163202_1000058_pt1 | contig 17871 bp, 22 predicted proteins | sample PL_2010_300m_FD_113540 | JGI IMG/M metagenome (GOLD analysis project Ga0163202, IMG submission 113540) | Freshwater microbial communities from Powell Lake, British Columbia, Canada to study Microbial Dark Matter (Phase II) - PL_2010_300m | ecosystem: Environmental > Aquatic > Freshwater > Lake ... | reverse complement strand
CAATTGAGGCGCTGCTGGCCGACGCCGCCACCCGTGACAGCGTAGCCTTCTGCAAGCTGTACCGGCCCTGCGTGACCCATCCGACGCGGGGCGTGGTGCAGTTCGTCCCGTGGGTCTTTCAGGCGGAGTACATGCGGGCGCTCGACGCCGGCGGCCCGGTGCTGTCGGTCAAGCCGCGACAGTGCGGCTACTCGACCACGGTGATGATACAGAAGTTGGCCCGCTGCCAGACGCCGGGGCGCACGGTGCTGGTGGTCTCACGCAAGGAGGCCACGGCAAAGGAACTACTGCGGATCGCCCGGCAGGCCGCGTCGTCCTGCAACCCGCCCTTCCCGGTGGCGCTGACGGTTGACAACACACTGGAGCTGGGCTTCGCGAACGGGAGCCGGATTCTTGCCGAGAGCGCCTCCGAGAACGCAGGCCGCACGACCTCCGCCTCCGATGTAGTCTTTGACGAGTTCGCGTACTTGCCGTGGCAGGCCGAGATGTGGCAGTCGGTGCGCCCGACGGTGAGCCGGTCGGGTAACGTGGCGGTACTCAGCAGCCCATCGCTCGAAGGCGACCTGTTTCACTCCCTCTCCCTACAGGCGCAGGTGGCGGGTAGCGAGTGGCGCTACTTTCACCACACGTGGCGCGACGTGCCTGAGTATGACGAGGCATGGTATGCACGGGAGCGCCCGCAGTACACGGGGGCGCAGTGGGGCGAGGAGTTCGAGGGCCAGTTTGGCAGCAGCAGCGAAGCGGTCTTCCGCGCCGAGTACCTTGACGCGGCGCTGGAGCGGGGCGCGAGCCTCTGTTCCAGCATGGGCACCGAGCAGTCTGACCGCAAGGGCATCGCGCTCGGGGCTGACGTGTCTGGCGAGGGCCGCGACCAGAGCGTCATTGTCTACACGACGGAGGCAGGGGGGCTTTACTGTCCTGAGGTCTACGGGGCCTGGGATGTGCTGCCCGCACCCATACTGCAAGGGCACATGGAGGCGGCACAAGCGCACTTCAGGGTGCCGCTGTGGATAGACCAGACGGGCATCGGCTGGGGCATCCGGCAGAACCTCACCTGCGAGAGTACGGGCGTGGTCTTCACCGGGGGGCAGACGGAGACGCACGACGCCGCGACCGCGACCTGGCACGTCGCCCGCACTAAGCTCGTGACCAACGCGATACTGTTGTTTGAGCAGGGGCAAGTCGCTATCCCTCCGGGGCAGGAGCAGCTGGTCATGGGCCTGCGCTCCTACCGCTGGGACAAGCGGGCCGGGGTCAACGCGGACTATGTAGACGCGCTACTCCTGGCTCTGTGGGCAGCGACACAAGCTGCTCCGGCCGACTTCTGGCTCGTGTAGTAGGGGCTACGGGTAAACGGGTAAAGAAGCATTACGGTAACACACACCATGAATCTTTTCCCGTGGCGCAAGCGGATCATCACGTCGGCACCCGACCCGGAGCCAATGTTCACCGCTACGGAAGCCTATGCCTTGGTGCAGAAGGCCCTGGCCGCGAACAGTGACGACGCGCTGGCCCGCATGATCGTGGGCGCGAACCCGCAGGCCGCGTCCGACGTGGACCAGAGCAACTACCTCCAGTCCTACGAGAAGAATATTTGGGTTAACGCCTGTGTCGTGGCGCGGGCCGATGCCTGCGCCTCCGTGCCCATCAAGCTACGCAACCGCAAGAGCGGCGAGGACATTGACAGCCACGAGCTGCTTGACCTGCTGCAATACGTGAACGATGGGGAGAACTGGCCGTGGTTCGTGGGCGGGCTGTCGTCCTACCGCGACCTGGCCGGAGAAGCGTTCATCGCCCTCGGGCCGAACCCGCAGAGGCCGCAGGCCATGTACCTGCTGCTTCCGCCCCGCATGAAGCCGAAGGTCACGGCGGGCCGGATTGTGGGCTGGCTACACACGGTGGCCGGCGCGGAGACATTCATCCCTGCCGAGGCCATCATCCAGTGCAAGCGGTTCTCACCGATGGGTGGCCTGCGCGGGCAGCCGGTCATCCAGGCGGGCGAACCCAGCATCAATCTAGACATCGCGGTGCGGCGGTACAACAACAGTTACCTGCGGCGCGGCGCGACACCCCCGTTCATCCTGACGCCGAACACGCCGGGGCTCGACAAGGACCAAGCGAAGGAGATACAGAAGGCCTGGACTGAGGAGCACGCCGGGCCGGACAAGGCGGGCATTCCCGCCGTCCTGCCGCATAGCATGACCGCGACGATCCTGAGCGACGGCAAGAAGGAAGGCAGCTTCACCGACCTCGCCCGCCTGAGCAAGGGCGAGATTCTGGCGATGTTCAAGACGCCGCCCATCGTGGTGCAGGACTATTCTGATGCTAGCGTGCTGGCGAACGCCGACGTGCAGGAGCGGCGGTTCTGGCGGGCCACGATCCTTGACGGCGAGATGACGCAGATACTGGGCACGCTGAACGAGTCGCTGGTGCCCCGGTTCGGCAAGGACCTGGAGTTGTACGCGGACGAAGAGAACATGCCGCAGCTACAGGAGAGCGAGGATGTCCGCGACGCCCGCATCACGCAGTCTGTGGGCGGGCCGTGGCGCAGGGTCAATGAGGGCCGCGTGAAGGCCGGGCTGGAACCCGTAGAGGGCGGCGACGTGATTCTGGTCAACCCGATGCTCATACCGCTGGGTATGGAGCCGCCTCCGCCATCCGCACCCGCCGCACCCGTGCCGCTGCCGGTGTCTGCGGAGCCGACGCCACCCAAGGCGCTCCCTCCGCCGAAGGTCGCCAGTGTGCTGACGTTGCGCCACAAGAGCCTCGTGGGCGAGTACGGTAGCGATGCCCACAAGGCGCACTTCAAGGCGTTCACAGACCGCCTGGAGCCGCAGGTAGTGCGGATGCGCCGGACGGTCGGCGACATCAACGAAGACCTGCTGGCCGAGGTCATCGCCAACCTGGAGGCCGAGGGCGGCAAGGGCCATCGCGTGACGGTGCCGGACCTGCGCCTCAAGGCCGTGGCCGACCAGTACCTGTTCGACCTGGACGCGGCGGGCAAGGTCTACGTCAAGCAACTCATGCCGCTGGAGAGTGCGAGCATAGAGGACGGGGCGGCGCGGGCCATCGCGGAACTGGGTGGCGGCGCGTTTGACCTGACCGACCCGCGCGTGGTCGAGTGGCTGGCGACGAAGAAGCTCAAGATCACGACGCTGCCGAAGACGCTGTACGATTCTATCCACCTGCACCTGAGCCAGGGCGTCGAGCAGGGCCGCACCATTCAACAGATAGCCGGGGACCTGCGCGACCTGCAGCCCATGTACCAGCGGAGCTTCGCGGAGCGCATCGCCCGGACAGAGGTGGTCGGTGCGAACAACGCGGGCAGCCTCGAAGCGTATAGGCAGAACGATGTGAAGCAGAAGGAGTGGAGCAGCGCCCTTGATGGCGAGGTGCGCTGCCCGGACAATGGCAGCAAGTTCGACCACCGCGACATGCACGTGAGCATCGTGGCCGTGGAGAAGCCGTTCAATGTGTCGGGCGAGCAATTGATGCACCCCGGCGACCAGGGCGGCGGTAGTGCGGGGAATGTGTGCAACTGCCGCTGCGCAGTTTTGCCCGTAGTAGACTGACGACAGGAAGGGGCAGACAAGATGAGTGTAACTGACAAGCCTATCCGCAGCCCGCTTGACGTGTGGCTTGACGGAGACAGTGAGCGGACCATAATTGGGGCGAACTGGGCAGACCAAGACCACCGCTGGCTTGCACGCGATGCCGCTCTGTCTGTGGAAAACCAGTATCAGGAAGTCGCTCGTGGTGCTACACTAGACGAATTGACGGAACACTTCCCGAGGTCCTGCGCACCACGAGGCAACACGCCGGAGGAAGCGGAGCCGGGGGAGGATGTGGAACCGACGCATCCGCCATGCCCTAAGTGCGGTCACTCGACCGTGGCCGACCATCACGAGCACTTCGGTACGCAACCGGGGCACTCTGGCGTGATAGGTTCTGGTATTGTGCATCCGGGGACCTACCTGCAGTGCCGCCGCGATCGGGGCGGGTGCGGCTATGGCGAAGAGCACCAATGGCCCATGCCGGAGGATGCCGAAGCGGAGCCGGATGAGTACACGGTGAACATCTCCTTCGACACCGATACACTCGTGGCCGCGCTGGCGGAGCGGGTGGCGAAGCTGGAGCAGGACGCCGCCGCGCAGAAGCGTGTGGCGCGTGGCTACGGATACACTCTAGTAGCTGAGGCGCAAGCCTCCGCAGGTTCGAATCCTGCCCTCTCCGTCATAGTGCCGAGGGTGTCAGCATGGGACTGACGGGCGGCTGTAGACCGCCTCCCTTTGGGTAAGGGGGTTCGATTCCCTCACTCGGCACCATAACGCAGGGTGGACAAACGGTAAGTCACCAGGCTCATACCCTGGAGTTCTGGGTTCAATTCCCGGTCCTGCTACCAGACCACGCCAGTAGTGACGCAGGGAAGCCCGCCGCGAGGTGGGTGCCAAGTCGGGCGGCAGGCTCTCCGCTTTAATGAGGGGCGGAGGTAAGCGTCGTTACATATGTTGGCCCGGGGCTGCTCCCGACGCTGTAGGCCCCGGCCCTGCGTTCATAACATGCCAGCTTGGATCGGGACTTGAGGGCCGCTAACTCAATCGGCAGAGCTACAAGCGCCCTCGCGGTGCTTGCAGGGATGCAGGTTCGAATCCTGCACGGCCCAACTACGTAGGGGCGTAGTTCCAATTGGTAGAACGCCCGACTCCAAATCGGGAGGTTGCAGGTTCGAGTCCTGCCGCTCTTGCCAAAGTTTAGCCGCAGGCGTTCGGATGTGCGTGGCCGCGCACATGGTAAGAATCAGCATCGCTGAGTGGAGACGCGACGCGAGGGCAACCTTGCCGACATGAGAGGTCTCCGCCACCTATGACCCTCCATGCGGAACTCTGCGCCCGGCAGGCGCGAGGACGGCGGGAGGCGAGGACCACGAGCCCTACAGGAGCCGGGTGGGGAATCCGGCCCGAACGCCACACCAGCCGCAGCCCGGAGGGGCCAACATGAAGAAGTGCCCGGAGTGTGAGTTCGAGACGGATGAGAAGTTCAGGCGCTGCCCCGACTGTGGCGCGATATTGGGGGAGGACAAGCGCGGGGAAGTCGAGTGCTCGGTACACAACACGTATGAGTGGGGCGAGGTGATGGAGGTATACGGAGTCATCGAGAAGCAGGGCGATGCGCTCCGGCGACTACTCAGCAACGTGCAGGTGATCGTGCGCTTTGATGATACGGGCGTCGTGCTCGTTGCCCTCGCATCGGATCAAGTCGGCAAGCGCGTGGACCATGCGGAGCGGTAAGTGATTCGGGAGGTACGCTTCTCCCGTGGTGCAGTGTAAGAGGCCTCTCGGCCAGTAGGAACAACTGACCGTCAGTCTGCACTACGGAAGAAGCGCACCACCACCTCAACCGCACACACCAGCCGCCCCTCCCCGGGCGGCTTTCGCATTATCAGGGCCGGGGCAGCCCAACACAGGAGAAGTGAACCATGCCCACCTTTGAGCACCTAAAAGCCCTGCCGTTCACCATCGAGAAGGCCGAAGCCGTTGACGAAGGCGGGCGCAAGCGTTTGCGCATTGATGGTTGGGCCTCCACCGAGACGCCCGACCGTAGCAAAGAGGTCATCGAGGTCGGCTTCTTTGACGAGTCCCTCGCCGACTTCATGCGCACGGCGGCCATGCCGTGGATGCACGACACCTCCGACCCGCAGGGCAAGTGGGCCGCGATCACGCCCGTACCCGGCAAAGGCTACCACGTAACCGGCGATGTCATTGACCTTGGCACCGACCTGGACACGCGCCGTATGGCGATGGTTGAGGAGGGGCTGGTCGCGTCCCTGTCGGTCGGCTTCAACGCGGAATACACCGATGAGTTCGGCTACATGGACGACGCGACGCAGGTCTGGCACTGGACGCAGAACGGGAAGCTCATCGAGGTCTCGTTGTGTACCATTCCCTGCAACCCGGACACGTCCTTCCAGGTCGCCAAGATGCTGGGCATGGTCTTGCCCGTCTTCGACCCCGACGAGACCAAGGGTGCGACGCCGTTCGCCAACCTCCCCCTCGCCGACGAAGAGACGGGCTGGGATGCGCGGCAGGCCCGCAAGCACCTGAGCGCCGCCGCCGACACGGAGGACGGCACCGACTGGGGCCAGTACGCCAAGGGCTTCCTGTGGTTTGACCGTGCCATCAAGGGCACCGCCGCCGCCTACTACCTCCCGTTCGCCGATGTCATTGACGGGGAACTGAAGGCGGTCTGGCGCGGGTGTGCGGCCGCCATGTCGGCGCTGCGCCGGGGTAGCGTAGATATTCCCGAGGCCGACCAGGAACGCTGCCTGAAGCACCTCGCCAAGTACTACAAGTTGTTCGGCAAGCCGCTCCCGGAGAAGTCCGCCGACAGCATCACGTGGCACGCCGGCGAGGAGGCCATTGTCGAAGAGGACCGCTTCGTGGAGGACCTGGAGCGCATGGCCGGGGGAGCCGAAGCCGTGAAGAACATCCACGCCCACTGGCAGAGTGAAGGCCGCACAATCGACGCCGCGCACCGCGAACGCATCGCCGAGGTGCAGGCCACCCTGGTCGCCGTGCTGGAGCCCCATCCGGCACCGGTCGAGGGGGCCGCACCACAGGGAGCCCCATCCCTGTCGAGTGACGCTGCGGACGTGCTGCCGGCGCTGGGGGAGCGGACCATCCCCGAGGTCGCAGAGGCGACCATGCCAGGGGGCTAAGCCGCAGACGTAGACGTAGCCACACCAGGGGCTGGGTGCAGCTCGACAACAAGGAGGTCTGTCGCTATGGACCTCAACGAACTGAAGACCCTGGCCGCAAAGCACTTCGGCATCGAAGTTGAGAAGGTGTCCGATGCGCACGTGACGGCCATCAAGGGTATCCATGATGAACTGGTAGCCAAGGAGCTGCCGAACGCCGACGAGGCCACCGCGCACGCCAAGGCCATCGAGCAGATGGAGAAGGACTTCGAGGCCGAGAAGGCCGCGAAGATCGAGGCGGAGCGCAAACTGGCCGAGTACAAGACGAAGCCGCCCGTGGACGCGCACGCCGATGACGGCGTGCTCGGGCGCATCAAGTCCCTGCCGGACATCAAGACCGCCGTCCTGGACGAGACCGAGGGTGAGCCGGATGTGCGGGCCTTCCGTCGGCAGTGGGACATCCTGCACACGCTCACGACCGTGAAGGGCAACTTCGGACCCAAGGGCCACATGCCCGTCACGCAACTGGCGTACTGGCAGAAGCTGCGCGAGAAGTTCCCGGCCTTGACCGACGTGATCCAGAAGTCAATCGACACACAGACCTCTGGCGGCGGCGCTGAGTGGGCTCCCACCCTCTACAGCACGGACCTACAGCAGAGCGTCTACGATCAGACAAATGTAGCACGCCAGTTTACCCGCGTGGCGGCTCCGGCTGCGACTTGGGTTTTGCCGTTCTCCCCCACTGGCGGCTCTGTGTACAAAGCCGGCGAGACGACTACAATTGATCCAGCTCCGTTCCAGGAGACAGACCCGACCTCGACTGCCGTGACTATCACGGCGATCAAGCTGATGTGCCGCGTGGCGTGGTCGGATGAGACAGCCGAGGATAGCATCATATCCGCCGCTGGTCTGTTCCAGGAGCACACGAGCCGGCTCATGGCTGAGGCTATCGATTCAGCCATAATGAATGGTGACACGACCGCCACTCATTTTGACACCGGCATGGGCTACACCTCCACCTCACCCGAGTCCGCGTTCAATGGGCTCCGCGACATTGCGAAGAATGGCATGTCCAGCTCCACGGACTTCGCCGGCACGATGACCGGCGACAAGGTACTGGCCTTGATTGATGATGGCACCGCCAAGTTCATCGGCGACCCGACCAAGCTCATCATCTTCACGTCGCCCAAGACCCGCAGCAAGTGGTTCAACTTGGTTGACAACGCGACCAATAAGAACCCGGTCTTCGTCCGCTCGACCCCGATGGGTGACGCGCAGGTAGCCCAAGGCGCGTTCATGGATTTTTACGGGACTCCCGTAATTCCGACGAGCACCATCTCCACCACAATGGCGAGCACCGGCCTCTGGACCAGCGCGAGCACGTACACCGCCATTGTCTGGGCCAACAAGGACTGCTTCCTCCTGACCGACCGCAAGGAGCTGGGCAGCGTCCTAGTTGATCAGCCATTGCTGGGCTTGAAAAATGTCCTGACTTCGTGGCGTGGAAGTTTCAATGCCATGCAGGGCACGACCTCGGCGACCACGTATGCCGGGTACGGCTACGACATCTCGACGGCGTAACGCGGCCTAACAGCTAGTGCGTACCTTGACAACCTGGCTGCTGTGAGTTGTACCAGGCCGCCGCAATGTACAGACGGCCCTCGGCTTTTAGTCGGGGGCCGTCTTGATTCGGAGGCTCTGTATAGATGCTGCAATGCCCTGAGCCTCCTGCGCCAACAGTGGCGCGGGCGCGACGATGGGCGAGGGGATGCGCATCTGCGCCCGGTTCAAGGCGCGCAAGCCGGGCGTCGCTGCTTAGTCGCGACACAACTGACGAGCTTGACGGTGACGGGGCGGCTGTGCTTGCGCATGGCCGCCCCGCACGATTCCAGCCGGGGCAAAGGGTGAGCGAAGATGAACATGGATGACAGGGTAGATGCAGCGCTAGAGGTATTGAGCGAGGCTGTGGTTTGTGGTCTCATCAATGGCTTCCGCGTGTACCAAGCGGAACAGCAGAGGTGGTACTTCCAGGTCTGGAAACAGGGATGGGTAGCCACCGAAGCAGCGTCACGCGAACACGCCATCATCGGAGCTGGCCACTGCGCTGTTGACATCATGGAGAGCGCCCAGCGCTGCGAGCGTCAGCGCCGTCAGTGCGGAGTCCGCAACGAGGCGGGTGGCCTCGATGAAGCGCGAAGGCTGGCGCAGGCGGCGCTGGACTGTGCCAACGCCATGACAGACGAGGGACAGGCGAGGCGGGTAGCCGTGTCGGCGCTGTACAGCATCGCACACGGGGAGGAGTGATGCGCCATGTGCTGCAAGCCGATGCAGGTTATCTATGATGGGCAGCCGGTGCCGGGCGTCAGCGGTGTGCTGGTGGAGTTCGACCCTGACGGGCGCACGGGAGCGACGCTGCGTATTGACAGGCAGCAGTCGGTCAAGGTGCGTGGGCTCATCTACAGCCGCACCAATTCCGAGACGCACAAGCGCCTGCGGGCATCCATGACGAAAGACGGGTGTGAGTTGGAGACGTGGCGGCGCAAGCACGTGTGGCAGATCGTGGGGCAATGGTAACTGAGCGGAAGGAGGACCAACATGTACGTCATCAAGGACGAAGAGAACGCGCTGTACCTCACTGAAGCGGGCGAGTGGACCGCCTGCGACTGTGGGGCCGCAGTGTATGAGACGCAGGAAGCCGCCGAGGCCGTCTGCGTCGAGAAGGGCATCGACCCGTCATGGGTCATCGCAAAATAGGGTGACAACACAAGAGGTGGTGATTTAGACGTGAGACGCACCAAACGAGACGGCCGCACCTTGACAACTGGACGGACAAACACCAGGACCGCGAGCGCCCGACGGTGGACATGGCGAAGGTGCGGCGCGAGGGGTTACGGTGGCTGAAGGAAGCAGAATGAATGGAGCCAAGTGGGATGGTATGGGGATGATACTGTTCGAGTCTGAGATGGAGCGACAGCGACAGTGGCTTGTCGACTTGAACAGTGACAAAGGCGTCTGCCTACGCGGATCATGGGAGGATGGCCTTGAAGAGGTGCCAGGCAAACCAGGATTCCGCCGCCGCCCACCGAACCGCAGGAACCCGCGCTATGTCGCGATGGCAGTGGAGGAATCTATCCACAAGAGTGCATGGCAGAGACTGTTGCGGTGGGTGCGAGGTTCATCTTGAGACGGCTCTTCGAGGATGACTTCTATAGACGCGGCGGCAGGCGCGTCGGAGAATGCCTGTGCATGGACGGCGGGGACTGCTACTACCTTGTCAGGCACAATCCATGTACCGCGACATCCTGGTGTATCTCAGCCAATCTCTTGTTCGGCGCGGAGATGGCGAGCGCCCTGCGTTGGTTATGGCGAGCCTATGACACCGTTGTGTTTCGCATCCTCAAGAGATTCGGCAAGCTAAAGACGGCATGAGGTTGCGGTTGCTGAGACAGTAGGGCAAGAAAGGGGCAAGGGTGATGATGACACCGTTTGTGATGTGGACTGTACTTGACCGCCTCACGCTGCTGAAGGGGCCACGCTTCGAGACGGAGGAAGAAGCCACCCAACACGCCAAGACGGAGGAGGCGTTGTGGCGGGCACGGCACGCCAGCCAGTTGATTCCCAGTGTCTCTGTGCAGGACGCGACGGGACCGTATGGAGTTGTGGTGCCCATCCTGTGCGTGCAGGTGGATGGCTGCGTCTTCGTGATCAGCGACGTGGGGTGGAAGATTGGTGTTGACGAGTGAACACGCGTTGGCGACCAACTCCATACCGAGACATGCACCTCGGGCACATCCCTTCCGCCTATGACTGCTGGCACGTTGCCCGCGCCAGTGGCGGCGTGTTCATCATGATCGCCGATGACTGGAACTACGTGATGGGCGGCTCCTGGTGCCAGGCGTGGTCGGTGCAGCACGCAACGGAACGCTATGCCGAAGACCTCGCGTGGCTGGGCATCGCGCCGGATGAGATCATCTATTCCACGAGCAACGGGGCCGCCCACGCCGAGGCAGCGGAACGCCTGGGCCTGACGGTACCGGGGCGCGTGGGGCACTGGATCAGCCACTCGCTGCAGTCGCCGCCGGTCATGAATACCAGCGTGCGCACCGTGCCTTCTGGCGGTCAGTACGGCGACTACTATACGATGCTCAAGTGCGTGGATGACCACGCGGCGGGCGTCAACTGCTTCACTCGCGGTGCCGACCTGCTGCACGAGGCGCAGGCGTATGACTCGATGTGGCGGCGACTGTACCCGGCGGGCTTCCCACCGACGCAGCGGTATGTGCCGATCCTGGCCCGCGACGGCCTGAAGGTCAGCAAGCGCGACGGTCGCAACAGCGTCCTGCGTGACCTGCGCGACATCGGCTACGAGGGTTGGCAGGTACTGGACACGGTACTGGCGCTGGTGGAGCAGAGCACGAGTTCATTCGTAGAGGTGCCGCTGGACCTGTTCAGCCTGGAGCGGGTGACGGTGCTGGAGCGGGGCCTGTCGCCGGACATGGTGGGGAGCCGCGAGGCGGCGCTGGCATGGTGCGGCGAGGATGGTTGCGGGCCGGATGTGCTGGCGGCGATAGCCCGGCACGAGCGGGCCACGAAGCTACGGAAGGGGCAGGTGTAAGTATGGAGCTTGGCATCCACGGCGCTGACCGCGATAACATGGACCTCATTCGCGACCTCGGCGTTAGCTGGACGAAAATACCGGGCAACATCGAGCCCGAGACAGTGCCCGACCTGAACGAGCCCTTTGACGTGGCGGAGGAACTGGGGCTGCGCTGCGTGGTGGACCTGCGCACCAGTCACGGCTATCTCTCGCAGGTCTCCGCCGATACGCAGATGGCGATGGCCGAGGCGGGGTTATTGGAGGAGGTCACGGGGCCGATCCTGGACCTGGAGCAACACGCCAAGCAGGCCCGCAACCTGGAGAAGGTCAACGCGGTCGCCTACGCCAAGCTATACGAGACGGCGGCGCGGACGGTGGAGGCCTACCAGGACCGCTGCCAGGAGTGGGAGTTCTGGGGCGAGGCGGCGTGCCCGTGGGTATCGGGGCAGGTGTTCGGCGACAAGAGTTCGACCTACCCGGTCCTGCTGGAGTCGGTGTACAAGGCCATCAAAGAGGTTGACCCGGACTGCCGCGTCTGGACGGCGGGCAACGGTATGGACCTGCAGCTCGTGTTCTATCACGCGTGCTTGGATCATGGCGCGGGGCCGTACTTCGATGTCTGTAATCTCCATCCCTACTTCATGAAGTTGAGGGTCCGCAAGCACGCCGACCGCATCTTGGAGCAGGAGTACACGCGGCTGCGGGTGGCGCTCCAGGAGCAGGGCCAGGACCAGCCCTTCGCGGCAACCGAGTGGGGCTACCCGACCTATGACGCCGATAGCATCGCCGTAGAGGAGTACCTGCGGTCGCACGTGCTGCTGGAGGGCGTCCGGCAACTGTACTGGAGCGAGTCCGAAGAGTGGTTTGAGAAGGACCTGCAGGCGATGGAGCGCCACGGCTTCGAGGTCGTGGTGGTTCATAGCCTGCATGATGACCCGGCACCGAACCCCTTCTGGGGCCAGCGGTGCGGGCTGATTGATCTGCAGGGGCGGAAGAAAAATGTCTGGGACGTGGTACAGCGGTGGGCGTGGAAGGGCCGTGAGGCGAAGCAGCAGGCGCTATGAACTACTACCGGGTCCAGGTGGCCCTCGCTCACCTCGGCACCGGCAGCACGGAGTACGAGTGCTGGCATGTCACGACGGACGCGATGGCCGGCGACGTGCTCAGCAACAGGGGGAAGATGCTGCCGGGGATTAAGCGCGTGACGCAGGTCGAGACGATCACGGAGGCACAGTACAACGCGGCGTGGCGTGGCGGGCGGAAGGCGTTCGAGGTGCAGGCGAGGTAGACGACAGAAGGGGCAAGGGTGAACACGATGGTTCCGCTATGGTGGGTATTCGTTGTTTTGGGTTACTGCTTTGTTGGCTACATTGTAGCTCGCGCAGCCCGAGTAAAGGCCGACGAGCCAGCCATGATCTTCGCCGCAATGTGGGCATGGCCTGTCATCTTACTCGCTTATGGACTTCTGTGCGTGTGGGGGTGGCGGAACCGCAGAGCTGGTCACGGGGGAGTCGCCGAAGATCAGGGCGGTGACTCCTAATGGAGATCGGTATTCACGGCGGGCCAAACCCGCAAGACGATTGGTTCGCGCAGGACTTGGGTGTGACGTGGTACAAGTGGGGCACGGCCATTGACCGCGACGAAGTGACCGACGACCGCGAGCGCCACGAGCAGGCGGCGCGGCTGGGCCGGCGCGTCTGCGTGGACTTGCGCACGAGCGCCGCGTGGATGAACGGTCTCGGCACCGTCGAGTATGACCGCCTCCGTAAGGCGGGCGCGCTGCAGTCTGCGGAGCCACGCCCGCCGCCGCCCGAACAGGGCGACATGGATGACGACGAGTACCGGGAAGTGCGGGCTCGCTACGAGCGCGAACGCTTCGCCGCCGAGGACCCGGTGATCCGCTACAATCAGGCGGCCACGCACGCGGCGGTATTGGAGCGCATCGCCGAGAATGTGCGCCGCCACGTAGAACTGCACAAGGACTTCTGCTGCGACTGGGAGTGGTGGGGTGAGAATGACTGCCCGTCGACCAGCGAGGGCATCTTCCACGTCATCTGTTACCCGGCGACGCTGCAGGTGGTCCACCGGGCCATCAAGGAAGTCCAGCCCGAGGCCCGCGTGTGGACCGGCGGCAACGGCATGGATTTGAATGATAACTGGGTGGCGGGCCTGCGTAAGGACGGGGCGTTCAAGAGCTTCGATGTCCTTAATTGGCACCCGTATCCGATGAGCCTGCGCGACCGGCCGCAGATCGAGAAACGGCTGCACGAGAATTACAGCGGGTGGCGCAAGGTGCTCGACGCGGAGGGCCTGGGCCAACCATACGCCTGCACCGAGTGGGGCTACCCGTCACTGGGCACGGTCGGGCAGCGGCAGCGTGAGTGGCTGAGTTCCAAGGTGGTCGCAGGCGGCATCACGCAGTTATTCCCCGAGGAGGCGCTGGAGGCCTACGAGGGCGACTTGCGCATCATGGAGCAGCACGGGTTCCAGGTCGTGATCGTACACACCCTGCGGGATGGCCCGTCGCGCTTCTGGGGCGACAAATGTGGGCTGATGGCGCAACCCCTCAAGGGACTGCGGGGACGCGCTCTGCGGGCCGTGTGGAAGCGCGTAGAGTGCAAGCCGATCTACCGGGTGGTGCGGCAGTGGGCGCATCGCGGGGCGGCGGGGCCAAAGGCGTTCGCAGCTTGACAAGAGGCAGCCTCCCGTAGTATGCTTCCTACACTTCAGGGAAGAAGTCAAACAGGGCGCATTATCAGTTTTCTATGACCTGTTTGCAGGCCTCGGCTAGTGCGCCCTTGGGCTTCTTCCCTGAAGACTAAGGCAGCATCCGGGGCCTGTTTGATTCATGGCGCAGCGAAGCTGAGCAAGGTTCGGCAAGGCCTGGTCGGGCGCGGCAAGGTTGGGCCTGGCACGGCCTGGCGTGGTAGGGCAAGGCAAGGCAAGGGTAGTTCGCTATCATTACTCATCGTGTTTTAGTGGCGCGGCGGGGCGAGGCATGGTCTGGCACGGCCCGGCGTGGTGGGGCAAGGCCCGGCATGGCGAGGCATGGCAAGGCGCGGCAGGGCAAGCCAGGGTGTCGTTTGTTGGGGCAAGGTATGGAGGCCGTAGGGCTTCCAAGTACATACCGACAAAGGGTGAGAAGAATGGCAACAAAGAAGGTCGCCGTCAAGATCAAGGGTATCAGCGCAATTCTCATGCACAGGTTCCCGATGGAGCCCGTCGAGGCGCTGGAGAAGAAGCCGCCACTGGAGCAGGCCGAATTGGCCGCGTATCGCGACCCTGACGGGAAGCTATACGTGCCCGGCCTCGCGATGCAACGGGCGCTAGTGCAAGGCGCGACGTTCAGCAAGGGCAAGGGCCGGGCGAGCCTGCAGAAGGTCGTCTGCGCCTGCGTGATCGTTGACCCTGAGTATTGCACGTTGACGCCGCAGGAGTACAAGCTGGACAGCCGCCCGGTCGTGATACCGGCGACGAAGGGCCGCGTCCTGCGGCACCGGCCACGGGTAGACGAGTGGGCGATTTCGTTCACTGCAGAGTATGACGACACGCTGCTGACAGAGGAGCAACTGCGGCGGGTCTTTGATGATACGGGAAGCCGCGTGGGCCTGCTGGACTTCCGGCCTGAGAAGAAGGGTCCGTTTGGCAGGTTCATGGTTACGGAATGGCAACAGGTTTGATGGTGTGGCTGGGTAAGGCGCGGTATGGCGAGGCACGGCGCGGCAAGCCAAGGCAGGGGTCGTTCGTTATTATGCCTACAGGTTTTGAGGCATGGCGTGGTCGGGCAAGGTCAGGTTGGGCTGGGCCTGGTACGGCGAGGTCGGGCAGGGCAGGGCAAGGAGTAACCGACTGAGGCGTTCAACGAGCAGTAACCACGAGAAGCCGTCCTCCCACGAGGGCGGCTTCTTCGATTCAAGGAGAAGCATCATGCCCAAGTTCACCGCATTACAGCTCATCACCGAGGCACCTCCCAGCGTGACCCTGCGCCTGCCGATGAGGCCCGGACAGTCCACCAACGTCAGCGATGACGAGGCCGTTGTGCTCAGAAGCCTGCCGGAACTGTTCGCCGAACTCACCTGGGACAATGAGCAGTCCACCTGGACCGGGCAGTCACCGATGAACCGGATGGTCAGCGGCGCGGCGGTCACGAAGGACGCGGGTGCAGACGCGGCCCCTTTAGGCGCAGAGGCCGACGGTGAGGACACGGTAGTGTGAGGCGTAGGTCGCCGGGAAGCACTCGGAGACCCTAAACGCGCGTGGAGTGTCGAGACCCCGCAGATGCTTGCGGATGACACTGTGAAGCGCGAACCTCGCCCATAGTGGGCATAGGCGGGCGGGGAGTGCTGGCCGAGGAGTAGGAGGTCATCATGGGGCAGACATTCGACCTGAGCAAGTACGAGACGGTGTACCCAGAGGGCGGCAACCTGCGGTGGACCGGAACGGAAGGCCGCGCACTGTATGGCATCGCCTGCTTCGAGCATGGCCTGCAGTACGTCATGGAGGGCAGGAGCGGAGAAGTGGCACACCCCGCCGACCTGATACCGCTACGCGGTGCCGCGCCGTTCGCAATTGGTGACTGCATCCAGTGCAAGGTCTGCGGGCGCACGCTGGGCGCACCCATCGGCGGCAACTCACGCGCTCCCATTCGCCTGCAGGCGTGGATGGACTTCGTTTGTCTCGCTGTCGGGTGGCGGTATAGCAAGTACCTGAGGGACTGAGCAAACATGGCGTCGACACTCATCACCGCCGACAATGTGATGGAATACGGCAACCTCAACAACGAGGCTCTGCGCGTCCGCATTACGCTGCTCATCGACTCCGTGCTCGCCGCCGCCGAGGAGTACTGTGGCCGCCTGTTCTCCAGCGACACGTTCACAGAGTACCGCGATGGCAAGGGACAGTCGAGCGTGGTGATGGACAACCCGCCGATGACCGCGCTGACCTCCGTGACCGATGACGCGCAGGTGGGAGCGCGAAGCATTGACACGGCGTCGAACGTGCTCTGGTTGGATGAGTACAAGCGCAAGGGCCAGGTGCAGCTTTACAACAACGAGAGCGCCTTCGGTGGCGGGCGGGCCGGCGTGAAGGTCGTCTACACGGGCGGCTATACCAGCACCACGATCCCGGCGGACCTCAAGATGGCGGTTATGGACGAAGTGCTGTACCGGCTCAATGACCGGGCCGTGGGTGTCGCCAACCAAGCAGCGGACGGTGCGAGCGTGAACTTCAGCGAGCGCAACGGGTTCGCCTCGCAGGTGACGGACGCGCTAGACAAGTACCGCTGCTGGTGGAAGGAGATCGGGTAGCGTGCCAACTTGCCGCGAGTGCGAACACTTCGAGATGACGGAATGGTACAACGCGGAAACAAACGAGGAGGGCGGAGACCCGCTGTGCCAAAAAGGACACGAGCCACCAACCGACCCCGATGAGGACACAGGTTGTAGTGACTGGAAAGAGATCGCGCCGCGCTGGTTGAAGGAGAGCAGATAGCGTGCAGACCTGCGAAGACTGTCAGCGTCACCGGACGCGATACGGCGGCGACAGCAAAGAGGAACAGTACGATTACGACTGTTGGTGCGGCGAGGCGGGCAGCTCCGGGCGGCACCAGCGTCACTGTCCCGAGCAGAGCGACAACCCGCAGGACGCCCGCCAGTGTCCCGGCTTCCAGGAGTGAGCAGCGATGATACCGCGCCTCCCCGACCGTGTACGTGTCTACCATACCGGCACCGCTGGCACCTCGCCCGAGGCCTGGAACCGCGAGTTGCAGCCGGAACTGCGGGCGGCCATCAGCACCCTCTCCAATGACAAGGCGCTGGCCGCCAACGCACTCGGCAGGTGGGAGGGGCTGGCGACGCACCAGGCGCGGGTCGAACCGCACCCGGCCTTGGTGGCGAACGCGCTGCTATACGATGCGATGACGCAAACGCACTACCTGATACTGGGCACGCCGCAGCGGTCCAACAAGCACAACGCGCAGGGCGATCCCGACCACGTGATCTGCAGCCTGAGCGTGCAGAAGCCGAAGCCGAGTGTGACATGATGAAGTTACCGGAACCTTTTGACATTCCCTTCGAGAACGTTGGCGGCGGCATGTCGCGGCGCGAACGGGGCGCATGGGGCATCGTGTTCGCCGTAGTGTTTGGCGTCTGCATGGTGGCAGTTGCCGTGGCAGCAGCCGGGGTAACCGTTAGCCACTTCACTCCGTGGCTGGTGAGGTAGTCATGCTGAACATGAAGATACTGGGTGCCGACAAGCTGCTGAAGGCGCTCGACCCTGACGAGGCGCTGAAGTCCGCACGGAAGTCGCTGCGTAAAGCCAGCACCGTCGTTATGAATGCGGCGAAGAGGAACGCGCTGGGTGCCGTACTCAAGCGGCGCACCAGCGACCTCGGCACCAGCGTGACGCAGGACGTAGACGAAGGCAACCTCCGCGCCCGTATCGGCACGGGCCTCGTCTATGGCCCGGTGCACGAGTACGGCGCGACCATCCGGCCACTGCCGCCGAACAAGTGGCTGCGGTTCCAGATCGCACCACGCGGCAAGACCGTGACGAAGAAGGGCAACTTCCCGTGGGTCTCGGT
>Ga0163202_1000055_pt1 | contig 18269 bp, 10 predicted proteins | sample PL_2010_300m_FD_113540 | JGI IMG/M metagenome (GOLD analysis project Ga0163202, IMG submission 113540) | Freshwater microbial communities from Powell Lake, British Columbia, Canada to study Microbial Dark Matter (Phase II) - PL_2010_300m | ecosystem: Environmental > Aquatic > Freshwater > Lake ... | reverse complement strand
TAGGACTACCTCGGAGTCAGCAATTGGCAGCCGACGAACCGTAAACGACGCCGGCCAACTCTTCCCAGACCAAAACCGACGAGATCTTGCCCGATCAAAGTGAGTTCTCCGACAGACTCCTAGAACACCTGCCAGTTCTCGCCACGCTCCGCGCCCGCATCACTGTCCTCGCCGACGAGTTGTCATCCCGCTAGAACCGGAACGGGAACTCACCACAAAGACGTCAAGGCACGCCAGGCTCGGACGAAGGCACAAGTCAGAGATCAGAATGCAGAAGGCAGAAGTGGGACGGGCTTGTGCCACCTACAGAGTAGCTGTTTTGGAGTGCGGCAGTGAGGCTGCCGCCTTACCGGAAAAGCGGGAGCCAAGCTCCCGCAATCCAAAACGGACCGGTCATTCTGAACGGAGTGAAGAATCGTCGACTCCGAAGACTCTTCGCCTACGGCTCAGAGTGACAGGGGGCGACGTGAAGGCTCGCTAGATTCCAGACACTAGCGCTGCGGGCCGCCGCCGGCGCCGCCCGTACCTTCCTGCTCGATTCCCTCGCCCGCCCGCATCTTCGGGTCGAACCTGAAGTTGTTGAAATTGTAGCTGAGCGCGATCGAGAAGGTAAGACCCTCGGTCTTGTACGATGAGTGGCTAAGGAAACCCGCGCCCTCGGAGTTCCAGTGCTGAACCCGGGAGCCCAGCAGGTTGCTCAGTCGCAGTGTAATCGAGAGCACGCGCTTGAGCAGGCTCTGCTTGACCGCGAGGTTGGCGCCAAGCCATCCGTCCGAAGTGCTCGTGGCAGAGATGCTCGGGCCCGAGTAGTAGCCGTTGAGCTGGACCTGAGTGTTGGTCGCCGGACGGAATGTCAGGTTGGCTGAGCTGCTCCACGTCAAGGTACGGCGGACTGAATCCGAACCGGCCAATACTACATCTTCACGGTAGTCGTAGACATTCCCGGTTACGTAGGCAGTGAACCACTTCGCCGGAGAGACGTTCGCGGTCACCTCGCAGCCGATCGAACGGTCACGCCCGACGTTTTCCGCGGTCTGTAACAGCGCGGCCGTGTCTCCCGGGTACTCGGTCATGATCCACTCGAACACGTCGCTCGTGGTCCGATAGTATGCCTCTGCCGTCAAAGAGCTGGCGCCGAGCGGCAGTTCGCACCCCGCCTCCCAGGAATTGGTGTAGGAGGGTCTCAGTTCCGGGTTGCCCACGCTCACATTGTGGTCGTCATACCACACTTCAGTTGGCCGAAGGTACCACGGGTTCGGTCGGTCGATTCGACGCGAGTAGCTAGCCGTGACCTGCCGCCCGGCACCCAGGCCGTAGGTCGCGTGCAGGCTCGGGAAGTAGTCCCAGCGACTCATCCTCCACGTGGTGGTCGTGTCGGTGACCGTGATGACCCGGTTGCCGTATTCACCACGCAGCCCGGGTTGGAGTCCGAGTTCGCGCCAGCTCCAGGTGTATGTCGCGTAGAGCGATTGGATGTCCCGCGTGCCGGCATAGGGGTGGCTGGAGAGCATGTCGAACACCCAGGCTCGCGTTGTGGTGTCGTATCGCTGGATGCGGAGGTCCTGTTCCGTGCCCTCCAGCCGGCTCTGAAATCCGGCCTCAAGCCTGTCCTTCTGCCGTACGGGCAGCGTGCATCCAAGCTCGATATTCGCACGGCGCGTCGGGCCCAACTCTTCGGAACGGCGTCCGCCGATGGTGTCGGTTCCGGTCGAATCCAGGTCAGTGGTTCCTGACTTACCTCCGCCGCTGTTGCTGACAACGTATGCGCTCGCCGTCAGCTTGTGCCCGGTCGTGTCAAAGAGGTGCTCGTGGTCGGCAGTGACGAAGTAGAAACGCCGGGAGTAACCCCAGGTGCTGCCGGTCCGGTAATGCCGCGAGGAATCGCCGGGCAGATGGGACTCCACTCTGTCGGACCCGCCGTCGGTACTGCCGTCGAAGCCGCCGAACCGCCCGGACACACTCGACTTGTCGCGCGGGCCGAACGTAAGGTCAAGCCCGGCCCGTCCGGCCCCGGTCAGGCCGGCCCATCGGCCGGTCCCGGTGCTTGTGATTGACAGAGTTTCAGCCGCACTGAATATCCGGGCTTCGCCTTCTGAATTCCAGTCGGACGTGTACCGTCGGACGTTCCCGCCGGCATATGCGTTGGCGATTCCCTGCCGGAGACTGAGGAGCGCGTCGCCGCCGTAGCGGCCCTTCAACCCCGCGTTCGCGTTCAAGAGCGCGCTGGTCCCGCGACCCTTCTGCTTCTTCAGCAGGATGTTGACGATACCGGCGGCGCCATCCGGCTCGTACTTGGCCGAAGGGTTGGTGATGATCTCAATCTTGTCGATGGTCTGGGCCGGAGTCTGCTTCAGCACCTCGTTGGGGTCGAGCAGCGTGGGCTTTCCGTCAATCAGCACTTTGAAGTTCGCGCTGCCGCGCAGGGTGACGTTGTCTTCGATGTCCACCTTCACCGAAGGTACGTCGCGCAGTGCGTCAACTGCAGTACCCGATGACGCGTTCGGCAGCTTGCTGACGTCGATGACCTTCTTGTCAACCTCGTAGCTGATTGCCGGCTTCTCGGCCGTTGCCTCGACTCCCTGCATCGGCACCGGCTTCTGTTCCAGGTCGATCCTGCCCAAATCGAGTTGAGCCCCGGCTGCGACCTCAACCTCCTTCATGACTCGGTCCCGGTACCCGATGAACGAAACCTCGACGTAGTAGCGGCCCGGCTTCACCGCGTCGAGCCGGAACCCTCCTGCCTTGTCCGTTATGGTGCCGCTGACCTGGGTGCTCTCCGGCAGCGAGTAGAGCACGACGTTGGCGTACTCCACCGGCGCCGCTTGCTCAGCATCATACACCCGTCCGATAACCGTGCCGGTTCTCAGATCCGCGCCCGGCTGCGCCGCGGCAACGCCGGCCAGGCACAACAAAACCACCCCGTACAAAATGCGCCTCTTCATGGACGCAATCGTACCGGCTTTCCGGACGCGGTCAAGCCCATCAGCGGCTCCAAAGTTGTTCGCCAGCCACACGCAGGACTTCCCCCGCCGGTGTGTCTATTGTATCATATGAGAATGCAGCAATGCCAATACCGGCTGCCTCTGGCAGCCTTCTTCATTCTAGCCCTCGTTGCGGTCGGGGGTGTCTTCGCACAGCCCGGGACAGATCAGGGCATGCCGGTCGGATCGATTGCCGGCTCGGTTTTTGACGCTGACCTGAACGTACCAATTGAGTACGCTAATATCGTGCTGCGCAGCCTGCGCGACAGCTCACAGGTCAACGGGACTATCACCGACCAATCGGGCCGGTTCACCCTGCCCGGCGTCCGCCCCGGCCGTTACTTCGTGGAGGTGTCGTTCATAGGCTACCGAGACAAAACGGTCGGGGACGTCGCCGTAGGCCCAGGTGCTGTCCGCGACCTCGGCCGGGTCACGCTCCGCCAGTCTGCGGTCGCGATGCCCGGGGTCGAGGCAACTGCGGAACGGCCCACGCTCGAATACCGCATCGACAAGAAGGTGGTCGATGTATCCAAGATGGCCACAGCCGCGTCAGGTACGGCGGTGGACGTGCTCGAGAATGTGCCGTCGGTCAAGGTGGACGTCGAGGGCAACCTGACCTTGCGCGGGAGCGGCAACTACACGGTGCTGGTCGACGGCAAGCCGTCGCCCATCGAGGGGAGCGACGCGCTCCAACAGATTCCGGCCGGCACCATCGACAAGATCGAGATTATCACCAACCCGTCGGCCAAGTATGACCCCGAGGGCATCTCTGGTATCATCAACGTGCTGCTGAAGAAGCAGCGCCAGGCCGGCATCAGCGGCACCGCGACACTGGACGGCGGCTGGCCCCAGCGCTACGGCGGTAGCTTCCTCCTTAGCTGGCGGCTCAACGGTTTGAGCCTATTCGCGGGCGCGGACCTGCGGAACGGGCAGTTCCCGGGCACTCGCTCGACCGAGAGCTGGACGTATGACGATAGCACCGGTGACACGACCTTCAGCAACTCGACCGGCACCGGCGACCGCGGGCACAACTCGTACGGCCTGCGCGCGGGTGGCGACTACAAGTTCTCGAACCACGACCGGACCGGATTGAGCGTTCGGTTCGGCGACCGCGGATTCGGCATGAACCAGCTCGCGACCTACCGGCGCTGGACCGTGCCCGGCGCCGACACAGCCCGAGAAGTCAGCCGGGACTCATCGCGCCGCGGCGGCGGTCAACTCTCCCTGAACCTTGACCACCAGCACACATTCGACCGCGAAGGCCACCAGCTCGCAGCCTCGGTCACCTACAACCGCAACGACGGCACCGACCGGTCCGTGAACCTGCTGAGCACCGAGGCCGGAAGCCTCTTGAGCGGCCGGCGCGAAGAGGAGTCGGGGCCGCGCCAACCGGTGCGGACCAAGCTCGACTACTCCCTGCCGCTGGGCGCGGAGAGCAAATTCGAAGCCGGGTACCAGACGGGCTTCCATCGCGCCCGGAATATGAATAAGGTCTTCGAGTACGTCGCGGCTGTTGACAGTTTTGAGTACCGGCCCGAGTACGGCCAGACCGTGGACTACTCGGACAATACCCACGCCTTGTACGCACAGTACTCGGGCAAACTGTCCAAGCTCGGGTTCCAGCCGGCCCTGCGAGTTGAACGCTCGGACCGGCTGCTCCAGGCTGACACCAGCGACCCATTCGACACATGGGATACCAGCTATGCGTTCAACCGCTGGGACTACTTCCCAAGCCTGCACCTCTCGTACGACCTGCCCGCGAACCAGCAGGTGATGGCCAGCTACACCCGGCGCATCCATCGGCCGCGCGGCTGGGAGCTCTGGCCGTTCCTCTCACGCCAAGACGCCTACAACGTCCGGAGCGGCAACCCGGAACTGAGGCCGGAGCTGACCGACGCGCTCGAGGCCGGCTGGCAGATGCCGCTCGACGCGAGCCGCATCTCGGCCGAAGGCTACTATCGCGTGACGCACGACGTGATCGAGCGGGTCAGGTCGGTCTACGAACCAGGTGTCATCCTGTTCACTGCGGAGAACGTCGGAACCGACTACTCACTCGGGGCCGAACTGCTCTTCGACCTGCAATTGGCCAAGTGGTGGCGCATCAACCTGTCCGGGGACATCTACGACTACCGCTTGATGGTCGAAGGTGAAGACTCACCGAGATCGAGCTTCAACTGGGGCGGACGGCTCTCCAGCGAGTTCCGCCTGCCGACCCAGACCCGGCTGACCCTCGGTCTTCATTTCGAGAGCCCGGAGGTCGATGCCCAGGGGAGCGATGCCGGGCATTTCATCACCGACGCGGCAATCCGGCAGCAGTTCCTAAACCGCCAGCTCTCGCTTACACTGCAGGTCCGGGACCTGCTCGGAACCGGTAAGTTCGAGTCCACGGCCGAGGGCGCGGACTTCTACAGCCACTTCCGGTTCGAGCGTAGCGCGCCGATGGTCAGCCTGAACCTGACCTGGAACTTCAACAACTTCAGGCCCGACCGCCGCCTGCGCGAGGAGGGCGTCGAGGAAATCGACAGCGGCGGCGAGTTCGAGCAGTAGGTCTGCCCCACAATTGAGCCGGGGCAGGCGTGACGCCTGCCCCGGCTGGTTTCAGTGCCCGAAGTCTACCTTGTCTTGACGATTCGGACCGGCGCTGCATTCGACTCGATACCACGCACGAAGTAGACGCCGGCTGCAAGCCCCGCACCAATCCGGTCGCCCTTTGCCGTGCCGACCTGCCGGCCCGAGTGGTCGAAGATAGCAAACTCGTCGCGCGCGTGCCCGACAATACGGCAGAACGAGATGAACGGGTTGGGCCACGCCTGGAGACTGCCTGACGTCCCTGGTCCATCGTCCTTCGTCCATCGTCTCTCGGCGATGCCGGCATCGAACTGCCAGGCGTAGCACGAGCCGCCGGCCGTGCCTGCGATAAGGTAGGTGCCACCGTGGTCCGCGAACTCAAGCGCGGTTACCGCGCGTCCATCCAGCCCGGAGTTCATCGGGTTCCAGGTACCGCCGCGGTCGGTCGAAATCGAGACGCCAGCTGCCCCGCCTGCAACCAACGTGTCCGGGCTGCCCGGATACTGCAGCACGGTGCACAGGTTACCGCCATGCAGGTTGGTCCAGGTTGCCCCCGAGTTTGTGGTCAGGAACACGCCGTCGGGCGTGGCCGCAAGGACCCTGGCCGCATCCGCCGGGTCGACCTCAAGTGACAAAACCGTGTCGGTCGGCGCGGTTGCGGTCGGTGACCAGGTCGCACCGAAGTCGGTGGAGCGATAGACCGCCGACGCGCCTGCGGCCTGACCACCCGCGTAGATGATCTCGGTGGCCGACGGCGCAACGGCCAGGGCATAGCACCAGCCCGAGTTCGTGCCGGACAGGTTGCAGCGGGTCCAGGTGCTGCCGCCGTTGCGGGAATACGATACAACGAACGACCAGTTGGTCTGGGTTATCGGGCCTTTGCCGCCGGTCAACACCAAGTCGGTCGAGTCCGGGTGGACGATGCAGCAGCCGCCGTCGTCGTAGTAGGAGTCCATTTGTGTCCAGACGGTCCCGCCGTCTGTGCTCTTGAAGAGCTCTGCCTGCCCTCAGCCTGAGCCTTCGAGCGCCCACATCACGTCGGCGCCTGCCCCGGGCGCGAGCCCGATGCCGCAGATGGCGCCGCAGGACAGGAAGTCCCCGCAGCGGGTCCAGGTATCGCCCGCGCACTGCGACTGGAAGACGCCGTTGTCGGCGACCTCCACGTAGACGGCACGCCGGTTCCACGGACTTGCACTGATAGTCGGAACCGAGGCGACGCGAATACCCGCATTGGCTGCAGCCCAGTGCGCGCCCCGGTCAGTTGTCTTGTTGACTCCGGTCGCGCCGGGCGAGTACAGCGCATCGCCCTGTGAGGGGTCGGTGACAAGACTGCCCCTTTTGCCCAGCTTCAGATCGCCGTGCTGAACCGCCCAGGTCGCGCCGGAATCGGTCGAGACGAAGAGCTGAGGAACCGTGTCATAGCCCAGGCAGTACGCGAGTGCCGGGTCGGCCGCGGTCGTCGCCACGTCGAACGTCGTGGTCATCTCGCCTGCTTTCACCCAGTTCCCGCCGGCGTCGGTAGTACGGTACAGACCGTCGCTGGCCGCGGCCAGCACGATATCCGGGTTCCCGGCGTTCACCGCGATGGCATCGACCGAAGTCCTCGCCGACAGCCCGCCGCAGGCGGAGTCCCAGTTTGCTCCGCCGTCGGTGGTCTTGAACGCAAGACCACCGGCGCAACCTGCGTATGCCGTGCCGGAACGGGCCGGGTCGAAGGCAACGCAATACGCATAGCTCGTATCCGGGTCGAGCACCGTCGTGCTCCAGGACTGGCCATAGTCGGTGGAGGTCATCACTGCCGGAACCGCGTAGGTCGTATAGCTGTAGCCGCTCACAAACAGCCGACCGGGAACCAGCGGGTCAGCGGCAATGTCCCTTGCGTAGGTCGGCAGGCTGTAGTTTGCCCACGATGCGCCGGCGTCGGTCGAACGCCACAGCATGGTGGAAGTCATGCCGTAGAGGCGGTTGGACTCGTGCGGGTCCACGAGCAGGACGTTGACGGCGTAGTCCGGCAGCAGGCCCACGCTCGTCCAGCTTTCACCGCCGGTTGTCGTCTTGAACACGCGCGGGCCGTCCGGGTACTCGTACGGCAGCGTGTACAAGGTCGCCGGCTGCTGCGGGTCCAGGGCCAGCGCCACGATGTTGCCGCCGTCCGGGCCGATTGCGACCCATTCGGCATAGGATATTGAGGCCAGCGCCAACAGCGCCAGCGCGAACCTGACGGTCTTGACCATAAGAACTCCCTTCATACCACTGCAGTCAAAGCCAGTAATACCACGCCGACCGGTCTAGCGAACCATTGGCGCCGGCACCGTGTCGTTGTATGCCGGCTGAAAGCTCTCAAGCACCATCTGGGTGTTGTTCTGCGTGTCGTTGAGACCGACGAACCGGTGCGGCTGGGCGAGTTCGTACCAGAACCTGACTTCGCGCGTGGGTAGGATGAGCACAATCTCCCGGCACATCACGTCGCCGATCTTGGTCGCGACCAGCTTGGTGCCGAGCACCAGGAACTTCACCGGCACGGTCCGGAACTCGAACGGAATGACGAGGTTGTCGCGGAATGACGTCCCGGAGACCAGCGGCACGGCACGGAGCCAGGTCTGGACCATGTCGTAGGAATGGAACCGGCCGGGCAGGCGCAGCTCCTCTTCGGTGCTGCCGTCGATCGTCTGCTTCTCGATCTGCACCCTGCCTCGCGCGTAGCGGGCGGTGAGGTCGAATTGCGAGATATCGGTCTCGACCGACCGGAAGGTGCGGAGCGGTGAAAGGACGTCGCGCCGGAACACGACCTGGACCGAGTCGAAGTACCACTCGGCGCCTGAGAGCGGCTGGACTACGTTCGTCACGATCAGAGTGGGGACGATGCGGACACTGTCGCTCTGAGTGACGTCGCCCATCTCCTCATCGAACTCCAGCGTCACGACCGAACGGTACAAAGCCGAGTCACTCCGGGTGACGACATATACGGAAGTCTCGCCATCCTGCCACTGTGGCACATTGAGCGCAGGCATCGGTCCGAGGTCCTCGGTCACGCAGGCGACAATCAGCAGGCAGCCGGCGACGCACAGTCCGACTGGTGCCGCCGAGGCCAACAGCCCTTTGCTTGCGCTCATCAAGTCAATCCTAGCCCTTGGCATGGTCGAGTCAAGCGCCCCTTCGCCCTCTATGTCCGATTCCCGGCGTTTGGACTACCTCTTTAACCTGCCCGCCCCTTGTCGTCACTTGTCCCGCGCGTGGCCTTCCAGGTATAGCAGCAGTCGCTCCATGTCGTCCGGCAGCGACGACGAGAACTCGATGTACTTCCGCGTGCGGGGATGGTTGAAGCCGAGACGGGCGGCGTGGAGGGCCTGGCGCTTCATTATCGCCAGCATGTCCCGGAACCGGGGCATGTGGTCACGTTGGGTGATAACCGCCGCGCTGCGGCCGCCGTAGTCGGGGTCGCCGACGACCGGGTGGCCGATGTGCTGCATGTGGACACGTATCTGGTGGGTCCGGCCGGTCTTGAGCCGGATTCGCAGGTACGTGCAGACTCCGTAACGCCGGAACACCTCGTAGTTCGTGACCGCGGTCCGCGCCGCGAACGGCGTAACCGCCATCCGGGTTCGGTCAATTGCGTGCCGGCCGATGGGCGCGTCGACCGTTCCCTCGTCCGCTTCGAAGTCACCCCAGGCGAAACACGCGTACTCGCGCACGACCGTCCGGTGTTCGATCTGGTACCCGAGCCCGCGCAGAGCATCGTCGTTCTTGGCGAACATCAAGAGTCCGGTCGTGTGCTTGTCGAGCCGGTGCACGACTCCCGGCCGGATCAGCGAATCCTGCCGCAGCGGCAGGCTCCTGCAGTGGTAGAGGAGCGCATTGACCAGAGTCCGGTCCCGGTTGCCCCGGGCCGGGTGAACAACGATGCCCGCCGGCTTGTCCAGCACCAGGATGTCTTCGTCCTCGTAGACGATGTTCAGGTCCATCTTCTGGGGCTCGAGCGTTATCTCCGGTTCCGGCTCGAAGGCCGCGCTGATCTCGTCGCCGGGCTTCACGCGGTAGCTCGGCTTGGAGGGCCGGCCGTTGACCAGCACTTTGCCGTTGTCGATGAGCTGTGCTGCGCGGGTCCGGGATACCCCGAGGCCGGACTGGATCAGGTACTGGTCCAGCCGCTTGCCCCAGAGCCGCTCCGATGCAGTCCGCTGGAAACGCTTGGTGGCGAGGGACGAGGAACGAGGGACGAGGGACGAGGGTTCAGACACCAGACGATTTGAAGCTGGCATGCTGCAACTGGATCAGCTCGCCGATTGCCCTCGCCGCGAGGTCATACATCCGGGTGAATTCCTCGAACCCGAACGGCACGTGCTCGGCCGTCGCCTGGACCTCAACGATTCGGCCACTTTCGGTCAGGACCAGGTTCATGTCCGTGTCGGCGCGCGAGTCCTCGGAATAGTCAAGGTCGAGCAGGACCTCGCCGTCGACGATACCGACGCTGATCGCCGCAACGTGCTCGATCAGCGGGTCGCGCTCGATGCGCTGTCCGACAGGAGCCGCCGAGGCCAACCCGCGCCCGCGCATGCTCTCTACCGCCTGCTTCAGCGCGCAGAACCCGCCGGTCAGGGCTAGAGTGCGCGTTCCGCCGTCGGCCTGAATCACGTCGCAGTCCACGATAATCTGCTGCTCACCCAGTGCCGACAGGTCGCAGACCGCCCGCAGCGAACGTCCGAGGAAACGCTTTATCTCCTGGCTGCGGCCGCGCGGGCGCTCGGATTCGCGCGCGGTTCGCTGGTGCGTGGCGCGCGGCAACATACCGTATTCGGCCGTCACCCAGCCCTGGCCGCTCCCGGCCAGGAATGGCGGAACCCGCCGCTCGACCGAGGCCGCGCACAGCACGCGCGTGCTGCCGGCCTTTGCCATGCACGACCCCTCGGCGTACTTCAGGCACCCGAGTTCCAGCGTGACCGGCCGCATCTCATCCGGCCGCCGGCCGTCATCGCGGGTCATTGCCTGCCTTCCGGGGCATCTCCGACCGACGCGCGCACGACCTCGCCCATCGGCTCGCCGAGGAAACGCTCGCCCACGGTCTGGAAGTTCGGCGCCAGGTCGGATAGATAGAAGCGGTGTCGGACCGGTCCGCCCGGGTTCAGGAGCCGTTGCCCGGTCAACAACTCTTCGGCCGAGGCCGCAGTCTCCTCCGCTGAATCGACGAGCGCGACCGCCGGACCGACGACGCGGCCGATCACTCGTGCCAGCAATGGAAAGTGGGTGCAGCCGAGCAGCAGGGTGTCCACGCCCTCTTCGGACAGCCCCGCCAGGTAATGCCTGGCTGCAGCCTCGGCTACCTCGTTATCGAGCCAGCCCTCCTCAGCCAGCGGTACGAACAACGGCGTGGGCTTGGCGATGATCTCGACGTTACGTTTGAGGCGCCGGATTGCCTGCTCGTAGGCCCCGGAACCAATGGTCGCGGTGGTGCCGATGACGGCGATGCGGTTTGACTTCGTCGTTCGCACTGCCGCGCGCGCGCCCGGTTCGACCACGCCGAGTACCGACACCGGCAGCCGGCGCTCAAGCTCCGGCAGCGCCGACGACGAAACCGAGTGGCACGCGACGATGACCAGCTTGACCCCGCGGCTCAGCAGGAAGCCGGCGTCCTCGGTCGCAAACCGGAGGATGGTATCGGCCGACTTGGTGCCGTAGGGGAATCGCGCCGGGTCCCCGAAGTAAACGATGCTCTCGCCGGGGAGCCGCCGGCGCAGCGCCCTGACTACGGTCAGCCCGCCGATGCCGGAGTCAAAAACCCCAATCGGCGCGCGGGCGTCAGGACTTGGACGGGCTGGTTCTTTTATCTTTGCCTCCGGATGGCACGCCGTTCGCCTTCGGGCTGTGGAGTCTTGCGAACTCGACGATGCCGCGGCTGATGCCTTCGGCCAGCCGCTCGCGGTGAGCGAACTGACGTAGCAGCTTCTCCTCACTCTTGTTGCTCAGGAAGCCGCATTCGACCAGCACCGCCGGCATGAAGTTGTTGCGCAGCACGTAGAAGTTCGCCTGCCGCACCCCGCGGTCCATGATCCTAGCCTGGGGCACGGTTGCCTCCTGAATCCGCGCCGCCAGTTCCGATGACTCAACGAGGAATTCATTCTGGGCCAAGTCGGCCAGTATCAACCCGACGTCGCCGCCGACATTCAGCCCGGTGCTCGAGTCCTCGGTCTCGAACGCAGCGTTCTCCCGTGCTGCGACCGCCCGTTCCCAATCGGTCTTGGCCTCGGACAGGAAGTAGGTCTCGAATCCGCACGCCGCCCGGTTCGGCGAGGCGTTAGCATGAATGCTGACGAACAGGTCTACCTTGCGGCTGTTGGCGCACTTGGAACGGTCGGCCAGCGACACGAACCGGTCCGAGTCGCGGGCTAGAATCACCTCAAAGCCCTGCTTCTCAAGCTTCTTCTTCAGACGCCGGGCTACGTCCAACACAACGATCTTCTCGCGCGTCCCAAGCCGACCCACCGCACCGGGGTCCTTGCCGCCGTGCCCGGGGTCAAGCACGAGCCGCTTGATTGCACGTTCCGGTTTCGGCCATACCCGCAACTCTACCCGGTCGGGCAATACCGTGAGTCGCTCTGCCGCCGGTTGCCGGAAGCTGAAGTTCAGTGCTGTCCCGGCGCCGCTATCCAGGGCCACGGCCTTCAGTATGCCGGGCGGCGTCAGGGAGAGAATGGCGACTTGCGGGCCGAACCCGGAGTCGCGCCGAGCGCCGATGAGCAGCCGGTACTCGAGGCTCGACCGCGAATCGCCGAAGCCGACGAGTTTCTCCCCGGGCCCGCACTGACCGAGCAAGGCGAAAACCAGCGTGTCGCCCTTCCGGGCTGTCTCGACCGCGTACAGATTCGGGACGCGGGTGCTCGGGAACAGGTCCGCCAGCGCCACCACCGGCAGGTACAGCCGGTCGCTGTCGAGGACCGGCGCTGCGGGCAGGGTTACGCGGCGACTGTCAAACAACGCGCACGTGCTGTCGGCCCGAAGCACATACTCGCGGCCGGGCCGGACCGAATCTCCGGGCAACAGCATCACGAACCGGTCGTGTACACGCCAGTACCTGCCGTTCAGCGCTGCGGCCACGGCGGACAGAGGAACGCACTCGACCTTGCCCGCCATCCGGGTTTCGAGCCGGGCCCCACCAATGTCAATCGTGCGGGCTGACACAAACCCGGCCGCGAGAAAGAAGAGCGCGACCGCGGCGGCGGTTCGGCCCGGTTCGCGCCTCACCTGACCCGCGCTCTCTCCGGCCGTTCGTCCCGATCCGCGGCCTTCTGCCGCAACTCCTCGCGCCGGTCGTACTGCTTCCGACCTCGGCATAGCGCTAGTTCGACCTTGGCCCGACCCCGGTCGTTGAAGTAGATGCTCAGGGGAATCAATGTGTAGCCCCGCAAAGTCGTCCGGCCGAACAATCGCTGGATTTCGTCTTTGTGTAGCAACAGCCGGCGCCGCCGCTTCGGGTCGCGGTTGAAGATGTTGCCTTGCGCATAGGGAGCGATCGTCACCCCGACCAAGAACACCTCGCCTCCCTCGACCGCGGCGTAGCCTTCGTCGAGGGAGACATTGCTTGCCCGAAGCGACTTTACCTCGGTGCCGAACAGCTCTATTCCGGCCTCAATCTTCTCGAATATCTCGTAGCTGCGGAGCGCCTTGCGGTTCGTTGCGACGGCCTGCACTATTCAATTATACGGCTATGGGTGATACAGTCAACGCGATTACCGGAAAAACGGCTGCCTGACCGGACACGTGTTTGTGTCGGGCCAGGCAGCGCCTCAGTCGGGTAGCCAGCTGTGGCTAGTCAACCCCGACGCAAGTGATACCTAACGCCTCAATAGGGCGGGCAAATGGGACCCGGCATCGGGGGAATCGGAAAGCCGTTCAACATGTTAGCCTCCATCTGGTTGCGGGCATTTCACAACTTAGTAGGTGCAATTCGCATACCTTCCGGGGAGACGGAAACTAAAACACGCACCTGCGATAGATAAGTCGCATGTCGCAGCAGAGGCAGCAACTTGTCGCATGGCGATTTTGTCGCAGAACAATGAAGGCAACGAGAGTTAAGTCCTTACAATAGGATAGTTACGTCAACTGGCTTCACTGGTGCGACATGTGCCGGAGGTGCGACCGAAAACCTGCGTCCTGGGCGGTGATTGCGCGGGCTAGCGCGCTGGAGAAGGTGATTGACGCCAGTCGCGTGTCACCGGTGGGCTCTGTCGCGGTCAGGGGACAAGGAGTTGGCACTGGCAGCACGCGCGCGGTGACTGCCCCATGTCTGAATGAAGCCCCGGAGACATACTCTCAAGCCGCCACCCCCTCGTCATCTGGGAAGCCGGACAGGTCCCGCCGTGGTGTTCCGGGTTGGTCTCGAAGGCGCCTTGGCGCAGTAGCCGCGCCGAAGCAGCCTCGTCACGCCAGAACAACTCCGGCCGGTGCCGGGCCAGCAAACCGTACGGGTTGCGGGGGATCTGCGTATCCGGCCAATGCGCTTCCTCTCAGAGAGCCTCAGGCTACCTGCGGGCTGCTCGACGATGGCCCAAGACTGACATAGGGCAGGACGCTTGTCAGGACTCTTGGACGGGACTTCTAACTGAGGTTGGTACGGTCTATCCGGTAGCGTCGCATGAGGCGTTGGAGTTGTCTGCGGTGAGTCGTGAGCAGCTTCGCAGCCTTGCTGACGTTCCCACCGGTCTCACGCAGCGCGTTCATCACTTCGTAGCGGTCCAGGGGCCGGCGTTTTTCCTGGTCGTCATCGGTCTCGGGCTCGATTGCAGCAAACTGGCCACCGAGGTCTTCGACCGCAATCCGGCGCTTCTGGGTCATTATGACCGAACGCTCAATCACGTTCTGCAGTTCCCGCACGTTGCCGGGCCAGGGGTATTCTGCGAACAGGGCCAGCACTCTCTCCTCGAACCCGGCCACCGGTTTATTGAGCTGGTTGGCGTAGCGCTTCAATAGGTAGGTGGCCAGCAGCCCAATGTCAGCGGCGCGTTCGCGCAGCGGCGGGACATTGATCGTCACGACGTTCATCCGGTAGAACAGGTCCTCCCGGAACTTCCCGGCCCGCACGTCCTCCTGGAGATCGCGATTCGTCGCGCAGATCAGCCGTACCTCAACCCGGCGGGTCTGGGTCTCACCCACCCGGCGAATGACCTTTTCCTCGAGAACCTGGAGCAGCTTGGCCTGGACGTTGATAGTCGTGTTGCTGATCTCGTCCAGGAAAATCGTCCCGCCGGTAGCGGTTTCGAACAGCCCCTCTTTGTCCTTGACCGCGCCGGTGAAGGAGCCCCGGGCATGGCCGAACAACTCGGACTCAAACAGGTTCTCGGGCAACGTACCGCAGTTGATGGACACGAACTTGTTACCCCGGCATTCGCTCTTGGAGTGGATCAGCCGGGCGAGCACGCCCTTGCCGGTGCCGGTTTCGCCGGTCAGAAGCACCGTGCAGCCGGATGGCGCGATCTTGTCAATCACCCGGTACACGTCCTTGATCGCCTTGGAACGACCCATGAAACAACCAGTGACGGCGTCCACCAGGATGTCCTCGCGCAGCGCGGACATTTCTTCCTGCAGCCTGCGGAAGGCCACCGACCTATCGATGGTCGCGGCCAGCAGGTTTGCCACGGAGACAAGCAGGTTCTCGTCTTCCTCGAGGAACAGGTGCGCGGTAACCCGGCTGTCGACGTAGAGGGTGCCGATCACCCGGTTTTCAACCCGGAGCGGCACGACCAGAAGCGACCGGATCTTGTTGAGCATGACGCTGTTCGCGCTGTTGAACCGCGGGTCAGCCAGCGCATCGGCACTGAAAACCATCTCGCCCCGGCGCTTCACCCTCCGCAGTACGGAGTGGGAAACCGCCGTGGCGTCCTCCAGCGTCGCGTGGTCGACGTTGCGCGCCGCCGCCGGCACCAGCTTCTCGCCCTGCACGAGAAACAACAAGCCGCGTTCGGCTTTGGTCACGTCGACCACCAGGTCGAGGACGCGCTCGCAGAAATCCTCTTTCTCAAGCCCCAGACCGATCAACTCACTGAGCTGGTAGAAGACCTTCAGGTACTCCCCCCGCTCACTCGCCTTGAGCTGCATGGTCGCCGAGACCTGAGTCAACGTCTCCATCAGGTCATCGGCCCGCCGGACGTCGAGCCGGGCGCCGACCGAACGCAGGATCGCCTGCGCCTCCTTGAGATTGGCCAGCGCCCCGTCGATATCCTGCTGCGGGATCGGCCGGAACGAAAGCGGCATCTTCAGGTCGACGGCCATCTCCCCGCCGCTCCGTTTGGTCAACGCCTGCACCGAAGCCAGAAGCGACAGCGCGAGCTCGTACTTCGAACCCATGTTCCGCAGCAGCTCGATACTCCGGCGGATCTCCAGCATCCCGCGCTCGGTCCGGTCGAGCAGGCACTTGGCCAGCCCTGCGATCCGCAGTGCCACCGCGTACTCCTTGGATGACGTACGGTCGCCGAGTTGGACGAGCGCCTTCCGCGCGTCCTCGGCCGCCCGGGCAAAATCGCCGGTGGCCAGCCGCAACTCGCTGGCCAGCGTATACAGCCGGCCCAGCTTCCGCCAATCCCGCTCCCGGCGGGCCAGCAGGAAAGTCTCAACCAGCGCCTGCCGGGCCGGTTCGTATCGCTCTGCCCGCAACTGAAAGTCCACCTGCGACACGTTGAGCATGTACCGGAAATCCGGGTCCTGGCTCCGCTCGGCCAGGACCTGAGCCTCGTTGAACAGCCGCTCCGCTTCCGCCATTTCCCCCTGCTTCGCCCGGAGGTGCCCCAGATTCACCAGCACAACCCTCCGCCCGTAGGAATCACCCTCCAGCTTCTGCTGCAGTTCGATCGCCCGCTGGAAGAATGCCAGCGCCTGATCCCAGTCGCCCCGTTCATCGCCCACCATCCCGAGGTTCGAGTTCAGGTCCGCCATGGCCGTGACATCCCCGATTCTCTCCGCCAGGCTCAGGGCCTCGGCGCAATAGTCGTATGACTTGTCCCACTCTCCCTCATCCTGACTAATCACCCCCAGCCCCTGCAGCGACCGCAACAGGTAATACGCCTCGCCCGATTTCCGCTGCGCGGCCAGATACCGCTGATAATACTCCCGCGCCTTCTTCAGCTCACCCCGACGCCACGACAGGGTCGCTATGAACTGACTCACCTTGCCGGTATAGTGGTCATCCCGAATCGTCTCGTAGATCCCCAGGCTCCGCTCCGTCAGCTGCAGCGCCAGCACGAAATCGTGTCGCGACCAGGCCAGCACGCCGAAGTAGTACAAGGTCCGGGCCGACAGCTGGTTGTAGACCAGCGGCGCCTGGTTCTTCAACTTCTCGACCAGTTGTAGCGCCTGGATCAGCAGTCCCTCGGCCTGGTCGAAGTTGCCGGCCGAGCAGTACGACCAGCCGAGGTCATTGAGAATGTGGATATGCGCAGGCGTGCTCTTGTCCGGCTGCATTAAAAGCGCCCGGTTGAGGTAGTCCAGCGCTTCCTCGTTGTGCCCCTGCTTCTGGTGCACCAGCCCCAGCTTGCGCAGGAAACGGGCCAGCACCGACCGGTCCTTCGACAACTCCGCGTCGGCAGCGACGATTGCCATCCCCTGTGTGTAGACGTCTATCGCCTCGGGGTACTTGCCGGTCGCCTCGCGCAGTTCTCCCACGGTCTCGATCAACTCCACCCGCTCTTTCACGGATGCCGCCTGCGCCGAAAGCGCGAGCGATGTCTCGAAGAACCCGAGCGCCTGCTCGCTCAGCCAGTTCTCCCGGGCCCGCGCCCCGGCCCGCATGGAGTAGGTGTAGGCCCGGTCCTCGATTCCGGCCTGCGTGTAGTGGTGCGCCAGGTCGAATATCAGCTTGTCCTGCTTCTCGGGATAGAGCTGTTCCAGCGCCAGCGCGACCCGCCGGTGGTTCTCGCGCCGCTCATCGACCGACAGCCGTTCGGTCACTGCCGCCTCGAGGATCTTGCTCGAAAGGATGAACGCAGCTTCGCCGTCGCCGGCGAAGCTGCGCAGCAGCCCTAGTGCCTTTAGCTTCTCGATCGCGTTGAAAAGCACCTTCTCGTCCTGGCCCAGCACCGCGCGCAGGAACTCCAGTGCAAACGGCCGCGATGCTGCCGCCCCGATCTGCAGTACGTCCAATTCCTCGGCCGAGAGGGCCTCCAGCCTTCTTCGGACCACATCGGTCACCGTGTCCGGCGGGCGGTAAGCGTCCAGCGCATCCGCGGCCAGCGCCCAGCGGCTGCCCCGCATCAAGAGGACCTTGCCTTCGATCAACGAATAGATCGTCTCGATGACGAACAGCGGGTTCCCGCCGGTGGTCCGCATCAGCCAGTCCACCAGCACTTCGCTGCTCGGTATCTCTCCGACCAGCGACAGCACCAGCGTCTCGACTTCGGTCCGCTCCATCGCCGGCAGCGGTACGTGGCGGAAGTATGTCCTTCGCTCAAACTCGGCGATAAGGTCGAGGAACCGCTTCTCCTTCAGCCCGGCCACGAGCACCATCAGCCGCTCGTTGCTCAGGCTGAACACGAGATAACGAAGGAACTCAAGGCTGGTCGGGTCGAACAGCTCGAAGTCGTCAACCAGCAGCACGAGACTGTGTCCCACCCGTTGCGACGAGCATGTCCCTCGCTTAGTTGAAATTGGTAGCGGCCCCCACGTCACTTTAGACAACCTTGCCAGCGGCGTCAACTGCCGCGTTCGGTGCGGTTCGCCCGATGACCGCCAGCAAAGCAC
>Ga0163202_1000054_pt1 | contig 18276 bp, 17 predicted proteins | sample PL_2010_300m_FD_113540 | JGI IMG/M metagenome (GOLD analysis project Ga0163202, IMG submission 113540) | Freshwater microbial communities from Powell Lake, British Columbia, Canada to study Microbial Dark Matter (Phase II) - PL_2010_300m | ecosystem: Environmental > Aquatic > Freshwater > Lake ... | reverse complement strand
ATTTCTTGTTTAGCATTTTATTAATTTTCTTGAAATTATAATTTTTTTAACATAAAATAGACCATACTGAAAGTGAAAGATAAAAAAGCCAAATTAGAAGAGGAGCAGAAGATTTGAAGACATCAACTTCCCAGGAGAATTTAAGCACAATTTTAGGAATGTTGGCTATACTATTTTGGGGAACTACTATTGCCTTTTCCCGAAGCCTGACAGAGCAGTTAGGACCTTTAACCACTGCTTCCTGGATATATATGCTGAGTGGTATTTGGGGTTGTATCTACCTGATTAGTAAACCCGGAGAAATTAAAAAAACTTTCCAGCTTCCTATTTTATATTTAATCGGTTGCGGAGCTTTATTTATTTTTTATATGGTCTGCCTTTATTTGGCGGTGGGGTTAGCTTTTAGCCGCGAACAGGTAATTGAAGTAAGCATAATAAATTATCTCTGGCCCGGTTTAACCCTGATATTTTCCCTTCCTATTTTACACCAGAAGGGGCGGATAACTTTAATCCCCGGGGTAGTTCTGGCTTTTAGCGGTTTTTATCTGGCCACTATAAATAGTGGAATGTTTTCCTGGGAGGTATTCAAAGGGAATTTTCAAGTAAATCATTTTCCTTATTTATTAGCTTTTATGGCTGCTATCTCTTGGGGACTCTATTCTGTTTTAGTTCGCCGCTGGGCCGGTCACACCGAAGGTGGAGCTGTACCTCTCTTTCTTTTGGTTACCGGATTAGTCTTAATCGCAATAAGGTTTATATTCCCTGAAGAATCTTACTGGTCACCACGTGTAGTAGCGGAACTTTTATATATGTCTGTCTTTCCCACTTTTTTAGCCTATTTATTTTGGGATAGGGCCATGCGGAAAGGAAAAATTATTCTGGTTGTCTCCTTTTCCTATTTTACTCCTTTGCTTTCCATAATTATCAGTTCTTTGTATCTACGAGTGGTGGTTAATGCTAACCTTTGGGTTGCCTGTGGTTTAGTCATTGCGGGTGCTATTATCTGTAAATTTTCCATTATTGATAAAAACAAAAAAGAATCTGCCTAAAGCCTTGCTTTACTAGGGTAATTTCGTTGTACGGGTTCGATTTATCGAACCCGTAAAGAATCGGGTCGGAGCATCCGACACCCTACCTCGACAGGCGGGCCTGTCCTCGTGAAAACGGGGGACGCCGGTCCTGTTACCCCTTTTAAGCTTAGTAAATTAACTTTCCTATCCATAGCGTTATCTCTTAGTCTTAGATTTTTTTGAAAAAATAAAGAATTTAAGGTATTATAGAGTATAAATATAACAAGTGGAATAAAAATTTGAGGATAGAAATGTGAAATTAGAAATATCAGAAAAGTTTAAAAGATTGATAGTCGATACCGGGCGAGAATTATACAAGCAGAATTTAACCATCGGCACCTGGGGCAATATTAGTGTTTTGGATTCTGAAACCGGCCTGGTTTACATTAAGCCAAGTGGAATGGATTATAATGAAATCAAGCTTGAAGATGTTATTGTAGTTGATAAGAAAGGAAAAATAATCGAGGGGTTTAGAAAGCCCTCGATTGAGATGCCCATGCATCTTTCCATATATAATGCCAGGAAGGATGTAAGAGCTATAGTTCACTATCACCCTATTTATTCGAGTGTGTTGGCAGTAACCGGTTTAAGTCTTCCGGGAATTTGTGAGGATTTTGTCCAGATAGTGGGAGAAAAAGTTTTATGTGCGAAATATGCTTTGCCCGGTTCGGAAGAATTAGCTAAAAATGCAGTAGCCAGTTTAGGAAATAGAAATGCAGTTTTTCTTTTAAATCACGGGACTCTCTGTGTAGGCAGAGATATGAAAGAGGCCATGAGGGTCTGTTTTGTAGTAGAAAAAACAGCTCATATTTATATTTTAAGCAAAAACGTAGGAAAGTGCAGGATAATTCCTGAAGAAGATATTAGGATAATGCAAGATTTCGCAAAAAATTCTTATGGAAAACAGTAAAACAAGCTGAGGTAATAATTTAAAAAGAAGAATAAAATTATTTTTTTGTCTTTAGAGGATGGATAATATGAAAGATAGTGAAAAGACCAAAGAACAGATTATCAATGAATTAGCAAAATTACGTCAGCAGATTACTGGATTAAAGGAATCTGAAATTAAACGTAAGAAAGCAGAAGAAAACTTAAAGAAAAGCCAGCAGGAATTTGCAAGTCTCTTTAAAAATAGTCCTGAGGCTTTGGTATATACAGATGAGAAGGGTAATATTTTAGATATAAACCCTCATTTTTCTGCACTTTTTGGTTATACTTTAAAGAAGATTAAAGGTAGAAATATAGATGACGGAATGATTATTCCTCCTGATAAGATGAAAGAAGCAAAGAAGTTAACTAGTGAGGTATTAAAGGAAGATGTTTATTTTGAGACTGTAAGAAAGAAAAAAAACGGAACCCTATTCCCCGTAGCTATCTCTGGATCTCGAGTGATAATCAGTGGTCGATTTAAAGGGTTTATTGCATCATATCGGGATATTACTGAACACCAGAAGATGATGGAAGATTTAAAAAATAGTGAAGAAAAATATCGTAGTCTCTATGAGAATATGCCTGGGGTCTACTATCGTACAGACAGAGAAGGGAATATTCTAATGATAAATCCTCCCGGAGCCAAATTACTGGGTTATAATTTCCCCAAAGAGATCATAGGAAAAAATCTGGCTAAGGATTTTTATTATATTCCTGAAGATAGAAAGATATTTTTAGAAGAACTGAAAAAAAGAAAGGGAAGCGTCAAAGACTATGAAGTAACCCTAAAAAGGAGAGATGGCACCCCGGTTACTGTCTCTACTTCCAGCCATTACTATTATGATGAAGAAGAGAATATTGCTGGTGTTGAAGGTATTTTTGTAGATATTACCGGACGCAAACAAGCAGAAGAAGCCTTGCGCAAAAGTCATCAAGAATTTGCCAGTCTCTTTAGAAATAGCCCTGAAGCTTTGGTCTATGTTGACGAAGAGAGTAATATTTTAGACATCAATTCTCAATTTGCTAAATTGTTCGGATATACTCTCGAAGAAATCAAGGCTAGAAATGTTAATGATGGAATGATTCATCCCCAAGATAAGATGGAAGAAGCTAAAAATCTATATCAAAAATCATTATCCAGCAGCTATTCTAACTATGAATCTGTGAGAAAAAAGAAAGATGGATTCCTCTTTCCAGTGATTATTTCCAGCTCTCCAGTAGGCATTGAGGGTAAACATAAAGGGAGGATAATATCCTACCGAGATATTACCGAAATTAAAAAGAATGAAAAATTTCAGCAGGTCTTATATAATATCTCTAAAGCAGCTAATTTTTCGATCTCACTTGAGCATCTCTACCCTATAATCCATAAAGAGTTAGGTACCATCATTGATACCACTAATTTCTATATTGCCTTAGTGGACGAGAAAGAGGATAAAATATACTTTCCTTATCATATAGACGAGTTGGAAGATGATTTTGAGCCCCAACACTTAGAGGAAAAAAGCCTGACCTGTTATGTTATTAAAAATAAACGTTCTATGCTCTTAAATTATGACAAAATCAATAAATTAAAGGAAAATGGAGAATTATTAAATGCAGGGGTTATTACCAAAGATATCTTCTGGTTTGGAGTTCCTCTAAGGATAGAAGATAAGGTAATAGGCGCTATGGCTATCCAAAGTTACTCCAAATCTAATCCCTATTCCGAGAAGGACACAACGCTTTTGGAATTCGTCTCTTCCCAAGTAGCTACTGCTATAGAAAGGAAGAAAGTGGAAGAGGAACTAAAGAGATTAGCCCATTACGATATCCTTACTGGAACCTATAATAGGGGGTATGGATTGGAACTTCTTCAAAGACAGTTAAAATTAGCTAAAAGAAATAAATCCCCTTTGTTGTTGGCCTATACTGATTTGGATAATCTAAAAGATATCAATGATGGCTTTAGTCATGAAGAAGGAGATAGAGCTATGCTACAAGTAGCAAAACTCTTTAAATCTATCTTAAGGGAGGTAGATATTATCACTCGGATGGGAGGGGATGAATTTTTAGTAATCTTCTTAGATAGTTCTTTAAACGAAATACCTATAATTAAAAAGAGGTTAAGTAAGGAATTAGCCTGCTTAAACCAGGTTTCCAAAAAACCTTATAAAATAGGCTTTAGTACAGGATTTTCTAATTATGATCCGGCTAATCCTCAGTCAATGGATGAATTAATCCGAATAGCTGATGAGAATATGTATAAAGAGAAGAAGAGTAAAAATAAGGGGAGATAATTTGTTTTAATTCACCGATTAACCAATTTGCCAATTCACCAATTAAATTAGCCATTAGCGTAAGATTAGCGTAGAGCGTATCTTGTATCAAACAAAAAATTAGGATTCAGGTGTAGGGGCACAATGAATTGTGCCCTTCTTATATTACTGCTTTTCCTGTGGGCACGATGCATCGTGCCCCTACAACATATTATATATTTTCTTATAATCTATTCCTAACTAATTAATTTATTTTCCATTTATTCTTTATATTTTCTTTACTAACGACTAACGACTATTTTTAAGGGACAATTAATTTTAAACTTTTTGGCAGAAGAGTTATGGTAAATTCTTTTTGTCCTTCAATTACTTCACCGCTTACCTGCGCCAGAACAGGCTCCGAAGATTGAATTACTACCTCTTTAGCTCTATAAAAATTTATCCCCTTAACACTTGAGTGTGTACCTTTAAAAGCTTTGGGGATAATGCTAAGATACTTAAATCTTCCCATCTCTTCAACCGTACATATTTCTAATAAACCATCATCTAATATAGCTTCCGGAGTAATTTTAAATCTTCCTCCGTAAAATTTCCCATTACCAATAGCTGCAAATAAAATTTTAGAATAAATTTCTTGTCCATCAATTTTTATCTTAACATTATGACATCTAAAAGGAGAAAGTAATTTCTTTATAGTGGCAAAAACATAGATATAAGCACTTAAGATATTCCAATTGGGATGTCGGCTTTTCATCTGATTGGCTAAATGAGTGACTTCCGCATCAAATCCTATTCCGCAGATATTGGCGAAATATATCTGATTATCAATTACTCCTACATCTATTTTTTTAGTCTTACCTTTAATTATAATTTTACATGCTTCAATTATATCAGAAGGGATGTCTGTGCTTTTAATAAAATCATTAGCCCACCCCAGAGGAATTATGCCTAAAGAAGGATCATTTTTTGATTTCATAATTCCGTTAACAATTTCGTTTACTGTTCCATCTCCACCTACTGATATAATGAGTTCTGCTCCATTATCAGCTGCCTTTTGGGCAAGCTCTACCGCTTCTCCTTGCCGGGTAGTGATACAAACCTTAAAATTTAGTCCGTTTTCCTTAAGATATTCTAATACTGTTGCCAGGTGGTGATCAGGCTTTCCGCCACCGGCAGTTAAATTAACTATAAGTTCTGCTTTCAATTTTTATTTCTCCTTTGTATGAATATTGTTTAATAAAATTTTATAGGTTTCTGGTTTTCTATTTAAGATAGTATTGGTATGAGGAACGATATCTTTGTTTCGAGAAAACTGGAGGCAGAGTGAGGAAAGGCTGGCTTGTTCAGCTTTACCCAGACAGGAGGTTAATATTTGTCCCGAAGGGGAAGTTATTAAGCTATGTCCGCTACCCTGATGAGAAATGGAATTAGAACAGGCTACAAATATTTTATTTTCTGCCCCCCTGCTGCGGCAGATATTTATCTGTCTGTCATTGGTAAATTTACTGGGCCAGATAATTATATCTGCCCCTTTAAGGGTTAGAGTACGAGCTATTTCAGGCAAAATTCCTTCATAACCTATCATTACTCCCAGGTAACCATAAGAAGTTTTAAATACCGAAAGGCCTAAATCTCCAGGAGCAAAGAGGTTCTTTTCTTCTCTTTCTAAATGAGTCTTTCTGTATTTCCCTCGAAGTTTACCTGATTCTATAAGAAAAGTGGTTTTATAATAAGACCCATCTGCTTTTTCAACCAAGGTAACAGCACAGAGCATTTTTTTGTCTTCAGTTATGTGTTTTACATTATTGATGATCTCCTCTCCGTTTTCGGGAAAGTTAAAATCACATTCGGGAAAGATAATAATATCGGTTTCCTGTTCCCCTAAATTATTTATAAAGAATTTTATCTTTTGGAGATATTTTTTAATATTATCTTCAAATTCAATTTGCACTACTGCGGTTAGTGGATTTGGGTTTTTAAGAACAGTCTTTTTTTTCATAATCGAATAGATAGGCAGACTATCAGTAGGCTGAACCAATTCAGAATATAACTCCGGTCTTCTATCCTTTATTAGGTTAATCTGGTTGTCGATGGACTTATCTATAGTTTCCTCAAGGGAAATTTCATAATAAAGTATCTCTTCCTGGCAAGAAGAGGCAATTTTAACTACCTGACCATCAGGTGAAAAGATAGCGCTTTTGCCACAATATAATATAGTGTTTGCTTCTATCCCTACTTTGTTAGCGGCAATTATCCACACTCGGTTTTCCAGGGCTCGGGTAGGAATCATATATTCTACCTGAGGGCTAGTGAGAGTCTCTTTCTCAAATCCTGAAGTGACCCAGTTGGTAAGGTCAAGCAAAATGTCCGCTCCCTGCAAGCTTAAACAACGGACTATTTCAGGTAGTCGTCCATCAGCACAGATAAACATACCCACCTTTCCGAATTCGGTTTCAACTACCGGATATTGTTCACCGGCACAAAACCAGTGAGAATCGAAATGCCAGAGGAAGGATTTTCGGAAACGGCCGATCTCATGACCTTCCGGATTGATAAGTAAAGCGGAATTATAAAGAATATTTTCGATTAGGTCAGTTTCAACTATTCCTAAAGCTATATAGCATTTATACAGTTTAGCCTTTTCTTTAACTTCATCAATTAGTTCCAGGGTCGATTTCTGGAATTCTAAATAATTTTTCACAATTTGCGGAGAAATAAAATAAGCCGGATAAACACATTCCGGCAAAACCATTAATTGAGGCCGTGAATCTGCTGCCTTATCAATCATTTTTAATATATTTTCTTTATTTTCGTATCTATCACTATATTCTCGTGCACTTACTTGAAGACAAGCTACTTTTAATTTATTAATCATTGAGAAATCCTCCTTCCTTTTCTATATCTTCTACAAATAATTTAAAATTCCTGCTATAATAGAAAAAATAATTTTTATTTTTTTAAAAAGGTAAACTTTAGTGCCTGGCACTAAAGTTTACCTTTTAGAAAGAGGAGAGATTATGCTTAAAGGAAAATTGGTAAATTTAAGAGCTGTGGAGAAGAAAGACCTGGAAGAGATAATGAAATGGGTAAATGACCGGGAGGTTACCAAGTATTTAGCGGCCTTTCTCTTTCCGGTTTCTCGGGCAGAAGAAGAAAAGTTTCTGGAGAGAGCGATGAGTTATAATGATACAGAGAAAAACTTGGTTATAGAAACAGAAGAGGGAGAGTATATAGGTCAGATTAGTTTACATAAAATTGACTGGAAGAATAGAAATGCAGAATTGGGAATTGTAATCGGTAATAAAGAATATTGGGGTAAAGGTTATGGTACGGATGCCATAAAAGTTCTGCTTGACCATGCTTTTAATCAGATGAATTTATATAAAATATATCTTCGAGTCTTTGATTATAATCAGAGGGGTGTGCGTTGTTATGAGAAATGCGGATTTAAGGAAGAGGGAAGATTAAGAAAAGGTCAATTTTATGGCGGAAAGTATTATGACGTAATCTTGATGGGCATATTAAAAGATGAATTTGAAAGTTCTATGTAAAAGATATAATATAATAAAGAGAAAAGAATAAAAATATAAAGAATGTTTTGGTGGAATTCTAATGGATCTTTTTGAAAATTATGAAAAAAGCAAAATAAATAACGATGCCCCTCTTGCCGATAGAATCAGACCGGAAAGGTTAGAAGATTTCTTAGGGCAGGAAAAGATTGTTGGTCCGGAGAAACCTTTGCGTAAAGCCATTGAAGAAGATAAACTCCAATCGATTATCCTCTGGGGTCCGCCCGGTTCTGGAAAAACAACTTTAGCCAGGATTATTGCCAGGGTAACCAAGACCAATTTTGTCCCTTTTAGTGCCGCAATTTCAGGCGTACCAGCCTTAAGGAAAATTATTAAAGAAGCTCAGGACCGGCGGAGATATCAACATCAAAGGACTATTTTATTTGTGGATGAAATTCATAGGTTTAACAAGGCCCAACAGGATGCATTTTTGCCCTACGTAGAAGATGGGACTGTAATCTTAATCGGGGCTACTACCGAAAATCCTTCCTTTGAAGTTATTTCCCCTCTTTTATCGAGAGCTACTGTTTATATATTAGAACCTTTATCCGTGGAAGACCTGAAAAAAATAGTAGAAAATGCTTTGCTGAATAAAGAAAAGGGTTTGGGAAGATATAAGCTGAAATTAGAACCAAGGGTTTTGGATTTTATTATTGAGCTTGCCTATGGAGATGCACGTATAGCTTTAAATATTTTGGAATTTGCAGTGATAACTACCAAGCCAGATGAAGAGGGTACCAGAAATATCAGTTTGAAAATTATCGAAGAGGTAATCCAGAAAAGATGTCTGCGTTATGATAAGACCGGAGAAGAACATTACAATATTATCTCTGCTCTTCACAAGAGTATGCGCGACTCTGACCCTGATGCCGCTATTTACTGGGTAGCCCGCATGCTTGAAGCCGGAGAAAATCCCCTCTATGTTGCCCGTCGTCTGGTGAGGTTTGCCTCAGAAGACATAGGGAATGCTGATCCCCAGGCCTTACAGATAGCGGTTGCTGCTATGCAGGCAGTACATTTTTTAGGTATGCCCGAGGGTAATTTAGCTTTAGCTCAGACAGCCACCTATTTAGCCTGTGCCCCCAAAAGTAACGCCCTCTACAAGGGTTATCAGCTCACTCAGGAAGACATTAAAAGGTGGGGACCATTGCCGGTTCCTTTAGTTATTCGTAATGCCCCCACTACTTTAATGAAAGACCTGGGCTATGGCGAAGGTTATAAATATGCCCACAATTTTGAAGGAGGCTATATTGTTCAGGAACATCTCCCCGAAGAATTAAAAGGAAAGAGATATTATTTTCCTACCGATAGGGGATTTGAAAAGGAAATTAAACAAAGGCTGGAAAAAATAAAAGCCAAATACAAAGATAGTATATAGTATCGAGTATCGAGTATATAGTAAAGATAAAGAAATAGCGGATAGTGTTGAGAAAGAAATACATCGTATTTAGTATATAGTTAATAGCGTTTAGCGTAGAGGAAGGAAAGAAGAAGATAGGAATCATAAGACAGGATTCAGAAGCAAAAATAAAAAAAACGGAAATGTCATTGCGAGCGACCATAGGGAGCGCGGCAATCCCAACGTTCCTTATATAATTTAAGTAAAAGGGATAAATCTTATGAAAGAAAATACGAAAAATAAAAAAGAAGAAGCAATCTTTAAAGAATTAGAGAAAACAAGAAAAGAGAAGACGAATTCTTCCGGTGAAAAATATAATAGTATTTTAGTAAATCAGATTAAAGAGATAGCTGGTAAATTTAAATTGCCGAGCAAAGAGATAGAGATATTGGCTCTACAAGACAATATAATTCCTGAACGCTATCAGCGTAATTTGGGAGTAATCAGTCCTCTCGAACAAATAAAATTGCTTCAGTCAAAGGTCGCCATAATCGGAGCTGGCGGATTAGGCGGAACAGTAATAGAACTTCTAACCAGGATAGGGATCGGAGAATTAATAATTGCTGACAAAGATATAATAGGAGACAGCAATCTGAATCGACAAATACTTTCTAAAGAAACCAATTTAGGGCAGAACAAGATTGAGGCCGCAGTAAAAAGGGTAAAAGAAATAAATTCCTCTGTAGAAATTACTGGACATTCTGTTTTTATTGATTCAGATAATGTGAAAGAAATTATCGAGGGAGCAGATGTGGCGGTAGATGCTCTGGATAATCTTCCTTCTCGCTTTGTGCTCCAAAAAGCTTGTCGGGATTTAAAAATTCCTCTGGTTCATGGCGCTATAGCCGGATTTAATGGGCAGCTCACCACCATCTTTCCTGAAGATAAAGGATTAGAATTAATCTATGGCTCCGATAGAGATTTACCTGAACATGGGAGTGAAGTAATATTGGGTGCTCCTACAGTGACTCCTGCCTTAATTGCCTCTTTGGAAGCTCAAGAAGTGATTAAAATTTTATTAAAAAGAGGGAAACTCTTTCGGAACAGACTGCTATATTTGGATATCGAAGGTGGAACTATAGAGGTATTAAACTTATAAAAAATGATTACAACCCAAAAAGTAAATAAAATAGTAATGTAGGGGCACGATGCATCGTGCCCACAGAAAAAATTAGGTAATGATATTGGGAGGGCACAATTCATTGTGCCCCTACAACACAATTATAACTAACAATTCCAAAATTACTATAAAATTACTTACGATACACTGTGTATATATTCTGCTTTAAAATAAAATAGTTTCAAAATATTAGAGAGAAAGGCATAATATGACAACTAAAAAATTAAGAGTGGGAATAATCTTTGGAGGAAGGTCAGGAGAACATGAAGTATCTTATTGTTCGGCCACCTCTATTATAAATGCAATAGATAAAAATAAATACACAGTAATACCCATTGGTATTACCAAGCAAGGTAAATGGATATCTCCTCAAGAGACCGCCAGAGCCCTACAGTCAGGCAAAATAGAAGGCAAAAGTTCGGTAGTTTTACTGAGTGATCCTTCCAGTAAAGCCCTGATATACATAGACAATAATCAAGGGTTAAATAAAAGTCCTGACTTGGAAAAATTGGACGTAATCTTCCCGGTATTGCACGGTCCATACGGAGAGGATGGAACAGTACAAGGCCTCTTGGAATTGGCTAACATTCCTTATGTGGGAGCGGGAGTGGCCGCCTCAGCAATTTCTATGGACAAAGATTTAATGAAAATAATATTTCAACAGAAAGGTTTACCCATATTAAAATGGTTGACTCTTAAGAGAAAAGAGTGGCAAGTAGATAGAGTAGAAACATTATCTTTGATTCAGAAAAACTTTGAATATCCTCTTTTTGTAAAGCCCACTAATTTAGGTTCAAGTGTAGGAATAACCAAAGTTCACAAGAAAGAAGAATTAGAGAAAGCAATAGATTTAGCTTCTTCCTATGACAGAAAGATTTTAATTGAACAGGGATTAGAAGAAGCAAGAGAGATAGAGTGCAGTGTTTTAGGCAATGATGAACCACGGGCCTCAGTAGTGGGGGAGGTTAAACCGGCAGGAGAATTTTATGATTATGATTCAAAATATATAGATGAGGGCACTCAATTGATTGTTCCGGCAGATTTACCAGATAAAGTATCTCAAGAGATTCAGCAAATTGCCCTTCGTGCTTTTAGAGCTGTTGATGCTGCCGGGATGGCGCGAGTAGATTTTTTTGTCACCAAAAAAGAAAATAAAATATATTTGAGTGAAATTAATACCATCCCCGGTTTTACTTCTGTCAGTATGTACCCTCGCTTATGGCAGGCAACCGGCATCTCTTATCCTGAACTGATTGATCGATTAATTCAATTAGCTTTAGAAAGGCATCAAGATAAAAATCAGAATAAGATATCCTATGACGAGTCAAAACTTTTAAATAAATGATATTAAAAACCTTAAAGGAAATTTAAAAAGGGAGAAAATTTATGATTAAAGATCTAATTAAAAAAAACAGAAGTTACCGGAGGTTTTATGAGGATTTTGCAATTGAGCGGAACACTTTAGAAGAGTTGGTAGATTTGGCCAGACTTTCAGCTTCTGCTGCCAACAGGCAGCCTTTAAAATATATCTTATCCTGCGAGAAGAAAAAAAATGATTTAATTTTTTCTACTTTAGCCTGGGCAGGTTATCTAAAAGATTGGCCGGGTCCCGCTGAAGGGGAAAAGCCTTCTGCCTATATTATTATGTTGAACGATACAGAAATTACTAATAACTACTGGTGTGACCCGGGTATTGCTGCCCAAAGCATTCTTCTGGGAGCAACCGAGAAGGGATTAGGGGGGTGTATATTTGCCTCGGTAAAAAGAAATGAGCTAAGGTCTGCCTTAAAAATTACCGAAAGATATGAAATTCTGTATGTATTGGCTATTGGTAAACCTAAAGAAAAAGTTGTGCTTGAAACAGTTGGACCCGATGGAGATATTAAGTATTGGCGGGATAACCAGGAAGTCCACCATGTTCCCAAGAGGCCTCTTGAAGAGATTATTATCGATTAAAAAGTAAAAACTTTGACAGAATAGGACTGTCGTGTTACTATTTTGATAATGGTAATACTAATAGGAGAAATTAATGTCTGATATAATCCGTTTCGGAGTATCCTTAGAAAAAGAATTATTGGAAAAATTTGATATACTTATCAAAGAGAAGAAATATTCTAACCGCTCGGAGGCGATTAGAGACTTAATCAGAGAAAATTTAGTCAAGAGAGAATGGATAGAGGGGAAGGAAGTTGCGGGAGCGATTACCCTGGTCTTCGATCACCATAAAAGGGAATTAGTAAATATCTTAACTGATATCCAACACGATTTTTATACCTTAATTATCTCCAGCCAGCACATTCACTTAGATCACGATAATTGTTTGGAGATAATAGTGGTAAGAGGGAAACCGATAGAGGTTAGGGAGCTGGCGGACAAATTAAGAGCAACCAAAGGGGTAAAATACGGATCTTTATCTATAGCTACTACCGGGAAGGAGTTGGTGTAAAAGAAAATTAGTTTTCAGTTTTTAGTTAACAGTTTTCAGATTTAAGTTTTTTTTGCAAAGGCTGAGAGCCTTATATTTTTTTACCTTATGCGTAGCACGAAATTTGAAATAGTATATAGCAAAGAATAGCGTGGAGCGTATAGCGGATAGCGTATAGAAGTAGGGGTTTGATTTATCAAACCCGCAAAACTCGGGTCGAATAAATTCGACCCCTACATTAAAAAACAGTATTTTATATAAAAAAGTAAGGGGGTATTGCATACGCCCTCATAAGGTAGAGACACGGCGTGCCGTGTTGAAGAAATAGACAGGCGGGACGCCTGTCCTACTATTCACTATTTATTATCGACTAATTTAATTGAAGAATTAAAAAATTTAGGAGGAAAGCATGAAAGGTTTTAATCTAAAAGTCATTACGGTTTTATTTTTTGTGACAGTATTTTTGTTTGGTTTAATAAATTCGGTCAGTGCTCATTTCGGGATGGTAATCCCCTCTGATGATATGGTAACCCAGGATGACAATAAAAGTATTAGTTTAAAAATACAATTTATCCATCCCATGGAAGGGCATTATATGAATATGGATAAACCAGCACAATTTGGAGTTTTGGTTCAAGGTAAGAAAATTGATTTACTAAATACCCTTCAAGAAAAAAAGATTAACGATTGCACTACCTGGGAAGCCAATTATCAGATAAAACGTCCGGGTGACCAAATATTTTATGTTGAGCCACAACCCTATTGGGAACCGGCAGAAGATTGTTTTATCATTCACTATACTAAAGTGATTGTAAATGCCCTTGGTCTGGAAGTAGGTTGGGATGAAGAAGTAGGACTAAAGACTGAGATTATTCCCTTGACTCGGCCATATGGTCTTTGGACAGGAAACATTTTTCAGGGGATAGTAAAAGTTAAGGGAGAAGCAGTGCCCTATGCGGAAGTAGAGGTAGAATATTACAATCAAGATGGCAAGGTTAAATGGCCTGCTGACCCTATGATTACCCAGGTGATTAAAGCTGACCAGAACGGGGTATTCACTTATGCTATGCCCCGGGCAGGTTGGTGGGGATTTGCTGCTCTTAACGAAGATGAAGAAAAAATAAAACATGATGGAGAAGAAAAATCAGTGGAAATTGGAGCAGTGCTCTGGATCAAAACTTACGATATGGAATAATAGGTAGAAGGGAAATATTTATGCATATTTCAGAAGGAATATTATCTGCACCCGTATTAGTTACGGGTGCAGTTTTGACTGCTGCAGCAGTAGGATATAGTTTAAAAAAGATGGAACATAAGGAAGTGCCTAAAGTGGCAATCCTATCTTCTGTTTTTTTCGTGGCCTCTTTAATTCACGTTCCTGTCGGTCCTTCAAGTGTACATCTAATTTTAAATGGAATTATAGGGGTATTGTTGGGTTGGTCCGCCTTTCCGGCGATATTGGTTGCTCTTACCTTGCAAGGTGTGCTCTTTCAATTTGGAGGAATTACTACCTTGGGAGTAAATACTTTTAATATGGCCTTACCGGCAATTATCTGTTTCTATTTATTTAATCGGGGGATTAAAGGGGGAAAAAATTTTATTGCCTTAACCTTGGCCTTTGTTTGCGGATTTTTGGCTGTATTACTAAGTGGGATAATGTTGGCAGCTGCTCTGGTCTGTACCGGAGAACCTTTTTTGCAGGTAGCTAAATTGGTGCTAATTGCGCATCTGCCGGTGATGATTTTAGAAGGAGTGTTAGCGGTGTTTTGTATTGGATTCTTGAGGAAGGTTAGACCGGAAATATTAAATGTTTGATTGTAAGACTAGCATTTAATTACACAGATTAATTCAGTGATTACAACCCAAAAAGTAAACAAAATAGTAATGTAGGGGCACGATGCATCGTGCCAGCATAAAAAATTAGGTAATGATATGGCAAGGGCACAATTCATTGTGCCCCTACAAACCAGTTATTACCAACAAATCCAAAATTATTATAATATTATTTACGATACGCGTGTATATACTTTGCTTTTAAATATTTTTCAGCTTTTTGAGGAATAACCATTTAGTATATTTCAAATTTATCGGAGAGGTAAGATGAAAAATAAACCGTATTTAATTTTGATATTTATTTTTTTAATTATTATAATGATAAATATTTCGGCCTTTGCCCATAAAGTTAATATCTTTGCTTATGTGGAAGGGGGAAAAATCTATACTGAAAGTTATTTTAATGATGGTAAAAAGTGTGTAGATTCAAAAATTGAAGTATTTGATAACCGGGAGAATAAATTATTAGAGGGTTTAACTGATGAAGAAGGAATGTTTTCTTTTGAGATTCCCCCAGAAGATGCAATAGATGGAGATTTAAGAATAGTTCTTATTGCCAGTATGGGGCATCGGGCAGAATATATTATTCGGACCGGTGAATTAGGAAAGGTTGCGGAATTAATCGAAGAAAAAATTGAAGAACCCGTATCTGCAGTTTCTCCCGAAGTTTCTTCATTCGACTTAAAAGAAATTCAATTATTGATAGAAAACGCTCTGGATGAAAAGTTGGAACTGATTATGAGAGAAATGAGAGAGATTAAGAAATTTCAAGAAGATCGGATTTCGCTTACCGATATTGTCGGGGGCATAGGTTACATAATTGGTATTTTTGGAATTGCCGCTTATTTTTTAAGCCGTAAAAGATAATTTAAAATTATACTTTCAGGTGGTTGATTTGATCAAAGAAAAATTTTCAGAAGGAGATTCACTCCTCCATAAGCTCGATCCGCGAATAAAGATTATCGTAGCTGTATTCTTTTCAGTAATTGTTGCTGTCAGCGATAAATATACCACATTAATAGGTGCTTTATTATTTACTGTGGGGGCGGTGGCTGTTGCCCACTTAAGGACTAAAGAAATAATTTCACGTCTATTAGTAGTGAACAGTTTTATCTTTTTATTATGGTTGATGCTCCCTTTTACCTTCCCCGGTAAAAACATTTATACTTTAGGCTCATTAAATATTTCTCAGGAAGGCATCAAATATGCCCTCTTAATAACCATAAAATCTAACTCTATAATTTTGGCTGGGATTGCCCTTCTTTCCACTTCCTCAATATTTAATCTGATTCATGCCTTGCGTCATTTATATTTACCCGATAAACTAACCCAGTTGTTTTTCTTTAGTTATCGCTATATTCAAACTATTCACTTTGAATATATAAGATTGAATAATGCCATAAAAATAAGAGGTTTTAAAGCTCAGACTAATTTCCATACTTACAGAACTTATGCCTATTTAGTGGGAATGATGTTGGTTCGGAGTTATGACCGCTCCAAAAGAGTCTATAATGCTATGCTTTGCCGGGGATTTAAGGGAAAATTTTGGACCTTAAATCATTTTGTTTTTAAAAAATCGGATTTTGTAACCGGAATAGTGATGATAAGTTGTATTACGGGATTGGTGTTACTGCCATGAAAGAAAGAGAAAATGAGGCTGTAATTAAAATTGCTGACCTTTCCTTTGCATATCCTTCTCGGGATTATGTATTTAAAAAGTTTAATTTTAATTTTCTCAAAGGAGAAAGGATAGGTCTGGTTGGGTCTAATGGAAGTGGAAAGACCACTCTTTTCCACCTTATTATGGGACTTTTACATCCATCAGAAGGAAAGATTGAAATTTTTGGAAAAGAACGAAAAGCTGAGAATGATTTTGTGGAAGTCAGAGAAAGAATCGGCCTGGTATTTCAGGATCCCGATGATCAATTATTCAGCCCTACTGTGGCAGAAGATATTGCCTTTGGGCCTCTAAATTTGAGAAAAAATCATCGGGAAATTAAAAAAATCTTGAAAGAAACTTTGGAGACTCTCGGGTTAGCTGGCTTTGAAGATAGAATTACTTATAATCTTTCCTATGGGGAAAAAAGATTAGTTTCTTTGGCTACGGTATGGGCAATGCAGCCGGAGCTTTTATTACTTGATGAACCTACCATCTGGCTTGACGAAGAGACTATCGAAAAGATAGTTCAAATTTTAAACCGCAGCCCCCATTTGTCCTATATAATTATCTCTCATGATAAAAAATTTTTAGAAGAAACCACTAATTGTGTTTATCTGATGGAAAATGGAAAGATAAACAAGGCATAGTTTTTATAAATTATTTTCTTTTATTTTTTACCTTTCTCATTTCTTTTATATTATTTTTATTTTTGGAATTCATTTGTTATAATGAAATAAAACTGTTTCTTTGCGAGATACTATTCACGAGACACAAAATGGGAGAGAAAAAATGAAAATTGGAATTGTAGGCATGCCTTTAACGGGGAAGACCACCCTGTTTAATCTTTTAACCGGTCAGCACAAGGAGACTTCTACCTACTCCTCAAAGGGTACTAAAAATATAGGAATAGCCACTGTTTATGACCAGAGAATAGATTATCTAAGTTCCCTTTATCTTCCCAAAAAGACTACTTATGCTAATATTGAATTTGTGGACATTGGCGGAATTTCTCCGGAATTACCAGCAAAAGAGAAGGCAGAGATATTTAGCCTTATCCAGGATGCCGAGGCCTTACTGTTGGTAATAAGATTATTTGACGACCCGGTAGTAGCAAGCGAGAAAGACCCGATTGTTCAGATAGAAAATTTAAAGTGCGAACTTTTACTTAGGGATTTAGAGGCAGTAGAGAATCGGATAGAGCGATTAAAAAAATCTAAAAAGAAATTAATCCATGAGGAACTAATAGAAATGGAGATTTTAGAAAAATGTAACCAGGGACTGAGTGATGACTTCTTTCTCTCCAACCTTGAACTTTCTGAGGATGAGGCAAAAAAAATAGGCGGTTTTAGTTTTTATACCCTAAAACCGATTATTATAGCCTTAAATCTTAGCGAAGAACAGTTTAGATTGAAATCATACCCTCAAAAAGAGAAATTAGACCAGGTTATTCGAGACAGTAATATGGCCAGTTTAAATATCTGTGGTAAAATGGAGATGGAAATAAGTGAACTGGAACCAGATGAAAGGCAAATGTTTTTAGAAGATTTAGAACTGAAAGAATCGGGGATTGAAAGATTATCCTTGATATGTTATGAGCACCTGGGGTTGATATCTTTTTTTACCGTAGGCGAAGATGAAGTTAAAGCCTGGACTATTAAAAAAGATACGATTGCTAAAAAAGCTGCCGGGAAAGTGCATTCTGATATAGAAAGAGGTTTTATCCGGGCAGAAATCGCCAGGTATCAGGATTTAACTACCCTTGGTTCCATGCATACGGTAAAAGAAAAAGGGCTGCTAAAGATTGAAGGTAAAGATGCTATAATTGAAGATGGAGACATAATTAATTTTCGATTTAACGTTTAAAACAAGTTTTCAATATTTTCTCCAACTTCTATCCCTTATTTCCTTAACTAAATACTCTATACTATATACTCGATACTTATTTTTTTACGAGATACTAATTCATTCTAGCTCCTATTTTCTTTTTCTTTCTTCACTATATACTACATACT
>Ga0163202_1000053_pt1 | contig 18349 bp, 12 predicted proteins | sample PL_2010_300m_FD_113540 | JGI IMG/M metagenome (GOLD analysis project Ga0163202, IMG submission 113540) | Freshwater microbial communities from Powell Lake, British Columbia, Canada to study Microbial Dark Matter (Phase II) - PL_2010_300m | ecosystem: Environmental > Aquatic > Freshwater > Lake ... | reverse complement strand
GAACGAAGTGAAGGGTCTTCTAACTCTCGTAGAATCATCATCGCGAAGATTCTTCGCTGCGCTCAGAATGACAAGAGGCGGCTTCTTCAACAGCCCCACTGTCCCCGTTTTCAGGTAACGCAACCTGCAAGCCCCAATTGCCAACGACCAACGAATGACTAACGGCCGAATGACGGAGAGCGGGTGCGGTTTGCCTTACGGCCGTGAGGGTTCGTCATTCCGAGCGGAGTCGAGGAATCTCTCGGGCGAGACCCCTCGGTTCGCGTTGCTCACTCGGGGTGACAGATACAGGGGCGGGCGCTGACCTAATCAGCGCTTGTGGGCGGAGTCGATGGCAGCGGTTTCGGGAAGGGCTGGGACGCGATCCGAAACCCCCGTAGGATTTCGGGCATGCCCTTTGGCCTCGCCCAGTTCTTTGAGCCTCGTTGTCTTGAGCTGCGTGTCCATGCCGGCAGTGTCGAACGGCAATGCGAGCGAGTCGGTCGAATCCGACGGCACGACATAGTCCGCGAACAGGTAACCCGGGGCGCTGTACTTCTCTTGCGTCATGAAGTCGAGCGCGGCCAAGTCCTTCTTGTCCAGCAGGAAACGGTCCACCTGCTTCTCGATTTCCCCGTACGCGGGCAGATAGCAGGAAAGTGTCATGTTGTACCTCGCCAGTGTCACATCAGCCCCCTCGCCGACCAGCACCGCGTTACCGGTCTTGACAGGGCTGAAACCGGCCCGGCGCAGGCCACGGGTCACTTGGTGGACTTCCTCGACGGTCAGGTCAGTGTCCTCACCGACGATGGCGAGCAGCCGTGCGATGACCATGTCGCCGAGTCGGGTCCCGCCCAGCCACCACGTCCGTGCCATCATGCCGTGGATGAGTGAGACCGCGTTGCGGCAGCGGTCAGCGTCGTCGGATTTCAGGCCGTGGCGCCTTCGCGCGAACTTGAGCGCCTGGTCGCGCTCGGTCAGGTTCACCTCGCCGATGCGCAGCACGCCGATGAAGGGCCGGAGCATGTCGAACGCCATCCGGAACGTGTCGAAGTCGAATGCGATGGAGCGGTGAACCGGGATACCGAGCAGGCTGGAGACAGTCTTTCTAAGCAGCTTGTCACCGCCGATGGCATAGGTGTGCGCAATCTTCTCCATGCGGGTGAAGTCGGTGTTCGAGGCAGCGTCAGTGATGCCCGGCACCTCGACCAAGAGGTCGCGCGGAATCGCGACAAGGTTGACTGCGGGCACCCCGAGGTTGACGTGGCAGACGATGATGATGTCGGAGTGAGACTGCTCCTCGCGCTTGTTCCGCTGCCGGCCCTCATTCACGACCGGGCCGACCGCGCGGGCGTCCTTTCCGATGATGAGGATGTTCACCGTGCCGGTCGGGGTCGGCTCGAGCGTGGTAGGCACCGAGTGGCGCGAGCGTGGCCCGAGCAGGTAGAAGGCGGCGACGGTGACGACCACGACAACCGCGGCAACAACGAACCAGCCCGGCTTCAGACGGCGGGGCATAGCTGCGGAACGGATAAACCAGAATTCAGAAACCAGAGACCAGAATGCAGAACTACGGACGGGAAAGCACTAACCACAGATGAACACAGATGAACGCAGATTCCCCGGAGCCGCCTGCTCCTCACTTCACTATTCTGGTTTCTGCCTTCTGACTTCTGCATTATCCGCGTCCGGTGTCTACCGTGTGACCTTGATTCGCAGGGGGTATCCGATGAACTTGAACCTCTTCCGGATTTCCCCAATCACGAAACGCTCATATGCCGGCGTGACCGCGTTGGGCCGGGTCACGCGCAGGCGGAAAGTCGGTGGCCGCGTGCCGATCTGGCTTAGCGCGATTACGCGACAGTCAAACCTGGGCTGGCTTTTCTCAAGTAGCGGGAGAATCCTGTCGCGGAGCTTCGAACCGGGTACTTGCTGCCCGCCGTTTTCCCAGACCCGGCGGGCTTCGTGCACGGCCTCGGTTACGCCCAGGCCCTGCAGCACCGAGGTGTACATCACCGGCGCGTAGTCGGCGAAGCTAAGTTCCTTCTTCACCCAGTCGCGCACCTTGTCCTTGAGTTCGTCCGGCACTGTGTCCATCTTGTTGGCGACGACAACCAGGCCTCGGTTCCGTTCCTCCGCGAGGTTGACGATGCGCTTGTCCTGGTTGGTCGGGCCGTCAAAGGCGTCGAACATAACCAGGGCGACGTCGCAGTGCTTTATCTGCTCAATCGCGCGGGTGACCGAATAGTACTCGACCGGCTCGCTCACCCGCGGCTTCCGACGGATGCCGGCGGTGTCGAGCAAGCGGTAGGCCTTGCCCTCGAGTTCGAACGACTCCTCGATGACGTCGCGTGTGGTACCGGGCGTGGCCGTAACGATGGCCCGGGAGTGGCCAAGCAGATAGTTCATCAGCGACGACTTGCCCACGTTCGGGCGGCCGACGATAGTAAGCGTCAGCACGTCGGCCCGCTTTGTCCGCTCGCTCTCGGGCAGCCGCGCAAGTACCGCGTCGAGCAGGTCGTCGACTCCGGTGCCGAGTTCGGCCGAAATCGGGACCAGCACGGCCGCGCCCAGCCGGTGATAGTCGGCTTCCTCGAACTTGCGCTTGATGTCGAGCTTGTTGACTGCGACAATGAACTCGCGGCCGACGCGGCGGAGGCGGGTGGCGATTTCCTCGTCCAGCGGCTGCAACCCGACCGAGCCGTCAACCAACAGCACGATGACCTTGGCTTCATCCAGGGCAATCTGCACCTGGCGCTCCACCTCGCGGTTCATCTCAACCTTCGAGTTCGGGACCAGTCCGCCGGTGTCCACGACCTTGAACCGGCGGCCCAGCCACTCCACATCGCGGATGATGCGGTCACGGGTGATGCCCGACTCCTGCAACGTGATGGCGACCCGGCCGCCGACCAGGCGGTTGAAGAGCGTTGACTTGCCGGTATTCGGCCGGCCGACGATGACGACCATGGCGCGTATTATACCAGAAATCCGGACAAGTCAGAAATCAGAACGCAGAGACCAGAATGCAGAACTACGGACGGGAAGGTACTAACCACGGATGTACTGTCGGACAGGGGCCGTTGAGGCCAACACAGATGAACGCAGATGGCACGGTATGTCACCCGGACGTTGAGGAGCGGTCTCGTCCTCGGCGACCGCAAACTGCTAACTGGAAACTGGAAACTCGCAGCTCAAAGCTGCGATGAAAGCTCGCTGGAAAGCTCATCCGAAAGTTCACCGGAAAGTTCTCTAGAAAGGTTCTCCAAGAGCTTCACTGAAGGCTTCGACAAACGCTTCGGTCAATGCTCCCAAAGCTGCTCAGAAAACTGCTTCACGCGTTGCTCTGCGCATTGGTTCGTGCATTGCTCGCGAAAGAGCTCCGGTCATTGCCCGGTTCAAACCTCTCTTCAAAGGTCGGTTCAAACCTCGGTTCATTCCCTAGTTCAAACTTCGTTCGAAGGCCTCGCTGACAGCGGTCTCCTAGGCAGTCTCCGGTCCGCTCCCCCACGGCAGAATTGTGTCTGGGACCGCGCCGGCCGCTACATGTAGATTGCTGGCAGCCAGCGCATTCGCTTGCTACTCTGACAATCAGGCGAGACCTGCCACGTCTGGCGTCAGGCAGGACGCGAGGTTTGCAGAGCAGTCAACTGGTGGTAGAATCGTCCCGTGGCAAAGACAAAGCCAGGCATCAGCGGCGAACTATGCCGCGTTACGACCGAAGACGGGATGGAACTGAACGGGTTCTTTCAGGCGGGCGGGACGAGGGACGAGGGACGAGGGACGAGGGATTCGGGCCCCGGTCCCCGATCCCTGACCCCCAGTTCCTTCTGCGTGGTTCACCTTCACGGTTGGGACGGGAACTTCTACGAGAACCGGTTCATCGACCATGCTGCGCAGGTATGCAGCAGTCTGGAAATCGGGTTCGTTTCGGGGAACAACAGAGGACACGATTACATAGCAGACATTCTGAAGAGCCGGACAATTCAGAAGTCAGTAACCAGAAACCAGAAACCAGAACTGACGAAGCGGCAGGCGGACAGGTACGATTACGTCCAGATTGGCGGGATGTATGAGAAGCTGACTGACTGCGTGCAGGATATCCGGGCGTGGGTTGACTTCGCGACGATGCGGGGCGCGAAGCAGGTCATCCTGCAGGGGCACAGCCACGGAGCGATTAAGGTCGTCCACTATCTTGCGACGACTCGCGACCCGCGTGTCTGCGGCCTGATACTGCTCTCCCCGTCGGACGATATGGGCCTGGCCAGGCAGCACCTCGGCGACCGTTTCTTGTGGGTGCTGGCGCGGGCGAGAGAGTTGGTGCGCGCGGGCAAGAGCCGACAGTTGCTGCCGGAGAAGCACTTCCAGTATCAGGTTTCTGCCGCAACGTTCCTAGACTGCCACAATAAGGGCTCGATAACCGGTATGTTCAACATGAGCCGCACCGACCGCGAGGAGTTCCCCGAGCTCGCCGCCATTGATGTGCCGGTGTTGCTGGCAGTCGGCACGGTCGAGGAGGCCTTTGTCGGCATGCCGCAGAAGTACGTCGAGGATATCCGGGCGTGCATGGTCAATTGTCCTTCGTTCATCGGCGCAGTCATCGAGGGCGCGCCGCACAATTACCTGGGGCATGAAAGCGAGCTTGCCGGAGTGCTGAAGAAGTGGTTGCGACCCAGGGTTCGAGGGATCAAGGAGTCGAGGATTCGAGGGAGAGTATGACAGATATTTTCGGTGTTTTGCGGGAGAGGGCGCTGGAACGGATGGCGAACGCGCCGCCGGAGGATTTCCTGGTGCGGGGCATCTGGAAGGTGGAACTTGCGTTCAAGCCCAACCCGGCTGAGCGGACCTTCTACTATACGTTCTGGATTGCCATGACCAAAGGCCAGGGCTGCTGCTACTGCATCGGCGACGACCCGCGCGGCCGCGAACTGGTCGGCAGAGACGCGCGGGAGTTGATCAAGGAGAAGACCTGCATCTCAATCGCCGCTCTCGACTCGCTCTATGCCTCGCTGCCCCGGCAGCCGGTGGCGGTGCACGAACTGAAGGGTAACTCGATTGACAAGACCAAGGCACGGACGGCCATCATTCTCGCCGAGGCGGAGCGGCTGCTTGCGGGCGTGTCCGGCCGGTGCCCACGGGTCGTGAATGTCGGCGTAGTCGGCAACCTACTGCGTGACCTGAGGGTGAAGGGTTATGACGTCTGCGCCAGCGACATGGAGCGAGACATCATCGGCTCAACGGTTCACGGCATTGAAATACAGGACGGCACGAGGACGTTCGACCTCGTCGGCCAGTCCGACCTCGCCATTGTTACCGGCATGACCATTGCCACTGATTCGCTCGAGCTCATCGTGGCTGAGGCAAAGAAGGCTGGGACTAAGCTTCTCGTGTTTGCCGAAACCGGGGCCAACTTCGGCGAGGAGTACTGCCGGACCATCGGGATTGATGCGGCCGTGTCCGAGCCGTTCCCGTTCTACATCTTTCAGGGCGCAAGCACGATTGAGGTGTACCGCAAGGAGCAAGGGTGAGGGGTCAAGGGGTCAAGGATTCCGGCGGCGGACACTAGAATCCTCGGATCCTGGAGTCCTTGAATCCTGCTGCATGAAACGCTTTGAGGAGTTCTTCGTCCAAGACGGCCGGTTCTTGGCGGATGGCGTCGCGCTGGACGAAATCGCGGGCAAGTATCCGACGCCGTTCTATGTCTATTCAGCCGAGGCCATTCGCGCGAAGTACCGGCTGCTCAAGGGCCGGTTCCCCGCGTTCGACATCTGTTACTCACTGAAGGCCAACCCAAGCCCCGTGGTCTGCGGTGTGCTGGTACGCGCCGGGGCCGGGGCCGAAGTGAGTTCGCCCGGCGAACTCGCGACTGCGATTGCCGCCGGGTTCGCGCGTGACAGCATTATCTACGTTGCGCCGGTCAAGGCCCCGGCGGACGTCGAGCGGGCGCTCACGTCCGGCATCTACGCAATCGTCGCCGACTCGGCGCAGGAGTTGGAGATCGTCGAGCAGCAGGCCGCCAGATTGGGCCGGCCCGCGCGCGTGCTGCTGCGCATCAATACGATGGAGCGGCAGCCCGAGGCCAAGGAAGTGATGGTCGGCGGCCCGAGCAAGTTCGGGTTCGACGAAGAGCGGGTCGTCACCGAGTTGGCCGGGCTCAAGCTCGAGCGGGCGCGGATTGCGGGAATTCAGGTCTACTCGGCGAGCCAGGTGCTGGACAAGGTGTGGCTCGGGACGCATGTCGAGTACGTGCTCAGGTTGGCGCGGCAGTTGAGCCGGGAAATCGGGTTCAAGCTTGAGAGCGTGGACTTCGGCGGCGGGTTTGGCGTACCGATGCACGAGCGCGAGATTGAGTTGGATCTGGCCGGCCTGGCCGAGGTAGTGGCCGAACCCCTTGCAGAGTTCCGTGCCGAACACCCAGGATGCCGGCTGCTCTTCGAGAGCGGGCGCTATCTCGTGGCTGAGGCGGGCGTGTTCGTCACACGCGTGGTGCGCGTGAAGGAGTCACGCGGCCGGGTGTTCGTAATCTGCGACGGCGGGATGAACGCGTTCTCCAGGCCGGTGTTCATGCGCATTAAGCATCCGGCTCGGCTGCTCAATCGGCTGGGCGAGCGCTCGACGGCTCACGTGGATGTGTGCGGGCCGATATGCACGCCGCTCGACTGCATCGCCAAAGACGCGCATTTGCCGATGCCGGATGCAGGCGACTTCGTCGGCCTGCTTAACGCCGGCGCGTACGGCTGCACCATGAGCCTGCTCGATTTCATGAGCCGGGGACGACCAACCGAGCTGCTGGCCGACGCGGGCGAACTTCGGCGAGTTAGTAGTTAGAAGTTAGCAGTTAGCAGATGGAGCCGCCTCGAAACCGGGGCGGCCTTTTCGGTCTGACTCGACATCTGTGGAATCTGCGTAATCTGTGGATGTCTGGGTCGCTGTCAGCGGATTATGCGCGCGCCGGCGCGTTCGAGCGCCGGCATCAGCAGGAGCGAGTCGTACGGGACGCCGAGCCAGTCCTTCTCCTCCATGTAGCCGGCCAGGCTTCGCGGCACGGCGCTTCTGAGCCGCAAGGCAAAGTACCAGTTCCAGATACCGGTGGTGAAGGCGACGTCGGGTCGCGATGAGAAGCCCATGTTGCTCAGCGGGATGCTCTCCAGTCCCGGTGAAGTCCCCAGCCACCTGTACACGGCCGCGAGCGTGTTCCGCGTGCGGTTGTTCGCGTAGTGGGTGGCCACCGCCATCAACTCGAGGAACCGGCTTACGTCCTCGCCCCGGGTGCTGATGGTTGAATCGGTTGCGGCGATGATAGTGCCGGGGCGGTCTTCGAAGCGTCCTGGCGGTAGGATATCGACTCGGCCGATGGTGCGGCACTTCCGAAGCGCGCTTACCCACGTTGCCGCTGGTTCCTGCAACACCGCGGCGTCGAATCTCCCGGAAGAGAGCTCGGCCGCGAGCGCAGCACGGTCGTCTGCGCGAACGAGCTTGACTTCCACGGTCTCGGGTTTTGGGGACAGTCCCTCTACAAGGGCAGTCCCCGATTCGGGTCTTTGGGTCAGGTCCCGACCGGGAATCGTCGACGCGTACTTGACGTTCTCGTACTCAAGCGCCTGCATGAATCCGAGTGCGGCCATCGAATACTGGCCGATGTAGCCGATCGTGGTCGGCTGGTTCCGCGCCTTGACCCACGCGATGAACTCTCTCCAGTCAGCGGCCGGGACCAAGGGGTTGACCACGAGCAGGTCGCCCGCGCGCTGGAGCGGGGCGACTATCCTAACCGGACGTCCCTTGAGCACGGCCCCTAGCACCTCCTCGGATGCGAGTATCCCGACCTGCGCGCTGCCGGACAGGAGGGCAGCAAGGACTGCGGAGTCGGTGTCGAAAGAAGCCAGCCTGAGTGAAAGCGTGTTTTGTTTGCCGTCGATCAACGAGTAGGACTCGTGTTCTCTGACCTGTTTCAGGTGTAGCCCGTATCGCGCACGGAAGTCCTTTGGGTGAAGACACGCATCAAACAGCGGGGCCGCGTGGTCGTCGCGGTGATAGGCTATGGTCAGCGAAGGCGCGGCCCAGGCAGCGGTAGCAAGCAGCAGCAGGGCGAGAATTGTCCTTGTTTGTGTCCTCATCGTGCCTTTCCGGGTATGGGGTTTACCTGCTTCTTTCTTCTCCGTCGCAGAATCAGCACGAGCACGGCCGGAAGGCAAACAAGCGAGAGCAGCAATGCCGCGATTCTCAACCCGCTGAGGCGAGCCGTCACACGCAGGACATGAGGCCCAGCCGGACAACGGATGTATGTGAAGTGGTCTGCGGTTTCGAAGAACTGAACCGGCTTGCCGTCCAGCATGACTACCAGTTCCGGGTAGTAGCTGACCGCCAGGCGCAGGAAGCAGTCGGCGTTGACCCGGAAGCCGGTAACGACGTCCTGGTGCCGAATTCTCGTGCTGTCAATCAACAGGGCAGGCAGGCCAGGTAATGACTCGGGACTGGTGCCGGCCAGCGCCGGTATGAAGTTGAGGGAGTGGTTTGTCTCGTCCAGCCGCAGGGTATTGAGCAGGCGTTGCCAGTTCCCTGCTACTATGAAGCTATGGTCCGCGACGAGCGTGTCAGGAGCCATCGGCACGACCCTGCTTGCGCCCAGAACCAGACCCTGATAAGTTCGGCCGAACGCCAGTGGAGGTTCGCGCTGGGCCACAACGAACCTGTCGTCCCAGTCCATCTCCTGTTTGAGCAGCAGAGCGAAGGGCCCGCTGTCGTTCCCACTGGTGCTCACCAGGGTCGGCAGCGTCAGCAGGTGGCTCGCACCCATGAGCGCAAGGGTTCTGTGCGTGTTGTCTGAAATCGGCTGTCCGTTCCTGGTCCCGAGGTCGCCGGCCACGTAGTTCACCCACGGGTAAACGTGGAGCATCGAGCGTGGGGCGTACTGGTGATAGGGCAGTCCCAGCGGAGTGGGCAAACCGCCGTAGATAACGCCGACCGTGGGCAGCCGGCAGGTGCGGCGGACGTCGTCGGTTCTTGCTTCCGGGATGTTCAGGTCAAGAAGTCGGGCATGAGGTTCGCCGGTTACAATCGGGTAGATTTCTTCACGTACGGCGAGGAACTTGCTCCGGTCGATGGGGTACGTGCGATATATAGAGAGCAGGCAGTCAAGCATCACCAGTCCAGCGATGATCGTGAAGACCAAGCCAGGCTTGAACCGCAGCCGGGCTAGTGCCTTTCGCAGAAGCTTGTATGCGGTCGGTAGCAGAATCGCGATGAAGAAGATAACGAACACAAAGAAACGCTCGGGAGGCAGCCCGGTAGTGATCAGGTACTGCTTCTCCTTGAGCAGGGCCGGGCCGAAGGTCAGCAAGAGGCTGATGGCCAGCCCGAGCAGAGCCGGGATCTGAGCCCTATAACGGCGGCGAACCACCACGGCGCCGATGGCGACCAGAAGCAGCAGTGCCACGCTCAGTCCGAAGTAAGCGCCTGCATACCCGCCTACCCGTGACTTGAAACCGAGCAGAACCATCCAGTCGGGTACGCTCAGGTTCAGATGGGCGATCGGGAACCGGTGCGAAGCCTGCTCTGCCGCAAACGGGAGCAGGAAGAAGGCCGATACTCCAATGCAGGCCAGCACTGCGGTACCCAGCGACCGCCATTCGCCCCCGGTCCGCCTCGCGTTCCTTGCCAACCACCACACCGCGAGAAACAAGAGTGTGAATATGGCATAGACAAGGTGAGCGAGGAACAACAGGCCGACCCAAAGACCAAGGTACAAGGCCGGTTGCACCCAACCTCCCGAACCCTGCCTCTCGCCTCTGTCATTCAGGATGTTCTCGAGCGCAAGGAAGGCGAGTGGCAGCAGCAGGTAGACCAGCGCCTGCGGGTAGTTGGCGAGGCCGGCAAGATACATGGTGCGCCACGGTATAATCAGATACGCGATGGCTCCAAGCGCAGCACCGAACCTCGCTCCTTCCCCTTTCTTTTCTTCTCGTTCTTCTCTCCTTCGCAGATACTGGTACACGGTCAGTGCGCTCGCCAGGTGAAGCAGCACCAGAAGGATGCGCAGGGCCAGAAGCAGATTCCCGCCGGTAAGCAGGGTCAGAGGCCCGCCCAGGAAAGAGAATAGGGGTGAATAGAATCTGAGCACCGGGAACCCGCAGTAGAACATGAAAGTGTAGAAGGGGGAGAATCCTTCCTTCAATGCGTGATAAACTACGCTCTGTCGGGCCAGATGGGGCCAGGTGTCAACCGTAGAGGGGTGACCCGGCGCAATGAAGGGATAACAGCTCAGGACTGCCGCCAGCGCCAGGCTCCCGATCGCAAGACGAGACGAATGTGCGGCGCGCGGCGGGCGGATGCTGCTACGCGGATTACGCACGGGCTAATATAGCGGCGTGGTCAACAGGGTCAAGGTGGTATCAAAGGAGCGGACGAAGGCAGAAGCCAGAACGCAGAAGTCAGAATGCAAATATCAGAATCCAAAACTGAAGGGAAAGAATGACTGAAAACACTTCGCGCTCGACCACAGGGTCACTTGAGCACCGGAGCACTCCTCGTCAAGGGCCGCTCGACTGCTGTTCCGGGAACGGCATGCTAACGCCGGAGGCAGCAGTGCTAAGCAGCAGCACGGCGACGGTTCTAGTCGTTCCTGTCGGTTACCTCTGGGCGAAGTCTGCTGGCCGCGTTCTTCTACGCCGCAGAATCAGCACAAGTATGGCCGGAAGGGAAGCCAGCGAGAGCAGCAACGTCGCAATCCTCAACCCGCCGAGCCGAGCCTTCACGCTCAGGACATGAGACCCGGCCGGACAGCGGATGTAGGTGAAGTGGTCGGCCGTCTCAAAGAACTGAACCGGCTTGCCATCCAGCATGACTACCAGTTCCGGGTAGTAGCTGACTGCCAGACGCAGGAAGCAGTCGGCGTTGACCCGGAAGTCGGTAACGACGTCCTGATGCCGAATCCTCGTGCTGTCAATCAGCAGAGCCGGCAGGCCTGGCAACGACTCGGGGCTGGTGCCGGCCAGCGCCGGTATGAAGTTGAGGGAGTGGTTTGTCTCGTCCAGCCGCAGCGTATCGAGCAGGCGTTGCCAGTTCCCTGCTACCATGAAGCTATGGTCCGCGACGAGCGTGTCAGGAGCCATCGGCACGACCTTGTTCGCGGCCATTATCAGGCCCTGATGGGTCCGGCCCACAGCCAGCGGGGGCACGCGTTCTGCCGCAACAAACCTGTCGTCCCAGTCCATCTTCTGCTTGAGCAGCAGAACGAATGGCCCACTACCGGTCCCGGTGGTGCTGACCTTGGCCGTTAGCGTCATTAGGTGGCTTGCACCCACAAGCGCGAGGGCTTTGTGTGTGTTGTCGGAGACCGGCTGTACGTTCGTAGCCCCGAGGTCTCCGGCTATATAGTCGGCCCACGGATAGACGTGGAGCATTGAGCGCGGCGCGTACTGGTGATAGGGCAGGCCCAGGGGAGTGGGCACTCCGCCGTAGACGACGCCGACCGTGGGGAGCTGGCTCGTGCGGCGGGCGTCGTCAATCCTTGGTGACCGGATGTTCAGGTCAAGAAGCCGGGCATGGGGTTCGCGGCTGACAACTGGGTAGATCTCGTCGCGCACGGCCAAGAACACGCTCCGGTCGGGGAAGCTGCCAGGACGCAGCGCGGACAGGCAGTCAAGCATCACCAGTCCGGCCATGACCGCAAAGACCACGACGGGGCTGACCCGTCGCCGGGACAAGGCGCTTCGCACCAACTCGTATGCGCTCGGCACCAGTAGGGCGATGAAGAAGACCACGAACAGAAGGAAGCGTTCCGGCGGCAGCCCGGCGGTGATCAGAAACTGCTTTCCCCTGAGCAGTGCCGGGCCGAATGTCAGAAAGAGGCCACCCGCCAGTCCGAGCAGAGCCGGGATCTGCATCCGGAAACGGCGGCGAAGCAGTACGGCGCCGATGGCGACGAGAAACAGCAGGACCACGCTCAGGCCGAGGTATACGCCTCCGTACCCGCCTGTTCGCGCCTTGAGCCCGAGCAGGGTCATCCAGTCGGGCACGGGTAGGTTCAGATGCGTAACCGGGAATCGGTGCGAGGCCTGCTCGGCCACGAACGGGACCAGGAAGAATGCCGAGACGCTGATGCCGGCCAGTGCCGCGGCGCCCAGGGACCGCCATTCGCCTGTCGCCCGCTTTGCCCGTGCGACACACCACACCGCGAGGAACAGAAGAGTGAAGATGGCATATACGAGGTGAGCGAGGAACAGCAGGCCGACCCACAGACCAAGCAGCAGGCCCTGCCGCATCCCTGCTCCCGTCTTCTGCGTCTCGCCCGCGCCATCCAGGATGTTCTCGAGTGCAAGGAAAGCGAGCGGCAGCAGCACGTAGACTAGCGCCTGCGGGTAATTGGCGATGTCGCTCAGGTACAGGATGCGCCAGGGAACGACCAGATAGACGATGGCTCCGAGCGCCGGGCCGTACCCCGCTCTTTCGTCTTTCCTCTTTCCTTTCTCTTCTCTCCCTCGTAGATACCGGTACATGGCCAGCGCACTCGCGAGGTGTAGAGAGACCAGCAGGATTCGCAGGGCTAGGAGCAGATTCCCACCCGTGAGCAGGGTCAAAGGTCCACCCAGGAAGTAGAATAGGGGCGAGTAGAACCTGAGTACCGGGAATCCGCAGTAGTACATGAAGGTGTAGAAGGGGGAGAATCCTTCCTTTATCGCGTGATAGACGATGCTCTGACGGGCCAGATGGGGCCAAACGTCCACAGAAGTAGGATGACCTGGGGTAATGAACGAATAGCAGCTTAGCACCGCCGCCAGCGCCACCAGCCCAACCGCAACACGCGACGAAAGTGCAGGGCGGGGCGGGCGACTGGGTCGGTTCGAAGTCCGCACGGGCTAATATAGTCGGTGCGACGGGCGGGTCAAGGGAGTTGGCCGGAGATGCCGGCTTGATTGTTGCCGCCGGCGTGGCATACTAACGCCTGAGCCAGAGCGAAAGGAGATGCATGAAGAAGGTAGCAGTATTCGCTTTCAGCGGTGACCCCGCGGTCTTTGCCCACGCGATGCTGACCGCGATGGACATGAAGGACCGAGGTTATGACGCCAAGTTGGTTGTCGATGGCGACGCGACCAAACTGCTGTCGCTCCTGCGGAACGAGACCAAGCCCTATGCCGACGTGTACCGCCGGTTCCGCGACCGCGGCCTCATCGATTGCGTGTGCCGGGCCTGTGCCACCAAGAACGGGGTGGTGCCGGTGGTAATCGAGCAGAATCTGAAGTTCGGCGATGACATGGCTGGACACCCGGCCATGGCCGCGTACATGGAGCAGGGCTACGAAGTCATGACGTTCTAGGGATGGCCCCGCAGCCGGATCCGTTCGACTCACTCGCCGCCAAGTACGACTCGTGGTACGACGGCAAGGGTCGGATGGCGTTCGAGATTGAGTTGGCCGCACTGCGTCCACTGCTGGCCGAGTTGCCCAAACCGTGGCTCGAAGTCGGGGTCGGCACGGGCCGGTTCGCGCAGGCACTCGGAATCCCGCTCGGAATTGACCCGTCTCCGGCGCTGCTCGCCAAAGCGCGGCAGCGCGGAATCGAGGTCTTGTACGGCGAAGGAGAGGAGCTGGTGTTCCGCGCGGGCGGCTTCGGTGCTGTGTTCTTGCTGACGACGTGGGAGTTCCTTGCCGACCCGTTGAGGGTGCTCCGTGGATGTCGACGTGTGCTTGCGGACGATGGCCGGCTGGTGAATGCCTATCTCGACCGCGACGGAAAGTGGGGCGCGAGCTACGTGGAGCGAGGGCGGCAGGGACATCCGCTGTTCAGCCACGCCCGCTTCGAGACGTACGAGGACGTGAAGCGCCTGACCGAGCAGGCCGGGTTTGAAGTAGTGAAGACGGTGTCGACCTTGTTCCAGGGGCCCGGCGAGACTGTCGCCTTGGAAGATGCTCGCCCCGGCTTTGCGCGCGGGGCGAGCTTCGTCGTACTGGTAGCGCGTCCGCTTCAGGCAGCAGACGCCTGAGCGAACCGGCTATTCGATGACGAGCTTACGCGTTGCTGAGCCGCTGCCGGACTCGAGTCGGAACAGGTAGATCCCAGCCGGCATTGACCGAAGGTCAAGCCGGAATTCCGAATGACGAATCCCGAATGACGAATGCACTTGACGGCCAGTGACATCGTATATTCTCAGGTTGGCCTCGGTGTTCACGGGCAATGTGCATCTGATGCTGGCGACTCTGCTGGCCGGATTGGGCTTTACCGACAGAGCGATGCGTTGGTGGGCAGTCAATTCGCCCTCAGCGACGCCGGGTGCTACGTATCCCAGGGAATCGGTTTTCACCAGCAGAATGCTGTCACCCGGGGGGGCCGCCGTGCCGGCAATCACGTAGCCGCCGTCAGGGGTCTGCCAGATGTCCTCGGCCTGTTCCCTTCCGCTCCCGGGCAGCACGCTCGTCCATAAGGTGTCGGCATTGGCATCGAGTTTGACCAGCCAGGCGCGAGCCGAGTCGCCCCAGTCAATCGTGCCGGCTATCACGTAGCCGCTGTCACGGGTTTCGCGTAGCGCCATCGCTTCCGTCCCGGCACCCGGGGGGGATATGTTGCGGGTCCAGATGACGGCGCCATTCGAATCGGTGCGCATGAGGTAAACCGCGTTCTGCGACCACAACGTATCGAATTCGGAACCGACGGCCAGGAACCCGCGGTCCGGAGTCTCACAGACTGCCTGCAGCGACGGGCCGACCGGGCCTGAGTAGAGACGCGTCCAGAGCGTTTCGCCCTGGGAATCGGTCCGCACCAGCCGAACGTAGGACCCCAGGTAGTCAACGGCATCGCCGCACAGTATGAAACCGCTGTCCCGGGTTTCAGCGACATCGTAGGCAGCGGAGCCCTGTACGCGCGGGTCATCGTAGCCGTGGTTCCACTCTTCGTGACCGGTGGAATCGAGTTTGATGAGTCCCATATCCAGCATCGAATCCCGGCCGGCGATGAGGCAGCCGCCGTCGCTTGTCGCGAGGAGGGTGTAAACCTGGCCGCGAAGGGACTCGTCGTAGCTCCAAATCGAGTCGCCCGAAGCGTCGAAACCTCGCGCGAACACGCGGCCGCCGTTCCGGATGCCGGCAGCGACGAAATCGCCACCGAGCAGGCGACAAAGATAGCCGCTTCCGTTGTTCACATCCGACAGGTGCTGGACCGATGTCGTGTCCCCGAATGAGTCGGTTCGCGCCAGCACGATGCCGTACTGGCTAGAGCCGGCCCACGTCTGACCGCTGACCAGATACCCGCCGTCTGCCGTGAGCGCGACCGAACGGCCAACGTCTTCATTGTACCAGTGCCAGCGCCGCTCGAATGTAACGGTCGCCAGCGACAGCGCGGGGAGCGCCAGCAGCAGCAGCGCTGTCCCGGCAAGGTGCGTTGTACGCATCATGGTGTCATCCGGCTGCGGTCATTCCGCTTTGACCAGCTTGGTCGTCGCGCTGAAAGCCGGGCCCTGGAGCCGGCAGTAGTAGACGCCTCGGCCCACCGGCTTCCCGGTGTCGTCGGCGCCGTTCCATACGGCTCCATTGGTCGCCGGCAGCGTTCGGACCAGCCGGCCATCAACCGAGTAGATGCCGAGTTCAGCCGGGACTGCGCGTGGCAGGTTGAAGTTGATTCTCGCGAGCCGGCCGAACGGATTGGGGCTGACGGTCAGCCCGACTGGAACGCTGCCCGCAGGCGGTGCTTGCGCCAGGCCGACGTACTGCTTGGTAGTGTAGAGCTCGACCGGATACCCCGGTGTCAGGTCGTGTCCCTGCAACCCGGCGTAGTCCGGTGCATAGCGCGGCGACCGGTGGACCGCGTTCTGCCCCGGAGCAGTACCTTGGTACTTGGGCAGCGTGTCAGTGACCGGGTTTATGTACGTCCAGACTGTCTGGGTGTCCGGAGCGAGTTCGAAGAATCGTCCGCTGTTGCCCTCGCATATCAGCGTGTTGCCGTTGGGTAGGCGCTGGACGCTGCTCAACTGAGGCGAATAGAACGACTCCGGTGGGGTCGCGATGTACTGCCAGGTCGGGGCCGCGGGTCCATACGGCTCACCCGGTCCCGGGGTCTCGTAGTGGCCCGTGCTGTCCACCGGCGGGGTGAACTCGATGGCGGTCGAGTACGACGACCCCGGTCGCAGCAGTCCGTTGTCAAACGCTGTGATGTTGCCGGCGCCCGACAACCCGGGCCCAATCCAGGAGGTATGGTGCTGGTGATAGAACTGCTGGTCCGCGCTGTCGCCGGCGCGGTAGGTTTGAGGATTGCCCCATCGGTATAGCAGGTCGCCGCCCATGCCCTGGCGACCACCGGTATGGCCGCTCGCCTCTTCGGTCGTGGTGCTGTGATCGATGACCCAGACCTCATTGAAGTCGCGGGCGCTGAATAGAATCTGGCCGAACACTGAATCGTAGTCGAGCGCGTTGGCGTGGATCCAGTCGGCCGCGTTCGGCGAGGCCTGGTCCACGAAGTTCAGGTCGACCAGCTCGCGATGGTCACCGACCACCCCGTAGTTGGCCTTGGTCGAGTCGTAGTCCTGGATGAGATGGTCCCAGACGTGCCATTTCCAGACAATGCTGTCGGTCGCCGGGTCGACCTCGATGATGTGGTCGGGCCAGAGCTTGCCCGCGGTCAGCTTCGTCGTGTCTCGGCCCGCCGCGATTGCCTCGTCCCGGGTCTTGAGTTCCCAGGCTATCGCCATCATATGGCCGTTGGGAAGCCAGATGGCTTCATGGTGCTGGCAGCGGGTGCTGTCCGAGTAGTCGAAGGACCACGTCTTGTTGCCGTCCCAGTCGATGAGCGACACGCGCCCGCCGTTGAGGAAACTGGTGTTGCCCAGGTTGCCGATCTGGGATACGAGTCCATTCTCCAGCAGGTAGAGCGCGCCGACGGTCTTGTCGGTCACACGCCACCGGTGGATTGTGCGACCCTTGTTGTCAATCAGGTAGAAAGCCCTGCCCCCGTTGTTTGCGAACAGCGTATAGCCCTCCCAGGCCAACGAGTCCCAGTACCGAAGGCCGACCGTAGTCGAGTCGGCAGAAAGCTCGCGGACGAACCCACGGATGGAATCGTCAAGGCTGCTCGCGTCGTCCCAGGTCGGCACTCGCGTAAGGAGCGACTCGCCGAAGTGTAGCGCGTTCTCGTTGCCGCCCTGGTTGTCGGGCTGGTCCGGGGACCAGTTAAGGTAGTTCATCGTCTCGTCGGTAACCCAGTGCCAACCGCTGTCCGGTTCCTGGGAGTCGAAGTCCTGGGTGCCGCCAAGCCACGGGCCGGCCAGCCGGTTCGTGGTGGGTCGCAAGTACCAGTAGATGCTCGAGTCCACCAGACTGAAGATGAAGTCGTTTTCGGCCTGCGACGTGATTGTGGCGAGGTAGCCGCCGTGGCCAAGCGCCGAATCCCAGGCGAAATTCCAGTTCAGGCCGGTCGGTGTGCTCATGGCATGGTAGTAGTGGATGCTCCCGTCAGGATGCACCCACGGTTCGGGTTGGGCGCCGGCAAGGCCGGCGAGAAGCGCGACCGAGGCAATCAGGGTCGCGACTGACATGGAGGACAACCGTGTCGTCATAACGTACTCCTTCTGGCTTGTCGCGCGTGGAAATCGGTACCGGCTCCGCCCTAGCTGCAGGACCGGATTTCGGACGTAGCCGAACTCAACGGACCACAAGCTCTAGAGAACCTTGTCGGTGAATTGTCATGCGGCCTGAACATATGATGTTAGCTTCGAAATCCCGTCGCGTCAAGCTGGCTGGCCGCCCCCAACCCGACATAGAGAGCCACGAAAGCACGCGTTGTCCGACAGGGGCCGCCTCGCGGCTGAGCGAAATTCCTCGCTGCGCTCGGAATGACAGACGACGCACGGCTGTAGGTCTCTCTGTCATTCCGAGGAGCGAAGCGACGAGGAATCTCGTCAGGACCAAGCCGAATGAAGCGAAACATCTCACTTCTGCACCCATCAGTTTCGCGTCTTCGTAGCTCCGTATCGGTTTCCGGGTCTGGGCTGGCCCGTCAGTTGTCGCGCCGGGCCCGGCGTATCGCGGCGGCGTGCTCAGACAGCGTCTTGGAGAAGCTGTGAGTGCCGTTGCCACGGGCGACGAAGAAGAGGTAGTCGTTCCGTTCAGGGTTGAGCGCGGCCGCAAGCGCCCGACGCCCGGGGTTGCAGATCGGGCCGGGTGGCAGGCCTAGGTGAAGATAGGTGTTGTACGGTGATTCAATCTTCGTGTCATCAACCGAGAGCCGGCCCTTGCGTTCGGACAGTAGATACTCGACCGTGGCGCAGGACTGAAGCGGCAGGCGGCGCCGCAGACGGTTCATGAAAACGCCCGCGATACGCGGGAACTCCTCAGGCATCCTGGCTTCGCGCTCGACGATTGATGCCAGGATGACGGCCTGGGAAGGGGCGAGGG
>Ga0163202_1000046_pt1 | contig 19042 bp, 21 predicted proteins | sample PL_2010_300m_FD_113540 | JGI IMG/M metagenome (GOLD analysis project Ga0163202, IMG submission 113540) | Freshwater microbial communities from Powell Lake, British Columbia, Canada to study Microbial Dark Matter (Phase II) - PL_2010_300m | ecosystem: Environmental > Aquatic > Freshwater > Lake ... | reverse complement strand
GCGGGGTTCCGCTGCCGGACTCCGCCCGCGCGGGTTGGTTTACGACCTCTTGCACCGGAAAGGAAGGTGAACCGTGGCCTTTGACGAGAAGCTGCGTCGGCGCGTGAAGTCCTTGTGCTTCACGCATGGAGTGAGCGTGACCGCGGTCTCAGGCTACTGCAGTTTCGCGCTGCAGGTCGAGAAGACGCGGAAGCTGGCCAAGGGCAATGACCTGGCCGTGGTGGCGGCGGCGCTCGTGGAGCGGTACGTGAAGCTTGGCCTTGCGAGGAAGGTGCTTGAGGCCATACGGCACGACGTCTTCTCCATCGGTACGCCGCTGAACCACAGGCCGGGCGCATAGCAGCGCCGCCGACTTAGGCAGGGGAGATGGTCGGAAACAGCAGCGTAGGGGAGCGGCGCTTGGCAGAGTTGACCGCAGCCTTGGTTGGCTGTAATCTATCAACTCCATGATTTCACTCCGTCCGCGGGCCGCCGGCGATGCCGGGAGCGGCGCGTGCGGCGCAACCACAGGGTCTTGGGGACAGTCCCCATTCGAGGACAGTCCCGTGGCGGACAACTGGTTCAACGCGGACAGCCTGCTGAGCGAGCTGCGGCGGGTCAACATTTTCTGCGGCGGGTTCGGGTCAGGCAAGACCGAGGTCGCGGTCAACTTCTGTTTGCGAATGAGAGAGCTGGCGCGCAAGGTTGCGATTGCCGACCTCGACATCGTAAACGTCTACTTTCGCAGCCGTGAGGTCAGAGAGCAATTGCGCGGCCAGGGCATCGAGGTCATCGTCCCGGCCGGCGCGCTCGCGAACGCCGACCTGCCCATCATTGTTCCGGAGATCAGAGGAGCTATTGAAGGACAAAGTTCGAAACCCGCACTGTCGGACAGGGGCCTCCGAGGCCAAGCTCGAATGACGATTGAAACTCGAAGCGCGAATGAGGAGAGGGACGAAGGGCGGAGCGCGGAAAGCTCGAAACCCGCACTGTCGGACAGGGGCCGCCGAGGCCAAGCTCGAATGACCAATCGTGGAGACGAAGGACCAGGGACAAAGGACGACGGGACGGCTCCCGTGGTCGTGCTTGACCTTGGCGGCGACCCGGCCGGGGCAAGGGTGATGGCCTCGCTGGCTGGGGCGATGCGGCCGGACGACTACTCCGGCCTTTTTGTCCTGAATTCGCGGCGGCCGTTCACGGCCACGGTTGACGCGGCGCAGCGGATGATGGCCGGAATCAGCGCCGCGGCAAGAATCAAGGTGGACCGTATTGTGGTCAACTCGCACTTGATTGACGAGACCACGCCGGAAGTCATCCAAGAGGGGATTGCGCTGGGCGAGGAGCTGGCCCGCGCGACCGGCGCCCGCATTGCCTTTGTTGCGGTCCAGCGGGCCCTGCTTGAGCGGTTCGATGCGGACAAGTGCGGATACCCGGTGATGGTTCTGGACCGGCTTATGCTGAAGCCGTGGGAGCCTTCCAACTGGCTGGGCAAGTACAAGATACAATAGGAAAGCCCGAATGACGAAGTCCGAATGTCGAATGAAGTCCGAAGCACGAATGATCAATGTAGAATTCCGAACGGCCGGATGGGCAGACTGACAGGAGTACTATGGCAAGAGTTTTCCAAGTAACGATCGAGAAGAACCGGTGCAAGGGCTGCGGGCTTTGTCCGAACGCCTGCCCGAAACAGGTGCTTGCCATGTCCAAGGAGATCAACGACAAGGGTTATTTCTACGCCCACGTCGTGGATCTGCCGGCCTGCATCGGCTGCCGCTTCTGCGCGTTCATGTGCCCGGATGTGGCAATCAGCATAGAGCAGGAAGACGCGGCGTAGAAGGAGCAGACAAATGGCAAAAGTATTGATGAAGGGCAACGAAGCGATTGCCGAGTCGGCGATTCGGGCCGGCGGGCTGGTCTATTTCTGCTACCCGCTGACCCCGCAGTCCGAGGTGGCCGAGTACCTGTCCCGCCGCATGCCCGAGGTCGGCGGCGCATTCCTGCAAGCTGAGAGCGAGGTCGCGGTCGCGAACATGGTCTATGGCGCAGCCGGCGCCGGAGTCCGCGCCTGGTCGACCTCATCCAGCCCCGGCATCAGCCTGATGGAAGAGGGCATCAGCTACATCGCGGGGTCCGAGCTGCCGGCGGTCTTCGTGAACATCGTCCGGGCCGGTCCGGGTCTGGGCGGAATCCTGCCTTCGCAGGGCGACTATCTGCAGTCCGTGAAGGGCGGGGGGCACGGCGACTACCGATGCCTGGTGCTCGCCCCTTCGTCGGTGCAGGAAGCGGTGGACATGATGCCGCTCGCGTTCGACCGGGCCGATCGGTATCGGGGTCCGGTGATGGTCGTCGGTGACGGCATGATCGGCCAAATGATGGAGCCGGTGGAGTTCAAGGAGCCGTCATTCCCGCCTTTGCCGCCCAAGGATTGGGCCACGACCGGCGCCAAGGGCCGCAAGCCGAACGTGGTGAATTCGCTGTACCTGAACCCGGCGGTCGAGGAAGAACTCAACATCAGGCTGGCGGCGAAGTACGAAAAGATGAAGCGTGAAGAGGTGAGGTTCGAGGAGTACAACACCGACAAGCCGTACCGGGCTCTGCTGGTGGCCTACGGCACGACCGCGCGCATCTGCAAGACCGCGATTGCGCAGTTGGCCGCGCAGGGGATTGTGGCGGCGTTGCTGCGACCGATAACGCTGTTCCCGTTCCCGGATGCGAAGGTGCTGGAGCTCGGTCGCAAGGCCGATTTCCTGCTGTCGGTCGAGATGTCCATGGGCCAGATGGTCGAGGACGTACATTGCGCCATGGGACACGAGAAGCCGGTCTACTTCTTCGGAAGGTCCGGCGGCATTGTGCCGTCCCCGGAGGAGGTCGTAACCGCGGTCAAGGCCAGGCTGGAAGGAGGCAAGTCATGAAGACTCTGTTCAAGCGACCCGAGTCTCTGACCGATGTGGCCACCCACTACTGCCCGGGCTGTACCCACGGCATCATTCATCGGCTCGTAGCCGAGGTGATTGATGAGCTGGGCCTGCGCGAGCGGACCGTGGGTATCGCGCCGGTCGGGTGCGCGGTGCTCGCGTTCAACTACTTCAACATGGATTTCCAGCAGGCGGCCCACGGCCGGGCCCCGGCTCTCGCGACCGGTATCAAACGGGCACGGCCCGACCTGATTTCATTTACCTACCAGGGCGACGGCGACCTCGCATCGATCGGCATGGCCGAGATAGTCCATGCGGCCAACCGGGGCGAGAAGTTCACCGTCGTCTTCGTCAACAACGCGGTCTACGGCATGACCGGCGGCCAGATGGCGCCGACTACGATGCCCGGACAGGTCACGACAACGAGCCCCAAGGGGCGGGACGTTAACGATGTCGGCTACCCCGTCCGGATGTGCGAGTTGCTGGCCAGCTTGCGTACACCCGGTTTCATTGAACGGGTAGCGGTCCACACGCCGCAACAAGTCGTGAAGGCCAGGCGGGTCCTGAAGACCGCTTTCGAGTTGCAGCGTGACAACAAGTGCTTCACCTTTGTGGAGGTCCTCTCCACCTGCCCGACCAACTGGGGAATGACTCCATTCGAAGCAACCAAGTGGGTGCAAGAGCACATGGTGCCTTACTATCCCGTGCAGAACTTCAAGAAGTTTGAGGAGACGCCCGAGGTCAAGGCCCAAGTGACTGCTGAGCCGGCAAAGGAGGCGTGAGATGCAGGTCGAAGCGGTATTCGCCGGGTTCGGCGGCCAGGGCGTGATGCTCGCGGGCAAGCTGCTGGCCGAGGTCGGTATGAGCCTGGGCAAGGAAGTTGTCTGGCTGCCGTCCTACGGGCCGGAGATGCGCGGCGGCACGGCCAACTGCACCGTCATCATCGCCGACGAGCCGATTGCGTCGCCGATTGTCTCGAATCCCCGGGATACGGTTGTGATGAACCGGCCCTCGCTCGAGCGTTTCTGCCCGGACCAGTGCCCCGGCGGATTCGTGGTCGTCAACACCTCACTCATCACGGTCCGGCCGGAGCGGAAGGACGTGGTACTGGTCGAGGTGCCGGCCAACCAGATTGCGATTGACGCCGGCACGGGCAAGGCCGCGAACATGGTCATGCTCGGGGCCTATGTCGGAGCGACCGGCCTCGTACCCTTCGATGCCGTGGTCGAGATGGTCAGGCACGAATTCCAGAGGAAGGCCAAGCTGATTCCGACAAACGTCAAGTGCCTCGAAGCGGGATTCGAAATCGGAAAGGCCGCGGCCAAAGGATAGGGGCGAGGGGCTGGGGACGAGGGACCAGGGAGGATGACGATGAAGGCAGTCGCGTGGGTGCTGGCACTTGCGGGCGCAGCGGTCGCGCAGGTCAGCTTCGTGTCTGCGGCCGACGCGGTGCGGCCATCCCTGGTAAGTATCGTAACTGATAAGGTCGGACCGGCCGGAGTCGCTGACTCGAGTGGGCCGGACCTTGTCCAGACCCGGGTTCTGGGCAGCGGGTTCGTGCTCGACACGCTCGGTCACATCCTGACCTGCAACCACGTCGTGGCCAACTACGAGGATCTCACCGTCCGGTTCTCGGACGACAAGACCTACAGCGGTACTGAAGTCACCGTGGTCGGGCAGGACCCGGTCACCGACCTCGCGGTTGTACAGGTGAAGGCGAAGCGCGCATTCGTGCCGGTCGCGCTGGGCAACTCCGAAGAACTGGAAGTCGGGCAGCCGGTCATGGCCATGGGCAGTCCGTTCGGACTTGAGGGGACGGCGACCTCGGGCATTGTAAGTGCGCTGTCGCGTTGGGGCCAGCCCAAGTCGTCCGGTCCGGACTTCCAGGACTTCATTCAGACCGATGCACTGGTCAATCCCGGCAATTCCGGAGGCCCGCTCATCGACGGGCGGGGGCGGGTGGTCGGAGTCAACAGTTTCATCCGCACGACCCGCTCGGGCCCGACCGGCATCGGGTTCGCCACGCCCATCAATCTGGCGAAGTCGGTTGCGGACCAGCTCATTGCCCACGGCCGGGTGATACGCGGGTTTCTCGGCATTTCGACCCAGCCGATAACCGAGGGAATCCGCCTGGCTCTTGGCTTGGAGTCGCGCAACGGCGTAATGGTCTCATCGGTCGAGCCGGAGCGGCCCGGAGCCAAGGCCGGACTCCTGCCGGGCGATGCTATCGTCACGCTTGAAGGCAAGCCGATTCTGGACGCGCGCTGGTTCCAAAGCGAGGTGGCGGACCGCAGCCCCGGCACCAACGTCGCGCTTGGGCTGGTTCGAAGAGGACGGCAGGAGTCCGTGACGGCAACGCTCGGGGAATGGACGGTGCCGATCCAGCAGGGACCGAAGGTCTTCACGACGGAGCGCTGGCTCGGAATCGTGGTGAAGGACTACCGCGGTGCAGAGCCGAAGCCCGGCGAGCCCGACTATGGAATAACCGTCACTGAAGTCCAAGGCGGCACCGGCGCGGAAGCCGGTCTCCGGTCCGGCGACATCATAAACGAGATCAACCTTGCGCCGATACGGAACCTGGTGGACTTTGACCGCATCGAGAAGGTGATGGCAGGAACGGAACGACCGTTGCTGCTGCGAGTGTTCCGCGGACGCCAGTCCTTCTACACCACAGTCCAGCCCTAGCCCGCGCACTTCCAACCACCGTTGACTGCTGCAGTGACTCATCACAGTACGTCGCGCGGTTGCGCCGCAGCCGGGCAACATACAAGCCGGCAGGAGTGTTGTGCTCCTGCCGGCGGTCGACCCGGTCAAACTGCGGCGCTAGTTGTGCTCTATCAGACGCAGGCCGGGAATGAGCTGGAACCAGGTCTCAATGTCAGCCAGTCCGTTTACCGTGTTGACATCGGCCACTCTCAACAAGGCGTAGTGGGAATCCTGGGTGTAGCACGCAACCAGTCTGGGCAAGGAATCCAGAACGCTGGCTTTGCGGTACCGTGATGTGATGAAGCGTGGCAGCATGCTGTCCTCGCCGGCAAGACTGTCGAGGTGGCTGAACATGGTCAGGTGCCAGAACCCTGACGGAACGCTGCCGCCCGGGTCCAGCGGCGCCGTGTCCGGACTTGCGACCTGATAGTCCGGCCCGGCAAAACCAGGGGCAAAGTCGGTGATGTAGAGGTCGACTTTGTCGAGACTGTCGGCCACAGTCATGTCGTAGAGGAACGCCTCGCCGGTTGTCCGGTTCCAGCCGTAGCCGGTGTTCACCCCGGTGACGCTCAATTCCGGAACCCACCGCAGGGAATTCGACATCGGGGTGGTAGACGGCGCCTCGGTAGACGCGACTCGCCCGGTGTCATATACGGCCGTGACCTTGTATTGTCCGGTTCTGTGTATCGGGTCATGGATGAAGCTCAGTGACTGGGTTCCGCCGACCGAGTCATAGCCGCTCGTCCCGGTCCACTGGAAAAGGACCACGTATCGGCTCGGGGTCGAATCAGCAGGGGCAGACCAAGCCAGATTGACCGTGGTGTCCGTGGCGGCCGTAAGCACCAGGTTGCGCGGGGCGTTGCCGGGTGGGCCGTGCGCAGTGTCCACGGTCACGACCAGCGTTTCCGACCACGGTGATTCAAAACCGCGGGCGTCCCGGGCTCTGGCAGCAATCTTGTACGTTCCGGGAACGCTGTAGGTGTGCGAGGTGTCGAAGAGCTGGTTACTGCCGACCATCGGCCCGAAGCTGTCGACTTCGCCATGGCCCCAGGAAAATTGAATGGACACACTGTCGTGCAGCGGGTGCACCGTCCTTGTCTTGAAGGTATACGCGATACCGGTCGAGCACGCGGTCGGACCGGTGGGACGCGAGGGCGCATTGGGCGGGTAGGACCCGACCGTTACCTGGATAGAATCCGACCACGCCGATTCAGCATCCTTGCTGTCTTTCGCTTTGGCTCTAATGAAGTAGGTCCCGGAGTCTGTGTAGTCGTGGGTCCAAGTGTACTGCTCACCGCTCGGGCTGGCTGGGGACCACTCGGGTGTAGTGCCGTCACCCCACGAGGTCATGTAGAAGACGGTGTCGCCGTCAGGGTCAACGCTGGAGAACCGGTAGGTGAGGGTATCCCCGGGGCTGCCGATTACCGGGCCCTGGATCACCGGTGGTTCAGGAGCCGAATTCTTCCTGCATCCGGTTCCGACCAGCAGAACCAGTGCAGCGGCTGCAGCCGCGAATCGCAACAATCTGGACATCTGTCCTCCTTAGTTTCTATGTCAACCTTCGTCCGGCAGCCCGTGCCCGCGGTTCGGAGCCGCCCGTGTTCCAGCTGCTCTCCGCACGGTGCCGCCCGGTCCAAAGCTTCCTTATGATGTTACGCTGGCCGTATGATGTGTCAACTTGAACAAGAATCCCGGCCTTGGCCGCGACACAGAGCGACACGGCCGTGCCGGCTCGGAAATCGAGGCCCTGCCGTTCAAGGCAGGGCCTCGTGGTCAGTCGGGGCGACCCGATTTGAACGGGCGACCCCCAGCACCCCAAGCTGGTGCGCTAGCCAACTGCGCCACGCCCCGAACTCGGCAATCGTAGCCGACACTGCGCGGCAAGTCAAGAGACAGGTTGACGACGCAGGTCGGACGCGGCCGGTTACTCAAGCGGCAGGGCCTGAACGTAGGCGTGCACCGGTTTGAGCTCCGGCAGCGAGTAGATGAGCTGTACCTGCCATCCGGCGATCTCCTCCTGGTTTGCGGCTCGCGAGAAATAGCGGAGTATGAGCCGGCTGTTCAAGGAGTCATGTCCGACGTACATGAACTGGAACTCAAGCGGAGACTTGACCGAGATCCGTTCACGCACGAGCTTGCGCAGGACCTGTTCGTGGGACTCCACATCGGCCCGCAAGGTGGCAGCCTTGACTGAGAGTGGGTGGTCGGAGGAGAGCATCCGGAGCGGTCTCGGGTAGCGTCCGCTGTCGACCGGCGGCGCGTCAGCGGCTACAAACCGTGACACTGACCTGGATGTGCCGACGCCGTCGCACCTGAGGCAGTGGTGGCACCCGGCAAGAAGCAGAACTGACAACAGAATCGCGGGGCGGTACATGGTTCAGTGTAGGTGCGGGGCCGCCGGTGTCAATCGCCGATGTCAGCCACCCGGTTTGATTCCGCGGTCTCGTTCCCTATGATGTTCTCCCTTGGCCAAGAGAATCGGAATCTGTCGAGCCCTGCACGCGTATCACCACTACGCCTTCTGGCAGGCGTTCTTCTCCGGACTGGGCTGGGAAGTCGTGCTCTCGGCGCCAACCAGCCGACGGATGATCGAGCAGGGAGTGCGCCTGTCACCTTCTGAACTCTGCCTGCCGGTCAAGGCGTTCCTCGGGCACGTCGCCGAACTGAAGGACAACGTCGATGCACTCTTCCTGCCGAGAATCGTCTGCACCAAAGTGGCGGGTGACTGGTTCTTCGGCTGCCCCAAGGCGATTGCGCTGCCCGACCTGACCCGGGCGGTATTCGAATCACTCCCCTTGGTCGTCGAGCCGGTTCTCGATGGGCAGATCAGAACCGACGAGAAGTCGTTTCGCGCTGCCGTCTCGGGCATAGACCGCAAAGCCGACGTCCGGAGTGCCTACCGGAGTGCGAGCGCCGCTGCGCGGGCAGCAACTCAGAGGACGAGGGACGAGGGTTCCCCGCTGCACATGTTCTCAGAACGAGGACCGAGGGCCGAAGACCGGAGAGCTGGAGATAGACACGAGAAGCGAGAGGCGAGAAGCGAGCGGATCGTCACCCGTCGCCCGTCTTCCGTCTCCCGTCACTCTGTGGTCAAGATCGGCGTGGTCGGTCATCCATACCTGCTCTTTGACTCAGGGTTGAGCCTTGATGTGCTGGATGAAGTCAAGGAAGCAGGCGGGCGGCCCGTGGTAGTGTTTCCAACCGAAGCCGACGTGGCGAGCGAGTCGCGGCAGCAAGACGCACTGAACTGGTATTACGAACTCGAGCTGCTCGCCGCTGCGCGCCGACTGCTTGAGATCGAAAAGGTAGACGGGCTTCTGCTTGTGGCCAGCTTCGCGTGCGGCACCGGGGCAGTGACGAACGAGCTAATCCAGCGTGCGGCGGTGCACCGGCACGGCGTGCCCACCATACTGCTGCTCCTGGACGAACACACCGGCGAGGCCGGGCTTGTTACGCGGATCGAGTCGTTCGTCGACTTGTTGCGGTTAAGGAAGCGGTGAAGATAGCTTTCCCTTACATGGGCACGGCTCCGATTGCGCTGCAGGCGTTGCTGAGCACGCTCGGAGCCGAAGTCGTGCTGCCGCCGAAGCCGACCCGCGAGATTGTCGAGTTGGGTTCCCGGCTGGCCCCGGAGATGATGTGCGTCCCGTTCAAGATGACATTGGGCAACATGGTCCGATGTCTGGAGGCAGGTGCTGACGTGCTGGCCTACGTGACCGGGTCCTGGTCATGTCGCTTCGGTTACTACGGCCGACTCCAGGCACAAATCCTTCGTGATGAGGGGTTCCGGTTCCGGCTGCTGGAACTGCGCCACGACCGGATTCCGGAGATCGTCAATGAAATCCGCTCTCTGAACCACGGCCGGCTCTCTCTGGCTGTCCTCAACGGGCTACGGGCTCTTCGGGTCGGCTGGTTGAAATCGACCGCGGTCGACGAGGTCGAGACCCGCTTCCGCTTGACGATGCCGAGCGTTGGGGCCCCGGGCGCTTGCCGCCGGCTGCTCGACAGGATGCTTGACGAGGTGCAAGCCGCAGAAAGCCCGGCGGCGATCCTGCGCGTCCGCAGGGCAGCGCGCGCGAGGTTTGCCGCGCTGCCGGCGAGCGACAGAACCCGGATCCTCCGGGTCAAGCTGGTGGGTGAGAGCTACTGCGTGGTCGAACCCTTCATCAACTTCGACATCATTGCCCGGATGGGGGAGATGGGCGTCCTGGTTGATCCGTTCCTGACCGCACACCGCTGGTTGGGTTTCCACGGCTTCCGACTCGGCAAGGGCGAGGTCAAACGGATGCGTGCCTTGAGCGCTCCGTACTGGCGCTATTGCGTGGGCGGCGAAGACCAGAACTCGGTGGGGCAACTCCTCCTCGCCGCTCAGCAGGGGTTCGACGGCGTCATTCACGTTCATCCGTTCGGATGCATGCCCGGGACCGTTGTGCAGCCGACAATGGCCAGGGCCGCGCGTGACACGGGCATTCCCTACTTGGCGCTGTCGCTCGACGAACACTCAAGCGAGACCGGTTTCCTGACCCGGCTTGAGGCTTTCGCCTCTCTGATTGAGAAGCGGCGACGAAGCCATGCGGTTTGACAGCCGGAAAGGACAACCTATAATTCTCCGTCCCGATTTTCGGGGCGCGAGAACCGAAAGGACCCGTCATGAGATTCGTCTACTCTGACCGCTACAAGCTCGACCTCGGCGCCCACGTTTTCCAGACCGAGAGGTATGCGATGGTGCGGGATAACCTGCTGGCGACGAACCAGGCTGTCGCGACTGACTTCATTGAGCCACCGGAACCGAATCTCGATGACATTCGGCTCGTGCACACCAATGAGTACGTGGACGACCTGCTCAACCTCCGCTGGAGCCCGCGAACGGTTCACTCCGAACTGCCCCTGACCGCGGAGGTGGTTCAGGGCTTCATGTTGTTCGCGGCCGGAACAATCGCTGCCTGCCGGCTCGCGCTCGAGGACAAGGTCGCGATGCACATTGGCGGCGGGTGGCACCATGCGTTTGCCGACCATGGCGAGGGATTCTGCTACGTAAACGACATCGCGCTCGGCATCCGCAAGATGCAACAGGAGAAGCGAATCGAACGGGCCGCGGTCATCGACTGCGATCTGCATCAGGGCAACGGTACTGCTAAGATATTTCAGGGCGATACCAACGTGTTTACCTTTTCCATCCACCAGGAACGTCTCTACCCGGTCAAGGAGCGCTCCGACTTCGACATCGGGCTGGACGAGGAGACCGGCGACGATGTCTATATCGAACAACTGCAGAACATCCTGGGGAAGATCCTCGCCCAGCACAAACCCGAGCTTGTGATCTACGTTGCCGGGGCGGACCCGTTCAAGTACGACCAGCTCGGGGCCCTGTGCCTTACCAAGCGCGGCCTCGCCTTCCGCGACCGGATAGTCATCGAGGGCTGCTACAAGCGCGGGATTCCGGTGGCGCCGGTGACTTCCGGCGGGTACGCGCTTGACCCCAAAGACACAGCCGATATCCACACCAACACGGCTCGGGAATGCCTGCGCGTGCTGGGTCAGCTCAAGCCGCCGGTGAAACCGGCGGAGCCGGGCGCGCAACCCGCGCCACCTGAACCAGAGCAACAACCGTCTTGAACCAGGCCGGGCAACCGCTGCGGGTCTGCCTGATGACGACCTCGCATCCGGTCCGGTACAGCCGGTTCTTCGACCGGGAGGCGGTTTCACTCGCCCGGGCCGGGTACGACGTGCGAATCATCGGCACCGGCCCGGAGGACAAGACTGAGTCGGAATCAGGAGTCAGACTCATCAGTGTTGCTCTGCGGAGCAAACCACGCCTGATTGCGGCGGTGGCCAGGGCGGCCGAGCGCGAATCCTGCGACATCTATCAGTGCCTTGACCCATGGACCCTGGGAACCGGGCTCGGGTTCAAACGCCGTAACACCGGCACGAGGCTCTTATACGAATCGAGTGAGTGGTTTCCCCGGATGTGGCTGGATCGGAGAGATAGACCGTTGCCGGTTCGCTGGTTGGGTTGGCTGGCGGCAACGCACTATGAGTCCGCCGCCTGCCGCCACGCCGACGCGATAATCGAGACCAACGCCACCCGGTCCGCGCGTTTCATCCGGCGTGGTTGTGCCCCGGTGCTCGTGCCGAACTACCCGCCGCTCGAACTGCTCCCGAAGCCGTCGGCCGAGCGGAGGCCATGGCTGGCGTGGACCGGGCTTGTCAGCCGGCCGCGTGGATTCGACCGGCTGCTCGATGCGCTGGTGCCGGTCGCGCGCCGGTTCCCGGAAGTGAGGTTGCGAGTCATCGGCGGGTTTGATCCGCACGACGACATCGAAGCCCGGTCACGTGAGTTCATCCGCAAGCAGGGCATCGAGGCCAACGTCGAGTTCCTCGGTTCTTTGTCCTACCCGGCCATGTTCGATGCGCTCCGGTCCTGTCTCGCCGGGCTGATTCTGTTCCAGCCGGAGCGGGGAAACGACTTCACGGGGCAGCCGAACAAGCTCTTCGAGTTCATGGGCAGCGGGCTGGCGGTGATTGGGAGCGACTTCCCGGAGATCGCAACGGTGGTGCTGGACGCAGGCGCCGGCTGGCTGGTTGACCCGCGCAGCCCTGAAGCGATCGCCTCGGCCCTGTTTTCGGCACTGGCCGACCCGAACGACTGTCGCACGAAAGGAGAGGCCGGCCGACAGGCGGTGGTCGCGCACTATCACTGGGGCATCGCTGAACGGGCGCTGCTCGACCTCTACGCGAAGCTGACGCAATGAGAGGCTCGGTAAGGGCAGGCTACCTGTTTGCCGGTGAGGCAGCGTCCCGTGTCTTCGGGTTCCTCACCACCGCCGTGCTGGCCCGCCGGCTCGGGCTCGACGGTTTCGGCCAGATTGGCTTTGCGGCCGCGGTGATGGCATACGGCGTCGTCTTCACCGACTTTGGTCTGATGACGGTCGGGATCCGGTCGGTCGCCCGGGACCGGTCCACTGCCGGAAACCTGGTCAGTGACCTTGCGCCGCTGCGATTCCTCCTCGGCCTGGGTGCCGCCGCAGTAATGGTGCTGATTGCCCTGGTCCTGCCCAAGCCGGGGATAGTGAAGTGGCTGCTCGTGCTCTACGCCGGTGCCGTCGTTATCCAGAGCGTCATGCTCGAATGGGTGTTCATCGGCGCGGAGAAGATGAGGCTCGTCTCCATTTCCCGGGTGGTCACGAACTGCACGTACTTCGGTTTGGTCCTGGTTCTGGTCAGGAACGCGGGGAACGTGCTCATGGTGCCGGTGGCGTTCGGAGCAGCGACGGCGCTGGGGGCACTGGTGCTGTTCGCCGCCTTTGTGCCGCGCTTCGGCCTGCCCCGGCTGCGGCCGGTCCCGACTCAATGGCGAGCCCTCCTCAAGTCGGCCTGGCCGATCGGCGCATCCTCGCTGCTTACCCAGTTGCACGTCAATCTTGGCCTGATTCTGCTCGGTCTTGTCGCCACGTTCCAGCAGACCGGAATCTACAACAGCGCCTACCGCCTGGTCTTCTTCCTGATGACCCTTGACCGCGTGTTCTACACGGTCTTCTTCCCGGTCGTCTCCCGGTTCCTCAAAGACCAGCCCGGCCGGCTGGCCGAGTTGGTCGGCACGATGGTCCGGATGATTCTTGCGCTCAGCATCCCGCTCTGCGTGGGTGCGTTCATCCTCGCCCGCCCGATACTGGGTGGGGTTTTCAGCGTGCAGTATGCCGGCGCGTTCCCGGTTCTCCGCATCCTGGTCTGGTTCCTGCCGCTCAGCATGTTCAACAGCCTGGCCGGGTACACGCTGCTTGCGGCGGGAAGCGAGCGCCGGTTCCTCCGGAACACGGCAATCGGGGTGGGGGCCGCGGTCGTGTTCAACCTCGTGGCGGTTCCGCTCGCGGGTGCGACCGGTGCGGCCCTGGCGATCGTTGCCGGCGAAGCGTGCCTGCTGGCGTTGATGGGCCAGAGCCTGCTGATGCTGGTCAAGCCTAGACTGGAATTGAGGATGCTGGCGCCGCTGGCCGCGTCCGCGGCCATGGGAGTTGTCGTCCACCTCCTGCGGGGGATAAACCTGGTCGGGTGCATTGGCTTCGGGGCTTTGACGTACTCCGTGTTCCTGCTGTTATTGAAGGGCGTCGCTCCCGATGACATCGGGCTGGCGAGGAACAGATGATTACCATCTGGGACGAGGACCTGCACTGGCAGGAACTGCTGAGCCAGGAAGGTGTCAGCTTCAGGACCGGCACGCAACTGAGCGGTCGGGACGTGTTGATCCTGAACCGGGAGCCGGGCGAGCTGCACGCACAGCGAATCTGGCACCATATCGAGTCCGGCGGAGGGTTGCTGGCCGCGGGGGGCAATGCCGCTGCCGTCTGGTTCGAATTGAGGCCCGTGGCCCGACGCCTGCGTTGGGTTGCGCCGGAAGGCGACTCGCCGTTGTTCCGGAACGTCGGCATCGTGGATGCCGAGACGCGGGGCACACATCTTCCCGAAGCCAACGTCGGTACTACCGACTCCGACACAAAGGCGATTCTCGCGACTCCTGCCGGAAGCGGGTACTGGATCCTGCTGCCGTTCGAAGTCAGGAAAGTCCTGAGCAGCGTCGCATCCGGCCCGAAGCAGTTCCCGGCCGATACCCCGCGGCTCCCGTACGACACGGTCGCGCGAACAAGCAGGGGAGAGGTGCGCCGGTTGGTTGCCAACTGCCTCAAATTTCTCTTGGCACGCAAGGGACTGCCCTACGTTCACTTGGCATCAGTTCCCGGGGGACTGTCCCCGCATGGGGACTGTCCCCAAGGCAGCGCATTCGCGTTACGCGTGGACACCGACTTCTGCCCGCGCCGGGAACTTGAAACGGTGGCCCGGCTCGCAGACCGCGTCGGGATAAAGTTCAGCTGGTACGTAAATGTAGGCGCGCACAAAGCCCATCTCGACCTGTTTGCCGACCTCGCACGCCAGGGCCACGATATTCAGCTTCACTGCCAGCGTCACATTGTCTATCCTGACTACAAGCGCAACCTCGATAACTTCAGACGAGGCAAGGAGGCGATGGACTCTGCCGGCATAGGTCCGGTCGGGGTTGTAGCTCCGTTCGGCGAGTGGAATGCTCACCTGAACCGGGCGCTCGAGCGACTCGGCTTCGAATACTCGTCCGAATTCTGCCTCGCCTACGACGACCTGCCATTCCGTCCGGTCGTGGGCGAACGCCTGAGCAAGGTTCTGCAGGTGCCGGTCCACCCCATCTGCCTGGGCAGGCTTGTCGCTGCCCGGGCGAATGCCGCGCAGATGTCCGCCTACTTCCGCTCAGTGATTGACCTGCAGGTTGCCCGGCGTGAGCCCTGCTTCCTCTACGACCATCCGCAGCGCATCGCTCAGTTCAGCGACCTGCTGGCCGACATCCTGCAGTACGCCAAAGAGCGCTGCGGCTCAGTCACGACCATGACCGAGTTTGCCCGCTGGTGGCAGCGTCGCGAGAAGTTCGCCTGGTCCGCTCGCATGTCCGATGGGCAGCTCGTGATACAGGCGAAGGAGAGCGCAAGCGACCTCGCGGTTATCGTCGAGCAGGAAGACAGCTATGCCGTGGTGCCCGCAGGCGCGGGGAGATACTCGCTAGGCGCGCTTGACTGGCACGCCCTGCCCGAACCGGTCCGATTCGACCCGCGCAGCCTGGCCGCACGCAAGCCGAGCCTGCTGCTGCATGCGCGCAGTTTACAGCGCACGACGCGGAAGAACTTGCAGGGGCATCGCGGCTAGGGTATAGTTCGCCAGCAGCCATGACCCTCCCTGACATTCGCCAATCGCCAATCGGCAGTCGCCAATCGCGATGAAGGTCCTGTTCGGCTCGTTCTCAGCGATAACCGTACTTGGCGGCGGGGTAGAGGTTCAGATGCGCTCCCTGGCGCGCGAGCTGGGCAAGCTCGGGGTCGAGGTCGAGCTGTTCGACCCCTGGAAGCGCTACGAACTGAAGGATTTCGCCTTCTTCCACCTGTTCGGCTCCCACGTCGGCACCTACCACCTTGGCCGTTCCATGCGCGGCTTAGGTATGAGACTCATCGTCACGCCGGTATTCTACTCGCGCCACAGCCCGTCCCGAGTCGCGACCGCCGTCGGCATCGCCGGCAAGGTAAGACAGCGCGGCGGGTTCTGGACCGAGCACATGTTCTGCAAGGAACTCTGCGACATGGCCGAGCTGGTCCTGCCCGACACCAAAGACGAAATGGAGATGCTGGCCAAAGGCTTCGGAGTAGCGGAAGGCAAGATGCACGAACTTCCCAACGGCGTGGAGGAGAGGTTCGCCGACGCGACCCCGGACCTGTTTGTCGGAGAGCACGGCCTGCGTGACTTCGTGCTGTACGTCGGCCACATCGGCCCGGCCCGCAAGAACGTCTTCCCCATGCTCAAAGCAGTCAAAGCCCTGGGCGTCCCGACCGTGCTCATCGGCCCGGTGTCCGAGACCGGGTACGCGAACCAGTGCCTGAAGCTCATTGCCGAGACTCCGACCATCAGGGTCATACCCGGCCTCACCCCTGACTCGCCGATGCTGGAATCAGCCTATGCTGCCTGCGACACGTTTATCCTGCCGTCGCTGTATGAAACCCCGGGTCTGGCCGCACTCGAGGCCGGGCTGGCCGGCGCCAAAGTCTGCATCACCCGTTACGGCGGCACTCAGGAGTACTTTGGTGACCTCGCCACCTATCTTGAGCCGACGTCGGAAGAGTCGATAACGAACGCGCTCAAGCAGGCCCTGGCGCGTAAGAAAGACTCTACCCTGCGCGACCGCATCCGCGAGAACTACCTCTGGCCGCGCGCGGGGGAGATACTCGCCGCAATCTACAAGTCCGCAACCCAACAATAGCACTTCGCGGCCGGGCAGGGCCCAGCCAGGCGTTATCCACTTCTAGTTTACATAATCATCATTATCGGAAGTGGCGGTGCGGAACCTGGGGATAAGTGCTTCACGTGTCTGCCTCTTGAATTACCGAATGAGAATCAGATTGGCAACTACTAATGAATAGAGAACGAGGATGACAGCCAGCGTCCAGAGATGATCCTCGTGTCGGCTCAGTCGTGTATTCTGTACCCACTCTAGCGAATCGATTTTTTGAAGCGAGTCGGGACCGGTGGGTCTGACGTAACCTGTTTGCTGAGTTGTATACGGGATGCCTGTACAACCTATCATGCTACCCGCGAGCATAACCAGTATCAGCTTTTTCATTTGAACTCCCTAAGTCTAATGTTCCGACGTGAGTCTTGTCAACACTTTATCCCGGAAGCGCACGCTTTTTGTAAGTGTATGCTAACGTGTAGGTTATGGAAACTCTGAAACGATCATTCCGCTCGAGCGGAATGGATTACTGGAGGGGGGGGGTACACGTCGAGCTCGAACCCGGGCGCCCGGGCCATAAGCTCCGGAGGTTACTTGGAGGGGGTAGACCGGCGGAGGACTTTCGAAAGGGAGAATCCGCCGAGTCCGGAGATCGAACTGACTACGATGATCAGGAGAGTGCCATCGATGCCTTTGAGAAGTGCGATTACCTCGAGGATCGTCAGAGCTCCGATCGCCGCGATCGAAACTGCGATGTGCTTGACTTCGGGAAGCCGGTCCGACATCACTGAAACGCCTGGATCGTGACTGCGGGCAAAGTCATCCCGAAGATGTCGATCTCTTTGACGTATTTGACTAGCCGCCCGGACTCGAGTAGTGGACCTTCCCAAACCGGGATTCCATCAAGTATGAGTGTACCAATTACGTTGTCGACGTCGGTCCGGGTCAGATTCACCTGGGCGATCGCCCAGAGGGGCGGAGCGATGATCATCCACCAGTACTTCCGGAAAGCCCGTTTGGTCTCCCCTACTTTGAGGGTAGCCTGTCCCATGACTCGAGCCCAGGACATTTCGGTTACACCATTGAACACTTTGACTTTCAGGGTGAGCGCCGGCGGCTCGGACGGCGGGGTATCAGGCGGAGTTTTGCTCGAGGGGTAACCGTTACGCTTGCCGAGATACCAGGCGAGGGCCGCGGCAGCCGGCAGGAGAAGCCATTCCATCGATCACATGTAAGTCGGTGGCTGAATGCCCTCTGGACGCGCTACGCGAGGCCAACGACGTTCTTCGAGACCGTTGCGATATATGACATAGAACTCGCCACTGATGGCAACACGCCGGCCGACTGCTGCAGCTCGGGACATCCGGACCACGACCCAGGTCTTCTCGACGTCGACGACCACCCAAAGGTCTCCTACCCATGTCACAGTCAACCCGCGGTCGACGGCAGGCGGTTGATCCTCGAGTCCGCCACCTAGAAAGTCTGTCCCTTTGACGGCCCGGTAGATCACGTACCCGAGCACCGCGGCCGCGGCACCGAACCAGACGATCTTCGGGATCTTCAGGACTGATCTCCCTTTTCCTTGGTCCACTGCTCGACATTCAACACGATCTCTGGATGGTAGTAATCTGCACTCATGGCAAAAACCTGTATGAAGAGCTTGTCGAATGAGATGATGTAGTCAATCGGAGTAGTGACGGGAACGTAGATCCCAGAACCGAAGAGTCTGTAGTAGGCAGGGTTGGGAGGGGCCGGTATGAGTCTCTCTTCTCCAGGAGCGTTGAACCACAAGACAATCCGAAGAGCAGGATCAGGACAGAACATCCCGCGTATCTCAGCCGCACCTGTGAGGTCGTAGACTGAATAAGCGGTCTGCTGAACCGCAGACTGCACGATGACACGACGTCCGGAGATCGGAATTTCCAGAGGAATAAGACCAACCATAGTATCGTCCGTCGCTATCCGGAGGCCTGTCCAGCGACCCTCAGCAAGTGTCGAACGCGGGGCAAGACCCGGAGCCGGGAAGATCTTCATGTCTTGCCTTTCCACTTCCAGAGGGCGAATCCGATCACGGCCACGATCGCCAGGCCGCCGACTATCATGAGGGAACCTCCAGCCGGACTGATCTCGAGGACCTTACGAACCGATTGAAGACTCAGGAACGTGAAGAGCCCGCCGCCGACTACGATCACGGCAGCCAGGAGAAGAACCCAGGGGAAACCGACGAGCTGACAAACCACCGAGAGGATAGCAGTGTCGTTTGAGGTCCGGACCAGATCCGCTCGCGTAACTGTCAGGCTATGCCCGCCGGGATAACTGACGGTCCGGCCGAGGGCCGCTCGGAGTACTGCAGAGGCGCCGAGTGCCATCCAGTAGTTGCCAACGAATGTCAGGACGTATTTACCGGAGGCAAGGTCCGCGGGCGGCCTTTGTCCACGGGTCCAGATCGGAATCGTCGTTTCCATGATTCCGAGGGCCGACCGGGAGAGCCGGCCCTCGGGAACTCTCTGGTTAGACGCCGACCTGGGGCAACGGCACCGCAACGAAAGGCTGCGTCTGCCGTGTCATCGGATTCTCGATCCGTGGGGCCTGGACTGAACCACGGTACGCGTCCGTCGGCGCGTAGTACCGTCTTGGCGGGGCCTGT
>Ga0163202_1000045_pt1 | contig 19184 bp, 21 predicted proteins | sample PL_2010_300m_FD_113540 | JGI IMG/M metagenome (GOLD analysis project Ga0163202, IMG submission 113540) | Freshwater microbial communities from Powell Lake, British Columbia, Canada to study Microbial Dark Matter (Phase II) - PL_2010_300m | ecosystem: Environmental > Aquatic > Freshwater > Lake ... | reverse complement strand
GACGTCGATTCCGTCGGCGTCAGGCAGCATCAAGTCGAGCACGACCAGGTCGGGAACGCTGCTGGTGAGTGACTTCTGGAACTGCCCGGCGTTGGGGAAGGTGCGGACGCTGAACCCGGCCTTTCTCAGATGCAGGGCGACCAGTTCAAGGATGTCTGGTTCGTCGTCAACGACTGCAATCAGGCGGCTCACGCGCCGGGAGTCTGTGGTTCGCCCTTGCCGTGCTTGATAACCTGGCCGGTCGCGATGTAGATGACGTCCTCGGCGATGTTGGTCGCAAGGTCGGCAATGCGCTCAAGATTGAGTGATATCATAATCAGCTCGAGGGCGCGTTCAATCGTCTTCGGGTCCTGGGCCATGTAGACCGACAAATCTTCCTTGACCTTGCGGTTGAGGTCGTCCACGACCGTGTCGCGGCCGCAGACCGCGCGGGCAAGTTCGGCGTCATTACGGGTGAAGGCGTCCAGGCTGTCCTTGAGCATGGCGATAGCGTGGTCGGCCATCTTGGGGATGTCCATCAAAGGCTTGACCGCCGGGCGGGCGATGAGGAATTGAGCGGCTTCGGAGATGTTGACCGCGTGGTCTCCCAGCCGTTCGAGGTCGTTGGTGATCTTGATAATCATCATGATTGTGCGCAGATTCGATGCTTCCGGCTGGTAGAGCGCCATCAGGTTGATGGCCGCGTCCTCGTTCTCGATTTCCAGCCGGTTGACGCGGTCCTCATCCGGACCGATAACCTGCGCGGCCAGGGCCGGGTCCTTGTTGACGAGCGACTTGATGCTGTTGGTGGTCATTTCCTCCACGATGCCGGCCATCGTGAAAAGCTGCTGCTTCAGTTCGGCAATCTTGCCTTCGAGTGCGGTCACGCGTTGCTCCTCATGTGTCCAATTATGACGCAATCCTTGACAGATTCAAGAGAAAAGGAATCGAGGGGTCCAGGATTCGAGGATTCAAGGGATCAGCATCAGCCACTCGAATCCGGGTATCCTTGATTCTTGGAATCCTCTGCCTTATCCGAACCGGCCGGAGAGGAAATCCTCGGTCCGTTGGTCGCGGGGCTTGGTGAAGATGCGGCCGGTGCGGTCGAACTCGACGATCTCGCCGAGCATCAGGAAGGCGCACCAGTCGGAGGCCCGGGCCGCCTGCTGCATGTTGTGGGTAACGATGACCACGGTGTAGTCCTTCTTCAACTGCCGGATGAGCTCTTCGAGCCGCGCGGTCGAGTTGGGGTCGAGGGCCGATGCCGGTTCGTCGAGCAGGAGAATTTCCGGCTCGACCGAAAGGCAGCGGGCGGTGCAGAGTCGTTGTTGCTGGCCGCCGGACAGGGAGAAGGCGTTGTCGTGGAGCCGGTCCTTGACTTCGTCCCAGAGGTTGGCGGCGCGCAGTGCCCGCTCCACGCGCTGCTGTATGTCGGCACGGCCACCCATCTTGTGGATGCGCGGGCCGAACGCGATGTTCTCGTATATCGACTTCGGGAAAGGGTTCGGCTTCTGGAAGACCATGCCGACCCGCTTGCGCAGGTCGATGACGTCGGTCGAGTCGGCGAAGATGCTCTCGCCGTCGATAACGATGTCGCCGGTGACGCGGGTGCCCAGTATCAGGTCGTTCATCCGGTTGATGGTGCGGAGCAGGGTGGACTTGCCGCAGCCGGAGGGGCCCATGATGGCGGTGACCGCGTTGGGCGGGATTCCGAACGTTACGTCTTTCAGGACGTGGTTGTCGCCGAACCAGAGGTTCAGCTTGTCGATGGCAATCTTGGTCTGCGTCATGTCACTCCTCTACACCTGCCATTTGTTCGACCCGGCGGAACGGAGCCGGAACACAAACGCCACGGCGTCGAACAGGAGCACGAATACCAGCAGCACGATGGCGGTTCCGAAGGCGAGCGGTCGGACTTCTAGAATCCGGTCGTGCTGAGTCGCGAGCGTGAACAGGTGGTAGGGCAGGGCCATGAACTTGCTTGAAAGCGACGTGGGGAGCTGCTTCGTGTAGTAGGTCACGCCGGTGAAGAGAATCGGCGCGGTTTCGCCCAGGGTGCGGGCGAGCGCGAGCAGGATACCGGTCAGGATGCCCGGGAACGCGTAGGGCAGGACGTTGTGGCGTATGGCTTCCCATTTCGTGGCGCCGAGCGCGAGCGCGCCTTCGCGGAACGAGCCGGGAATTGCACTGATGGCTTCTTCGGCGGTGGCGATTATCCATGGCAGGTTCATCAGGCCCAGGGTCAGGCCCGACGCGAGAATCGAGAGGCCGAGTTTCATGGCTGAGACGAAGAGCGCGACCCCGAAGAGGCCGTAGACGATGGACGGAACGCCGGCGAGGCTGCGGACCGAGCTGCGGATGGCGCGGGTCAGGAGGTTGTTCGGAGCGTACTCGGCGAGGTAGATGGCCGAGAATACGCCGATGGGGACGGAGAAGACCAGCGACACGAAGGTGACGAGGACCGTGCCCACGATGCAGGGCCAGATGCCGCCCGCGGTCATACCTTCGGCCGGCGCCTGGGTCAGGAACGTCCACGACAGGACCGAAACCCCGTTGCGGAAGAGGTAGCCGGAGAGGTAGACGATGAAGGCAATGAACAGGGCGAGCGGTATCGCCAGGAGCCAGAACCCGGCGTTGCTGGCGAAGCGGACCCGGCGCAACTTGCGGCCCGGCGCAGGCGGCCGGCCGGTCACAGAGTGAAGCTCCGTTTCTCGCGCCGGATGAGCGACTCGGCGACGAGGTTAGTGCCCAGGGCGATGAGGAAGAGCACAAACCCGAGGGCGAAGAGCGCATAGAAGTGCGTGCTCCCGAAGGCCGACTCGCCCAACTCGATGGCGATGGTCGAAGTGATGGTGCGAATCGGGTCGAAGAGCGAATGGGGGATGATTGCCGCGTTGCCCGCGACCATCAGCACGACCATGGTCTCGCCGACGGCGCGGCCGAACCCGAGCATCACCGCGGCGAGGATGCCCGAGCGGGCTGCGGGCAGGACGATGCGGAACGCGGTAGTCCAGGGCGTCGCACCGAGCGCGTAGGCGGCCTCGCGGTAGGAGTGGGGTACCACTCGCAAGGCGTCGTCGGTGACCGAAATGATGGTGGGCAGAGACATCAGCCCGAGCAGCACGCCGGCATTCAGCAGGTTCAGGCCGGACGGGACATGGAAGACGCGGGCGATGAGCGGGGCGAGTACCACGAGCCCGAAGAACCCGAGGACGACCGAGGGAAACCCGGCGAAGAGTTCGACCATGGTCTTGACCGTGACCCGCACCCAGCCCTTGAGCCGTTCGGAGATGACGATGGCGCCGGCGATGCCGGCCGGGACGGCGATGAGCAGGGCGATGAGCGTAGTCAGGAACGAGCCGACGAGCAGCGGGATGATGCCGTAGCTGGGTTCGCCGTAGGCGTCGGGGTTCCACTTGGTCCCGAACAGGAAACCGACGACCGGGGTTTCCCGGAAGGTGCGCACGCCGTAGTAGAGCAGGAACGCAAGGATTCCCAGCAGGATAACCGCGGACAGAAGCGAATTGACCCAGAAGAGCACGCCTGCGCTCTTGTCGGTCAGCTTCCTGAGGCGAAGCCGCGGCTGTCCGGTGCCGGTCCTGCCCTGCGGAGGTGTCCCTGACACCTCCGCAGGCTTGTTGGAGGCTGGCACTAACCTACTGAAGGTTTGCAGCGTTCTTGTCCTTGTAGCCCTGGGTGAGGGGATAGAAGCCTTCTTCTTCGACTATCTTCTGGCCGGCCTCGCCGAGTTCGAACTCGATGAAGGCTTTGGCGTCGCCCCTGGCCTTGCCGTTGGTGTACTGGAACAGCGGTCGGGCCAACGGGTAGGTGCCCGCATCAACCGCTTCTTTGTCGAGAGGCGAGTAGAAGCTCGCGCCGTCCTTCGACAGGCTTAGCACTTTGATGCCGGGTTCGCGCGCATACCCGACCCCGACATAACCGAGGGCGCCCTCGTCGGCCTTCACGCCCTCGACGATCTGGGCGTTGCCGTTCATCTGGCGCATGGCGGGCGCGTACTCGCCCTTCACCGCTTCGTCGCGGACGTAGACGAATGTCCCGGAGTTGGGCTGCCGGCCGTACAGGCTGACCTTCTTGTTCGGCCCGCCGACCGCGCTCCAGTTGGCGAGCTTGCCCTGGTAGAGCTGGCCGAACTGGCTCACGGTGAGCTTCTCGACCGGGTTCGCCGCATTGACGATGACACAGACCCCGTCAATCGCGATGGCGTACTCGACCGGGTTGATGCCGTTCGACCGGGCGGTCGAGATTTCCTTGGACTTGATGGGCCGCGAGGCATTGGCGACGTCGGTTTCGCCGCTCATGATGGCGTTGATGCCGACCCCGGACCCGCCGCCCGCGACCGATACCGTGATGTCGGGACTGGCCGTGCCGAACGCCTCGGCCAGGTTCTGCACGAGATTCAGCAGCGTGTCTGAGCCTTTGACCATGACCTCGCGGGCAGCGAGTGTCGTGACCATGGCTGCCAGTACTGTGATTGTGAGTAGCTTCTTCATCTTGTTCTCCTTTTGTTGTGCTGCTATTGCGCGCTCAGGACGTGGTTCCACTCAAAGCGGAACTGGGCCATGAACGTGTCCATCGGGTCGGCTCCCTCTTTGCGGGCCTGCTCGCGGACCCAGGCGAGCTGGAACATCGCCGCGGGCTTGCTGCCACCGGCACGGCGCAGGAAGTAGTAGTTGAACCCGGCGCCATATCGCGCGAGGCTCTTGTCGAGGTTCACCGGCATTGAGTCGCCGGACTGTTCCTTGCGTTCCCATGTGCTGAACCGGCCGAAGACCTCGAGCTTGCGGCCGAGGAGCGAGACCATCGGTACGAGGTCGATGCCGGACTGGGCGTAGTCCTTCGACTTATCCACGAGTGTCGAGTCGATGACGTTACCCGAGGAGTCCTTGGTCAGCGAGTAGAAGCTGAAGGTGCGATTGTAGTTGTAGATGATGTACTCGCCGGTGAGCGACACCGGGCCGACTGCAACCTTCGCCATCGGCGCGAAGGCGAACCGGTCCATGTTGGCGGTGTCGCCGAGCTGGAACTCGGTGTTGCCCGAGTTGCGGCCCTTCTTGTCGTTCTTGTAGGCCGAGATGTCCTTCGCCTTGGTAAAGACCGAGGCGCCGACCTGGATTCCGGCGAACGGGGTCAGACGCAGGTTGGCGAGCAACTCAGGGGTGACTGAGTTCTTTGCGCCGGTGACCTTGTACCCCTCGCCGTTGTACACGCCGAGTTGGAGTTCGCCCAGGCCCTTGGGTAGGAAACCATTCACTGTCACACCGTAGTCGGCGCTCGCGCAGACCCCCTGCGCGTCCGCGAGTGACTTGTCCGGGTGCGTGTAGTCCCAGGAGTAGATGAGCCCGAAGTAGTGCTTCTGGACGCCGGCGGTGAGGGTGAAGTCCTTTAGGGGCAGGGCCATGTCCAGGTACGCTTCCTTGATGCGGACTCCGGCGCCGTCGGCGAAGCTCGATGACGACAGGAAGTCGAGGCTGAGCTTGCTGAAGAGCTGGGAGGTCCACTGGTGGCTGGCGCGGAGGTAGTTGCGCTCAATCAGCGAGCGGCTCGTGGTCGCGTCTGTGACCTGGAACTTCGGTGACTGGTTCAGGTAGCGGAACCAGCCGTTGTACTCGAGTTCGGTCTGGCCCGGGTCAAGGGCGTAGACCGAACCGGCTGCCAGTATCGCCAGCAGCAGGGCGACGACGGTCTTCTTCATTTGGGTTTCTCCTTTCGATCAGCGAGAGTGTAGACCCCCTCGACTAAGCGCGTATAAGCGGATTGTCAGGTTTCGGTTAACCAAATGGCAGGGCATCATGGCCGGACCGCCGTCATTGCCTGCACGTGCGCCTCGACCTTAACCTCAACCTCAACCTCAACCTCAACCTCAACCTATGCCTCTGCCTTCCTCACCCATCCAGGCCTTCCTTCAGTCTGATGCTCTGCGAGCCGGCCGCGGGCTTGAGAACAACGTCTCCCTTTTCGTCCAGTCCTGCGGCGGCCCGTTCCCAGTCCGATGAGTCCGGGAGTTCGGTAATGTAGGAAATCTCTTCCCAAGGGAAGAGCCTGACCTTGATATCGCTGGTGACTATGTTGGCGTTCATCGTCGGGCGCTTGAAGTGGAATGCCCGGCACCTCATCCTGAGATACAGCGGATTCTCTTCAAGGACCTCGCCGACGACCACGTGATTGGTCTCGTCGGCGTAGGCTTTTCTCATTCTTGCTTTCCAGACCTTGGTCGTAGCCATTGTTAGCTCCTTTCGTTTCGGCGAGAGTGTAGACCCCCTCGACTAAGCGCGTATAAGCAGATTGTCAGGTTTCGGTTAACTGTCGTGGAGGGAGTGCCGGGCTCGAACTGCCCGCTGGCGCTCACTTCGTCCGGGAGCGGTCAGCGGCTCCACTCCGGAAGGTCGTCCTGCAGCGGTAGCTGCTTTGGAGTGCGGCAGGAGGGCTGCCGCCTTTCCGGCCACCGGACGGGGAAAAGCGGGAGCTGCGCTCCCGCAATTCAAAGGCCCCCGCCCACGAGCGGGCTGCGGTCCGCGCGGCGGGCGACGGTTCTTCGGGGCGGGCGGAAGCCCGCCCCGTGGCATTCCGGGAGCACATTCGCTTGCCGGCGGAAGTACCCACCTCGGCCATCGGCCATCTGAATCCAACCTGCATCGCGGATTGCCGCTTCCCTTCGATTGCGACGCTGCTTGAGGCTTAGCAGCCCTCAGCGATTCCAACGGACATCAGCCCCGCACTCGCCCGTCCGCTCGCGCCCCGACTCGCAGCCCAACACAGCACTCGACTCAGGACTCGGCAATTCACTCGGCAAGTCACTCGGCACTTCAATCCGCAACTCAATCCACCACTCAGTCGGCATCTCATTCGACCACTCAATCGGCACGTCACTTGTCCAGTCAATCGACAAGTCACTCCAGAGTTCAGTTCTCGATTCAATCGGCACTTCAACCGGTAACTGAGTCCTGACTTCAATCGCCAATTCACCGCTCGATTCACTGGTTAGGTTACTTGTCAGGTCACTTGCCGAGTCACTACTGGAGTCACTCCGGGAGTGACTGGGGGAGTCACTAGGCAGGTGAATGCTCCAATCCTCATGCCGGTGCTGGGTCAGGCAGACTATCATGCTGATTTCCCGAGCTTTATGCTGTTGGCTTGCCGTGCTTGACTGGCGGTTCTGAGTGGAGTATTGTGTTGGGCTCGGAGCCTCTCTAATCCGGGATGGCTGCGGCGCTTCAAGCGCAGCGCCCTGCTCGCAGACGTGGTGCGAGTTCAGTCGGTTGTTGAGGCGACGGTTCGCCTGTGACACGACCGAATCGCGCCGGGCGAAGGGAGCATGACCGTTGTGCCTCGGGGTCTCCGGATTGTGCCCCGGGTCGTGGGCCTGCGGTTACTGCTCGGGTTTCAGGACGGTCTCAAGGGCCGCAATCAGCGGACGAAGGTCCTTGGATACCGTGTCCCAGACTACACCGACGTCAATGTCGAAGTAGACGTGTATCAGGCGATTCCGCATGTCCACGATGTCCTGCCACGGTATCTGCGGCAACTGGCGGCGGGTCGGCTCCGACACTTTGCCAGCAGCTTCGCCGATGATCTCGACTTCCTTGACCAGTGTGAGTACAAGTTTCCGGTCGTCGCCGATGTTGTACTCGGTCTTGCCCTGCGCGAAGTCCATCGCTTCGCGGGCTGCGTCGAGCATGTGGCGCAGCCGGATTGCGTCAGGCCGCGGAATATTGTACCTGGGCACTGGTGACAACCTCGTCCCGGAAGTAGCGGCTCAGCTCAAAAGGAGTCCGCAGGTCAACTCTCCGGCCGATGAGTTCGGAAAGCTCCCGCTCCATCCGCGCCAGGCCGAAGTAGCCTGGCCCGTTGTGTGGTTCAAACTCGACCAGGAAGTCTATGTCACTGTCCGGGCCGAAGCGGTCGGTGAGCACCGAGCCGAACAGGGACAGCTTCCGAATGTGATTGCGCCGGCAGAACTCTGCCAGCTTCTCGCGGTCAAGTGCGACCTTCGGACTCATGCCTCAGTGTAGCAGAACCGCATCAGCCGTCAAGCGAGAGGCAGCCGACCGTGCACCGTGAACCGTAGCCCACAATCCGTGTCCGGACCTCTGCCTTCTGCATTCTGATGTCTGACTTCTGCCTTCGGCCGTGCTTCGCTTGAAAGCTGTCAGCCGTCAGCCGTCAGCCGATGGCGTCCTCCCTCGGCGCGGTGATGGTGAGCCTGCGGAGGACGAATTGGCGTCTTGGCCGGCTTCACGCCTTTGACTTGACTCCGTCTCTGCCGGAGCTATCCTCTTGACGCATGGCAACGCCCGCGCCCGACGCCGTCAAACGTCTGGTTGACCACTTCGACCAGAACCGCGACGCCTATCTTTCCGGCAGCTACAACGAGGCGCAACTCCGCCACGAGTTCCTTGGCCCGTTCTTCGAGGCCCTGGGCTGGGATGTCTACAACCATCAGGGCAGCGCCATGCCTTACCGTGACGTCATCTTCGAAGACTCGCTGAAAGTCGGCGGCGCGTCCAAAGCACCGGACTACTGCTTCCGCATCGGCGGCATGCGCAAGTTCTTCGTCGAGGCCAAGAAACCCTCGGTCAACATCGCCACCGACGCAGGCCCCGCCTTCCAACTGCGCCGCTACGCATGGAGTGCCAAGCTGCCGCTCTCAATCCTCACCGACTTCGAGGAATTCGCGGTCTATGACTGCCGCTCGCGCCCGGTCAGGACCGACAAAGCCTCGACCGCCCGCATCAAGCTCCTCCGGTACAGCGAGTACCCTGACCGCTGGGACGAACTCTATTCGGTCTTCTCGCCCGAGGCCATCCGCAAAGGCTCGTTCGACAAGTACGTCGAGGATACGAAAGTCAGGAAAGGCACCGCCGAAGTAGACGACGCCTTCCTCGCCGAAATCGAGGGCTGGCGCGACTCGCTCGCCCGAAACAGCCTTGCGGCAGGTTAAGGCTAAGGTTAAGGCTAAGAAGGAGACCCGATGACCTCTTCTTCCCGTCCTATCTCAACCTCAACCTTAACCTCTGCCTGTGCGTGCTACAACTCCGGCCTGTTCGACTTCCGCAAAGACACCGTCAACCCCGTCCCTGAAGATTGACGACAAGCTCCTGTCCGACATCCTCTCTGAACTCTACCCGCCCAAATCGCCCTACGAGTTCTCGGTCATCGGCATCGAAATCCTCGGCGAGGTCTATGAACAGTTCCTCGGCAAAGTCATCCGGCTCACAGCGGGCCATCAGGCCAAGGTCGAAGAAAAGCCCGAAGTCAGGAAAGCCGGCGGCGTCGCGACCGGCAAGTCAGTCATGCTTTCGCCCGCCCGCCGGCCACCGGCAACGCCCACGACGATGGGAGTTCCTGCTTGACTGTCCGTGTGCATCACGTAGATTAGACCATGCCGAAGAAGAGGCGCGTGGCCCGTAATGCCCTTAACAAAAGGCGCACTCCAAAACCCGTGACGCGCGACAGCAATGGGGTTGAAGAGGAAAACGGTGATCAACTCCTAGCCAGCGACGCCCCACTTGGCTACAACCCTATCTACGACGCGCCGCCCTTAACCGACTTCGCCAGTGTCACCACCGACACACTGCTCGGAACACTCAACCTTAACTGGCGCGAGCACGACCTGCCAGAACGCATTAGGACCAAGCACGTCCACAGGCTCCATCCATACCTCGGCAAGTACATACCGCAACTGGTGGAGATTTTCCTGCGCAAGTACGCGCCGCGTCGTGTATACGATCCGTTCTGCGGGTCTGGGACCACGTTGGTTGAGGCTTCCGTTCTCGGCATTGACTCGATTGGCTGCGACATCTCGCCATTCAATTGCCTTCTCGCTGGAGTGAAGACCGCCCGTTATGACATCGCTCGTGTGGACCGTGACATCAAGGGTATCCTGCGGGAGTTCAACGAACTGGCCCACGCAAGCCAGGAGCCATCTCTCTTTGGCGACCACGAACTCAGGACGACCGATAATGAATATCTAACCAAGTGGTTCCACCCGCAGGCGCTGTCCGAGCTGCTCACGTTCCGCGACCTGATTCCGCAACACGGGCATCAGGATCTCTTGAAGGTCATCCTGAGCCGAGCCGCCCGGTCGGCTCGTCAGACGACCCATTTCGACCTAGATTTCCCGAAGCGCCCGCAGACCGAACCCTACGAGTGTTACAAGCACAGCCGCACATGCCACCCCACCACAAGCGCGCACAAGTTCATCGTGCGTTATTGCTGGGACACGCTCGCCCGCGTTCGCGAATATGCCCGACTGCGCAAGGATGCCGCCGCGTCCGTCATCAATGGCGACGCACGCCTCATCAAGTTTCCCAAGGTCGAGATGGTCATGACATCGCCGCCTTACGTCGGGCTGATCGACTACCACGAACAGCACAGGTATGCCTACGAGCTTCTCGGGCTAGATCGGTCCGCGGAATCGCAGGAGATAGGGCCAGCCAAACGAGGCTCATCCGCGAAAGCGAAACAGGCCTATGTAGACGGCATCTCGGACGTCTTCGACCACACGCTCGAACACTTGACCAAAGATGGTGTCATGGTCGTGGTAGTCGGCGACCGTCACGACCTCTACGGCGGAATCGCCAAACGTATAGGAGTCCGGGTCGAGCACATCCTGCGCAGACACGTGAACCGCCGTACAGGGAGACGCAGCGGCGACTTCTACGAGAACGTCCTGGTCTGGAGAAAGGCATAACCACATGGAAGACAACGATACAATGGCCGCAGACCGACGCGCAAGCGTGAAGGTCGCGATTCAGGCCGTCATATCAGCGATGATGGACCGCGTCATGGAGAAGGTGCTCGTGAAAGACCCCTTTCTGGTGGAAGAGCATCGAGCGAAGAGACCGCTCTACGCTGCCCTCGTGCCTGATGAGGTCTTCAAGGGCTCGCACTTCGAGAGACGATTCGTCACTCCATTCGGCACTGCCTGGGAAGCACTTGCTCGGACTGCCGCAGAACAGGGCCTGGGCTTTGGGGCTGTCGGGTACGAGATATCCGGGACCGTGGGCGCGGAGAGACTGCGTCGCATCATGGAGACTCTGAACCGCTTGGAGCATCCCGCGAAAGGGACGGCCCGTACAAAACCCAACTGGAATGAGGAGCTTTCCTACGTACTGGCCGGCAAGGGAAACGCAGTCCCTGTTACGGTGATATGCGACGTGTATGCAAAGAGCAAGAAGACCGGCGAGAGCTACGCCTTCGAGCTGAAAGCCCCACTGCCGAACAGCGACCAGACCAAGGTGAGCAAGGAGAAGATGCTGAAACTCTACAGCATGGAACCTCGGCAGGTCACGGCGGCGTACTACGCGCTGCCCTATAACCCATACGGTCGCCGCGAGAACTACGCATGGAGCTTCCCGGCACGCTGGTTCAACATGCGCGAAGACGAAGTAGTGCTCATCGGCGACGAGTTCTGGGACAAGATTGGCGGTCGAGGTACGTACAAGTCCTTCATCGCCGCCGTGAATGAAATCGGCCCGAAGTACCGTGAGCGCATCTACCGCGAGTTCCTCGGCATCGAGCCGCCGGATGACGCCCGGGCCGCTGCACTCAAGTAACACCTCCGGCAGGGGCCGCGAGGGGGGCCGCGAGGGACACTTCCCATATTTCCAAGCGATGTCAAGGCGCGGCATGACAAGATGGTCGAGTTGGTCGAGCGGGGCATGAGAGCTAACGGCTTACAGCCAACGGCTTTCGGCTGACGGCAGTTAGGAGGCCGGCAGGCAATGCCGAGGCGCAAGTACATCCATCGACACTGGCTGCCTGAGGAGGACGTAATCGTTGACCGCTATGCGCGGGCGCTGGCGCCGGGCGTGTATTTCGCGAGGGGCGAGGGGCGCGGGGCGGGGGCCGAGGGCCGGACGCGGAAGGTTGTCGTACAGCGGTAGCGCCGCGAGGACGCGGAAGCTCCAAGCTCCAACTCCCGCAACGAAGCGGGAAACCCCAAGCTCCAAACTCCAAATCCCAAACCCCAAACCAGAATCTGCGTAATCTGCGTAATCTGTGGATGATCCTCTCCGACGTTCTTGGCGGTTGTATGTCGGTCTTCGGGTCGGTCCGGCCGGGCAGCGTTATCCGAAGCGGCCGGAGATGTAGTTTTCGGTGTCGGGTTCTTTGGGGTTGGTGAAGATCTGCTTGGTCGTGCCGAATTCTTTGAGCACACCCAACAACATAAACCCGGTGTAGTCGGAGACGCGGGCCGCCTGCTGCATGTTGTGGGTCACGATTACAATCGAGTAGCGATCCTTGAGGCTCCGCATCAGGTCTTCGATGTGAAGCGTGGCAATCGGGTCGAGCGCGGAGCAGGGCTCGTCCATCAGCAGCACTTCGGGCTCGACCGCGAGCATCCTCGCGATGCAGAGGCGCTGGCGCTGTTCGTCGAGGAGGCGGAGTGCGCTCTCGTTGAGTTTGTCCTTGACTTCGTCCCACATGTGCACTGAGCGGAGACAGCGCTCTACGATGGCCTGAAGTTCGGAGCCGTTGTTCGTGCCATGGACACGCGGGCCATAGGCGATGTTGTCGAATACCGGGAGCGGGAAGGCGTTGGGGCGCTGGAAGACCATGCCGACCCGTTTGCGGAGTTCGAGCACGCTCAAACGGTAGATGTCGCCGCCGTCGAGCAGAATCGTGCCTTTGATGCGTGCGCCGTCGACGAGTTCGTTCATCCGGTTGAGGCTGCGCAGCAGGGTTGACTTGCCGCAGCCGGACGGGCCGATGATGGCGGTTATCGAGCGGGCGGGGAAAGCGATGTCGACCGACTTCACCGCCTGGAAGCTGCCGTAGAAAACGTCGAGGTTGCGGGTTTCGAGCTTGGTGTTGGAGGGAGGAAGGGAGGAAGGGAGAGAGGGAGGAGTTGCAGACATGTTCTAGCCGATTCTTCCTGAGACGTAGTCGTCGGTGCGGCTGTCCTTGGGCTTTGTGAATATCTGAGCCGCCTCGCCCTCCTCGACCAGTTCGCCGGAGAGGAAGAACGCGACCCGGTCGGAGACACGGGCGGCCTGCTTGGTGTTGTTGGTGACGAGGACGAAGGTGTACTGTTGCTTCAGTTGGCGCATGGCGGTTTCAATCTGGGCGGTTGATATCGGGTCGAGGCCGGAAGTGGGCTCGTCCATCATGATGACTTCGGGGTCAACGGCAATGGTGCGGGCGATGCAGAGCCGTTGCTGCTGCCCTCCGGACAGGCGCAGCGCCGAAGCGCTCAGCCGGTCTTTCACCTCGTCCCAGAGGAAGGCGGCGCGGAGGCTGCGCTCCACGATGTCGGCCAGTTGCTGCCGGCGATGGCGCCGCTGCAGGCGCGGGCCATAGGCGATGTTGTCGAAGATGGTGCCGGGCAGTGGGACCGGGGTCGCGAATATCAGCCCGACCCTGCGGCGTAGTGCGTCGATGTCAAGCTTGCGAACCTCCTTGCCGTCCAGCAGGACGTCGCCTGAACGGAGGAACTCGCGCTGGGTTTCTATGAGGCGGTTTATCACTCGCAGGAGCGTGGTCTTGCCGCTGTGCGCCGGCCCGATAACCGACACGATGGTGTTGGCCTCGATTTCGAGGTTGACGCCCCGCAGTATCAAGCGCTTGTTCACCGCGACCGCAAGTTCGCGGATGGAAATCTTGGCGGCCATCTAGCGCATTTTCCTGGTCAGGCGGAACATCAGTGAATAGGCGACGACATTGATGAGGAGAATCGCGACGATGAGCAGGAGCGCGGTGCCGTAGGCGCGTTCCATCGAGAGTCCTTCGCGGGCGAGGATGTAGAAGTGGACCGCCATGGTGCGGGCCGGGTCGAAGAGCGACCGCGGGATGAGCAAGGAAGAGCCGGCGGTGAAGATGACGACGGCGGTTTCAGCGACGCTGCGGCCCATGCCGAGGATGACGCCGGTGAGAATCCCGGGCAGGGCGTTGGGCAGGACTACGCGCAGGATGGTCTGGGATTTCGCGCCGCCGAGCGAGTAGCTGACTTCCCGCAGATTGTAGGGTACGGCGCGGATGGCCTCTTCACTGGTGCGGATGATGGTTGGCAGAATCATGAAGGCGAGCGTGAGGCCCCCGGCAGCGAGCGACCAGCCCATACGCAGGCGGATGACGAACAGGATGAAACCGAAAAGTCCGAAGATGATCGAAGGGACGCCGGCGAGCGCGTCCGCCCCGAAGCGGATGATCTTGGTTATCGCCGACTCGCGCGTGTACTCGGTCAGGTAGACCGCGCTGCCGACGCCGATGGGCGTGGCGATGGCGATGGCGAGCAGGCTGATGTAGATGGTCGCGATGATGGTCGGCAGGATGCCGCCTTCTTTGCCCATCCGTTCCGGCATGCCGAACAGGAACTCGGGGGTGATGACGTGCGCGCCCTTGCTGGTGATGAAGCCGATGATGAAGAAGAGAACGACGAGCGTGAACAAGGTCATCGCCGCGAGTCCGACCCAGACGATGCGTTGCCAGACGAGAGGACGGAGAATCATCGCGGAGGGGTTCGGGGGGTCAGGGGTTCAAGGGTTCGAGGGGTCGGAAGCCAGAACCCCGGAATCCTTGACCCCTTTCCCCTCACGTTCTCGGCCTCGCTATGACGAGGGCGATGGTGTTGAGAATGGCGATGATGACGAAGAGCACCATGCCGGTGGCGAAGAGCGCGGCCTGGTGGTCGCCCGAGGCGTAGCCCATTTCGAGCGCAATGTTCGAGGTAAGGGTGCGGACTGGTTGGAGCAGGGACGTGGGCATGGTCAAGGCGTTGCCGGCGACCATGATGACGGCCATGGTTTCGCCGATAGCCCGGCCCATGCCGAGAATGAACGCGGCGATGATGCCGGAGCGAGCCGCGGGTAGTTGCACTCGGTAGAGAGTCTGCCAGCGGGTGGCGCCCAGCGCGAGCGATCCCTCCTTGTACAGCGGGGGCACCGCGTTGAGCGCGTCGAGACTGATGGCAATAACGGTCGGCAGAATCATGATTCCGAGGATGATGGCCGAGGCGAGCACGCTGAACCCGGGACCACCGAACGTGCGGCGAATGAACGGGACGAGTACGACCACGCCGATGAAGCCGTAGACCACGGAAGGGATGCCGGCCAGCAGTTCAATCATGGGTTTCAGAATGCGGACGCTCCAGCGCGGGGCGAACTCGGCAAGGAACATCGCGCACGAAAGGCCGAGAGTCGCGCCGATGACGACCGCCAGAAGCGTGACCTCGATCGAGCCGACAATCATCGGCAGGATGCCGAACTGCCCCTTGCTTGGCGCCCAGCGGGTCGAGGCGATGAAGTCCCAGACTCCGACCTTGGCGACCAGCGGTACGCCCTCGCGGAAGATGAGGTAGGCGATAAGGAAAATCATCGCCACCGCCGAGAACGCGACGAGGAGCAGGCCTTTCTCGATCAGCTTTTCGCGCATGGGGGATGGAGAGGATTCAAGGGGTCTAGGATTCTAGGAGTCAAGGGACCGAACCGGGCGGCTGCGGTGTTCATCGTTCAGCGCTCATCGCTCTTCATTCTATGCGCGTGAGTCCTTCTTCGACCAGCGCGTTCTGGCCGGAGTCGCTGAGCACGTAGTTGATGAAGGCCTGGGCCGTGCCGGTAGCTTCGCCGTTCGTGAGAAACAGGAACTTGCGCACAACCGGGTACCGGCCGCTGCGGACAGCGGCCTCGGTCGGCGCGATGCCGCCCATGAGGATTGCCGCGACGCGTTCGTCAACCAGGCCGGATGAGATGTAGCCGATCGCCGCCGGGTCGGAGGCAACGATCTCGCGTACCGCGCCATTGGAGTCCTGTACGAGCGCGTCGGCGGCGAACGCGTCCGGGTTCGTCTTGCCGTTCTTGTCCTTCGGCATGCCGGCGGCCATCACCTTCTCCTCGAAACTCGCGCGCGTGCCCGAACCTTCCTCGCGCGTGATGGGGGTGATGCGCCGGTTCGGGCCGCCAACTTCCCGCCAGTTCCGGATGCGGCCGGCGAAGATGCCACGCGCCTGCTCCATGGTCAGCTCGCGCACGGGGTTATGCCGGTTGACAATCAGGGCGATAGCGTCAAGCGCGATGGGGATTTCGACCAGGACTTTCTCTTCAGGAGTGAGTTCGCGCGAGGACATCCCGATGGCGCAGATGCGGCTTGTCACCGCGCGGATGCCGGCGCTCGAACCGCCGCCCTGCACGCTGATTTTCGCGTCCGGGTGGACGCCCATGTAGAGCTCGGCAAGGCGTTCAGCAAACGGCTCGACCGACGTGGAGCCGGCCAGCGTGATAGCCGCCTTGTTCCCTCGTGAGCAGCCTGAACCGAGCAAGACTGCCCCAAGCAGTACCGGCAGGATGAGAAGCGAGCGCAATGGGTTGTGGTTCATAGGCTGGTTGCCTTCAGCCGAAGAGAAGTATCCCAGGGCCTGACTTGCGCAGTATAAAGATGCGGTTAAGACTGTGTTAAGAAGGAAACAGGGTCTACGCGAAAGCCTCGGTGGCACGATGACTTATGCTTGACAGCGCGACGTGCATTTCTATAATAGCATGTGCATCCGTCCGGATCGGTCCGGCAGCGGCTGGGCCTCCAGATTCTCTTCGATTTCTCAAGTATCATCGACGCCATCGGCTTCTGCTCCGGCAACGGCCTCGCCGTGCTCGAGATCAACCTTGGCAACATCGAGTTCCAGCGCCAACTGGCCGACGTGCGCGAGCGCAGGCGCATACGCGCCGTCGCGCTCCGGCAAGGGGTGGCCCTGGCAATCCACGCGATTGACGGGCCATCTTTCTTTATACCCAGCGACAAGGTGCGCGCGGCCTCGGTCCGGCTGCTCAAACAGGAGCTCGACTGGGCGTACGGCATCGGCGCGCGGAACGTCGTCATGCACCTCGGGTTCGACATGAACTTCGGGATGAGCGGCGGTTCGCGCTTCACCCACGAGCAGTTCCCCGACTACTTCGCCGCCGCGCTCCGGGAGGCGCTGACCGAACTGAAGGCGTACGCGCGCGGAAGGGCGCGGCTCTGCGTCGAGAATGTCGGCGGGTTTCGGTACGGGCTGACTCCGCCGATTCTCAGCCGGTTGCTCGGCGGGAACCTCGGCCTGTGCCTCGACGTCGGACACGTAAACGTGCAGCCGCCGAAGCAACGGACGAAGGAGTTGGCGTTCTTCCGCAAGCACCGGCACAGCATCTTTCACAGCCACGTCCACGACAACTCGGGATTCCGCGACGAGCACTCGTCGCTCGGCCGGGGCCGGATTGACTTCGTGCCGTTCTTCCGCCTGCTTGAGAAGACCGACGCGCTCGTGGTCTTCGAGGTCAGGCCGAAAGAGTCGGCGCTGGAGAGTCTCCGTTACTTCGAGGAGAAGATTGAACCACACCTATCGAGGAAGTGACCAAGTGCCAATGACCAGAAGTGATCTGTCGTCAGAGATCGGCCCGGCCGCTGTCATTCCGAGCGAAGCGAGGAATCTCGCCCGACTGCTGCGGCAACCGAGATTCCTCGTCGACAGGCTCCTCGGAATGACAGGCGGCTGTCCCCAAAGTCCAGTCCGGAAGTCCGAAGCAGTGAAGTGGTACCAGGAGCAAAGTTAGCCATGAGCAAGACATCACGACTCGAACAGCTCGAGCAGGAGTGCCACACGCGAGGCGTTAAGCTCATCTACGACGACCTGCGCAGCGAAGGCGGGCTGTGCCGGTTGCGCGGGTCTTTCTACCTGATTCTCAACCGGCGGCTGGCATCCGAAACCAAGGCCCGCATCATCGTCGATGCATTGGCGCGGGTCCCGGAGCGGATGCCGCAGCCGGAACCGGCAGAGCAGGTTTCCCCAGCGGAAACCGCGCCGTTCGTCGTTGACTATCCGGAGCCGGTGTACGAGGAACCCGCATTCGGGGTTCCGGTCACCGCCGGAGTTTCGGACAGCCAGAGCTAATCCCCGGATTGGAGACACAGGGGCGGGCCTTACGGCCCGCCTCTGCATTTCCCCCAAGGGGTTACGGGTGCACGTGCGGAAAACGGGGACTGTACCGCAGCGAGTCCGACGCAGCTGCTCCGTGGGACTGTCCTCCGTTTTCCGCGGGGCTTGCCCTCTGAGGTGCGGGGTTTGGGGGAAATGGTGGCGTGGCGTGGCGCAAGCCCGCCGCATCTTTGTAGCGCGGTTGCAGGGCTGCCGCCTTGTCGGATTCTAGACGCGGCAAGGGCACAGAAGGACTCTTGACAACCAGAAACGATGGGCTAGACTCGACGCGCAAGCGGAGTGATATGACTGCCATGATGCCTGCAAAGAGGATGCCTAGCATCCAAGGAGGTGCGTATGCGTAGAAGCAGGAACGTCGGAGCGGCCCTTGTCGGGCTGCTCGTGGTCGCTGCCATTACAGTGGCAGCAGGGTCGGGAAGGAAGCCGGCGATGGGAGGGGCGGCTGACGTAAGCGTGAGGCAGATCTCGGCGAACGAGGTGAAGGACATACTGCACCGGTTCCCCGAGATAGTGCCCGTCTGGGTTACAGCTCATCCGAATGATACGTCCCATCTCAAACTGCAGTTTCCGCTTAAGGAAGTAACATCGACCTACCTGGAGCGTGCCTTGCCGGGTGTCCGGTTCTACCAAGGGCTGAACTTCAGACAGCCTCCGGGCCCATACATGATGGCGATTGCCGGCGGCAAGGGCTACGGGATGCCTAACGGCTTCAATCGGCTGCTCGTAGACAACGGCCTGAAGGTGACCGACGAGAACGTGATTGAGCTGGCAGAGGCCTTCGTGGTAGTGGCGCTTGGAGAATGGGGCCTGTCATATCCGCAGATCGACTTTCTTGAGGCGAAGAAGTCCAAGCTAAAGCCAGATGTCTGGACTATCGACGCCGCCGTTCTGAAGGTGAGGGTTGGCGAACACACAGAGGAATGGCACTTTAACGTCCTGCGCAACCAATTCGTCGCTGCAGGCAGTAAGAACGAAGAGGGTAGTCGCAGGGACTACCGGCCCGTCATAATCGACTCCCTTCCTGGCCGAGGGCAACTGGCTCCAACACCGGACATGGTCATCGACACTACCAAGGGGAAGGCCTATGCGGAGAACGAAGTAATACCTCCTTCCGATACGCTATCACACTACTACGTCATTGCGGACAGCAACAACATCGTGACAAACAACAAGGTGTTTTTCTCTCTCTCAGGCTTTCCGTCATGCTCAACGAACGTCTGGCTACAGGTCATAGATAGCGTCCGCAACAACACGATTTGGCGCTTCAAGAACGTGACAATAG